>Ga0207708_10000188_pt1 | contig 48769 bp, 47 predicted proteins | sample KBSK5101metaG_FD_184340 | JGI IMG/M metagenome (GOLD analysis project Ga0207708, IMG submission 184340) | Corn, switchgrass and miscanthus rhizosphere microbial communities from Kellogg Biological Station, Michigan, USA - KBS K5-10-1 metaG... | ecosystem: Host-associated > Plants > Roots >... | reverse complement strand
TGTACGGCGGCTCAGTTAGCCCCGCTTTTTGAATCACTGCCTTCGCGAAATTCACCGAGTCGTAATTCCAGAACGAAGCGACAAACGGAAGTAACAAGCCGACTTTATTGCCCTGATAGACCATCAACGTCTGATCACCGTGACGATAGTAGTTGACGACTTCTTCGGGCGGAGCGTGTCCCATTTCAAGTGGATCGAAGAGAAACGACACAGTAACCGCCACTGAATCAACATCAACCGGCTTCGCCGGATCAAATCTTTCGTCATCAAGCGCGGCTGAGACGATCTTGCGCAAATCTTGATCCAGATCGCGGACCGCGAGGCCCATGCAACCGCGCAAATGTCCGTCGATATAGATCGTCACATACAACGACTCAACGTTCTTCGGCAACAGATCGCCTGCCAACTGTGACGTAGTTTCGGACTTACCAAACAAATGGACCAAAACGAGGTCGCGAGCGCGTGCCGCGATCTGCCCGCAGACATTCTTGTCTTTGGTCCAGGGGAGTTTTTCCGGCGCGGGTACGCCAGTCGGTTGCCACGTCGCTTCGGGTTCAATCGCCTTTACAACTTCGTGACGAAACAGTTCGTAAGGCTCAAACGAAACGAGCTTCGCATTCTTGATGCGGGCGTGCTGAAACTGGGCCCACTCGTTGACGATGCCCGGCATGCGCGGTAACGCACCGCCCATTCGTTCGCGTCGCTCGAGACTTCGCACCACGATCCCGTAACGATCGTTGTCGAGTTGACCGGGCGTGCATAGTTCGAGCGCGCTAAAGAACGTCACCGCAAACGCACTTTGATCGACGATACTCAAACCTTCTTCACCACGCACCAGACTCGCGGCAGTGCTCAACGAAGCCATCACCACATCATCCGCCGCGGATCGTGAAACCTCGCCGGGAAAGTGCCAGAACCCGCCGCGTGCATGACGTTTATGAAGGTTTTGTCGCGAGCGAATGCTGACCCACGCGCCGCCTGCGGAGTCGTAGTTCTTATCGAGGTGTTCTGGCGGGCGCAGAAGCTTTCCGGATGATAAGTATTCCGAAACTACGACACGCGCGAGTTGAGCGGGATGCAAACCCTCGGGCGCTGTTTCCGTGTGCCACTCAAACGCTGGAAACCACTTCGAGGGGTTCGCCAGCGGCATATCTTCATCGGGCATGTGGGCGATGAAGTCGGTCCAAATATCGTAGACCGCTTCCATGTGATAACCGCGCTCCTGCATGAGAGCGTAACCATTGTGCCACCCGAAACGGACCAGACAGATGCCGCCTTCGACGCGCAGACCCGCCGCTTCGAGTCGCTCGGTGGCTTCAGTCATGCACGTTCCTGAACTCACCGAATCGTCGATAATGATTACAGGCTCAGACGGATCGATCTCGCCCTCGATTAGTTTGCACGAACCGTGCTGCTTTCGTTCTTTGCGAACCAATAGACCACGATAACGACTGTCCTGAAGCACACACGATTGCAGGATCGGAACACCGGTCAGTCCGTAAGTGGCTAACTGCCGGCCGTCGAATCGTTTGAGGAGTTCGAGTATGCACTTCCCTGCCAGTTCCGCGCCTCTCGGCGAAAGAGTGACGGAGAGTGAGTCGAGCATCCAGCGCGCGGAAGTCCCGTCGCGGGAGAGGACCGGCTGCGTGTCGGAGCGATAGAGAATCCCGCGCCGTTGCAGCATGTCGAGCAGCTCGGCGCGTTGTGATTGAAAATCCTCAGGCAATGAGTTGAGGGTGGTGGAAAAGGCTTCGCGTAACATCGTTCATGAATGCGAGCAGAGTTGTTTCACGCAAAGGCGCAAAGATCCAAACAAAGGCGCAAAGAAGAACTCAAAATCTTCTTTGCGGCTTTGCGTCTTCCTTTGCGTCTTTGCGTGAAACATCATCAGTAATACGGATTTTCGGGGAGCGCCAGGCTGAGATAGCGATTGTCCAGATGGACCATCAGGTCTTTTGCGACAAACTCCTCGAGGGCTGCATCGAGCCACGGAGCGTCGTCGAACTTCGCCGAGATATCTTTACGGCTGCGAGCATCCGCGCAGTACTCGTAGAGATTCGCGTATAGATCCGAATAGGTCGAGACCTTTGGAGAACAGTTACGTCCATCTTCGATCCGAATCGTCGCCCAGCCCTTTCGGTAGCGCAGGTATGGCCGCGGCTGCTGTTTCCAGCGATACTGCCAGACATCTACCGCCTCAAAGATCTCGTTGTACTCGTCATCCGCGAGCGTGTTCCCCATCTCGTGCTCGAAGTAGTAGGAAACACGGTTCAAATCGAAGCGATCTTTCGGGAACAGGAAGTCGTAGCAAGGCGATGGGACCAGCCGCGTAACTGATTGAGACTCGGGTTCGGTGTACATCGGCGAGCCGCGATCGGCGCGCGCTTTCGCGATTGCCCACGGCGCCTGAAAGTGGTGGATTTTCGAGATCACTTCACACTGCGCGCGATAGTCTTCGAGTGTTTCACCCGGAAAACGCAGCAGAATGTTGTAGAGGTTATTGATGCCGTAGTAAGTGGACCACTTGATCAATTCGAGATTGCGCACGCCCGTGGTGTGTTTTCTCATCAGCTTCAGAATGTGCGTCGACAAACTCTCCACACCAGGCTGAATCGAGAACAAACCACCCTTGCGCATCTGCTTGAGTTGCACGCGCGACAGGCTCGGCCGCACTTCGTAGTGAATACGAATGTCAGTATTCGCTGCACTCAGTTGATTGAACAAGTCATCGATGTATTCCGGCGCGATGATGTTGTCGATCGCGTTGAAATCAAGAATGCCGTAGCGACGCGAGAGTTGATCGATTTGCTGAATGACGTTATCAACTCGCTTCGAGCGAAACTCCATTCCCGCTCGATTCAGTCCACAAAACGTGCAGTGATTCTTGACACCCCACCAGCAGCCACGCGCTGTTTCGATCGGCAGCAAAACTCCCTGCGCCTGATCGCAGTTGTGATAGCCACCTTCCTTGCGCGCGTAGAAATACTCGTCAAAGTCGGGCGTGGGAGTCTTGTTCATGTCCGCGAGATTGGGCGCGCGTCCCGCATACGCGACGCGGCCGTTGTCGCGCCACATCATGCCGGGCATACCCGCCATCGAGTGGCCGTTGTAGAGACGCCGAATTGCTTTTGGAAGTGTTTCGTCGGCGTCGCCGCAGTGAATGTAGTCAACTTCCGGACAGCCGTTCATGATCTCTTCGGCGATGTCGTCTTCGAAGGTGGCCCCGCCCATCATGATCGGAATGTGCGGATAATGCTGCTTGAGTGCACGAGCTAACGCGATGCTCGCGAGAGTCTGTTGAAAAACGACCGAGAAGCCGATGACGCCAAAGCGACTCCAATCGACGCTCTTGATACAGAAGTCGATGAACGCAGGCGCCGCCGTTTCGCGCAGACGTCGCAGGTCGTCGAGCGTGCAGCCGGCCTTATGACAGATACCTTCGAGGTTGTTGCGATAGATGCGGAAGTATTCGTCGTCGTTCGCGAAGTCGCCGAAGGCGGCCCTGGTCCAGATCCACTCTCCCAACATGCATGGGTAGACGTCTGAAAGTGTTTCGTTGATACGCCAACCGACGTGAGTGCCGAAATACATGAAGAGCGAGAAGGTTTGCACGGGAATACCTTCTCTTTCCAGCGTCGGTTTGAGTAAAGCGAGTTGAAAAGATGGAAAGCGTGCCGATAGAGTCGGCATGCTGACGAGGGCAACCGGTTTGAGTGATTCTGTTGTCATCACGGCTGGAGAATGCCCCGCAGAGGACCGCAGGTTTCAAGCGCCCGCCTTGCTTGATACCCGCGGCCCTCTCACATGTTTAATATTTCTTTGGACTATCCGGCGCGACTTCCGTGATGGGTCGCGAGGTCTTCTCCGGTGCGATTTCAGGATGCGGAGCCACTTCCGGGATGGGTCGTGCCCTTTCCGGCGAGATTTCGGGAATGGGCCGTGGTGCCTTCTCCGGTGCGATTTCCGGGATCGGCGCGACTTCGGGAATGGGCCGCTGCCTATACGGGTCCGGCGCGATTTCCGGCTGAATCTCGGTCTTTATTTCCGGTGCGATTTCCGGCCGTATCTCGGTCTTTATTTCCGGCGCCACTTCGGGAATCGGTCTGATTTCGGGTGCAACTTCAGGAATCGGTTTGATCTCCGGCGCGATCTCGGGAATGGGCCGTATCTCGGGCGCTACTTCAGGAATAGGTTTAATCTCCGGCGCTATCTCCGGTTGAACCTCAGGCTTAATTCTACTTTTATCATTCATGGATATTCTCCCAACGTTATGGCTGATGCGCATAACTAAAAATGCCGCTCCTTGGTTGCATAAAATTAATTGAGGCACCCGATAGTCGGAGCGTAGAGTTTCAAGTGAGAGCCAACAACGGGGCAGACCGTTGCGGCTGGAAAAAGGTTTCAGTTACGAGGGAACGCGTCGCAGCGTAATGCTAAACGATGGTCCTGTCAACAAAAAAAGGGGCCACAAAGAAGCACAGAAGGTACAAGAATTTTCTTTTGAGATTTTTGTGCTTTTTTGTGGCTCTATCTAAACCAACTGATGATCGTGAAACGCTCGCCGCACGTAACCGGTGAAACTTCGTGCAGAGTTTCGGCAGTGAATGCGACCAGCAATCCGGTTTCGCCTGGTAGACCATACGTGCCCTGCTGATCGTAAAACTGGAGCAAGCCGCCGCTGTAGCAATTCCCCTCGGGCTCAACCGAAAAATCATTTAAGAACACAACGATTGAAATGCGCCGAACTCGCAGATGATCGAAATCGAGCTGATGTGTATTGCCGTCCTGGTGACGAACGAAGAAGTCGCCCTTTTCATAACGCAGGAATTGAGGCGGTTCACAGTCGTTCAAGTTCATACGGAAGTGAGTTTCGAGGGCTGATTTCTGACTGAACAATCGTTGATGAATCTGAGACTTCGTCTCCACAGAAGGATGAAGACTGGTGGTCTTGCGAATATTTTCGTGAATCGTGCCTTCAGTACCTTCGATGTAGACCGGCGCCTGCGTTGTCGGAGACGAATTCAACTCCGCTCTCAAATTCGCGCACGCGTCCGCATCCAGAAAATTCCGGAGCAAAAACAGATTGAAATGAGCCGGATCTGACACTGCCGTTTACGCTTTGAACACAATTCTATCTTCGAAGACACAACAATCAAGACCGGTGTTGAGCAAACACTCGATCGCGTCCGTTGGAGTTTCGATGATCGGTTCACCCATGCGATTGAACGAAGTGTTCAGCAGCATCGGAACTCCCGTGCGCTCGCGAAATTTCTTAACGAGCTCGTAGAACCGGCCGTTGTTTTCCCGCGTCAACGTTTGCACTCGACCTGTTCCATCCACGTGAACGATTGCAGGCACAAGGTCTTTTCTCTTCTCATTCACCGCGACTACTCGCAGCATGAACGGACTTTCCGGTGTCGTATCACCAAACTCAAACCAGTGTTTCGCCTCTTCAAGCAGCACTGCCGGTGCGAAAGGACGAAAAGCTTCGCGCATCTTCACGCGCCGGTTGAGAGTTTCCTTCCCGTCCGGCCGCCGTGGATCGCAGAGAATGCTGCGTTGTCCGAGGGATCTTGGGCCGAGTTCTGAGCCACCGTCAAACCAACCGATGATCTTGCCGTCGCATAACAACTCAACCGCATCTGCGAGCACGTCGCTGGAGTGTGCCACACGGATATTTGGTTTGCCGTCAACCGCCGCGGATATGTCTGCGAATGAATAGCGGTGGCCCGGAGCGTCGTGCAGTAGTGATCGCAAAGAGTTGTGCTGCGTTAGTTGCCAGAGGCCATAGTAAGCAGCGCCGATCGAAGCACCGCTGTCTTCAGCCGCCGGAATGATGTAGACGTTCTTGAAACCAGACTCGCGAATGATTCTTTCGTTCGCAACGCTGTTCAGCGCTACGCCGCCTGCGTAACAGAGATTCTCGCTGCCCGACAACTCGCGAATGTGATTCACGAGATAAAGCAGCGCCTCTTCGAGTGCGGATTGCACTGAACCGGCCAGCGCCTCGTACTCGCTCGTGCGGTTGGGCCACCGCTCCTGATGTCGAAATCGCAGCGGCACCGTGTCTTTGAAGTGAAAACTTCTGTTCACCACTTCGAAAAAGTCGCTCGGTGGAAACTCGCCTTGTCCGTAAGGCGCGAGTCCCATCACTTTGCCCGCTTCTGATGCTTCGCCAAATATCTGCTGGGCCGCCGCGGAAAACATCCCACCCAAACTGCCAAACGAAGGCATCTCGCCGTCGTGCATGATGAGCCACGCACCACGCTCGACGACGTGCTTTTCGAGCGGCACGATGTCCGTTCCCGAAGCGTAGTACAGCGAAATCGTCTCCCATCCGTCGACGACCGTACTGTTAAGAACTTTCAGCTCTCCGGCAGTGAAATCATGGACCGGTGAACCAGCGCCATCGACGACCAAAACCGCCGACTCCTTAAAGCCCGAGGTCGCAAAAGCGCTGAACGCATGTCCGTAGTGATGTGGAATAGTTAAAGTGGGAATGTTATGCGTGACGACACTCAACAGCGGTTCGCGACGTATATCATGAATTTCGTCTTTGACGCGGCCCTGAACGCAAAGCACGACGAGACTCAGCTCGCTCGGCTCGATGCCCGCATAGTCGAGACAATAGGCAACCGCTTTTGATGGACCAGCGCCGCGAATACGATGTCGCTTGAAGCGCGACAGTCGTTCCTCCTGGATCGCGACCACGATCTCGTCGCCTCTCAGCAGACACGCAGAGCCATTGTGCGAGGCGCTAATCCCGAGTATCCATGGTTGCTCGTTCACTGCGACAAGATTTTATCCACAGATTACGCAGATTCTTTCTGTGTAATCTGTGGACGGATGGGGAGGAGTTTTAAAAGTCGTTGGTAAGCTTTTCTTGCTTCCCTAAGGTTCTTTTCATAACGCTTCGCGTGTACCGGTACATCGCCCTCGCAAAAGGGACAAACGCGCGTGCCGGCAAATACGTGACGATCGCACTTTCGGCAAATGATTAGCTCTTTAGGCTTCGGAGCTGAACTTCGTTTCGCTTTTCCGGAATTTATCTGAACGAGCGTTGCCCCATTCGCCGGCACGCTATCGACGACTGAACTTCCATCAACACTCTCGACCACCAGCTCAAAGCGACCGTGATCGAACGGAGTGCCCGGCGCCTTCTCTATCTGTACGATTCGCTCGCGCAGACCTTGCTTCGATAACTCCAGCGCACGGTGATGGCAGTACGGATTATTTCCCGATCGTCCAAATAGACTGTGCGTGGTCCAGGTGCAGCCGGCTTTACAAACATCAGCGTAGTAACAACTGCCGCAAAAGCCCCACAATCCATCGCTCGTTCGGCCTCGATTGGTATTCAGCGCGTCTGATTGCCACCAGATATGTTCGAAACTGAGATCGCGAATGTTGCCGCCCGAATAAGGCGAGGTAGGCAGCGAAGGACAGCCCTTGATTGTGCCATCAGCCTCAATCCCGATTGTGTTTTGTCCGGCATTACAACTGGTCCAGTAAATCCGATCGTCACCGCTGCCGCGCCACACTGACTCGTAAGGACCGAAGTAACCGATGTTGTTTCCCGGTAACAGCAGAAATCCCCTGTCTGCGCCTTCGCGGTAAAGCTCGGCGAGCAACGGCATTAGTTCCAGCAACTCGTGCGGTTGCAGTAAAAGCTCTGGATGATCCGCGGCCCGGCCCATCGCGACGGTGAGTTGAACTTGCCAACTCGTCGCGCCGCCGTCAATAAACAGATTCATCAACTCACGGAGTTGCGGAATAACGAGTGAGGTTATCTGGGTATTGACGCTCGAGGTGATGCCGTATTTCTTTATCAGGCGCAGCGCCTTGAAAGCGGCGTCAAATGAACCTTTTACACCTCGCAGGTTGTCGTGCGTTTCACGCAGTCCGTCAATGGAAACGCCCAGTGCCTGAACCCCGGCATTGACTGCTGACTTGATGCGATCTTCGGTAAGATTGAGTCCGCCCGACTGCATCGTGCAGTCCATGCCACAGTCCCTGATTTCGCGGATGATTTGAAGCCAATCACGACGCAGGTAGGCCTCGCCACCGATGAGTGTTATCTCGCGCGTGCCGCTGCGGGCAAGTTGCCGCACGAGGTCCAGGCACTCAGCAGTCGTTAACTCCTCTGCACGACGTTTACCGGCCCGTGAACCGCAGTGATGACACTTGAGGTCGCAAGCAAGCGTGATCTCCCAAACTGCATGCACGGGTACAAACGACGAGCGATCGCGCGAAGACAAATAACGCGTTGGGCCAGCCATCGAATTTTTTCAGTTGAACTTACTTGCCGGCCTTTTTAATGGCGCCGTCGAGTTGCTTGAGTGCAGACTGCACATCAGCGACCCACTTACGTGCATTGGCAGCGACGGTTTTCATCTCCTGCACGTCTCCGCGCGCAATTGCTCCTCGAATTGGATCGCCGTACGGCGGCACTGGACCAGTTTCAGGTCTGGCGGCAACCTTGCTGGATTTCTTCGTCGATGCTTTCTTTCCCGCGGCTTTGCGAGTGGGCATAGGACCTCCGTTAGAGACGAATGATTGAGTTGCTGAGAATACGTCGTTCTTAGTTTATTCGGACCACCTTGTCAAGAAATACTTTTGCTGACTTTTTTGTTGACAGCAATGCCCTCACGCGCATAGAGTGCAGCCCGTTTCAAAGCGCAACACCACCTCAGTTCTTACCAAGGAGAACCCAAGCTCTATGGCAACTAAAGCAAAAACGATCAAGCTTGCTGACCTAAGTGCCGTCATCGATAAAGCCGTTGAAGCAAGCGCCGGAAAAAGACTGCCCGGCGGTACCATTATCGGTAAACAAATTCAGGCAGCCCTCGCGGGAAAAATCGATACCAAGGCTCTCGCACGCGACGTTACGAGACAGGCCCAGGCTCTTATTCCGGACGCAAAACTGACGCCGAAAGTTACTATCGATGGCGGCATCATCACTTGTGGCTTTATTATGAAGCCAATCAAGGAAGTCATCGGGTAAATCACGTCATGAACAAGCCGGAAGAGGCTGTCCGGAAACCATTGATGTGTCCCAGCGCGCAGCCGGACATGGAAGACGGGCTGGTGCTGGGCGTATTGGAAGATACGCCTGACGGCAAGAGACTGGCGTGGATCGAGGAGCCTCAACCAGTCACGCCGCAACTGCTTTCGTTAACTCGCGACGTAGATCCGCGCAATATATTTCGCTTCGCCGCGCGTTGCGAAGAAAGCAGATGCGTTCACTTCGACGGTCAGGACTGCCAACTGGCCACACGCATCGTGCAAATACTGCCGCGCGCGGTCGAAGTCCTCCCACCGTGTAGCATCAGGCCTGAATGTCGCTGGTATCAACAGGAAGGTAAGGCTGCGTGCTTTCGCTGTCCCGAGGTCGCCACACACGTGGACCAACCTTCGGCGGAGATCATTCGCGTCGCAACTCCGGCGCAGTAAAGTTTCACGCAAAGGCGCAAAGGAAAACGCAAAGTCGCTTTCTTGGGGACTTTGCGTCTTACTTTGCGCCTTTGCGTGAAACCAGATCAGGCGGAGGCTACTTCACTAAGCGCTGGCGGTTCTGATTGCGGGATTAGAGCTGCGATCTCTTCGACTATCTGACGCGTGGCGTTCGGGAGCGCGAGCGCGGCCGTGGCGGCACGCATGCGCGAGTAGTGAACTTCATCTTCCATCATTCGTCGCACCACCGGAACCACGTCAGTCGAGCGTGTAAGCATCACGCCCGCGCCGCGTTGTGCGATCAAATTGGCAGTTCCCGCTTCCTGCGGCATCGGCTCGGTGATCATGTCAGCAATGATCGGCACGCGACACGCGAGTGCTTCAAACGTCGTCAGCCCGCCGAGTTTTGAGATCATGACATTCGCGGCGCTCATCAGTTTCTCAATCTCGTCTGAGTAACCAATCACTTTAATCGGAAACGGGGCGTCGAGCGCGATCGATTCGGCTGCGACGCGCAAGTCTTCGTTCTTGCCGGCGAGGAAAATGGCTTGTACATCAAGCTCGCCGCGCACCAGTTCGCGAAAGATCTGCGGAATGTTGCCGCCACCGATCCAACCGGCATTCACGAAGACCGTAAACTTTTCCGGATCCAAACCGAGCGCGCGACGCGCGGCCTGCGCTGCCTCCTCACCGGGATAAGCAAACTTCGGATGCACCGGCAAGCCGGAAATCTTAATCCGTTCCGGCGCCACCCCGTAATCGATCAACTGCCGGCGCGCATCCTCGCTCGCAACCAGATACAGGCTCACGTCGTTGCACGCCCAGCCTTTCCAAAATCCGTAGCAGGGATCGGTGACCACCGATACAAGCGGTACACGGTCGGCGAGATTCAATTCCTTCAGCACGCGGGCAAACATGTGCTGCGTGAGCGGATGAACGCTGACCACGATGTGCGGGCACCAACGCTCAAACAAACCGGCGACGTATCCCACACAGCGTTTATAAAAAAAGGCGCTTGTCTCCGGCCGGACATGGTTCATGCACCAGTAGAAATACTTCATCCAGTGCTGCCGGTTGCGCAGTATCCAGTTATACAAACGCACCAGCTTCGCGCTGAGGTGATGTGATTCCTCAACCGCGCGCACAACCCTGATTGCATACGATTCGCTATCGAGAAACTTCTGCACACCCGCGACGATCGCGGCCGCCGCGGAACGATGTCCACCGCCGGTGTCAGACGAAATGATTAGAATTTTCGGAATACGCCGCTGCATTGCTCTTCTTTATGTGCCTTTTGTGCCTTTTTGTGGCTAGTTCAAATCAACAACCGGCAGTCCGGAATGCTCAGTTTTCTCCACCGCCTTGCGCGCCTTCTTCATCTCTCTTTCCAGTTTCTTGATCTGGATCAAGTGACGGGGATTGAACGGCAGCGACGGGTAATAACTGTTTGACTCGTGCGTACAGAAACAACCGTCGTGTGCTTTCTTGCGACGCGCCTGCATGGCCGGTGACAACCAGAGCTTTTGGAAGTTCCAGTCGAAGTCGCGGAGGTTACCGACCGGCTCGAGATTCTCACACGACGACACGGTGCCTTCATCGTAGATCACGCCGCCGGCCGTGCCTGCGTAACAGGTCATCTGTGCCGTCTGCGTCTCCTGCGTCTTTGCAATCAAGCCGTGCATGTAGATGTCGATCGCGGCTTTGAAGAATCCGGCTTTGCCACCGTAGTTGTTTTTGATCGCGGCGTGACGCGAGTCGTCGTCGATCATCCGGGCCAGCTTTGCATAGCGCGAGTGATCGATATCCAACTCTTTTGGATCGGCCGACGGTGGTCGAATGTAGTTGAAATTAACTTTGTCGGGCTTGAGGTCGTACTTCAGGAAGTCGTACCACTCGAAGATTGTCTCCTGGTTCGAATTCATGAAGCAGGTACACGTTTGCACGTCGAGGCGCGGATATTCCTTTTTGATCGCCTGAAGCTGGCGCGCGGTGTCGATAGCGATGTCCCATGAGCCGGGCTTCTGTCGAATCTTCTCGTGTTCGTGTTTTGGTCCGTCGATGCCGAGCGCCACCGTGACGTTCAGGTTCGGGCATTCCTGGAGGACGCGCGTGACGTCCGGAAAGATTCGTTTCTGAATCTGACCGTTGGACATGATGTAGATCGATTCGAGCTTGTTGTTGGTGTAAAACGCCCGGGCGATTTCGGGAAGATCTTTACGCGTAAATGGTTCGCCGCCGGCGAGAATCAGGACGCCCAGGTTTCCGCCGAGAGTTTCCGAGATCCGCTCGATCTCGTGCGTTTTCATCTGGAGTTTCTTGCGCGGGCGGTCGTCCAGTTCGTCGGTAAAGAAGCAGTGCGTGCAGCGCATGTCGCAAACCGAAGTCACCAGAATGTTCAGCAACACCGGTGAAAACGGCTGGCCAATGGCCAGTTTTGCGTACCGTTTCAGTAATTCTTTAGTAGTAAAATCCATCAAAAAACCTCGACTAACTTCTTAAGCTATTTGAAGATAGAAAGTCAACGATAGTTTGCTGCTGAGTGTTGCAGATAAAAAAACTAAGGATTGAAACGTGGTGCTTCGGTGACAATTACGTCGATGACGCGGAAAGCGCCGCCGGAAGGAACTTCAAAACCAACCTCGAGATAGCCGCTCTGACTCTCGACGACATCCGATACAACTTCGCTGATCCGCTCGGGCTCAATCGTTCCCATCGATCTCGGACCGTGTTCGGCGTCGGCTATCGCCCAGTTCACGAGCCCACGCGACACACTGACGCGCGCGTACATCAAATAACGTCCGCCATGACGCACCTGGATGCGCTGGTACAGTTTTCCGCCTGCCAGCGCCGACATTGCCTGCCCGCCGGAGATCGTCATCGCTTCGACCGGCCCGGCTATTGACCAGTCGTCCGCGAGCTGATTTGCTCCCCTGGTGAGCCGGAACGCGGGATTGTGAACCAGGTTCGCCTTATTGAACACGCCGAGATCCTGTGCACGCTGATGCAGGTAAGCTAAACCTTCGACTGTTCCGCTCGACGAACGCACTCGTATGCCTGGACTTCGCTCGCGCCTGTCTCTCACGAACAGATCGTTGCCCACCAACTGTACGAAAACGCCCGGTGAGATCTCCGAGCGTCTTTCGACGACGAGAAGTTCGTCAGTGTCGAGACGCTGAATATCTTCGCGACTGTCAGTGTGGATCCAATTCTTGTCACGCAGGTTTAGTGGCTCCAGTCTCGGATCAGCGAAGTAGAGCACGGCGCCGCCGGGTTTGTATTCGTATGAGATCTGACGGAAGTACAAACGCACGTCGAGATAGTAGTCTTTCAGTCGCTGCTCTGTTTGTTTGTCGTGTGGTGCAAATTCGACTATCCGGTTCTCCATTACCGCGTCGTGGAGTTGCATCGCGCTGGCGGGCTTACTGTCGATCTGCCAGTAACAATTGAAGGTTGGGTCCTGATAAATCCAGCCGCCCATTTCCGGGATCCAAACTTCAGCGCCGGCGTGTGTGTCGACGCCAAAGAGCCCGTTTTGCACGGCGACACTCAAGCCAACGGCGCGAGCAGTCAAGCCGAACGCTTCGCAGAGTGCGACATAGATCTCAGCGAGATTTCCACATAGCACAGGCTGCCCGGTTTTCATCTGTTCGTAAGCTTCGCGTGGTTTGCGCGTGCTCAGACCGGGCATTCCGAGTCGATAATGAATTTGGGCCAGCCAGGCTCGAATCTTGTTTACTTTTTGCCACGGTGAGTCGGAGGATGAAACTGCTGCGCCGATTTCCCTGCGGAGAAATGCCGCATCGTCGATCGTCAGACGTTCGCGTGGCGCGATCCGTTTTTCGATTACAGGAACACCGGCGATGAGTTCGCCGCGACGTTCAAGCTTCAGTTGGCCCAACTGCTGTGCGGTGGGATCGCGACTGGTGATGGTGATTGTTGTCTCACCTTCCGGAATCGCGACGCGAAAGTCGGCTACCTGAATTCTGGGTTCGGCTGGTAAAGATTCGGTTCGAGAGACGAAAGAGACGCCATAGCCCGCGATAAACGACACGAGCACGCAAACGGCCATGGGCCATCTGGACCTGAGCTTCACGGGGGAAAGGCTCATCGTGAGTGCAGAGTTTTATCTGAACAGTAAAACGCGACTGGGGAGTCGATGTGAAGGGTAGCAGCGGGTTATAGCGAGTTAGTCATGCTTGTGTAAAGTTTTGTCAACGTATCTCTGCGATCTCTGCGATCTCTGCGTACCTCTGCGTTCTCTGCGTTCTCTGCGTTGAAGGGACCTTTTCACGCAGAGAACGCAGAGGTACGCAGAGACTGCAGAGATTAGGTCGTGGCGTTGCGTTCGCGGTTTTGGATGCCGAGGGCGCGCATGCGGCGGTAGAGATGGCTGCGGTCGACGCCCATTAGTTCAGCGGCGCGCGAGACGTTGCCGTCAGCCTCTTCGAGTTTTCGCTGGATGAACTCGCGATGGTAGGCCTCGGTGGCTTCTCTAAAGGATGGAAACCGGAATGAGGCCGCGGGCGGTTCGTCTTTCCCTTGCGGCGGAAGATCATTGGCTGAAACCTTCGTGCCGGGATGCATGATCACAACTCGCTCAATCGTATTTCTCAATTCGCGGACGTTGCCGGGCCACGAATACGACTGCATCACTTCGACCGTCTCAGGCAGAAACTGTTTCAACTTCTTCCCATAAGCCCGCGAGAAGTGTTCGTTAAAATAATCAACCAGCAGCGGCACATCTTCAAGACGTTCACGCAGCGGCGGCAACTCAAACGGAATCACATTCAGACGATAAAAGAGATCGGCGCGAAAGTTTCCCTGCTCAATCTCGACATCAAGGCGCTTGTTTGTCGCTGCAATCAAACGCACATCAACCGTGACCGAAGTCCCACTTCCAACCGGCTCAAAGCGTTGCTCCTCCAAAACTCGCAACACCTTCGCCTGAACCTTCGGACTCATGTCGCCGACTTCGTCGAGAAAGATCGTCGCACCGTCCGCGAGTTCAAACTTTCCCTTCTTCGCGGCGGTCGCGCCGGTAAACGCGCCCTTCACGTGTCCGAAGAGTTCCGACTCGATTAACTCTTCCGGAATCGCTGCTGAATTCACTTCGATAAACGGCGCCGCCGCACGTCGCGACTCCGCATGGATCGCATGCGCTACCAACTCTTTTCCAGTACCCGACTCGCCGTAGATCAAAACGCGACCATCGGTCGGCGCCACGATCGAGATCTGTTTGCGCAAGGCACGCATCGCAACCGACTCGCCCACCATCGTGTACTCCCGCGCGAGCGCCGCAGCCATGCCGGCATTGATTAACTCCAGTCGTTGCTGCCGCAGCGCATTGCGAACCGTGAGCACGGTCTTCTCGATCGAGAGCGGTTTTTCGATAAAGTCGAACGCGCCTAGCTTCGTTGCGCGCACTGCAGTCTCGATGTTTCCATGACCGGAAATGATCACGACAGCAGCATCGGATCCGGCGGCGCGCAGTTGTCTCAACGTTTCGAGTCCATCAATGCCGGGAAGCCAAACGTCGAGCAGGATGCAGCCGTACGCGCGCTTTCCGAGCGCTTTCAAACACTCTTCTCCGGTGGCGACGGCGTCAGCGTCGAAGCCCTCGTCTTCCATCACCGCGCGCAGCGTGTCGCGAATGCCGCGTTCGTCGTCAACTATGAGAATTGAATCCATTTATGCTGTGGGAAATTCAATCACAAACTTAGCGCCGCGCGGATGATTTTGCTCCGCCCGAATGTGACCACCATGCTCCATTATTATGCGCTGCACGATCGCCAGTCCGAGGCCGGTGCCACTGTCACGTCGAGAGAAGTAAGGCTCAAACAACCGGCGGAAGTCTGACGGTTCGATTCCCTGCCCTGTGTCCGAGACCTCAGCTCGCAACTTGTCTGCATCATGACTGGTTACAATCGTGATCTGTTTGTCGCCAGGAACTGACGATACAGCCTCGAGGGCATTGTCGATCAAGTTCACAAACACGCGTTTGATCTGTTCGAAGTCGAGCATTGAAGAAGGCAGCTCGCGATCGAGATCGAGAGCGAGGGAGACGCCGTCGAGTCGTTCCTGGTATAAGCCTGCAGCGTGACTAATAACGTCGTTAAGATTTGCTTGTTCGAGACGTATGGCAGGCAGCCGCGCGAAGCGTGAAAACTCATCAACCATCGCTTTCAAACCCGCCACTTCACGCGTGATTGTTTCGGTACACTCACTGATCACCGCTGCGACACGTTTTTCATCGAGCCGCTCGTCAGTTCTGAAACCATTGCTTCCGCCGTTGGCGATAGCGCGACCATAACTCTTCGCGATGCGCTCGGCTGAAAGTTGAATCGGCGTTAACGGGTTTTTGATCTCGTGGGCCATGCGCCGCGCGACTTCGCTCCACGCCGCCGCACGTTGCGCCGCCAACAGCTCGGAAAGATCTTCGATGACTAAAACCACTCCGCGTCGCGGACCGCGCGAATCGGGCAAAGCCGTGGCGGTCATCGAGACAGGCAGTGCTCCACTTCCCAATTGCGTCTGCTCGGTTGCGTGCCCCGCACGTCGCGCACGCCGCAGTAAACGATTGATAACCAGCCAATCTTCACTGCCAATAAGACTGCTCAGCATCGGAGTGTCTTCCACTTTATCGGCGAGGGCGAACATCCGCGCAGCCGAAGCATTGAGAGTCGTTACACAATCATTCTCATCCAGCGAGATCACTCCGGTAGACAACGATTGCAGCACTGTTTCGATGTAATTGCGTCGCTCGCGAAGCGCGAGGTTCGTGTCTCGCAACTCCGCGGCGCCGGCTTCGATGCGGCTGCGATTCTCTTCGAGCTGTGTCGTCATTTGGTTGAACGAATCAGCCAGCAGCGCGAGCTCATCATCGGCGATCGTAGTCACGCGATGCGCGAGGTTGCCGCGCGCGATCTCGTTGGACGCCTCAGCAAGAGCTTTAATCGGCGTCGCGATACCACGCGCCAGGTAGATCGCCACCCAACTCGAGACAAACAACAGAATGAGCGTCATCAATCCGAGCGTTGAGAGCCCCAGCAAACGCACACGCCGCTGCTTGCTGACCAGGTCCTGGTAATCACGTTCCGAACCCGCGACCAGATCCGTGAGATCGTTTGACGCATGTTTCTGCGGTGCAATGATCAGCAACTCCGACTGGTTCAAAGGTACAGCAAGCGCATCAAACTCTTTTCCGTCGACCTGGTTCAGACCCTCTGGACCATGAACCTGCCGGGCGTTACTGAAAAGCTTCTCCAGTTGCTCTGAGTCCGCCTGAGATAGATTCGGATTCTCAAAAACGGTTGAGCCATCGCGACCGGTGATCTCAATGCGAACTAACTGACCCGAGTTCACCACTTGTTGCATCGTCGCCTGACGCTCTTCCGTCGTTTGCCCCGCCAGCAGCATTGCGAGTAGCGAAGCCGTGTCGCGCAGCGCTTTATCCTGACTTGCCAGTGTCAGACGTTTGACCTCAGTTGCCTGCTGCACGATCTCATCCGGGAAAGGATTGAACCACTTCTCGAGTGATCGATTGAGAAACAAGTACGAAAACACCGCCATCGCCGTAATGGGCAGGAAGCTGATCGAGATGAAATAGACCAGCAGGCGGGTCTTAACTTTCGAACCGAGCTGCCGCTCTTTGCGTTCGCGTCGCAACTTGAGCAGATTGCGGACGAAGATGAAGAGAAAGACGACGAACGCGACAAAGTTGAGCGTCGAGAGCGCGTAGAGAATGAGCGCGTCGGCAGGCGTCTCGGGCCGTACGACCGTCCAAAGCCACAGTTGCTGCGACACTATGATCGCGAGCAACAAAAGGACGGTCGCGCCCAGAACCCAGAGCAAAACACGGCGCCGGCGTCGAATTCGTTCTCGGCGTTCCGGGCTCAAATTATCGCGATTGTCACTCATGCGGATGTGTTCGGAAGTTTAGCATACAGCCTTATTTGGGGATCTACGTGGACAATACCTTCTTAGCGTCTTTGCGGAACCTTTGCGCCTTTGCGTGAAATCCAGTTCTCGATAATGAAGTTTCACGCGAAGCCGCAAAGGTTCCGCAAAGGCGCTAAGAAGAACGGTTCACCTCTGTTAGAATGCAGCGCCCAAAATGTCTGAGACATTCTTCAACTCCTATGGCCGCCTCCGCAGTGGCTGGCGGCTTACGATATACCTGCTCCTCTTGATCGTTCTCTCCATAGTTTGGGAGCAGGTACTCAGGACTCTATACGGATTCATTTCGACCTACCGATCGACTCCTTATGCCGATTTTTTACTAGGCCTGGCTTTCAGAGGCGGGTTGTTGGTCCTGGCCCTCGGCGTCGGTTATCTGTGTGCACACTTTCTGGAAGAGCTGCCCTGGCGATCTCTGGGAGCAAGCTTTCATAAGGGCTGGTTCAAAGATCTTTGTATTGGATCCGCTCTTGGTTTCGCAGCACTGGCCCTCGCTGTCGTGATAGCGCTGATCGGACACGGACTCAGTTTTTCCTTCAATCACGACTGGCCATCGATGATCAGGTCAATGCTCGGATCTGGTGTGCTATTGATTGTTGCTGGATTTGCAGAAGAAGCGATGTTTCGTGGCTACGCGTTGCAGACGTTGGCGCGCGCGAGGCTCGCGTGGCTGGGCGTCGTGTTAACGTTGGCGTTATTCGGAATCGCTCATCTCACCAACCCCAATGCAGTTCCCGGATTTACTTTCGTCAACACGGCTATTGCCGGCCTTTGGTTCGCAGTTGCTTACTTGCGCACCCGCAGTCTCTGGCTGCCGTTGGGACTTCATTGGAGCTGGAACTGGGCCCTGGGTTGGTTCTTTGGCTTGCCGGTCAGCGGCTTAAGTGTCACTTCTCATCCGCTACTGAAAGCGAGCGACACCGGCCCACACTGGTTGACTGGAGGCAGTTACGGCATTGAAGGCGGAGTTGCAGGCACAATCGGACTCGCGCTCGCCACGGTACTTATCTGGCGAATTTCGCCGGTTTCAGCCGATCCTGAATTAAAGAAATTGACTTCCGAAGAAAACCCGGTCACGCATCCGTCCGTACTAACCATTCGTCCTGCTGACGATCACGCGTAAGCGCACCGAAAGCTGTTGTTAACAGTCTTTACCTCTCTCCCGTCTTAATCGGTGTCCTGAACATACGGGTTATCACCCGGTTGAGACACACAATGTACGCCACCGCCAACATGCTGCTAATGACACCTGAGGCACACGCCGCTGAGCAACCGCAAGAACAAGCGGTCGAGGTGGTGCTGGTTAGATCGGTTTTGGATGGCGACCGGGATTGTTTCGCTCGTCTCTACGATCTTTACGCACCGCTCGTACACGGCATTCTGCTGGCGCGAGTGCCGCGGGCCGAAGTCGACGACCTGGTACAGGACATTTTCCTGCACGCGTACAAGAAGCTTCACACGTTGCGCGACAGCGCAGCGTTTGGGCCGTGGATCGCGATGATCGCGCGCAACCGGGCGGTGGATTTTCACCGGCGCTCGCGAGAAACGGTGGAGATTAATGACGACTTGCGCGGCAGCGAGGCGCACGATTCGAGAGCCACGGAGATTCTGGAGTTGATACGCAGCTTGCCGGAAGCGTATCGCGAAACACTCGTGTTGCGACTCGTCGAAGGAATGACCGGCCCGGAGATCGCGGCGCGCACCGGGCTCACGGCGGCGTCAGTGCGAGTGAACCTGCACCGCGGTATGAAGTTGTTGCGAGAAAAGCTCGGATTTATGGAGGGCTTATGAAAGACGATTACTTGTGGGACAAGAGTGGGCAGCCCGATCCTGAGATACAGAAACTGGAAGAGATCCTCGGCACGCTGCGTTACCAGCCCAGGCCGCTCGAGCTTCCGGTGTCACGGCGACGAAGTTACCTTCCGCTGCTCGCTATCGCAGCGTCGCTGCTGTTGGCGTTGTTGGCGGGCGGTATTTGGCTTCGAACTCGAAATCAAACTGCGCCGCAGCCACGGGAAGCAAAGGTTATTTCCACGCCGTCACCTATTGAGGAGAAAAAGCCTGAACCGAAGATTATCGAGAAGCCCGTAGCTCCTCAGGAAGTGATCGCGGTGAACAATAAACATCGCCATAAGTCAGTAGCGACAGCGTTATCGAAACGCGAACGAGAAGAAGCACTACTAGCGAAACAACAATTAATGATGGCCTTGCGGCTGACGACTGAAAAGTTGAGCCTCGTCCATCGCAAGACTCCGAACACAACGCCTGCAAATCAGATCAAAAACCAACACCGAGTTGGATGAATGGAGCCAGTTATGAAAGCACTCTTTCGAATCAATCTTATCCTTTCGCTGCTGATTGCTTTGCCCCTGGTGGTCCATGCACAGGACTCACGCCTTCAATTGGGCAGCCTCGATCATCTCGCGGCCAAAGCGAATCAGACCGTCGATGTCAGTATCGACGAGCGTTTGATGAAAATGGCCGCCAAACTCTTGTCTGATAAAGATACTGATGAGCGCGACGTCAAAAAGCTCGTCGAGGGGCTGAAGGGGATCTACGTCAAGAGTTTCGAGTTTGAGACCGAAGGCCAATACAGTGCCGGTGACCTCGAGACGATCCGGACGCAACTCCGTGGTCCAGGCTGGACGCGTCTGGTCAACGTTACCAGTAAGAAGGAAGGAAATCTCGAGGTCTATCTACTGTTCAATGGCGACATGGTCGGCGGTCTCGCAGTGCTGCACACGGACCTGAAGGAGTTCACTGTCGTCAACATCGTCGGGCCCGTGGATCTCGACAAACTGGCGAGGCTTGAAGGGCAGTTTGGCGTTCCTGAACTGGGTGTCGAGAAAAAAACGAAGAATGAGCAGTGAGGTTTGCGATGAAGAACGTCCATACAAAATTTCTCATCGCGATCGCACTACTGCTGCTGTGCACGCCGGTCCACGCGAGTGGCGATGACTTCAACTCAGTCGTAAAGATGATCGAACAGTTCTATCGAGTGAAACATCAGAGTATTCCCTTTCTCGCTAAGGCTGGGATGAAAGTCGCCACTACTGCCGCGCGCATAAAAGGCGGCGAAGCAAAGCGGATCGCTGAAGCCGGCAGTATCAAGCTCGCGGTGTTTGAGAACCAGGCGTTCGCAGGCGACTTCACGAGGTTTCGCGCTTCGCTGAACGGAGCCCTGAACGACACGTGGATGCCGTTGATTCAAACACTCTCGGCCAAAAACGTCGAACAAAATTACATCTATCTCAGAAATGTGGGCGACAAATACAACGTGCTGGTAATCAACATTGCGGAACACGACGCGACAGTGGTCCAGGTGACGGTCTCCGGAAAAAACCTGGCGCTATTGTTGAAAGATCCTGAAGGGACCGGCAAGTCCATCACTGAAGAAGCAACGATAATCGATCAGGAGTAGGTTATGTCTAAATATCGCTTGAGCTTTCTGCTACTCATCGTCCTTTTTGCGTCGTTCTCGATCAATGCGCAGGAAGTTGAAGACACGATCAAGATCAAAACTCGAGTAGTGTTTCTTGATGCGCTCGTCAAGGACAAGAAAACCAATCTCCCGATTTCTAATCTGACTTCCGACAACTTCGCCGTTTTAGACGAGGGCAAACCGCGCAACATCAGCTATTTCACGCGCGAAGGCCAGGCTCGCAAACCACTCGCGCTCGTTCTGATTCTTGACTTGCGCGAAGACGGCGCCGGCCGTTTTCTCAAGCGCACTGAGATTCTGAAAGCGATGGAAGATGAGCTTGCCAAACTACCTCGGGGCGATGAAGTCGCGATCATGGCGATGGACATGAATGAAGACGAGGAACGGCTTTGGTTGACGGAGTTCACTAACGATCGCGCGAAACTCACGGCGGCACTCGCTCGTGTGCCGGCGATGTGTGAGTCGCATGAAGGGGCGCCCCCGGAAGGAAAGCCGACTGAAACTAAAGTTGAGACTACGCCAGGCGAAGGCAAACCCGACGACATCGTGGAGACGGAAACGATTCGTGGTCGCAATGGCGCTGTCATTACGCGCAAGACGCGGCGCGACGGAACCGTTAACGTGACGCGAACTAACAAGGACGGCAACGTCACGATCGAGCTTGGTGATGTTTACGACATGGCTGCGGCAGTTAAAGATGCGACGCGCAAGGCTGCGGAATTGCGACCAAACTCGCAGACTTCGATTGTCTGGGTGTCGGATGGTATCGCGCCGATATTCTTCGAAGATCGTGACGCAACCGAGCAGATCCTGATCCGCGACAACGTCATCTTCAACTCGCTCACGGTGGAGTTGCGCACGTTGTTCAAGTTTCTGATGCCGATCGGCAAACCGATTGCGGGCTGGATGGGTTTGAGTTTGTACGGCAGCGCCAAATTCCTGGCGCAGCGATCCGGTGGCGAAGCAGTGAAAGTGGGCCGTGTGAAAGACTACGGCGCCGGTCTCCAGCGCATCATCGGAAACCTGACGGCACGCTACAGTCTGGGTTTCGCGTTGGCCGAAGACGAGAACGACGACGGCCGCATGCACAGCCTCGAAGTCCGTGTAAACGCGAAGGACGAGAAGGGCAAAACCCGCAAGCTCCAGGTAAGCTCCCGCCAGGGCTACTACATGTCCTCCACCATCCCGAAGGACGCCGCCGCGAAAGCGCAGTAAAGAAATTTCTCGCGCAAAGGCGCAAATACGCAAAGGAAGAGCTCAATTCTTCTTTGCGTCTTTGCGCCTTTGCGTGAGAATAATTTCATCGCCTCTTTTCACTCGCAAGTTTTTTGCGGCCGAGTAACCATTAACTGAGATTTCGAGGACGCCGGCGCTGCCCCAAATGGCGAATGGTGTATTCGTCGAATCCTCGCCGTAGAAGTTGCGGAACTTGCGGATCGTCTTGCGGTTAACGAGTAGAGTTGCGTTTGATTTCACCAGATCGCGGGTGATGTTGGTGATGCAGTTGCCGAAACGATCGATGTGAATGATTCGCGCGCGCACGTCACCGTTCTTCAGCATCTCGGGTTCAAGCGCAACCGGCAGACGCACTGCGTCGCTTATCATCGGGCCAAGCTTACGCGGATTCACGCCATTCGAAAGCGCTGCCGCTACGGGCGCGAAGATGTCGCGGCCGTGGAAGGTTGAACTCGGCTCAGGTCGGAAGTATTTCTCCTCAGTGACGTGGAAAACCTTGTGCGAGGGTTCTCGATCGTAGATGTAAGTGAAGAGTCCGTTGTCTGGTCCAACAAAGAACTGCTCGTTCGCGCTCAAAATAATAGGGCGGCGCGTCGATCCGACTCCCGGATCGACGACCGCCACATGAATCGTTCCTGCTGGAAAGGTTTTGTAAGCAGCCAGTATCGTAAAGGCACTGGCAGCGATGTCCTGCGGCGGGATCTCGTGCGTGATATCCACGATCACCGCCCGCGGATTGATTGACAGAATCGCGCCCTTAACCGCGCCCACAAAATAATCAGCCGTACCGAAATCCGTGAGCAGAGTAATCGCGGTTTTCACAGAGCGTTCGTGTCAGTTGAGGTGCGAATTTTCAAATGCTGACCGTGTTCGAGTCGAATGTCTTTGCCGCGCTGCGTCATCACACCTGCCGCACCGGCGCCACCGCCGATGATGGCTCCAATCGCAGCGCCTTTGCCGCCACCTGCGATGACGCCAATGATAGCGCCGATACCGGAAGCCGCGCCGACTTTGGCCGCGTCATCTTTCGTGGAGTCGCGTCCTCTGACGCCACCTTCCGTATCGATCTGCGGATCGTAGTCGCCGCCGACCGGAGATATCTCGATCAACTCCGCGTGCAGCGGTGCAGTGCGATTGTCGGCGGATCGAATCTGGTCAAAAGACAGTTGCAACTCAGCAACACCTTTGACTTTGCCCGGTCGCTTGACCGCCGCGACTCGTCCCTCGACGATGTAACCGGCGTATTGTGCAGGTTCAAAAACTTTTGCCTGGATTCGATCGCCGCGCTGGCTCGCGTCAGTTGAAACTGGCGTCAACAACTCGAGCGCGAGGATTGTGTTGCGCGGAATCGCTAAAGATCCGTTTGGTGCAACTGTAGCATCAGCATTCGCCGGCGGTTCGTTGTCATTGTTAACCGGGGCGGGGACGCTTGTGTTATCCGAAGCGGCGACTGTCCCGCGTCTGTGCAATCCCGTCGGAAGCGACGAATTGAACTGCTGACGTTCGTAACCGGCCGTGTAACCAGCTTCGAAACCCTGCTGGTAACCGTCTCGGTAATCCTCGATCGGTCCCCAAACGTCGTTGAAGGAACGATCGGCGCGCTGATAGTCCTCTTTATTTTGATAATTGCGCGGGGCGTGATCGTTTACGTCTTTAAATCCTGCTGTGTAACCGTCTGAATAGCCCGTGCGATAGCCACGCTCGAGCGCGGTGGTCTGCCCCTGCGCCGTCGCCGGCACGATTGCCAGCAAGCCGCTAACGCAGATGCTCAGTAAAACCACCAGGGGAAGCTTAAAATAGTTCATCTTGTGTCCTTCCAAAGAATTTACGAACCGGTTCGGTCGTAGTCTTGGGAGAGCCAACTTCGTAGCGTAGGAATGCTATCACCGATATTTGCCACAAAGAAGACTCCTTTTGTGATTTTTGTGCCTCTTTATGGCAAACTGCCGTTCAGATGCCGCATTTCGCGTCTGAGTTGGCGACTTTCATGACGAATCGCAGAGTTTACCTGGATCATAGCGCTACGACACCGGTCGATCCGCGTGTCGCGAACGCGATGGCGCGTGCGGTGGTGGAGACGTTTGGCAATGCGTCGAGCGTCCACGGTTTTGGCCAACAGGCACGCGCGGCGATCGATCGGGCGCGGCGAGAGGTTGCGGCGCTGATCGGCGCGAAGCAGAACGAGATAGTCTTCACCTCAGGCGGCACTGAAGCAAACAACCTCGCGATCCGAGGTCTGTGCGAAACTTCCGCGGCTCATGGTCGGCACGTAATTACATCCGCGATCGAGCATCCGTCAGTCAGCGGAGTTTGCACTGAACTCGAGAAGCGCGGCTGGGAAATCACGCGTCTGCCGGTCTATGAAAATGGCATCATTCGCGTCGATGATGTGGCTCAAGCGTTAAGGCCGGACACAGTTTTGATTACCGTCATGCTGGCAAACAATGAAATCGGGACGATCCAGCCGATCAGCCAAATCGGTTCACTCGTTCGCGAAATGCGCACGGCGGGTCAACGACATCTCTGGCTGCACACAGACGCCGTGCAAGCTGCGGGACGTTTGCCGTTGAATGTCGACGAACTCGGTTGTGACCTGCTGACGATGTCCGGGCATAAGTTGTATGCGCCCAAAGGTATCGGCGCGCTCTACGTGCGACGCGGTGTGAGATTGCACGTACAGAACGTGGGCGGACATCAGGAACGCGAACGCCGGGCAGGCACTGAAAACGTTCCCGGAATCGTCGCGTTTGGTGAAGCGGCAAAACTTGCACGCGAAGAGTTGGTCCAACGTTCGCAACACGATCGCGCTTTGCGCGACCGGTTCGAAGCTCAAGTGCGAGACCGGATCAGCGACGTAGTGATGAACGGTGATCGCGAGCAGCGCCTGTGCCACCTCTCGAATATCTCGTTTCGATTTATCGAAGGCGAGGGCTTGCTGATCAATCTCGATCTCGAAGGCGTCGCCGTTTCGACCGGCTCAGCGTGCTCGTCAGGAACACTCGAGCCATCTCCGGTGATTCGCGCACTCGGCGTCGATGACGAACTCGCGCGCGGGTCGATTCGCTTCAGCTTCGGAAAAGATAACACCAACGCTGATGTTGACTACGCAGTCGAAGTGCTGGCCCGCGCCGTCGAAAGATTACGCATGCTATCACCCCTATCCGTATAAAATCCGTGTAATCCGTGGCCTATTCTTCCAGGTTCAAAGATCATCTCGCACATCCTCGCAACGCTGGTGAACTCCCTGACGCCAACGCCATCGCCGACGAAAAGAATCCCGTTTGCGGTGACCGCCTGCGACTCTCTTTAATCATCAAAGACAATCGCATCGAAGCGGTGAGATACCTGGCGTACGGCTGCCCGCCGACACTTGTTTGCGGATCGATTTTGACGGAGTTGATTAACGGAAAGACTATCGAAGAAGCTAAAAACCTGACGCGCGCCGACTTACTCAATGCAATCGGCGGTCTGCCTTCAAGAAAACATCACGCCGCCGCCCTCGCTATCGAAACACTCCACTCAGCGCTCGCCAAGTCTGATGCCTAACGCGGCGGTGTGCCGACGACTCGAGGTCGATCCGCCGCGGGCTCAATCGTCTTGCGTCTGTGATATTCAGGTCCGCAGTACTTCTTTGGCTCAGTGCCCAACACAAACGTCCTCGTCCGAATCACGGGACAACTCTCCACCGCGATCAGTCCAGTTGTCGGATCGATATCGAGCGTGATCGTTCCTTCGAGCCCTGCGCCAGGCAACGGCGGCGCTTTGCGAGGCGAAGGTGACGGTGACGGAGTTGTTATCGGTTCGGGATTGAGCTGTTCCATCGGCGGTGACGGCTCGGGCAGTTCCGGTGGCGACGTCTCTTCGACGGGCGTGTCGGAACCGTGATTTGGACCAGTGCCATTGATGAAAAACTCGACGCGCTTCTCAACATCCTCGGGCGCACTCGGCTCGCCAGTCTTCGGATTGATCTCTTCCTGCTCGATGCCCGCCGGCATTTCCCAATCGCCTTGCCATTCAGGATGCTGATCCAACGCCACCTGCATGAAGTCAGCCCAGATCGGCAATGCCGAGTTCGCGCCCGTGAGTCCGAGTTGCGAACCATCGTCAAAACCGACCCACACTGCACAAACGAGATTTGGTGTGTATCCGGCGAACCATCCGTCGCGAGATGTACCAGTTTTGCCGGCCAAAGGCATCTTCAGACCACGCGCGCGCACCTTCGCCGCGGTGCCGCGGTTGATGACGTCTTTCATAAACGAAGTCATCACGTAAGCGACTTCTGGTTTGAGCACCTCGTTCCTTTCCGGAACGGGAGCGGCAATCGTGACGCCATTGCCCGTCGTGATGCGATTGATTGCAATCGGACTCGTACGAGTGCCGAGATTCGCAAAGGCTGTGTAGGCTGAAGCGATCTGAAGCGGCGTTGCTTCACTGGTGCCGAGCGCCATCGCCGGGTACGCGCGTGCCGGTTTCGGCAGTCCCGCTCTCGCCGCGAGATTCATCACGCGTCCAATCGTCACTTCCATCGCCACTTCAACCGTTACGACGTTCAGACTGTGGACCAAACCATCGCGCAACGTTACTGGCGCGTGTGTGTAACTGTCGCCAAAATTTCCTGGTGAATACTCCTGGTTATCAAACGTGAACGTCTTCGGCTCGTCCATGTAAGTTGTGGCCGGCGTGATTACTCGCGGAATCGGATCGTACGCAGTGTTCAGCGCGGTGGCGTAGACGAAAGGCTTGAAGACTGAACCGGGTTGCCGGTTAGCATCCGTAGCACGGTTCAACTGGCTCTTCGAATAGTCCCGCCCACCAACCATAGCCACGATCTCACCAGTCTTCGCATTCATCGCGACGAGTGCGGCCTGCAACGTGCCCGGCTCGAAACGTTTCGACTGGATCTTGTCGAGCGCAGCCATCTGCTTCGTCAACGCAGCGTAAGCAGCACGCTGAAGATCCATGTCGATGGTGGTGTAGATGCGCAGGTGTTCAGCCGCGCCGTTGCCGGCGATCATATTGTCGAGCTGGCTCTGAACGTAATCGGCAAAGTAGGGCGCGTCGGAAACGTCGATGCGGCCTCGTGACGGTATAACGTGCAGTGGCGTAGCTTTAGCAGTCTTTGCTTCGTCCGCGGTAATTTCGCCTGCTTCGACCATCGAGTCGAGCACTTGATTGCGTCGCGCGGTCGCAGTGTCGATCTTCGTGTACGGATTGTAGCGATTTGGACTGCGAATCAGGCCTGCAAGAAACGCCGACTCCCCGAGCGTCAGGTTCGTAACATCCTTATTGAAATATGCACTCGCTGCCTCGCCGAAACCGTTGATCGAGAAACCCGCCTGCTGGCCCATGTAGACCTGATTACAGTAAAGCTCGAAGATCTTTTCCTTACGCAGACGAGTCTCGAGGATGACCGACATGTAGGCTTCACTGACCTTGCGCCGCCAGGTCTGTTCCGGGGACAGTAAAAGATTTTTGACGAGTTGCTGCGTGATGCTTGAGCCACCCTGGCGCGCAATCGGCGAGTTAGGATCGGAATCGACGCGTCTCACGAATGCGCGCACGATGCCGCGAATGTTTACGCCGTAGTGTTCGAAGAATGAGCGATCTTCCGTGACCGTGATCGCTTTAACGAGGTGCGGCGGCAGATCGCCGAAGCCGATGACTTTGCGTTTCGCACGTTCAGTGCCGGTGACGGAACTGATCAACTCCGGCTCGAGCCAGGTGCGTTGCAACGAAGCGCGATTCTCCAGATCCGTCAGTGAACTAATCGACTTTCCTGAACCGGAAAACTGCACGCGAACGTTTTGAAACTGCTTCACACCATCGACACTCGAAGCGCTGCTCGGCTCGATCTCGAGCGTGTTGCCATTGACTGTATAACGACCGCGACTGTCGTCGGCCTGTTGAGCCTTCTCGACATAACCCGCGCGCTTGAGGAACGCGATAACGTCAGCCTGTGAGATCGACTCATTGACGTTCAGTTGTTTTGGCGCTGCATAAATTCCGGCCGTGCGCGTAAAGACTTCCCCCGCCAACAGGTTGTCGATGCGTCCTGAAAAGACGGTCCAGTAATAGATCAGAATCCCCAGCACAATCGCGCCGATGAACACCACCGGAATAATGACGGACGCGCTGAAGAGACGTCGCAGCAACCGGCGAAAGAAGCCGGGGCCGTGTTCCACGTAAGAGACTACGCGTGGATTGCGGGGATCACGATTACTTTGACGGGGATGCTGATCTGGTGGATAACGTACTGGCATTCTCTCAGATATTACGTAACATTCCGTCTACGGTTCTGTCGACGTTCAGTTTGACAGGGTTAGCCGCATTCGATAACGTGGCTGCCCTCGCTGGTGACTTTGATGCCACTCGCCCGGGTATGAGTCTAACACCCCTTCCGCGTTTCCTTCTCCCCAGTCGGGCTCGCATCCGCATTGTCTTGATAGCGGTCCTTGCCGCGATCGTGCTCGGAACCGCCGTATTTCACCTGCTCGAAGGCTGGTCTATACTTGACAGTCTTTACGTCACGGTCCAAACGGTGACCACCGTGGGCTTCGGCGACCTAACGCCGCGCACAGCGTTTGGACGTGCCTTCGCAACCGTGTTCATGATGGTGGGCGTGGGCATCGTGCTTTATGCTTTAACCGGCTTGGTGCAAGCAATTGTTCACTCGGAGCTGCTTGCAAGCTATGGGCATTCACGAAAAATGAGCAAACTGCGAGACCATTTTATCATCTGCGGCGCCGGACGAGTCGGATCGCACTTGATCCGCAGCCTGCGGGCTGTTGACGGCGTCTTCGTCGTTATCGAGAGTGATCCGAGGAAAGTCGAAGAGTTGATGGAGGCCGACATCGCCGTGCTCGTCAGGGATGCCACGCTCGAAGAGAGTTTGATTGAAGCAGGCGTGCAGCACGCGCGGGGTCTCGCTAGCTGCTTGCCCGATGATGCGGATAACGTTTACGTTGTTTTGACTGCGCGTGACTTGAATCCGAATATCCATATCGTCGCCCGAGCTGCTGAAGAGCAGGCCGAAAGCAAACTGATTCGCGCCGGCGCAAATCGCGTCGTGGCGCCGACTATCATCGGCGGACATCGCATGGCGATGGCGTTGACCAAACCTGCCGTAGGCGACTTTCTCGACTCCGTCACTGCCAACCATCTCGAACTCGGATTCGAGCAACTCGAAGTTGACCCAATCTCCACGCTCGTCGGTCGCAAACTGAGTGAGACAGTGATCAGATCCGAACTGAACATCGTTGTCGTCAGTATCCGGCGCAGCAACGGCGACATCATTTTCAATCCCGATGGCGGCACTAAGGTTGAAGCTGGCGACATGCTGATCGGTATCGGCAATGCAGAGTCGTTAGCACGGCTGAATGCTCTTGCGCGAGGTCGCGCCGCAGAGAGGGCTATCGAGGCATGAGGACTCTGGTAACCGGCGGCAGCGGATACTTAGGCACGTTTGTACAAAATTTCTTCGGAGCGGAGGACTTTTCCCGCCGTTCAGGTTTTGACGTTCGCGACGAGCAGGCAGTGATACGAATGGCGGACTATGACGTGGTGATCCATCTCGCCGCACACTTCGATAAGAGTCCTGAAGGAGCGAGTGAATGCTTTCGCACCAACGCAACTGGAACCGCGAATGTCCTTCGTAATATGAAACCCGGTGCGATCTTTATTTACGCGTCGACGAAAGACGTTTACGGCAGTCATGCCGAGGGCGCGGAATACGTCGACGAAACCACGAGCACAGACTACTGCGGCCAGACAGCGTTCGAGTGGTCCAAGTTAATTGGCGAGCGCTACGTTGAGTATTACGCACACGCGCGAAATCTGCGTGCGTGTATCTTCAGGCTGTCAACCGTTTTCGCGCGACCAACGGAAGATAACGCGCCTGGCATCGTCACGCACTACGTTGAGTCGATTAAAAATCGAGTGCCGGTCCGACTGCCGGTGGGATTCGATCCGGTGCGCGATATTCTGTACGTCGACGATTTCTCACGCGCGTGCCGCACATTTATTAACTCGAACGTTCAGTTTGGACTTTACAACCTCGGCGGCGGGCGACTGAACACGGTCAGCATACGTGATCTGTTAAAAAGAATCGGAACAGCGATCGACATCGAGCCTGTAATCCAGGAAGATCCGGCGATGCCGGCGCCGGTGCCGCTGCGTTATGTTTCTGATACGAAACGCATCGAGGACGAGTTGGGATGGCGTCTGCAAATCGGCATTGATCCCGGGATATCGGCGATTCTGTAGAAGTATGAGTAACGTGCCGGCTGAGAGTATCAAGCGAGTCGTCGTGCGAGGTACGAATTGGGTCGGCGACTCACTGATGACGATACCGGCGCTGCGCGCACTCAGACGCGTGTTGCCGGATGCACACATTACGCTCGTCATTCGTCCCGGAACAAAAGGGATCTTTTCCGGCGTCGACTTCATCGACGAGATACTTGTCTACGATCGGAAGAACGCGTTTTCTGTTGTGCCGCAGGTTAGGGAGTGGAAGCGAGGACGGTTTGATCTCGCAGTGCTCTTTCAGAATGCTTTTGAGGCGGCGCTGATTCCCTTCCTTGCCGGGGTGCCGTTGCGACTCGGTTACGCCACTGAATCGCGCCAGGCGTTGCTCACAGATCCGCTGCCATTGCCTGACTGGCGTTCGTCCCGCCATGAAGTCTTTTACTACCTCTACTTGATCACGGCTCTGGAGCAGATGTTGTTTGGCCGCAGCACAGTCTGTGAAGCTGAACCGGATGCGAGCATACAGATCTCTGAGGCGAGAAAGGCGGAGACGGCGGAGTTGCTGCGTGCCGTTGGTGTGAACGAAGACGACGCTGTAGTTGCTATCTGCCCCGGCTCGATCAACAGCCGCGCGAAGCGATGGCCGGCGGAAGCGTATGCGTCACTGGCGGACCGATTGATCGAGAGTAAGCGACGCGTGTTGCTCATCGGTTCGAAAGATGAGCTGGACGTTTCCGAAGATGTGACCCACCGCATGAGACGGCAGCCTATCGTTCTCACTGGCAAGACTACCCTCGACCAGATAACAGCCGTACTCGATCGAGCAGATCTGATTGTCACTAACGATACTGGCCCTGCTCATATCGGCGCCGCGCTCGGTCGGCCGACGATCGTCATCTTTGGACCAACAAATCCACTAACTACTCGTCCTTTCGCGCCGGAGGCAGTGGTGCTGCGACATCCGCCGGACTGTGCGCCGTGTATGCTGCGTGATTGTCCGATAGATCATCGCTGCATGACCGCGATCACGGTTGATGAGGTCTTTGAGCAATCGCATGCGTTATTGAAGCGCGGCAGTTTTGCGAAAACAGTAAGGAGTTTGTGCGACTCTGTCGCGTAAGCAGCAAATGAAGCGACCAGCAGTTTTCATCGATCGAGACGGAACAATTTCGGAGGAAGTCGGTTACGTTAATCATCCGTCGCGGTTTCGACTGTTTCCGTATTCTTCGCAAGCGATCAGGATCCTGAACAACAACGATTGGCTGGCGATTCTTGTGACGAACCAGGCTGGCGTGGCGCGTGGTTATTTTTCAGAGGACGTGATCGTCAAGGTGCACGAGCAACTGAAAGTTGATCTGAAAGACGCGCGGCTCGATGGTATTTATTATTGCGCGCATCATCCCGCGGTTGGGGAACCGCCATACCGCTTTGATTGCGACTGTCGCAAACCGAAGACCGGACTCATCGATCGTGCTGCGCAGGAGTTTGAGATCGATCGTAGCGCCAGTTGGATGGTTGGCGATCGTTATGGCGATGTCGAGCTCGCGCGAAATGCGGGTTTGCGATCGGCGTTTGTTTTGAGTGGCTACGGATTGGGCGAGTGGGAATATCAGCGCGACTTGTGGAAACACGAGCCTGATCTCGTTTGCGAGAACCTGCTCGAAGCCGTGAAGATGATCGTCGCACACCAATAGATTTATGCAGGAACGTTTAATACAAATAATCAGGCGTTTCGCCGATCAAAGGATCGTGATTATCGGCGACGCCATCGCCGATCGGTTTGTACACGGCTCGATCAGCCGCGTCTCACGCGAAGCTCCGGTTTTCATCTTGAAACATCAACACACCGAAACCTTGCCGGGAGGCGCGACTAATTGCGCCATGAACCTCGTAGCGCTCGGCGCGAAGGTCTCGCTGATTTCCGTGACGGGCGCCGACAAAGCCGGCAACGAACTCCGCGCCAAACTCGAAGCGGCTGGCATAAATGTCGAGGGAGTGATCGTTTCGGACAGAATTGAAACGACCACGAAGGTTCGGATCCTTGCCGGTCATTCGCACGCCAACAAACAACAGGTAATAAGGATCGACTATGAGGGCGCGCCTCTCGGTGATGAAGGCGTTCGCGCCGCGCTGCTTGATAAGTTGAAACAAGCCGTGGCGACGGCTAACGCTGTGGTCATCTCTGATTACAACTACGGCGTGGTCGATGCGCGAGCCACGGACCTGATTCGAAAACACACGACTGCTCCTGTATTGGTTGACTCGCGTTTTCGTCTTCCGGACTATCCGGGATTCACCGCGGCCACGCCGAACCAGGAAGAAGTCGAGAATCTCATCGGCGCGCCGATTTCCTCAACCGAACAATTAGAGGAGGCCGCAACGGATTTGAAGCAGCGACTCGGACATCGCGCGTTGCTCGTCACGCGTGGCGGCGAGGGCATGACGTTGGTTGAAAGTGACGCAACGCCAGTTCACATTCGCGCCGTTGGCGCGCAACAGCCTGTCGACGTCACCGGTGCAGGCGATACAGTCATTGCCACCTTCACGCTTGCTCTGGCATCGGAAGCCTCATTTGCCGATGCGGCACATCTCGCGAACTATGCCGGTGGACTCGTGGTGATGAAACGCGGAACGGCGACGGTCAGTGCGGAGGAACTCGAGCATGCAGTCCAACGTGCTGTCTAGGGAAGAATTGGTGAAGCGAGTGAACGCAGCGCGCGAAACGGGCGCCCGAATCGTTTTGGCCAACGGATGTTTCGACGTTCTTCACGTCGGACATGTCCGTTATCTGGCCGGCGCAAGAGAACTCGGCGACGTGCTGGTCGTCGGCATCAACTCCGATGAGCAGGTGGCGCTTCAGAAAGGCGCGGCTCGGCCGGTCTTACCCGCAGCGGAACGCGCCGAAATCGTAGCGGCACTCGAACCTGTAACTTACGTAACGATCTTCAACGAACCAACTGTCGAAGAACTACTGCTCACTCTGAAACCCGATGTCCACGCGAAAGGCACGGATTACACGACAGACACGGTGCCTGAACGTAACGTGGTACGATCATACGGCGGACAAGTGGCGATTGTCGGTGACCCAAAAGATCATTCAACTTCGGAAATCATTGCCAGACTCGGAGGCGCAAATGGATAAGAGTTTTTCATGCAAAGGCGCAAAGCCAAGACGCAAAGCCACAAAGAATCCCAGAAGACTAGAAGGCTCTCCTTTGCGCCTTAGCGTCTTGGCTTTGCGCCTTTGCGTGAAACCGCTTCTGGCTTTGCTCCTCGTCTTTTCGTCCCTCCCTGCACTAGCGCAAAAGAGCGCAGCGCGTTTCGATCCGGATGGCTCGTTTTGGGTGCTCGGCAACACGCCAGACGAATTTTCGGAATTTGGCGGCATAAATCTGAACGCCAAGAGGTCGAGACAGCTTCCGGTCCAGGGTTTTCAGTTGAACAACGGAAAGGCGCTGCGCTTCAAAACGATAACCGTGAAGCGCGATAACTTCACTTTCACCACTATCACTGTTGGCGGCGTCTCTTACGCTTTTTCAGGAAAGTTTCTTAAGGGTGGCGTGTATTCCGCAGGAGATCTTGACGATACGATTCCCGTTCTTGAAGGGACTTTGACCAAGTTTCGCAACGGTCAAAAAATCGCTGAAGCGAAACTCAAATTTTCCTATTTCGGCGGCACCTGAGATTCTAGATGAGAATTCTCATCGTAAAACTGGGGAGTATTGGCGACATAGTTCACACTTTGCCGGCCCTCGCCGCTTTGCGCGCGGCACAACCGCAGGCCGAGATTTCATGGGTCGTCGAACGTCACTCTGCTGAAATTTTGAGAGACAACCCGCTTGTGGATCGCCTCATCGAAGTCGACACGAAGGCCTTGAGGCGCGGGCTGATGTCTGGGGAGACGCTGCGGGCACCGCGCCAGCAGTTACGTCGGTTACGCGCCTCAGCCTTCGATGTCGCCTTAGACTTCCAGGGACTTCTCAAATCCGCTTCAATAGCGCGCCTTTCGGGCGCGCAACGTGTTTTTGGCTACTCTCGCGCCGGACTACGCGAACCGGCGAGTTCCCTTCTGCTTTCGAAACGAATCGCCGTACCGGCCAACGTCCATGTCATTCGCAAAGCGCTCTTGCTGCTCGAAGGCGCTTTGGGAATTCCCGTTCCCGAAGAACTCTCCTTTCCTATTAATGTCACAAACGACCAGGAGCGTGAGGCTCGAAATATTGTCGCGGAGACTGGCGGCAAGTACGCGATTCTGAATCCGGGCGGTGGCTGGCCGACGAAACTTTGGAGTGTTGATCGATTTGGCAAACTGGCGGATCGGCTGTGGTCCAGTTATGGTATTTCGTCGCTTGTGACTTACGGCCCGGGCGAGTTCGAACTTGCCGAAGGTGTTCGTCGTTCGTCAGTTTCCCGAAGAGCAACGCCCGTGAGTCTTTCTTTGAAAGGTTTCTACTCACTGGCGCGTGGCGCGAGTGTTTACGTTGGCGGCGACACCGGCCCGACTCACATCGCAGTCGCGGCGGGTACGCCGATTGTCGGCCTGTTTGGACCAACTGAGTGGTGGCGTAACGGGAGTCCGCGGTCTGAGGACATTTGTGTGGAGCGAAACGATATCGATTGTCGCGTGGATTGCCATCGACGATCGTGTTCGAAGTGGATCTGCATGGATATCGAAGTTGAAAGAGTACTTGAGGCTATACATCGGAGATTGAGTTAGCGTCTTTGCGTAAACTTTGCGCCTTTGCGAGAAATATTTCGCGCCAAGCCGCAAAGTTCACGCAAAGGCGCAAAGAAGAGAATGCGAAGAGGCGGAACGTGGATTCAGCGTTGGCGTGTGCCGCTCGGGTTTCTGTGCGGCGCGGCGTTCATCTTCTTCGCACGACCTACTCCGAAAGCCCTCGCCATCGGCGCGTCTGTTTCTTTGTTGGGTCTGGCGCTGCGCGCGTGGGCTGCGGGACATATCCGAAAAAACGCACAACTCGCTACCTCAGGACCATATGCATTCACGCGCAATCCGCTTTATCTCGGCAGTTTCCTCCTCGGTCTCGGCTTCACGATCGCGTCGGGCCGGCTGGTCCTCGGTCTGCTGTTTGCCGCCCTCTTTCTTGGCATCTATTTACCAGTGATGCGCGTCGAAGCCTCGACAATGGCAGAGCTGTTTGGTAAGGACTTTGAAATATATCGGCGAGCGGTGCCCCTTTTCTTTCCCCGAGTTACACCGTTTCGCCAAAATGAGTCGGCGGAAAACAGATTCGATGGTAGCCTCTATCTTCGATATCGCGAGTACCGGGCCGCACTCGGGCTCATCATCGCGTGGGGTCTGCTACTGATTAAAACTTATTACTTCTGATTCACTTGCAAAAGTTAAAAAGCATTATCGTTATTTTCGTGCTCGCACTCGTCACTAGCACCGCGGCGCAGGCGCAGCGCGTTGAGGAGCTGCACTTCGAAGCCGAGTTTTCGCGTGCCTTACTACGAAACATTGACGTCGCAGATCTGAAGTTTCGTGCGGAATCAAATCCCTATGCACTAACGTTCAGCGCCGATGTTGCGAGCAAAGGTTTCTTTGCGCGCTTGTTCAATCTGAAGTTCCGCGAACGTGTCGAATCGACTGTTGAGCCAATGTCCTTCACAGTTCAGAAGACAACGATTCTGGACGAACAGGGCAAACGTGTCCGAACGACAGAATCAACGTTCGATCGTTCGCAGGGAAAGATGACGTGGACTTCGCGCGATCCAAACAATCCGGATGCGGAACCGCGTCGCGCAATCGCCGACTTCTCAGGACAGTTGCAGGACGTTCTATCCGCCATCTACTTCATTCGTACTCAACCACTCGCCGTCGGCAAGACTTTTGAAGTCTTTGTTGGTGACGGCGGCAAGGTCTACAAGATTCCGGTGAAGGTGGTCGAGAAGAAGCGAATGAAGACCATCCTCGGTCGCGTTGCTGTGCTGCGCGTGGATCCGGAGTTGTTTGGAGCAGAGAGACTGATTGACGACGAGAAAGGCGAGTTCTCGATCTGGATCACTGACGACGCGCAACATATTCCCGTCGGCGGACGTGTAAAGACAGATTACGGCACGTTTGATATCAAGCTAAAACGCATCGTTCACAATCCCTCACCACCAGCCGAGTAGTTCCATGCCGCTTCCGTTAATCATCGGTCACCGCGGCGCTTCGGCCGTGGCTCCGGAAAACACCATGACCGCGTTTCGCGAAGCGATCGCAGTCGGGGCCGATGGGATTGAGTTTGACGTTCGACTGACGCGCGATGGTGTTCCGGTTGTGATTCACGACAGCACCCTACGTCGCACTGGCGGGCTCAATCAACGCGTCGCCGATCTAAGCTCACAGGAGATTAGCAAGGTAGATGTTGGTAGTTGGTTCGCTCCTGGGTTTGCAAGCGAAACGGTTGCGAGTCTGCGCGAGTTGTTCACGTTGTTCCAGTGGAACAACGCCAGTCTCTATCTTGAAATGAAATGCGACTCGCCGGCAGAACATAGGCCGTTGGCGGAAGCGTGTTGCCGGATGATCAATGAATACTCTTTTCAGGAACGAGTCGTGGTTGAGTGCTTTCAACTGGCGGCGCTCGAGATTCTCAAAGAGATTGATTCGGAGATCAAAACCGCGGCCTTGTTTGACCGTGTGTTCACCGACCAAAGCGTTATTTCAAGGGCGACTGAGATCGGTGCGATGGCAGTTGCATTGCACCATCGACTGGCGCGTAAAGCGTTGGTCGAGAAATCAAAGCAAGCAGGTCTACACGTTGCTGTTTGGACCGTGGACGATCCAGCCTGGGTCCAACGTGCGAGAGAGATTGGCATCGATGCATTGATTACCAATAATCCCGCTCGAATGCTTCAGACGTGAGAGTCGTTTCACGCAAAGGCGCAAAGGTTACGCAAAGACGCAAAGGTTATCTCTGTGCCTTTGCGGAACCTTTGCGCCTTTGCGTGAAATATTCATAAAGTTAAGTAGTGACTCGTCCCCTGCCACAGCTCAACCGCTTCTTTGTTTCGCCAGAGTTCTCAGTCTACTATCGCCGTACTAAACAACTCACATGGCAGAACCAGGCGACCTCGGGATACTCACTGCTGGCGACACTGAGTGGCGAACTCAATTACACGATTGGTAGTGAACATCGCGCGCTTAAAGAAGCCGAGCTTGTAGTGCTCGAACCAAACACGAGCATCACAGCAAAGGGTCGTAAAGTAGAGTTACTCTTTCTCACTCTCTCCGCATCGCTCATCATTCAGCACGCGACGTCGATGCGATTGATCCCGCCGAAATCGATCGTCACTTTCACGAGCGAACACACCCGCGGCGATCAACGACTCGACACCCTCCTGAGCGAATTTGTCTCTGAGCTTGCCGCCGAAAAACCCGGCCAAGAGATCGTGATGCACGCGTTAGTCGAACAAACGCTGGTCCATATTTTGAGAAACTACTCCACGCCACGACTCTCTGAAGACCTGGAACTATCGCGCGTCGGTTTGATCGATCGACGTATTCGACGTTCGATCGAACTAATGCACACCCAACTCGATCAGGATCTCACGCTCAAGTCTCTCGCCGCCGCGTCTTATCTCTCGCCCTTTCACTTCGCGCGTCTCTTCAAAAAACTCACCGGCACATCGCCGCACAACTATCTCGCCGGCATTCGCGCCACGCGAGCACAGTTGCTACTAGCTGAAACAGATCTTTCAGTCACCCAAGTCGGAGCGCGCGTTGGTTACCTCAGCGGCAGTCACTTCACCAAAGCATTTCGCATCGCCACCGGCGCAACGCCGCGCGAATTTCGCAAAGGTCTCGTCTCGCAAAGCAAAGACGGCGCAAGGCGTCGCCAATAATGCGCAAGATTTGTCGGTTCAAAGCAACTCCTTACCAGTATCATCACTAAAATTTTTTCAGGAGAACCGCAGATGCCAGTTGCAAAGCAATTCGAGATCAGTCCCGCCGAAGGAAAGCTCGGAGTTTTACTCGTAGGGTTAGGCGCCGTCAGCACCACGTTCATCGCCGGTGTTGAAGCCATCAAGAAAGGTTTTGCGCAGCCCATCGGCAGTCTCACGCAAATGGGAACGGTTCGGCTTGGCAAACGAACCGAGAATCGCGTGCCGCTGATCAAAGACTTCGTACCACTGGCCCAACTCAAAGATCTCGTCTTTGGCGCCTGGGACATCTTCCCAGACTCCGCGTATGACGCAGCCCTGAACGCCGGCGTACTCGAAAAGGAGCTGCTCGGCCAACTCAAAGAACCACTGCGCAAGATCAAACCGATGAAGGCAGTGTTCGATCAAAACTATGTGAAGCGACTGAGCGGCACGAACGTCAAAACCGGCAAGAACAAGTTTGAACTGGCCCAACAACTCATCGACGAGATCGCCGAGTGGAAACGCAAGAACAAGTGCTCGCGCCTCGTGATGATCTGGGCAGCTTCTACTGAAGTCTTCTTAAAGACGCATGCGGTACACAAAACGATCGACTCTTTCGAACAGGCGATGCGCGACAACCACAAAGCAATCGCGCCCTCAATGATCTACGCCTACGCCGCACTTAAGTCGGGAATTCCCTTCGCGAACGGCGCACCGAACCTGACGGTCGATATTCCGGCGCTCATGACGCTCGCCGACAAGAACAAGCTCGGGATCTGCGGCAAGGACTTCAAGACCGGACAAACGCTGATGAAGACGATCATCGCGCCCGGATTGAAGTCGCGCATGCTCGGCTTGCACGGCTGGTACTCCACCAACATTCTCGGCAACCGCGACGGCGAAGTGCTCGACGATCCCGATTCGTTCAAGACCAAAGAAGAGTCCAAGTTGTCTGTGCTCGAATACATTCTCCAGCCCGAAGTCTATCCGACCTTGTACAAAGACTTCTCACACGTGGTGCGCATCAACTATTACCCGCCGCGCGGCGACAACAAGGAAGGTTGGGACAACATCGATATCTTCGGCTGGCTCGGCTACCCGATGCAGATCAAAATCGACTTCCTTTGTCGCGACTCAATCCTCGCGGCGCCGATCGTGCTCGACCTGGCTTTGTTCCTTGACCTCGCACAACGGGCAGGCATGAAGGGCGTGCAGGAATGGCTGTCGTTCTACTTCAAATCTCCGCAAACCGCGCCGGGTTTGTACCCCGAGCACGACATCTTCATTCAGTTAATGAAGCTCAAAAATACCCTTCGACATCTGCGTGGTGAGGATTTAATTACGCACCTCGGGCTCGAATACTATGACTAATTCGCGTTAATCCGTGTAGCCACGGCTGAAAACGTGCAATTAATTGTCATTAAGTTCTTGACAGGAAATGTCACGCAGCAGTTACATTAGCAGCCGGTAGCCTCGGTTCAAGCACTCAAACCGAGATGGCGAACCTTAAACTCTTACCGATGCATCAATTCTATGTGCGGATCGTTCCTTGCTAGTAAGGTAGTGGGCCAGTGGATTTAGGGCCGAAGGAGCGAGCCGATGTTTGCTGAAGAAGTGATGACTAGAGACATGAATAATACAGGTACAGTTTTCCTCGATCCCGATCAAAAGAGCCCGCGTGCTCAGGATTTTGAGGAGCGATTGACGGCGCGAATCGTGGGTCAGGAACGTGCGGTCAGACGTATGAGTGGCCTGTATCAGATTTTTCTGGCAGGCATGAATCCCCCGAACCGGCCTATCGGAACGATGCTTTTTCTCGGACCGACGGGCTCCGGAAAGACTCGTGTGATCGAAGCTGCCGCCGAAGTGCTTTACGGCGATCCCAACGCGATCGTTAAGATCGACTGCGCGGAGTTTCAGCACTCACACGAAATTGCGAAACTGATTGGCTCGCCTCCGGGCTACCTGGGCCATCGTGAAACTTCACCGATGCTGACTCAGGAGAACCTCGATCGAATGCACACTGACGACATGAAAGTCTCGCTGGTGCTGTTCGACGAAATCGAAAAAGCCTCTGACAGCTTGTGGCAATTGCTGCTCGGTATTCTCGATAAAGCCACTTTGACTTTAGGCGACAATCGTCGCGTCGACTTCTCGAAGTCGATGGTGATCATGACCTCGAACCTAGGTGCGCGCGAGATGTCGGAGTTGATCTCCGGTGGTATCGGATTCGCGCCCGGCAAAGGTATGCGGTCTCCGAACGATACCGAAGTGGACCAGAAGATCTATCGCACCGCGGTCGAAGCCGCGCGGCGGAAGTTCTCGCCTGAGTTCATGAATCGTATCGACAAAGTCGTCGTGTTCCGTTCATTGAAGGAACACCACCTGCGGCAGATTCTCGATCTCGAATTGCAGGCGGTGCAGGATCGCATCATGCAGTCGGCCGGAACCAAGTTTGTGTTTCAGTGTTCCGAATCGGCGAAAGACATGCTGATGAAGGAAGGGCTCGACTACAAATATGGTGCGCGTCACCTGAAACGAGCGGTGGAAAGATTTTTGGTGTATCCACTTTCAAACCTTGTGGCCACGGGTCAGATTGGTTTGGGAGATCTGGTACACGTTGATGTTGACGGCATCCGCAACAAGTTGATCTTCTCGAAGAGTTCCGGCGGCGCGCTGATCCACGAAATGGAGAAGGGCGCAGAGGCTGCGGATACGTCGAGTGAGTCGCTGTCGGGTGGTGTTGGATTGCCGATACCGGCAGCTTCGAAGGCAGCGAAAAAGGGTCACGGACGCGGCGAGAAGATAGAAAATTAGCCACGGATCACACGGATTGACGCGGATCAGAATTTAAGCTGATCCGCGTCGATTTGCGTTTTATCCGCGGTTTAGTTTCTTCAGTGCTTTGAAAGCGATTTCTGCAAGGAATGGATCTTCTGCTGTTGATGCAGCTTTCAATGCTGGAGCAGCGGTTGGGTCGCCGATCAGGCCGAGTGATCGTGCAGCTTCGCGGCGTACGTCGGAAGGAAGTTTTTCGTTACTGAGCGTTGACATCAATGCTGCCGTGCCGGCGCGACTCTTGATTTTTCCGAGCGCAACCGCAGCAGCGCGGAGCACGAAGTCATTTGGTTTTTTCGTTGACGTTAACGCCTGAACCAGCGGCACGACAGCAGTTTCATCGGCAATCTCTCCTAACGCCACCGCAGCCGCCGCTCGCACACCATCTTCTTTATCACTCAACAATCGTTCGCTCAACGCGGTGGTCGCACTGCGACTTCTGGTATGCCCGAGAGCGTACGCTGTTTCGCGGCGCACGAATTCGTCTTTGTCGTTGAGTAACGGCAATAGATGAGCAACGCTCGCTTCACTGCCAAGCGACAAGATTGCTTTTGCCGCAGTGGCGCGGACTATTGGCGCCGCATCTTGAAGCGCTGGGAGAACAGCTCGTGACGCTGCCTCAAGACGCATCGAGCCGAGTCGCATCACCGCATCGCGACGTTCCTCTACATCACTGGAGTTCAAACGTTGCTGCTGTTGCTGGATTGCGTCCTGAGCTAGAACTGGGAAGCACAGTAGCCACAAAAAGGCACAAAAAGCGCAAAATCGTTTTTGTGCTTTTTTGTGGCCCATCAGACTTTTGCTGCTGCTCGCCGCTCGGCTTTGCGCCGGACTATTTCCCATTCGTGTGCCTGGCGAGCGCGGCGATTTTCTCGGGCATCGACGAGGGTCGCTAAAAGTTCGTCCTCACCCACTGATGGTGCTGTTTTGGACCGTAGCTTCGATTCCATCGTCGAAATGTAATCCAAAACCTCGCCTACTTCAGCTTCGCTCATAGCCTCGAGTTTCAAAGCAAGAAACTGGCGTTGGTTTACGTTATTGGCCATTTTCGTGCTCCTTTTGCCGGTAGATTCGGGCGACGCGCGGGACGACAACTATACACGAATTCAGACCGGATTTACATGATTGAACAGGATTTATCCGGGAATGCCGGACTAATCGATGCGGGAGACGAGACCGTGCACCGTATCAACTATGAGCACGGCAATTGGAGGATAGAAAATAAGATCGAGAATCATGCTCGACTGCACCGCGATCACGCGATGTCGAAACAGCAGCGTCACGTCACTGAAGAAGTCCTGCATGTGCCAACCAATGTACAGCCCGATACCAACGCTCAACGCATATCCAACCAGCAGAAACGTGTACGCTGAGAAACGCGTAAACGGCTGTTCCGGCAATGCCTCCTGAGTGATGATCGACCCTTGTATTAGATTTGGCTTATACGTGTAATGGGCCAGGTATTCGCGCAAGCGATTTGCGAGATGCCAAACGCCGATCACAAATAACGTCAACACTATCACGCGACCCATCGTCGAAAACACATGCCACAACTGCGGCCGCATCATGGCCAGAAAGAACGTTGACAAGAACAACGAAACGGTAGTGAACACCGCGCGCTGCCGTTCTCGATTCTCCTGTCGGTCGCGTTCGAGCACCTCGTCAACCAAACGATCCCATTTTGCCTGGACCGCGAGATTGCGCGCGCGTTTCGCGTGCGGATTATTCGAATCGAGAATGGAATAACTGCGGTTCTTCTGTGCCTTCAACTGTTCGTCGTAGTACGCACGCTCTTGCGGATCGATTAGTGTGTGATAAGCCTTGGACAACAAGGCAAACTGGCGTGCAGCTTCGGAGTTGGGATTTAGATCAGGGTGACTTTTTCGCGCAAGTTTCCGGTAGGCCGATTTGATCTCGGTCTGAGACGCATTCGTCTTAACGCCCAAAATTCTGTAGTAGTCGATCACGGTGCTTCTCTAAACTCCGGAAAGCCAGCGATGGATGCCTGGGCACTTGAGGACACCGCGTCACTCGGCTTGAAGTATACCACTGCGCGCAAGTATTGCGGCTGCTTTGCTGCTACTGAGATGGCAAATTTGGCATTGGGGGGTGCCAAAGGGGAGCCGGGCAAAATACCTCGAGCGGCATTCGAGGGGGCGAGGACTGTAACTAAGGCGACTCGCACCCTTTGGCTAGTTGCACTTCGCCAGTACAACCGCCATGCCATGCTCCCGTTCTCAAAAATCCGAACAAAAACGAGCGGTACCGTACCAACGGACCCTGAAAGTGTGAACAGTCGAGGACACCGGTGTCTACCGGTAACGACACTCGTCGCTATTTTCGGCTCGCCCGGTCTACGATTCGCAGCAGCGTTCTCACTGCGATTCCCGTCGGACCTTTCGATCTATAAGGCTTTGCTTCATCGCCCCAGGCAGTTCCGGCAATGTCCAGATGCGCCCAGGAGAGCCCGTCTGCGAACTCTTTCAGAAACGCCGCAGCCGTAATCGTCCCTGCCTTGCGACCACCGACGTTCTTGATGTCGGCGATGTCTGAGCGGATCTGTTTCGAGTACTCCTTATCGAGCGGCAACTGCCAGAACTTCTCGCCAACTTCCCTACCCGCCGTGATGATCTCGTCAATCAGGTCCTGATCGGTTCCGAGCACTGCCGCATTGACGTCACCGAGGGCGATTGACACGGCGCCCGTCAGCGTCGCCATATCGATAACTGTCGTGGCGCCCAGTTTCTTCGCATATGCAATTGCATCGGCGAGGATCAGACGGCCTTCAGCGTCGGTGTTAATGATCTCAATTGTCTTGCCGGTCATTGCCTTTACGACATCGCCCGGTTTGGTCGCTTTACCGGACGGCAGGTTTTCAGTACAAGGCGCGACGCCCAGAATCGGAATGGGGGGCTTTAACTGCGCGATTGCGCGCATCGCTCCCATCACAGTCGCGCCGCCCGTCATGTCGTACTTCATCAACTCCATGTTCTCACCCGGCTTCAACGAAATACCGCCCGAATCAAACGTCACTCCTTTACCAACAAAGGCCAGCAACTCTTTGTTGTCAGCAGGCGGAGTGGTCGGCGTGTACTTGAGAATGATCAGCTTGGCAGGTTGATCAGAACCACGCGCGACGCTCAACAAGGAACCCATGCCTTCCTGTTCCATGCGCGCTTCGTCAAGAATATCGACGCTGAGTCCAAACTCGCTCGCGATCTCGCGTGCTCGGTCGGCCATATCGGTCGGCGTCATGTAAGCGCCGGGCTCGTTTGCGAGGTCACGAGTAAAGTTCACTGACTCGCCAACTATCTTTCCTTCCGTCACGCCTTGTTGCAGCGCGCCGGCGTCAGCGTCTTCAACCACGACAACCAGACGGTCAATCTTCTTTTCTTCTTTTTCAACGGTGCGATACTTGTCCGGATCGAACAAAGCTATGTATGCGCCTTCAACGGCCGTTGCTGCGGTTCCACGCGCATCACCGGAGAACCGTGGGAGCACGGCTATAGATTTCACGTTCTTACTGCGCAACGAGCGAACCGCGGTTCCCGCCATTTGCGAAACGGTTGCGCTCTTGTAGTCGCCGCTTTCGCCTACGCCGATCAGCAATAGACGACGTGCTTTTAACTTGTCGTTTCCGAGAAGGTGGAAATACGCAGTCTCTCCTTCTTTTCCGCTGAACTCCTCCGCGTCGAGTGCCGAGCGCACCAGACCGCCGGATAGTTCGTCTACCTTCTTCAAAAAGCCACTGTCGGCTTTCTCATTCTTAAAAACGGCAACCGCCAGAGCTTGCACGTCAAGCTCTTCAATTGGTCCCCGGCTGGCTTCAACTTGCATGGCGAGTAGGTTCTCCTGGGATTGGAAATTATTTCGGATTCCGATTGCCAATTGCCAATTTTTACTCTCTCTTGCGGCAATTAAATTAACAATCGGCAATCGGCAATTTATCTATTACGTTCTTTCAACTGGGCTCGCGTCTCTCGATCCACTGTACGCTTCAGCTCGGCCTCTCGCTTGTCATACATCTTCTTACCGCGCGCTACTCCCACTTCGATTTTTATCCGTCCGTTTTTTAAGTAGAGCTGTGTGGGAACGAGAGTCATTCCCTGTTTGGCTGTGGCTTCGTCCAGTCGGGATATTTCACGTTTGTGAAGCAGCAGCTTGCGAGTCCTTAGTGGATCGTGGTTCTCGCGGTTGCCATGAGAATAAGGCGAAATGTGTGCATTAAACAACCACGCCTCGCCCTCGCGCACAGAAACGTATGCTTCTTTTAGCTGAACCCGGCCGTCCATGGCACTCTTTACCTCGGTGCCTGTCAGGACAATTCCGGCTTCGTATTTATCCGAAATATGATAATTGTGAAAGGCCGCACGATTCGCTGCTAAAACTTTTTCTTCTTTCGCCACTTGTTCAATTTGAGATCGCGAGTACATCGTGACGAGTAATAATACCAATGATGCGGCCGTACTCCTCCACCAACACTGCCGGACTGCTCTGCAAACGTCGCGTCACCTCCGACGAGCTGGCATCGACGTCGACTGTCGGAAAGCTCGCTTCCATTACTTCACTGACCGGCAAATTCAGCAGTTCTCTATTGCGCACTACTTTTGCGAGCACGCGATTTTCTCGTAACGAACCGACCGCACGTCCTTCCTCCAGCACCGGTATCTGCGTCAGGCCGAGCTCGTCCATCTTTTCGAGCGCTTCGCCGACGTTGTCGTTCGGACCCACGTAAACCAGCGTCTTCGGCGCCTGCGGTTTCTTGGTGCCGCTGATCAAGCCGGCGGTGATCTTTTGGGGTTCGAGGAGTCGTTTCTCTTTGAGCCACTCGTCCGAGTGATGCTTCGTCAAATAATGTTCACCAGTGTCACAAACAATGAACACAACGATTGCATTCTCATCGAGCGTAGCCGCTACGCGCAGCGCCGCAGCGAGATTAGTCCCTGTAGATCCGCCGCAGAAAATCCCCTCCAACCGACCCAACATGCGCGACAACTCAAACGATTCACGATCAGTGACGTTGATTACTTCATCGACGTACTTGATGTGAACGTTCGGTGGCACAATCTCTTGCCCGATTCCCTCGACGAGATACGGAGTGGCTTCCACGATTTTTCCGGTCTCTTTGTAAGTCTTAAAGATCGAGCCGTAGGGATCCGCGCCGATGATGCGGATGGTCGGATTCTTTTCTTTGAGATAACGACCTGTGCCCGAGATGGTGCCGCCAGTGCCAAGCCCGGCAACGAAGTGAGTGATCTTGCCTTCAGTCTGTCGCCACAACTCCGGACCCGTGGTGCGGTAATGCGCTTCCGGGTTCGCGGGATTTGAATACTGATCGGGATAGAAAGAGTTGGGAGTTTCTGAGGCAATGCGACGGGCAGTCGAAACGTAATGATCGGGCGTTCCCGGTTTAGCGGAGACCGGAGTGATAACGACATCCGCGCCGAGAGCTTTTAAGTATCGCGACTTCTCGACCGACGCTTTGTCAGTCATCACAAAAATGCATTTGTAACCTTTGACGGCTGCGGCGATTGCGAGACCGATGCCGGTATTTCCTGAGGTCGCTTCGATTACCGTACCGCCCGGCTTCAGAATCCCTTCGCGTTCCGCGGCCTCAATCATCGACACACCAATCCGGTCTTTAACTGAGTACCCCGGATTCAAATTCTCCATCTTGGCGAATACTTGCGCTTTGACGTTGCGCGCGAGCCTGTTGAGCTTTACTAAAGGCGTATTTCCGATCAACCCGAGAATGTTTTGCTGGAATTCCATCAGAGTCTCCGACAAGCCTGATAAGTGCGGACCTATCTATATAGCAGAAACTTTGGAGCGGGGCTAATTGAGAAGGCAGGAAAGAGGTTTCACGCAAAGACGCAAAGTTAAAACGAAGACGCAAAGAAGATATTTAGTTCCTCTTTGCGTCTTTACTTTGCGCCTTTGCGTGAAACCGATTTTAAAATGTTAGGACCCGGACGTGCTCTCCCCTTCACATCCGGGCCCTTACAAGGCCACTCATCTTGCAATGTGTGACCGAACTTTAGACTCGCGCTTAAAAGCGTCGCCGTCTGTTATCTCTGAGCTTGTAGGTGTAGAGCGCTGCACCGCCTGCACCCAACAGCGCGCCAATGAACGCGCCTTTCTTACCACCGACCGCGCCGCCTAAGAGAGCGCCACCGCCTGCTCCGATACCCGTGGTGAGCTTGTCGCGGTGTTGATCCCAGAAGGACCGGTCGCGATCCCAACGTCGCCCACTGTAATTTCGATAACGGTAAGTCTGATACCGTTGTTCATACCGTCTGCCGTCGTAATAACGACCTCGTGTTTGTGCTCCAACAGGAATTGCCGAAAACGTTAATGCCAACAAACAGAAAATACTTACTATCCCCTTTTTCATTACCACTTGGCCTCCGCTTGTCTCTTTTGGCAATGTGTGTGCCAACGTCGGATTGATGAGATAACGGTGCTTTTTTGCAGTTTTATTGGATAGCGCGCTAAATATGTCTCGCGCAGTGTTAACCATAACGTGCGCATTCTGTGAGGTGAGTTACCTTTTGGGGTAATCTGTCCGCACACTTTCGAAAGTTCAACATGAAGATATTGATTCTCGATAGCCGCCAGGTTCGCGAACTGCTGCCAATGCCTGAATGCATTGAGTTGATGGCCGACTCGCTCGCAGCACTCGCGCGCGGCGAAGTGTTCCAACCTCTGCGCACTATCGCTCGACCACCCGAGGCTCGTGGCTTACTCGGACTGATGCCCGCGTATCGCTCCGGCGAACACGGCGCGTTTGGACTCAAAGCAATTTGCGTCTTTCCCGGCAATCCCGCGCAAGGCAAGGATGCGCACCAGGGTGCGGTTATGTTGTTTAGTCGCCAGACAGGCGAGTTGCTTGCCTTGCTGAATGCGTCTGAGATTACGGCGATTCGTACGGCGGCGGTTTCGGCTGTTGCGACTCGATTGCTCTCGCGTGAAGATGCGGCTCAACTCGCAATCATTGGCGCGGGTGTGCAAGCGCGAACGCATCTCACGGCGCTGGCTTGTGTGCGGCCGATCAAACACGCTCGCGTGGCTTGCCGAAACATCGAACACGCGCAACAACTCGCGGTTGAGATGCAACCGAAGTTTTCGTTTCCGATTGAGCCAGTGTGGAGGAATGAGGAAGCGGTGCGTGGCGCAGATCTGATCGTCACGGCTACCTCTTCACTAGAGCCGGTAATTAATAAAGACTGGATCTCGCCCGGGGCGCACGTAAATGCAATCGGCACACATTCGCCTAACTCGCGTGAAGTGGACAGCGGAACGATGGGTGTCGCACGAATTTTTGTAGATCGACGTGAATCTGCGTTGAATGAATCGGGTGATTATTTGTTGGCAGCGAAGGAAGGCGTTGTCACACCGGAAAGTATAATCGGTGAAATCGGAGAGCTCCTGGTTGGTTCGAAATCCGGCCGCACTTCTCTGACCGATATCACACTCTTCAAATCCCTCGGTCTTGCAATCGAAGACGTCGCCTGCGCGAATTACCTTCATCAAAAGGCACTCTCCCTGGATGTTGGAACATGGGTGAATTTGTAGGGGAGGCACTCCGTGGCCGCCCCAGCGTGCCCATTCTTCAACGCTGGGGTGGCCACGGAGGGCCACCCCTACAAACAAACGGAGATTAGGGATGAATCAAGAGTTCATTGATGCCGCAACGCAAGGCGACGTGGCGAAAGTAAAGGAAATGTTAGG
>Ga0207708_10000186_pt1 | contig 48871 bp, 44 predicted proteins | sample KBSK5101metaG_FD_184340 | JGI IMG/M metagenome (GOLD analysis project Ga0207708, IMG submission 184340) | Corn, switchgrass and miscanthus rhizosphere microbial communities from Kellogg Biological Station, Michigan, USA - KBS K5-10-1 metaG... | ecosystem: Host-associated > Plants > Roots >... | reverse complement strand
GTAGCTTTGGACGGCTTCTTCGGTGGGTGCCAGTGCGTCGTGTCGGCGACCCAGTTCGCTGTAGCTGATGCCGAGGTTGTTCAACGCCGAGGCCAGGTCGGGTCGGTAGGCGGGGTTGTCGGCGGCCAGTGCCCGGTAGCTTTGGACGGCTTCTTCGGTGGGTGCCAGTGCGTCGTGCCGGCGGCCCACATCGCTGTAGCGGATGCCGAGGTTGTTCAACGCCATCGCCAGGTTGGGAAGGTAGGCGGGGTTGTCGTCGGCCAGTGCCCGGTATATTCGGGCGACCTCCTCGGCAAGAGTTAAGGCATATCCGAAGTCACGACAGTCAGCCAGGTCGGCGCTCAACGCATCAGCTGCCAATGCCACATCCGGCCGCAGTGCCGGTGAAATGGCACTGAGGTCGCGTAGCCCGTCTAGGCCGGCTGTGCCGCCTTGAACGGCATGCCGCCATGCGTAGCGCCAGAGGTAGACCGGCTGCTTCGCAGGCATTCCATCGAGCAGCAGGCTTCGGTAACGCTCAAGCAACCCCGAGGTCACAGCGTTTGCCCTGGCAGCGAACAGCTCGGCGGTGGGCGGTGTTCGCAGTAGGTCGGCGATGCTCTGGTGTGCCAGTCGGTACACCGCGACGCCGCCCTCGCCATCCTGAACAACAAACCGGCCGAGCTGGTTCAGCAGCCAGGTGATGTCGTCGCGGTTGACGGCTGGTTCCTGGTTCGACAACGCTTGTGCGACGCACAGCCACTCGTCCTCGGGAAAGCCCGCCCCGAACGCCCAGGTTAAAGCGGCAAGCAGTTCGCGCCCGAGCCCGGCCGGGTCCGCCTCGATTCGATGGCGCGGGGGTTCCAGCATCGCTAGGTTCAGCTCGAACGCGTTCGTCAGTGACGTGACGACGCGTGGCCGCCAGCCCTCTGAGGCCGTGTCGACCGGATCCTCGCGCAGCTGGTCGGTGAGTAATCGCGCGATCAGGAACGGCTCCCCAGAGGTCGCCTCGGTCCGGCTCAGAAACTCGTCGGCGACCAGTTCCGGATTCATGGACGGCGCGACATCCCGCAGCCGGGCGCTGATGTAGGTCCGCATGGCCTGCCGCCCACTCTCCGCCGGGCCGGCCTCGTCGAGGTCCAGCAGGCCGACTGGAGAGCCAAGTGAGCTGATCAGATCGGGACCGTCACCCTCGCCAGGCAAATTGCGTGTCGACACGATCACCGTGACCCATTCACCCAGCCGGGTGAGCAGGGTTCGCGCGATGTCGAAAGCCTCGCCGCGAGCCTCGTCCAGACCGTCGACCGCCAGCACGGGATGCTCGCCAGCGGGCCAGGCCGCCGCGGCCTGTTCGACGGCACCCAGCAGCAGGTTCGCATTGGTCCGGCCACCCTCGGTGCGTTCCAGCAGGCCGGCGGTTTCCAAGCCAGCGTTGAGAAGTTCGGCGAGTCGATTCGCAGTCAGCCCCCGGGCATGGGCATGAGCGACGATAGAGCCCGGTCCCGGATCGAGGTGACCCAGCGGACCCTGCGCGAGCAGGCGATCCCGCTCGGCCTGAACCGAGGCGCTGACCACGCGGCCGAGGACGGCCGATTTGCCGGTGCCCGCAGAACCGGTGATGACATGCACGCCGAACTGGTGGTTATGGACCCAACCGACAACCCGATCGACCTCGCTGGTGCGGCCCGTGAACCAGGACCGTTGGTCTTCGCCGCTGCGTGCGGCCAGCAGTAGATGCTCGACGACCTGCGGTGGCGCGTTCTCCACCCACAGGGGGTTGCGCACCATGAACCAGGCGCTGCCATTCGCTTGAAAGACCGGCAGCTGGGGTTCGGTAGCCGGCCACTCCTTCAGCACGGCGTCGCACAGGTCGTCACCGCGCACCCGGGGACTGTGCACCGACCACCGACGCTTGAGATCGGGATCTGCCGGCCCTTCGGCCAACAGGCGCTTCAACTGCCCGGCGAAGACGCCGTCGCGAGCTGTCACATCAGCAGAGCACGCCGCCAGAACGCCCACCCACGGCGGCCTGCCCTCCGACGTGGCTACCGAGCCGAACAGTTCAGCCGCGATGGCTGCGGCATCCACGGCACCGCCTGCGAAACAGGTGTCCACCACGAGTAGCAACTGGTTGGCACCAGAAAGTGCGCAGGGGCCGAGCACGTCGCTCGGCGACAGGCCCCCGGTCTGGTCGGAGTCACTGTTCTTGGCAATCAGCCTGAGCGGCGTCTGCTGCGCGGGAGCCACGCCATGGCCCGACCACATGGCGATCAGCACGCCATCGTTGTCGGGGAAATGTCCCTTGACGGCACGCAGGTGAGCGCGAACGTCCTCCTCGGCCGGGTCGCACAGCGGCTCACCCTGAAAGCCGACAAGCAACCGGCGCACCTCGGTGACATCGGCGATCGGGTATTCCAGCGTGGGCAGTCCTGAGTCGTAGTTGTCCACCCCGACGCCGAAGAAGAGCGCGGAACCCTCAGCCATCCCAGTGCCCCCATGGCCAGCAGACATATCCGCCGGTCATCCTGCCCGAGCGAAGCGCCACTTGGGCGGTATTAGGGACCAAAAGTCGAATTAATCCATCGCAATCTAAGACGGCTGACGAGCCAGGAGCGGACCGGACGCCAGCAACGTCCGATCGGTCTGGTCCGGTTCCGGCGTGCCGTTCACGATCAGGGACGCCCGGGTCCAGGGCCGATCGGTGGCCAGGAACGGCTCCTCGGCGCCCATCCACTCGTCCCAGAAGGCTTCGGCCTCCGGGCGCGACCGGCCGTAGCGGATGTCGCGTTCGATCCCGCGCCTGCGGGCCAGGTCACGGTCGGACTGCACCTAGACGACGAGATCGGCCAGCGCCGCCAGCACGGCCCGGCCGGCACCGACCCCCTCGACCACCAGCGTCCGGTCCGCTGGGACGTCGATGGTTCCCGGCCGTTCGTGCGCGATCCAGGCGGCCGGCCGAAACGACACGGCCTCCCCGCGCCGCCAGGGGGTGACGATCCCGTCGACGAGCAGGGACGCCCAGTCCGTCGGATGGTGCTGCCAGGACAGGTCGTCGGTATGCACCAGTGCGGCGCCCAGCAGTCGCTCCAGGCGGCCGGCGAAGGTGGTCTTGCCGGCACCGGACCGGCCGTCCACCAGTACCAGGGCCGGCGGGTCAGCTGGCAGCAGCCGATGCAGCGTCCGGATCAGTCCGAGGTCGTCGACCGCCTGCCAGGACGGCGCCGCTGGCTCGCCCGGATACAGCCGCATCCGCGATCCAGCCGAGCCGCGGCGACTCAGCCCAGGCTGGACGCGGAGAAGGTGTCGCAGCCGGCCGGGTCGCCGCCCTTGTAGCCGGTGTCGAACCACTTCTGCCGCTGCGCGGACGAGCCGTGGGTGAACTTGGACTGGTCCACCCCGCCGCTGCCCAGGTGGGACTGGATCCAGTCGTCGCCGATCCGGCCCGCGGTGTCCAGCGCCGCGTCGATGTCGGCCTGGGTGAGGTTCTCGATGAACGGCCGGCCGTTGGCCGCCGGCACCGTGGTGGCGTGGTTGGCCCAGACACCTGCGAAGCAGTCGGCCTGCAGCTCCAGCTTCACCGAGTCGGAGTTCGCGCCGGTGCTGCGGTCGATCTTCGACTCGATGCCGAGCAGGTCCTGCACGTGGTGGCCGTACTCGTGGGCCAGCACGTAGGCGTTGACGAACGCCCCGCCCTTGGCGCCGAACTGGGTCTTGAGCTCGTCGAAGAACGACAGGTCGATGTAGACCTTCTTGTCCGCCGGGCAGTAGAACGGGCCCACCCCGGCGTCGGCGGCGCCGCAGCCGGTGCTGACCTGGCCGGTGAAGAACACGGTGGGCACCTTGGTGTACTGCTTGCGCTCGGTGGCGGGCAGCTCCTTGGTCCAGAACGCCTGGATCGAGTCGATGTCGGCAACGATGGCACAGTCCGAGCGCTGGTTGGCGTCCGCGCCCGTCTTGCACTCGCTGGCCAGGTCGGTGTTGTCGACCGAGCTGGGGTTCGAGCCCTGGCCGAGGCTGGAGAGCCCACCGGGCAGCGACCCGCCACCCCCGCCGCCCCCGCCGCCGAGGACGTTGAACAGCACCACCACGATCAGGCCGACCAGGCCGAGGCCACCGCCGCCGACGGCCAGGCCACCGCGGCCCAGGCCACCGCCGCCCCGGGCGTCCTGCACCTGCGAGGTGTCGAGCTGGGCATCGTCGTTGAACTGCATGCGTCCACCATCCGCCATCGGGCGGTCCCCGTTGCTGGAGCCGCTGATCTGGGGAAACGGTACCTGGCCCGCAGTCCGGTACCCTGGTCAGACGTGAGCACCGTTCCGCGCTGAGCCCTGGGCTGATCGCCACCTGCCGCCCCCGCTCGCAAAGCCCGACACCCGGAAAGTGCTTCCCGATGATCACCGCGACCGACCTGGAACTGCGCGCGGGTGCCCGGCTGCTCCTGGAGCCCACCACCCTGCGGGTGCAGCCCGGCGACCGGATCGGCCTGGTCGGCCGCAACGGCGCCGGCAAGACCACCACCCTCAAGGTGCTGGCCGGCGAGGGGCTGCCGCACGCCGGCCAGCTGCACAGCAAGTCCCCGGTCGGCTACCTGCCGCAGGACCCGCGCACCGGTGACCTGGCCCAGAAGGCGGGCGACCGGGTGCTGTCGGCCCGTGGCCTGGACGAGATCCTGCACGAGCTCACCGCGATCGGGCAGCGGCTGGCCGACGAGCACGACGACGAAGCGCTGGTGCGTCGCTACGGCCAGCTCGAGGAGCGGTTCTCCAGCCTGGGCGGATATGCCGCCGAGGCCGAGGCGGCCCGGATCTGCGCACACCTGGGGCTGCCCGAACGGGTGCTGGCCCAGCCGCTGGGGACGCTGTCCGGTGGACAGCGCCGGCGCATCGAGCTGGCCCGGATCCTGTTCGCCGACTCGGCCGGCGAGCCGACCACCCTGCTGCTCGACGAGCCCACCAACCACCTCGACGCGGACTCGATCACCTGGCTGCGTGACTTTCTCAAGGGGCACAAGGGTGGCCTGATCGTGGTCAGCCACGACGTCGAGCTGCTGGACGCGGTGGTCAACAAGGTCTGGTACCTCGATGCCAACCGCAGCGTGGTCGACGTCTACAACGTCGGGTGGAAGACCTACCTGGGCCAGCGGGAGGCCGACGAACGCCGCCGCAACCGGGAACGCGCCAACGCCGAGCGCAAGATCGACGCGCTGCGCGGCCAGGCCGACAAGATGCGGGCCAAGGCCACCAAGGCCAAGGCCGCCCAGCAGATGCTGCGCCGCGCCGACGCCCTGGACGCGGGCCTGGCCGAGGTGCGGGTGCGCGACAAGGTGGCCAAGCTGCGCTTCCCGGATCCGGCGCCGTGCGGGCGGACCCCGCTGACCGCGGAGGGGCTGTCGAAGTCCTACGGCTCGCTGGAGGTGTTCACCGACGTGGGCCTGGCCATCGACCGGGGCACCCGGGTGGTGGTGCTGGGCCTCAACGGCGCCGGCAAGACCACCCTGCTGCGGCTGCTGGCCGGCGCCGAGCAGCCCGACACCGGCGAGGTGGTGCAGGGCCACGGCCTGCGGATGGGCTACTACGCCCAGGAGCACGAGACCCTGGACACCGACCGGACGGTGCTGGAGAACATGCGCAGCGCCGCCCCGGACCCCGCCGACCTGCAACTGCGCAGCGTGCTGGGCGCCTTCCTGTTCTCCGGCGAGGACGTCGACAAGCCGGCCGGCGTGCTGTCCGGCGGCGAGAAGACCCGGCTGGCGCTGGCGATGCTGGTGACCAGCGCTGCCAACGTCCTGCTGCTGGACGAGCCGACCAACAACCTGGATCCGGCCAGCCGGGAGCAGGTGCTGGACGCGCTGCGCCGCTACGCCGGAGCCATCGTGCTGGTGACGCACGACGAGGGTGCCGTGCAGGCGCTGAACCCGGACAAGGTCATCCTGCTGCCCGACGGGGTGGAGGACTCCTGGAGCGCCGACCTGTCCGACCTGATCGCGCTGGCATAACGCTGCCGAGTTTGCCCATTGCGGAGGGCTGGCCGGCCTGCTAGCAAGGGGATGCGTGCAAAGGATCACAGCGCTCGGCATCCAATGAGAGGACTGACGGTGGCTGATCTGAAGAAGGGTGCCCGTATCACGGGCCCCGACCGGAGCAAGTTGGCGATCGAGGTCAAGAAGCAGTACGAGAAGGGCCGCAGCATCCGCGAATTGGCGGACAGCCACGGCCGTTCCTACGGCTTCATCCACCGGTTGCTCAGCGAGAACGAGGTGTCGCTGCGCAGCCGGGGCGGGGCCACCAGGGGAAGGAAGAACGTCTCCTGACGGCCGGGACCGGAACCTGGGGGTCCGAGATCCCGGCTGACGCCGGGTTCGACATCGCGCTGTCCCGGGCCGACCAGGTCGCCACCATCACGCTGAACCGGCCGGCCAAGCGCAACGCCCAGAGCCCGCTGACCTGGGCCTGGCTGAGCCGGACGGTCAATGCGTTGCCGGGCACCGTGCGGGTGCTGGTGGTGCGCGGCGAGGGGCCGTCCTTCTCCGCCGGGCTGGACCGTGCCCTGTTCACCCCCGAGGGCATCGACGGCATTCCCGGCGTGCTGCAACTGGCCCGGATGGAGCACGACGAGGCCAGCGCCGAGATCGCCGGCTACCAGCACGGCCTGGGTGTCTTCGCGCGTCCGGGGCTGGTCAGCCTCGCGCTGGTGCAGGGCCATGCGATCGGAGCGGGCTTCCAGCTCAGCCTGGCCTGCGACGTGCGGATCGCCGCCTCGGACGCCCAGTTCGCGATGGCCGAGGTCGGCCTCGGGCTGGTGCCCGACCTCGGCGGCACCAAGCGGCTGCTCGAGCTGGTCGGCTACTCCCGGGCCGTGGAGATCTGCCTGACCGGCCGCCGGGTCGACGCCGCGGAGGCCGAGCGGATCGGGCTGGTCAGTTCGGTGGTCGGCCCGGACGAGCTGGCCGCGGCGGGGGAGCGGTTCGTGGCCCGCATCCTCGGGCAGCCGGCGTCCGCGGTGGCCGAGATCAAGGCGTTGCTGCTGGCGGCCGCCGACCGGTCCCAGGTCGAGCAGGAGCGGGCCGAGCGGGAGGCCCAGCACCGGCAGTTGCGTGCGCTGGCCGGCCTGCCCGAGTAGAACGCGCCGGGTTTGCGCTGCCAGCGAATTCGGCGCCCAGCCGGCAGCGGCCGGTCCCGGCAGCCCGGATAATCGAGCGGTGATGAGGCGATGATGCCGGGCGGCGGCATGCACGGCGGCTATTCGGTGATGCGCTCGATGCGGCGGGACTCGTCGCTGTCCAAGCGCCAGCTCAGCGTCGGCATCGTCCGGCGGGTGGCCGCCTTCGCCCGGCCCTACAAGCTGGAACTGCTGCTGTTCCTGGTGGTCATCGTGCTCGACGCGCTGATCGGCGTCGCCACCCCGGTGCTGGCCGGCCGGGTGGTCAACGAGATCACCGGGCACGGCCACGTCCGGGTGGTGGTCTGGATCGCGGTGGTGATCGCCGGCCTCGCGGTGATCGACGCCGGCCTGTCGCTGGCCCAGCGCTGGTACTCCTCCCGGATCGGCGAGGGGCTGATCTTCGACCTGCGGACCGGGGTGTTCGACCACATCCAGCGGATGCCGCTGGCCTTCTTCACCCGCACCCAGACCGGCGCGCTGGTCAGCCGGCTCAACAGCGACGTGCTCGGTGCCCAGCAGGCCTTCACCTCCACGCTGTCCGGAGTGGTCAGCAACGTGGTCAGCCTGACCTTCACCGCGGCGGTGATGTTCACGCTGTCCTGGCAGATCACCGCGCTCGCCCTGGTGCTGTTGCCGCTGTTCGTGCTGCCGGCCAAGCGGGTCGGCGCCGCGCTGCAGGGCATCACCCGGGAGTCCTACGGCCTGAACGCTTCGATGAACGCCACCATGACCGAGCGGTTCAACGTCTCCGGGGCGCTCCTGGTGAAGCTGTTCGGCAAGCCGGCCGAGGAGTCGGCCTCGTTCAGCGGCCGGGCCGCCCGGGTGCGCGACATCGGCATCCGGTCCGCGATGTACGGGCGGGCGCTGTTCGCCGCGCTCAGCCTGGTGGCCAGCCTCGCCCAGGCGCTGGTGTACGGCCTGGGCGGCTACTACGCGCTGACCGGGCAGCTGTCCACCGGCACCGTGGTGACGCTGGCGCTGCTGCTGTCCCGGTTGTACGGGCCGCTGATGCAGCTGTCCAATGTCCGGGTGGACGTGATGAGCGCGCTGGTCAGCTTCGACCGGGTCTTCGAGGTGCTCGACCTGGCGCCGCTGATCGACGACGCGCCGGGCGCGGTGCCGATCGACCCGGCCGCGGCGACCATCGAGTTCGACGACGTGTGGTTCTCCTACCCGACCGCCGCCGAGGTGTCGCTGGCCTCGCTGGAGGACGTCGCGGTGCTGGACCAGACGCCGAGCCAGGACGTGCTGCGCGGGGTCAGCTTCACCGCCCAGGCCGGCCAGATGATCGCCCTGGTCGGCCCGTCGGGCGCCGGCAAGACCACCATCAGCCAGCTGGTGCCGCGGATCTACGACGTCCGGTCCGGCGCGGTGCGGGTCGGCGGCACCGACGTCCGGTCGGTCACCCAGCAGTCGCTGCGGGATGTGATCGGGGTGGTCAGCCAGGACGCCCACCTGTTCCACGACACCATCGCCGACAACCTGCGCTACGCCAAGCCGCAGGCCACCGACGCCGAGCTGTGGCAGGCGCTGGCCGCGGCCAACATCGCCGACAAGATCGCCGAACTGCCCGACCGGCTCGACACCGTGGTGGGGGACCGGGGCTACCGGCTCTCCGGCGGGGAGAAGCAGCGGATCGCGATCGCCCGGCTGCTGCTCAAGGCCCCGCCGATCGTGATCCTGGACGAGGCCACCGCGCACCTGGACTCCGAGAGCGAGCGGGCGGTGCAGCAGGCGCTCGCGGTGGCGCTGGAGCGCCGGACCTCGCTGGTGATCGCGCACCGGCTGTCCACCATCCGGGCCGCCGACCAGGTGCTGGTGGTCGACGAGGGCCGGATCGTGGAGTCCGGTACCCATGACGAGCTGCTGCGGGCGGGCGGGCTCTACGCCGAGCTGTACCACACCCAGTTCGCCCCGAGCGGCCAGGAGGTCGACGCCGAGGTGCTGGGCTGATCCGGTGCGCGGAGGTCTGTTGCGCCTGAGACGCGAACTCGGCCGCGTCGCACCCGGAAAGTGCTGGATCAGACGTTAAGAACGGTTACGGTAGCTTCCGTTTACGTCCACACGGGGTCCGCATCCGGGAGAGTGCATAGCAATGACCAGACGTGTGATCTCGTTGGCAGCAGCGGTACTACTGGGGCTGTTCACCATGGTCCTCACCACCACCGACGCGCAGGCCGTGACGCCCAGCGGCTGCACCACGTCGGTCCAGTGGGTCCAGCAGGGCAGTGACTACTTCCAGGGCAAGGGCAACGTCACCTGCACCGCCGGCACCTACCGGGCCAAGCTGGTGTGCCACAACATGCAGACCGGAGCCATGTACATCAAGTACGGCACCCAGGTGGTCACCGCGCCGAACACGGCGTCGGCCATCTGCAACACCGGCAACGTCGCGGAGAAGGTCGCCGCCGTGGCCGACCCGCTCGGCACCGGCGTCACCGGCTGCATCTTCTGGAGCGAGTGGATCCAGCAGGGCAGCGACTACTTCCAGGGCAAGGCCACCGTCTCGTGCGACACCGGGACCTACCGCGCCAAGCTGGTGTGCCGCAACAACCAAACCGGCGCTGCGTACGTCAAGTCCGGCACCGAGGTGGTCACCGCGCCGGCCATGACGACGGCCATCTGCAACACCGGCAACACCGCGGAGCAGGCCATCGGTGCGCAGGCGCCAGCCGGCCCGGGTGCCACCGGGTGCGTGGCATGGGCCGAATGGGTTTCGACCGGCTACAACAGCGGCTACTACGGACGGGGCACCGCCCAGTGCGACAGCGGCAGCTACCGGGTCCAGATCGCCTGCCACAACAACCAGACCGGTCAGGATTACACCGTATACGGCTACGGAACGACCGCGCCGTACAACGACACCACCACCTGCTACAGCGGCAACGTCGCGCAGACAGTCACCGCGGTGCCGCTGTGACGTGTGCAGGGTAAGTACTCGCCGCGAACTCATCCACAGATCTCGCGCGCACCTAGACGCCAGGTATGCACCCCGATAAAACAAGCGGGAAAGAGTGGTGGTCGTGACGATTCCTTGAAGGATGCAACGAAGCTGTGGTGGTCACGCATGCATTCGTGGATGAGTCAGCGCGCGGTGTTGACTACTACGTATGTGCTGCGGTCGTCGTCGATCGCGAGGTAGACGCGGTTCGCTCCTTGGCGCGGAGCCATCTGCTTCGCGGTCAGCGAACGGTTCATTTCGTTCGCGAGGCAAACGATCGTCGACGCAGGTTCCTCGCTGATCTCACGAGCAGTGCACTCGTCCGCGTGCGCATCTATCACGGTAAGGGCCATACCAGTGCCGTGCGGGATGCAGCCATGCGTGCCCTGGCGACAGACCTGATCGCGCTCGGCACTCGACGGGTGGTCATCGAGTCTCGCCATGGGCAGGACCACCGCGACCGGCACGCTCTCGCAGAAGTCCTCAGGCCGCTCGCGTCGCACTTGTCCTATCAGCACTGCGCCGCACCGCAAGATCCCGCACTATGGGTCGCTGATGCGGCGGCTTGGTCTTATTCAGCCGGAGGGGTGTGGCGCAGCCGGCTGAGACCGATCCTGGACCTTGAGAACTTCGTAGGGTGGTACTGACCGACGATGCCGCAAGCCACACAGCGCGAAGCCCGGCTGCTCACCGTCCGGAGAGGAGCCGGGCTCACTTCCCTTGGCTACTGCCGCGGGCTGCTGCCAGCCTACCGCCGGGGGGTGCGCTGTCAATCCAGAAACCGCGGCCCGTCCCTCAGGTGGCGGCGAGCGAGGTGACCATCTCGTCCGGCGAGGCAAGGAGATTGCCGAACGCCAGCTCGGCGGCGCCGATCAGCGCGGAGTCCTCGTCCAGGCCGGGCAGCAGCACCTGGACGCCGGCGCGGGCGGCGGCCATGGCACGGCGGTCCAGTTCGGCCTCCACCGACACCCGGTCCAGCCGGACCACCTCGGCCAGCGAACCGCCGACCACGATGGCCTGCGGGTTGAAGCAGTTCACCACGTTGGCCAGGCACCGGCCGAGCCAGGTCGCCACCGTGTGCACAGCGTCCACCGCACGCCGGTCGCCGGCCGCGGCCTCGGCGAACACCGCCGCCACCACCTTCGGCCCGTGCTGGTCGGTTACCCCGGCAGCGCGCAGCAGCGCATGCTCGCCGATGTAGGTCTCGATGCAGCCGGTACTGCCGCAGTGACACGGCGGCCCGTCCGGGTTCACCGTCATGTGGCCGATCTCGCCGGCATAGCCGCCGGCTCCGTGCAGTTGGGCGCCCTCGGCGATGATGCCGCCGCCCACGCCGACGCTGCCGTTGAGGTACACCACGTTGTCGTAGCCGATCGCGGCACCGCGCTGGTGCTCGGCCACCGCGCCCAGGTCGGCGTCGTTGCCCACCTGCACGTCCAGGTGGCGGGGCATCCGCTTGGCCAGCAGCGCCGCGAACGGCACCGCCCGCCAGTTGAGGTTCGGCGCGTGCTCGACGAAGCCGTCCCGTCGCCGCACGGTGCCCGGAATGCTGACCCCGACACCGACCGCCCCCTGCGAGCCGGGCAGCCGGTCGGCCAGCCATGCGGCGTCGGAGACGATCTGGCCGGCCACCGCCTGCGGCAGCCGGTCGGCATTGTCGATCGCGGTCACCCGCCGGTCGTGCACGGTGCCGCCCAGCCCGACCGCGGCGGTGACGATCCGCTCGACGGCCACCTCGACGGCCAGCACGTACGGCCCGTCCGGCCGGGGTGCCACGACGTGCGACGGCCGGCCGGCCCGGTCCCGCCCGGACGGCACGTACTCGGTGACCAGGCCGAGGGCGACCAGGTCTGACACCAGCGCGCCGATGGTGCTGCGGTTCAGGCCCATCGCGGCGGTCAGATCCGCCCGGGTCAGCTCACCGTGCTGGTGGATCGAGCGGAGCAGTTGGCTGAGGTTGTGCCGGCGGATCTCCTCCGGCCGAACGGCAACCCGTTGTGCGGCCAACGGCCCACCTTTCTGCCGAATGTCTGTGCCGGACTGTCTGTGCCGGTAATGGAGGCAACCGCCCCGGACGTGTCGTCCGGGTCAGCCGAGGCCCGCCGCGCCCGCCCGGCGCCGGGAAAGCGCGTCCACCGCGGCCGCCAGCAGCAGTACCGCACCGGTGACGATGTACTGGATGGAGTCGCGGTTGTTGCCCTGCACCAGGTCGGCCATGCCGTTGGCGATCACCGCGACCACCAGGCCGCCGATGATCGCGTCCGCCGGCCGGCCCCGGCCGCCGAACAGGCTGGTGCCGCCGATCACGGCCGCGCCCACCGCCAGCAGCAGGGTGTTGCCGCCGCCGGTGTTGGCGTCCACCGAGTGGGTGTTCGAGGCGATCAGCACACCGCCGATGGCGGCCATGAAGGAGCTGATCACGAACACCGAGATGCGGATCCGGTCGGTGCGGATGCCGGCCCGGCGGGCCGCCTCTGTGTTGCCGCCGACGGCGTAGACGTGCCGGCCGTAGCGGGTGCGGGTGAGCACGAAGGTCCAGATCGTGAAGAAGAAGCCGATCATCAGCACAACCCAGGGCACGCCCTGCAGCGCGGGTGGCCGGACCATCACCAGCTTGCCGCCCTGGTTGATCAGCTGGGTGCCGCCGGTGCCGCCCCGGTTGCGGTTGAGCAGGTACACCGCCACCGCCAGCAGCACCGCGAGCGCGATCACCTTGAGCACCACCAGCGAGACCGGCTCGGCGATCAGGCCGGCCCGGCTGCGCGAGGTCACCTGCTGCAGCTTGACCAGCGCGTAGCCCACCACGGCGATCACCAGCAGCAGCCAGCCGAGCCACGGCTCCATCTGGCCGTTGTAGAGATCGGTGATGACGTTGTCGGTGATCGAGATGTTGCCGTGCGCGCCCTTGCCGTTGAGCACGAAGAACAGCTCCACGCCCTGGAAGGCCAGGAACAGCGCCAGGGTGACCACGAAGGACGGGATGCGCACCTTGGCGCACAGCCAGCCGGTGAACAGGCCGATGACCAGGCCGGCCACCAGGGCCGCTCCGATCGCGGCCGGCCACGGCCAGCCGTAGCCGACCGACAGCCGGGCCATCAGCGCCGCGCAGACGCCGGCCGCGGTACCGGCGGCCAGGTCGATCTCACCCAGCAGCAGGACGAAGACCAGCCCCATCGCGATGAAGATGGTGGGGGAGGCCTGCTTGAGCAGGTCGGAGAAGTTGGCCAGCGAGCCGAAGGTCGGGTGCAGGATCCAGAACACGATGACCAGCACGATGAGGCCGGCCACCGCAGGCAGCGAGCCCATGTCGCCGCTGCGTACCCGCTGCACGTAGGTGCGGAAGTAGTCGCCGATGCCACCCTCGATGGGGGCGGTGGCCGCCACCGCGGCCAGGTCTCCGTGCGCCGGCGGGGCATCGGGGTCGGGGCCGGCCGGGCTGGATTCCGGGGTCACGCTCGAGGTGGTCATGTCACACTCCCGCGGTCGCACTGCTGGCTGGCAGGCCGGTGGTGCCGGTTCGGCCGGTGGTGATCAGCTCGACCAACTGCTGCTGGTCGACCTCCTTGCGGTCCACGATGGCCGCCATCTGGCCCAGGTAGAGCACCGCGATGCGGTCGGCCACCTGCAGCACGTCGTTCATGTTGTGGCTGATCAGCACCACGGCGATGCCCTGGTCGGCGAGCCGGCGGACCAGCTCGAGCACCTGGGCGGTCTGCGCGACGCCGAGGGCGGCGGTGGGCTCGTCGAGGATGACCACCTTGGACTGCCAGAGCACCGACTTGGCGATCGCCACCGTCTGGCGCTGGCCGCCGGACAGGCTGGACACCCGCTGGCGGACCGATTTCACGGTGCGCACGTGCAGGGACGCCAGCGCCCCGGCGGCGGCCTTCTCCATGGCGATCTCGTCGAGCACCGGGCCGGTGTGGGACTCGCGTCCCAGGAACATGTTCTGCACGATGTCGAGGTTGTCGCACAGCGCCAGGTCCTGGTAGACGATCTCGATGCCGAGCTCGGAGGCCTGGCGGGGGCTGTGCACGTGCGCCTCGCGGCCCTCGAAGAAGAACTGGCCGGAATCGATGGTGTAGGTACCACCGATGCACTTGATCAAAGTGGACTTGCCGGCGCCGTTGTCACCCACCAGCGCGGTGACCTGGCCCGCGTAGGCGTCGAAGTCGACGCTGCGCAGCACCTCCACCGGTCCGAAGCTCTTGGTGATCGCGCGCAGGCTCAATGCCGGTTCGGCCATGGGCTATTCCTCTGCTGGCGGAGGGATGACTGGACGGCGGAACTGACCGCGGTGGGGCGGCGGGCTCGAAGCGCTCGCCGCCCCACTGCGGAACTCAAGGTCTTGCTACTTACTTGACGCCGTTCTGGCTGCACAGGGCGGCGTAGCTGCCGGTGCACACCTGGTCCTTCGGGGTGTAGCCGTCGTTGATCGGCTGCGCCACGTTCTCCTTGGTGATCGCGATCGGCGTGGCCAGGATGGCAGGCACGTCCTGGCCGGTCTGGGTGTCCTTGATGGTGCCGGTGGTGGTCGGCGTCTGGCCGTTGACGATCTGGGCGATCGCGTCGATGGCCGGCACCGCCTCCTGAGCCGACGGCTTGTAGATCGAGAAGCACTGGTCGCCGGACATGATGTTCTGCAGGCCCTGGGCGGTGGCGTCCTGGCCGGACACCGCCACCTTGCCGTTCAGCTTCTGGTTCTTCAGCGCCGCGATCACCGAGTTCGCCATGCCGTCGTTGGCCACCATCACCGCGTTGATGTCAGGGGTCTTGCGAAGCATGGCGGTGAAGGTGGTGCCGGCGACCGCGTTGTCCCACTTGGCGATGGACTGGTCGTCGACCTTGGTCCAACCCGACTGCTTGGACAGCACGCCGTCGTAGCCCTGCTTGAACAGGGTGGCGTTGTTGTCGGTGGGTGCGCCGTTGACGTCGACGTACTTCACCGCGCTCTTGCCGGCCACCTGCGGGCACTTGACCAGCGCGGTGCCCTGCGCGGTGCCGACCGCGACGTTGTCATAGGAGATGTAGAGCGCGGCCTTGCCGCCCAGGGTGAGCCGGTCGTAGTCGATGGTGGTGATGCCCTTGCCCTGGGCCTCGGCCTGGATGGCCGCCCCGGACGCGGAGTCCAGGTTGGTGATCATGAGCACCTTGACCCCGTTGTTGGCCATGCTCTCGGCGATGGCCTTCATCTTGCCGGCGTCGTTCTGCGCGTTCTGGATGTCGCAGGAGAGGTTGACCTTCTTGCACTCGGCAGTCATCGCCTGCGGGTCGGAGGTGACCCAGCGCTGCGAGGACTGGGTGTCGGGAAGGATGATGCCGACCTTGGCGCCCTTACCGTCGAGCGCGCCGCCCGAGCCCGAGCTGCTGGCGGAGGTGCTGGCGCCCGGGCTGGTGCTGGTACCGCCGGCGGGGGCTGAGTTGTCGTTCTTGTCCGACGAACACGCGGCCAGCGCCAGCGAGGCCGCGGCCCCGACGACGATGAGGCCGATTGCGCTCTTGCGCATGGGCAGTTCCGCCTTTCGCGGTGCAGGATCGACGGCGCGTCTTTCCGGATGGCGTCGACCGGAAGAAATGTTGTCGGCGGAAACATATCCCCGAAGTTGCGCAACGGCAAAGACCCCGACACCGAGTTGTTACCTAGGTGTGTTGCGAGACGCGGTTTAAACGCTGTCAGTTAACAGTGAGCATACGGAAACCCGGATTAGCCCTACCTGTCAGCGGATCCGGTGGTGGCCGCCCGGTCAGAAACCGCGATACACCCCGTCGGGGCCGGCCGCCCGGTAGAAGTCGATCCAGTCCATGTTCGCGAGGTTCAGGTTGTTCTCGACGCTCCACAGTTCGGAGGGGATCACCCGGAATGACGGGAACTCCTCCTCGTCGGTGAGGGATGGCAGTACCCGGACGACCAGGATCGGCTGGTCCGCGGTGCTTAGCGTGGTCTCGTCGGCGAGGAAGGACACGATCGCGCCGTAGTTACCGTGCGGCGTCCGCGCCGCGAGTTGCTCGGGGTCGAGCCCCTCGAGGAGCCGGTCATCGATCGGACGCACGTCGGCGAGGAACCCCTCCTCGCTGGGCGTCGCTACCGCAGCCTTGAGCCGCTCCCAGGCCGCGTCGTCGCCGAACCAGGTGCGCACCAGCAAGCTGCCGTTCGGCAACCTGTCCACGCTCGGCGCCCTGTCAGTCGAGCAGTGAGCGCAGCACGTACTGCATGATGCCGCCGTGCCGGTAGTAGTCGGCCTCGCCGGGGGTGTCGATGCGCACCGTGGCGGTGAACGTCCACGGCTCGCCGGCCGAGCCGTCCGCCGACGCGCGGGTGGCCCGCACCTCGACCTCGTTCGGGATGTGACCCTCGTTGAGCGCCGTCACCCCGACGATGTCGAAGGTCTCGGTGCCGGTCAGGCCCAGCGTCTCGGCGTTCTCGCCCTTGGGGTACTGCAGCGGCAGCACGCCCATCCCGATCAGGTTGGAACGGTGGATCCGCTCGTAGGACTCGGCGATCACCGCCCGCACGCCGAGCAGCGCGGTGCCCTTGGCCGCCCAGTCCCGGGAGGACCCGGAGCCGTACTCCTTGCCGGCCAGGATCACCAGCGGGGTGCCGGCCTCGGCGTAGCTCACCGAGGCGTCGTAGATGGTGGTCACCGGCGCGTCAGCCGGGTCGCCGGCCGCGGTGAAGTCGCGGGTGAAGCCACCTTCGGTGCCGGGAGCGATCTGGTTGCGCAGCCGGATGTTGGCGAAGGTGCCCCGGATCATCACCTCGTGGTTGCCGCGTCGGGAACCGTAGGAGTTGAAGTCTTTGCGCTCGACGCCGTGCTCGGCCAGGTACTTGCCGGCCGGCGAGTCCACCCGGATGGAGCCGGCCGGGCTGATGTGATCGGTGGTCACCGAGTCGCCGACCTTGACCAGCACCCGGGCCCCGGTGATGTCGGTGACCTCGGACGGCTCGCGCTGCATGCCGTCGAAGTACGGCGGCTTGCGGACGTAGGTCGACTCGGCGTCCCACTCGAAGGTGTTGCCCTGTGGGGTCGGCAGTGACTGCCAGCGCTCGTCACCGGCGAAGACGTCGGCGTAGTCGGTCACGAACATCTCGCGGGCGATCGCCGAGGCGACCACCTGCTCGACCTCGTCCGGGCTCGGCCAGATGTCGCGCAGGTAGACCGGATTGCCGTCCGGGTCGGTGCCCAGCGGCTCGGCGTACAGGTCGATGTCCATGGTGCCGGCGAGGGCGTAGGCGACCACCAGCGGCGGCGAGGCCAGGTAGTTCATCTTGATGTCCGGGTTGATCCGGCCCTCGAAGTTGCGGTTGCCCGACAGCACCGCGGTGACTGCCAGGTCGGCGGAGTTGACCGCCGCGCTCACCTCCGGGATCAACGGGCCGGAGTTGCCGATGCAGGTGGTGCAGCCGTAGCCGACCAGGTTGAAGCCGAGCTTGTCCAGGTACGGGGTCAGGCCGGCCCGGTCGTAGTAGTCGCTGACGACCTTCGAGCCCGGGGCCAGCGTGGTCTTCACCCAGGGCTTGCGGGTCAGGCCGCGTTCCACCGCGTTCTTGGCCAGCAACGCCGCCCCGATCATCACCGACGGGTTGGAGGTGTTGGTGCACGAGGTGATCGCGGCGATCGTCACCGCGCCGTGGTCCAGTTCGAACTCGGTGCCGTCGGGCAGGCTCACCCGGGTGGCCGCACTCGGCCGGCCGCCGGCAGCGCCCGAACCGCTGGATTCCAGCTGACCCGGAGCCGCCTCGGTGCCGCCGCCGTTGGAGCTGGGCGCGTCGCTGGCCGGGAACGACTCGGCCACCGCCTCGTCCTGCCCGTTGTGCGGGGTGGCCGGGTGCCCGGCCGGTTCGTCGACGTAGGCGCTGAGCGCGGACCGGAACGCGGTCTTGGCGTCGGTGAGCGAGACCCGGTCCTGCGGTCGCTTCGGCCCGGCGATCGAGGGCACCACGCTGCCCAGGTCGAGCTCTAGATATTCCGAGTACTCGGCGGCCTCGCGGGCCGGGTCGTGCCAGAGCCCCTGCGCCTTGGCGTAGGCCTGCACCAGGTCCAGCTGCTCGGCGCTGCGGCCGGTGAGCTCCAGGTACTTCAGGGTCTCGTCGTCGATCGGGAACACCGCGATGGTGGAGCCGTACTCCGGGCTCATGTTGCCGATGGTGGCCCGGTTGGCCAGCGGCACGGCCGCCACCCCGTCGCCGTAGAACTCGACGAACTTGCCGACCACTCCGTGCTCGCGCAGCATCTCGGTGATGGTCAGCACCAGGTCGGTCGCGGTGGCCGCCTCCGGCAACTCGCCGGTCAGCCTGAAGCCGACCACCCGCGGGATCAGCATCGACACCGGCTGGCCCAGCATGGCGGCTTCGGCCTCGATGCCGCCGACACCCCAGCCGACGATGCCCAGCCCGTTGATCATGGTGGTGTGCGAGTCGGTGCCGACCACGGTGTCCGGGTAGGCGGTCAGCTCGCCGGCAACCTCGCGGCCGAACACCACCCGCGCCAGGTGCTCGATGTTGACCTGGTGCACGATGCCGGTGCCCGGCGGCACCACCTTGAACTCGTCGAACGCGCTCTGCCCCCAGCGCAGGAACTGGTAGCGCTCGAAGTTGCGCTGGTACTCCAGGTCGACGTTGCCGGCGAAGGCGTCCGGGCCGCCGAACAGGTCGGCGATCACCGAGTGGTCGATCACCAGCTCGGCCGGGGCGAGCGGGTTGATCCGGGCCGGATCGCCGCCGAGCTCGGCGACCGCCTCGCGCATGGTGGCGAGGTCCACCACCGCCGGGACGCCGGTGAAGTCCTGCATCACCACCCGGGCGGGACTGAACTGGATCTCAGTGGACGGCTCGGCGTTGGGGTTCCAGCCGGCGATCGCCGAGATCTGCTCGGCGGTGACGTTGAGGCCGTCCTCGGTGCGCAGCAGGTTCTCCAGCAGCACCTTCAGGCTGTACGGCAGCTTCTCCGAGCCGGGCACCCGGTCCAGCCGGTAGTAGGCGTAGGAGGTGTCACCGACCTGCAGCCGGTCCTTGGCGTCGAAGCTGTTGGGGTGGCCTGCAGGCACGATGGTCCTCCCTGGATGCACATGCTCATCGGTGATTTCTCGGCACTTTGCGCTACCGCCATTGTTCCGCACCGCTCGCTAAGGCTTGCCATCGGTAGGCCGATAAGAGCACCGGAGTGGATCGCTTCGGCGCGTCCACCGCCATCGCATGTCGGATGGTGAAACGGATGTGACTGCCGTGACCATTGGCGTTTATGTGGTTGAAGTGGCAGGCTGTCCGGCAGCATCCGCAAGGGCAGGAAGGTGACCGCGTTGGGTAACACCCGGCAGGCGGCCGGCGACGGGCATCCGAGCGGTGCCGTCCGGCCCCGGCGGAGCACCGCCACGGCCGTCGCAGTGACCCGGTCCGGCCGGACGGTGCGCGGCCTGCTGTGCGTCGCCGCGCTGACCGCGTCGCTGCTGTACGCCGCCGTCCCCGGCCGCGCCACCCCGCCGCCCAACCCCTCCGACGCCCAGCTGAACGCAGCGCGCGCGGCCAAGTCGTCGCTGGCCAACACCGTCGGGGTGCTGTCCGGCCAGATCGTGCAGGCCCAGGCCCAGCTGCGGTCGCTGAACGCCCAGGTGGAGCTCGCCGAGCAGAAGTTCACCTACGCGCTGTTCAAGCTCGACCAGGCCAAGACCCAGGCCGCCCAGGCCCAGGCCGCGGTGGGCAAGGCCCAGCAGGGCATCGAGACCGCCCGGGCCAACCTGACCGCGTTCGTCCACGACAGCTACGTCTCGCCATCCCTCGGCTCGGCGACGGTCGGGCTGCTGTCGGCCAGCGACCCGAACGCGCTGCTGCAGGGCGGCGACTACCGCAACTACGTCTCCTCCCGGCAGCTGGACGCGATGAGCGGGCTGGACCGGGCGATCGTGGCCAAGTCCAACGCCGACGCCAAGGCCCGTTCGCTGCTGGCCCTGAAGAAGAAGCTGGCCGCCGAGGCCGCCGAGGCCCAGAAGGCCGCCCAGCGGGCCTACGCCAACCAGCAGGCGCTGGCCGCCCAGCTGCGCGCCCGGGAGGCGAGCTACCAGCACCAGCTGGCCGACGCCCAGAGCCGGCTGGCCACCCTGAACGGCCAGCGCGCCGCCTACATCGCCTACCAGGCCGAGCAGGCCCGGATCGCCGCCGAGCGTGCCCGGCAGGCGGCGCTGGCTCGCAAGCGGGCCGAGGAGGCCGCCGCGCGGGCCCGGGCCGAGCAGGAACGCCAGCGGCGTGAGCAGCAGCGCCGTCAGCAGCAACAGCAGCAGTCCAACAGCGGCAACAGCGGCGGGAGCAGCAGCGGCGGGAGCAGCAACAGCGGCAACAGCGGCAGCGGCAGCAGTGGCGGCTACACCCCGCCGCCACCGTCCGGCGGCGGCAGCTGGACGGCGAGCAAGGGCCAGGCGGCGGCCAACCGCGCGCTGGGCCGGCTCGGCACCCCGTACGCCTGGGCCGGCGGCAACTACGGCGGCCCGACCTGGGGCGTCGACTCGCCGGGTACCGAGGGAGCGCACGACAGCCAGGTGTTCGGCTTCGACTGCTCGGGCCTGACGATGTACGCCTGGGCGCCGCAGGGGGAGTACCTGGACCACTACGCGGCCTCGCAGTACTGGTCCGGTTCGTTCCACCCGCAGCCCGGCCAGTTCATGCCCGGTGACCTGCTGTTCTGGTCCGACGGCGGCCTGGATGCCATCCACCACGTGGCCCTCTACATCGGTGGCGGCAACGTGGTGCAGGCGCCGCACTCCGGCGACGTGGTCCGGGTGACCCCGTGGGACCAGGTGTCCTGGGGCTACATCGGAGCCACCCGGCCGCTCACCTGATCGTCCCCTGACGGCACCCAGCCGGCCGGTGCGTCCGGTTCGGCCGGTCAGCCGCCCGGGGCACTCACGGAGAGCGTCCGGGGTGGCCGGCAGCGTCTAGGCTGAACCGATGAGCCCGGCGAGCGAGTCCGCATCCGCAACCGGGTCCGCGCCCGATTCGGTCCTGCTCGATGCGTTCGGCCGACGTGCCGAGGACCTACGCATCTCGCTCACCGACAAGTGCTCGCTGCGCTGCACCTACTGCATGCCCGCCGAGGGACTGGCCTGGCTGCCGGCCCGGGCGGTGCTCTCCGACGACGAGATCGTCCGGCTGGCCTCGGTGTTCCTCGGGCTCGGGGTGCGCACCATTCGGCTGACCGGCGGCGAGCCACTGGTCCGCGCCGGGGTGGCCGGGCTGGTCGGCCGGCTGGCCGGGCTGCAACCCCGACCCGAGCTGTCGCTGACCACCAACGCGCTGGCGCTGGCCGACCGGGCCGAGGAACTGGCCCGGTCCGGCCTGGACCGGGTCAACGTCTCCCTCGACACCCTGGACCGGGAGCGGTTCCGCGCGCTGACCCGACGCGACCGGCTGGCCGACGTGCTGGCGGGGCTGGCCGCGGCCCGGGACGCGGGCCTCACCCCGGTCAAGGTCAACGCGGTGCTGATGCGGGACGAGAACCTCCCCGAGGCGCCGGAGCTGCTGGCCTGGGCGTTGCGGGCCGGCTACCAGTTGCGCTTCATCGAGCACATGCCGCTGGACGCCGACCACACCTGGACGCTGGCCGACATGGTCACCGCCGACGAGGTGCTCGAGCTGCTCGGGCGGTCCTTCGAACTGCGCCCGGTGGAGCACCGCGGGCACGCCCCGGCCGAGGAGTTCGAGGTGCTGGACGGCCCGGGCCGCCCGGACTGGGCGTCGGCCGGCGACGGCGGCCATCGGGTCGGCATCATCGCCTCGGTGAGCCGGCCGTTCTGCCGCGATTGTGACCGGCTGCGGCTGACCGCCGACGGCCAGTTGCGCACCTGCCTGTTCGGCCACCTGGAGACCGATCTGCGCGGCGCGCTGCGCGGCGGCGCCAGCGACGCCGAGCTCGCCGAGCTGATCCGGCAGGCGGTGCGGGCCAAGCCAGCCGGGCACGGCATCAACGCTCCCGGTTTCCGGCAGCCCGAACGGCCGATGTCGGCGATCGGCGGCTAGACCGGTCGCTGCTGGTCCACCCGCCGGTGGCACGCCGGCCAGACCCGTGCCGGTCCGCGCGGTCGGCGGTCGAGCCCGGCACAGCTTGCTCGGCTACCGTGGCTGGTAACAGCAACCGCACACCGAGCCGGTGTCGCCCGACGGGCGCTCAGGAATCGTGCGGGCGCACCGAAGGGGAACCAGTGCGAGGAGACATATGACCGAGCTGGGTTCGGCACCCACGCCGGCCGCCGACGCCACCGCGCTCGAACGGGCGATGTTCGAGGTCAAGCGGGTCATCGTCGGGCAGGAGCGGCTGGTCGAGCGCCTGATGGTCAGCCTGCTGGCCCGCGGCCACTGCCTGCTCGAAGGTGTGCCCGGCGTCGCCAAGACCCTCGCCGTGGAAACCCTGGCCCGCACCGTCAGCGGAACCTTCGCGCGGCTGCAGTTCACCCCTGACCTGGTGCCCTCCGACATCGTCGGCACCCGGATCTACCGGCCCGGTGCCGAGCAGTTCGACACCGAGCTCGGCCCGGTGTTCGCCAACTTCGTGCTGGCCGACGAGATCAACCGGGCGCCGGCCAAGGTGCAGTCGGCGCTGCTGGAGGTGATGGCCGAGCGTCAGGTGTCCCTCGGTGGCAAGCGCTACCCGATGCCGGACCCGTTCCTGGTGCTCGCCACCCAGAACCCGATCGAGAGCGAGGGCGTCTACCCGCTGCCCGAGGCCCAGCGCGACCGGTTCCTGATGAAGATCAACGTGGACTACCCGTCCGCGGCCGAGGAGCGCGAGATCGTCTACCGGATGGGCGTCGAGCCGCCGGTCGCCCAGCCGGTGATCAGCACCGGTGAGCTGATCGAGCTGCAGCGCCGGGCCGGTCGGGTGTTCGTGCACCACGCGGTGGTCGACTACGTGGTGCGGCTGGTGATCGCCACCCGGCAGCCGGCGGAGTTCGGCATGGCCGACGTCGCCGGCTGGGTGTCCTACGGTGCCAGCCCCCGGGCCAGCCTCGGCCTGATCGCCGCCGGCCGGGCGCTGGCGCTGCTGCGTGGCCGCGACTACGTGCTGCCGCAGGACGTGCTGGACCTGGCCGTCGACGTGCTGCCGCACCGGATGGTGCTGTCCTACGACGCGATCGCGGACGGCATCACCGCGGCCCAGGCGGTGTCCCGGGTGCTGCAGACCGTGCCGCTGCCGCAGGTGGCCCCGCGGCAACGGGCCGGCGGCGGGTTCATCCCGGCCGCGGCTGCCCCCGCCCCGGGAGCCAGCACCGCCGACTACCGCAACGGTGCGCACGCCGCACCCGCCGGCCAGCCGGTGAACCAGTACCCGCAGCAGCAGCCCGGCCAGCCCCGGCAGTCCGGCAACTGGGGCCCGCCGGCGTGAGAAGGCGGCCCGCAGCCGGGACGGGCCGGCAGGAGGCCGGCCAGCCGGTGCCGGCCGCCGATGCCGTCGTGCCGACCGCCCGGGCGGCAGCGCCCGCTCCGGCAGCGTCCGGGCAGCTGGCAGCATCCGGGCAGGCGTACCCCACGGGCCAGGCCGAAGCGGTACTGCGCCGGCTGGAGTACACGGTGCGCAACAAGCTGGACGGCCTGCTGCTGGGCAGCTATCAGGGCCTGGTGCCGGGGCCCGGCAGCGAGCCGGGGGAGTCCCGGCAGTACTACCCGGGCGACGACGTGCGACGGATGGACTGGCCGGTGACCGCCCGGACGCTGGTGCCACACGTCCGGCAGACCGTCGCCGACCGCGAGCTGGAGACCTGGCTGGTGGTGGACCTGTCGCCCAGCCTGGACTTCGGCACGGTGAACATGGAGAAGCGCGAGCTGGTGTTCGCCGCCGCCACCGCGATCACCCACCTGACCGCCAAGGCCGGCAACCGGATCGGCGCCGTCATCACCACCGGCGAGCAGACCGTCCGGGTGCCGGCGGTGGGCGGCAGCAACCACGCCCGGTACCTGATGCGCAAGCTGGCCACCACCCCGAAGGCGACCGGCGGCCGGCGCGGCGACCTGGCCCGGGCGCTGGAGCAGCTGCGCCGGCCGCCGCGCCGGCGCGGCATGGTGGTGGTGATCTCGGACTTCCTCGGCGACCAGGACTGGGAACGCCCGCTGCGCGGGTTGGGCGACCGGCACGAGCTGCTCGGCATCGAGGTGCTCGACCCGCGCGAGCTGGAGCTGCCGGCCGCCGGCCTGGTCACCTTCGTCGACCCGGAGAGCGGTGAGCAGCTGGAGGTGCAGACCTCCGACGCCCAGCTGCGCCAGCGCTACGCCCAGGCCGCCGCCGACCAGCGGGTGGCGATCGCCTCGATGCTGCGCCGGGCCGGTGCCGACCAGTTGCGGTTGCGCACCGACTCCGACTGGCTGTCCGACATCGTGAAGTTCGTCGTCACCCGCCGTCGAGGGGTGGCGGTCCGGCCGCCCTCGCGCGCCGGAATGATCGGGGTGCACTGATGCATTTCAGGTCGCCGTTGTGGCTGCTGATCCTCGTCGCGGTGGCCGCGGTGGCGCTGGCGTACCTGCTGGTGCAGCTGCGCCGGCGCCGGTTCGTGGCCCGGTTCTCCAACACCGAGTTGCTGGCCAGCGTGGTGCCGCGGCGGCCGGGCTGGCGCCGGCACCTGACCTTCGCGCTGCTGCTGGTGGCCCTCACCGTGCTGTCGCTGGGGGTGGCGGGGCCCACCGCCAGCGTCCGGGTGCCGCAGGAGAAGGCCACCGTGATGCTGGCCATCGACGTGTCGCTGTCGATGCAGGCCACCGACGTGCTGCCCAGCCGGCTGGAGGCCGCCCAGCAGGCCGCCGAGGAGTTCGCCGACCTGTTGCCCAAGCGGATCAACCTGGGACTGGTGAAGTTCGGCCGGGCCGGCAACGTGCTGGTCCCGCCGACCCTGGACCGCGACGTCGTCAAGCGGGCCATCGCCGGCCTGCAGCTGGAGCAGTACACCGCGATCGGCGAGGGGGTGTTCGCCTGCCTGGACGCGCTGAACACCTTCAGCCGGACCAGCACCGCACCGGAGGAGAAGCCGGCGCCGGCCCGGGTGGTACTGCTGTCCGACGGCTACAACACCGTCGGACGCAAGGTGTCCGAGGCCGCCGACGCGGCGAAGAAGGCCGGCACCCCGGTGTCCACCATCGCCTTCGGCACCGACGGCGGCACCGTCGAGGTGCAGGGCACTGTGCAGGCGGTGCCTTCGGACAAGGTCACGCTGCGGGGCCTGGCCCAGTCCACCGGCGGCTCGTTCCACACCGCCGCCTCGGTGGAGGAGCTGAAGACGGTCTACAAGGACATCGGATCCCAGATCGGCTACACCACCGCGCAGCGTGACATCAGCTGGCGGTTCATGCTGGCCGGCCTGCTGCTGGCGATGGCGGCCGGGGCCACCTCGCTGCTGTGGTCCGGCCGGTTGAGCTGAGCCTGCCGGCAGCGCCGGGGCCGGCCGGCCGGCGGGCGGATCGAAGAGCGGCTCAGCACACAGTTCGGTGGCTCTGAGCCGGGCCGGCTGCCGGATCGGCTAGCGTGACGCGGGTGAGCCGATCTGTGCTGGTGACTGGTGGCAACCGAGGAATCGGCCTGGCGATAGCCCGGGCATTCAGCGAGGCGGGGGACAAGGTCGCGGTGACCCACCGTGGCAGCGGCGCGCCGGACGGGCTGTTCGGGGTGCGCTGCGACGTCACCGACGAGACCTCGGTGGACAGCGCCTTCGCCGAGGTGGAGGCCGAGCACGGCCCGGTCCAGGTGCTGGTGGCCAACGCCGGCATCACCGACGACAAGTTGCTGCTGCGGATGACCGAGCAGTCCTTCACCTCGGTGTTGGACGCCAACCTGACCGGCGCCTACCGGGTGGCCAAGCGCGCCACCGCCGGCATGATCAGGGCCCGCAGTGGCCGGATGGTGTTCATCTCCTCGGTGGTGGCGCTGACCGGCGCGCCCGGGCAGGTCAACTACGCCGCCAGCAAGGCCGGCCTGATCGGGCTGGCCCGCTCGCTGGCCCGCGAGCTGGGCAGCCGCAACATCACCGCCAACGTGGTCGCCCCCGGCTTCATCGAGACCGACATGACTGCCGCGATGACCGAACAGCGCAAGAGCGAGGTGCTGGCCAGCGTGCCGCTGCGCCGGTACGGGGCGGTGCACGAGGTGGCCGAGGTGGTCCGGTTCCTGGCCTCCGACGGGGCGGCCTACGTCAACGGTGCGGTGCTGCCGGTCGACGGCGGCCTCGGCATGGGTCTGTAGCGGAAAGGGCTCCGAGCATGGGACTACTGGACGGCAAGCGGCTGCTGATCACCGGCGTCATCACCGACTCCTCGATCGCGTTCGCGGTCGCCAAGGTGGCCCAGCAACAGGGCGCCGAGGTGGTGCTGACCGGTTTCGGCCGGATGTCGCTGGTCCGGCGGGTGCTGACCCGGCTGCCCAAGCCCGCCCCGCTGATCGAGCTGGACGTCACCTCGGCCGAGGACCTGGCCGCGCTGCCCGACCGGGTCCGCGAGCACGTCGACGGCCTGGACGGGGTGCTGCACTCGATCGGGTTCGCGCCGGCATCGTGCCTCGGCGAGAACTTCCTGGACGCTCCGTTCGCCGACGTGGCGACCGCGGTGGAGGTGTCGGCGTTCAGCTTCAAATCCCTCGCGGTGGCGACCCTGCCGCTCTTCGGCCCGTCCGGCGGCACCATCCTCGGCCTGGACTTCGACGCCCGGGTGGCCTGGCCCGCCTACAACTGGATGGGGGTGGCCAAGGCGGCGCTGGAGTCCACCTCGCGCTACCTGGCGCGCGAGCTCGGCCCGCGCAACATCCGGGTCAACCTGGTGGCGGCCGGCCCGGTGCGCACCCTGGCGGCCAAGAGTATCCCCGGCTTCGCCCGGTTCGAGGACGCCTGGGGCGAGCGCGCTCCGCTGGGCTGGGACATCAACGACGCCACCCCGGTCGCGATGAGCTGCGCGGCGCTGATGTCGGACTGGTTCCCGGCCACCACCGGCGAGATGATCCACGTCGACGGCGGCTTCCACGCGATGGGTGTCTGAGCACCGGCCGGTAGCTTGCTAGGAGTGGACAGCGCCCCCTCGGAAACTCCCGCCCCGCACGACCCCGTCCCCGAACGTCCGGTCGACTCGTTCCTGCTGCTGTCCTTCGGCGGCCCGCAGGGGCCCGACGACGTCATGCCGTTCCTGCGCAACGTCACCGCCGGTCGCGGGGTGCCGGACGAGCGGCTGGCCGCGGTCGCCGAGCACTACCACCACTTCGGCGGCGTCTCGCCGATCACGGCACAGAACGAGGCGCTGCTGGCGGCGCTGGCCGCCGAGTTCGGGCGGCGCGGCATCGACCTGCCGCTGTACTTCGGCAACCGGAACTGGCACCCGTTCCTGGCCGACACCACCCGGCAACTGGTCGCCGACGGCCGGCGGCACACCCTGGTGCTGGCCACCAGCGCGACCGGCTCGTACTCCGGGTGCCGGCAGTACCGGGAGGACCTGGCGCGGGCGCTCGCCGAGGCCGCGCCGGACGCCGGCCTGCGGTTCACCAAGCTGCGGCACTACTTCGACCATCCCGGCTTCGTCGCCGCCAACGCCGACGCGGTGCGCGCGGCGCTGGCAGAACTGCCTGCCGAGCTGCGCGATCAGGCCCGGCTGGTGTTCACCGCGCACTCGGTGCCGGTGTCGATGAACGCCACCGCCGGACCGGACGGCGGGCTGTACCTGGCCGAGCACCGCGAGACCGCCCGGCTGGTGGCCGAGGCGGTGCGCGGCGCCGGGGCCGACTTCGACCTGGTGTGGCAGTCCCGGTCCGGTCCGCCGCAGGTGCCGTGGCTGGAGCCGGACGTCAACGACCACCTGCGCGCGCTGGCCGCAGCTGGCGCGCCGGCGGTACTGGTGGCCCCCACCGGGTTCGTATCGGACCACCTGGAGGTGCTGTGGGACCTGGACAACGAGGCCCGCGAGACCGCCGCGGAACTCGGGCTGCCGTTCGTGCGGGCTGCCACCGCGGGTACCGACCCGCAGTTCGTCACCGGCCTGGTAGACCTGGTGGACGAGCAGCTCACCGGCCGGCCGCGGGCCCACCTCGGCCGCCTGGGGGTGTGTGGGTTGCACTGCCCGGCCGGCTGCTGCCCGGCACCGGCGCGCCGGGGCTGACCGGGCGGCCCAGGTCCTCGGCCACGGCGTTGTAGCCGGCCAGCAGCGCCCGGCGGACCGCCAGCCGCAGTGGCGCCAACGCCTCCTCGCGCTCGGCGACGGCGCGGGCGGTGAGCGAGCCGGTGCTGTCGGAGTCGACGACCGTGAGCACCGCGGACAGCCGCTCGGCCTGGGCGACCAGCCGGACGCCGCGCGGCGGGTGGCTGGCCGGCAGGTGCAGCCGCTCGCCGGCCCGGCGGGCATCCGACAGCGCCGGCGCGATGTCGGACAGCCAGCTGGTGACGCCGCGGCGGGCGAACAGCGACGCGGTGTCGCGGATCGATTCGGCCAGGTCGTGCTCGGCGTCGGCCATGCTGACCGGGTCCGGCGGCAGCTCGCCGACCTCGGCCCGGTGCCAGATCAGTTCCCGGCCGGCACTGCTCGGGGTGTCCCGCCCGGGCAGCACGGTGAGCCCGCCGTCCCGGCCGAAGACGGCCTCGCCGGCGGTCAGCGCGGCGGCCCGGAACTCGGCCGGCCCGGCGAGCCCGCGGACGTCCCCGGGCACCGGCAGGGCCAGGACCAACGCGGTCGCGCCGGCCCGCTTCCACTCCGCCAGCGCGGTGCCGACCGGGTTCGGCCCGGGACCGAAGCCGGGGCCGCCGACGTGCCGGCCGGTGCCGGTGACCGCGTCGAGTACGTCGTCGAAGGCCACCGACCCGGCGAGCCAGGCAGAGCCCCAAGCGGCCAGCTGGGCGCATCGTCGTTCGTTCGGCACAGCTGTCCACGCTACCCAACCGGCCGGCCCGGCGTGGGTTCCCGGCTGCCGGGAGGGGGCATGCCTAGGCTGCACGGCGTGTATTCCGACGACGTGCTGGCCTCCCGTTCCGGCCGGTCCCGCAAGGCCGTCCGGCAGGTGCCCGCGGAGCCGGACCTGGTGGTCGAGACCCCGCAGGGCTACTGCGGCGCGGTCGTCGCTGTGGGACGCACCGTGGTGGCCGGCGAGCAGCGAGACACCGTGACGCTGGAGGACCGCTTCGGCCGGCGCCGGGAGTTCCCGATGCTGCCGGCCAGCTTCCTGCTGGAGGGCGAGCTGGTGACGCTGGTGCGGCCGGCCCCGGTGCCGGTCGGGCCGGTGCGTCCGGGCCGTACCGCGTCCGGCTCGGTGGCCGTCGCCGGGGTGCGGGCCCAGGTCGCCAAGGCCAGCCGGATCTGGGTGGAGGGGCTGCACGACGCGGCCCTGGTGGAGCGGATCTGGGGCGAGGACCTGCGGATCGAAGGGATCGTGGTGGAGCCGCTCGGCGGCATCGACGACCTGCCCGGGCTGGTGCTCGACTTCGCCCCGGCGGCCGGCCGGCGGCTCGGGGTGCTGGTGGACCACCTGGTGCCGGGCTCCAAGGAGAGCCGGATCGCGGCCACCGTGACCTCGCCGCACGTGCTGATCAACGGCCACCCGTACGTCGACATCTGGCAGGCGGTCAAGCCCACCGCGCTCGGCATCCCGGCCTGGCCGGTGGTGCCCCGTGGGCTGCCGTGGAAGGAGGGCGTGGTCGCCGCGCTCGGCGTCTCGGACCCGCGCGAGATGTGGCGGCGGGTGCTGGCCTCGGTGAACAGCTACGCCGACGTCGAGGTGCCGCTGCTGCGCTCGGTCGAGGAACTCATCGACTTCGTCACCGCCTGAGCCTGCCAAACCTCCGCGCCTCGTTTGATGTCCGGTTCAGGAGCGGGGACTGGTCAATACCGGGTCCCCGCTCCCCGGAGTGCATACCCCCGCTAACCGTTGTCGCGCAGATCGCGCAGTGTTCGCCCTGATGGCACATGGGTCCAATTGGCCCACCCATCAATCTGGGACCGGGTGTACTCCCGTAGGGCCGGGGATGGCTCGCGGAACCACCGCTGATCCGGCAGCACGATGCAGCCGCGCTTCGATACGGATGCTTCAAACACCTCGCCGCTCCGCTTACGCTCGTGTATCAACTTGTCGCCGGGCGCGATCAGGCCGCGTTTGATGAGTGCGTCGAGTTTGCCGATCTTGACTCGGCCTGGAACGCCGGGCTGCCCGGAGGGGACCACGGTCGGGTCGCTCGCCGAGTTTTTCTGCGCGGCAGCGATAAGCGCTCGAATTACATCGCTTGGTGTGTCGAGGAAAGGTCGCGCACGCTGCTGGAGCTCTGCGAACACGTCCTCATCGAGCTCTACTTGAGGCATCATCTCTTCTTCTTTCTCTTAGAATTTCTGACAGTTCTGAGAGTCTCAGAGTCTGCAAGAAATTGCAAGTGAAAGGTTGGTCAGAATGGGGTGGCGTTCCAGGGCCGCTGGGCGGTCCAGAACATCGCCTCCAGCCGGGCCGCGGCACCGGGCGTCTCCTCGTCCACCAGGCCGGCCAGCTGCTGCGAGCGCACCGTGTGGCCGCCCAGGTAGATCGCGGCCAGCGCCCGCTGGGACAGCCGCAGGTCCGCGGTCGCGGTCGGGGCGGGCCGGCACTCGGCATGTCCGGGGCCGCCGTCCAGGCTGAACCGGCCGGCCGCCCAACCGCCGTCGGGATCGAGCACCTCCAACACCAGCCGGTCGGTGAAGGCGTAGCGGCGGGCCGACAGCGCCGCCGGGACGTCCAGCAACCGCAGCCACTCGTTGTCGCCGGTCCAGCTGCGCTGCACCACCCGGGCGTCGGACAGCAGCCACTCCAGCGGCTCGTCCACCGGGTAGCCGTGCAGGGTCAGCACCCGGACCAGGTCGAGACTGAGCAGGTAGCCCCACAGCGCCCGGTAGGCGTCGTCGGTGGCGGCCAGCACCTCCGAGACGTCGGCCTGCGCCTGGTCCGGGTCGAAGAACCAGTCACCGTCGTTGGCCGCCCAGGTGGCGTAGCCGTCCACCCGTCCGTCGGCGTTGCGGGCCAGCACGCAGACCGGCTCGCGGGTGCCGGGCGGCCGCAGCCCGTCCAGACCCAGCCGGCGCCGCCAGGTCGCTGCGGTCCGGTCGATCTGGCCGGCCCGCTGCCGGCGGACCCGGCGGTGCACCTCGGCGGCAGGTTCGGCCAGGTCCGCCGGGTCGACCCCGATCAGCTGGTGTTCGGTCCGGGGCGGCAGCACCTGCGGGCGCCGGCCGCTCAGGATCCGGTAGTTGCTGCCCTGGACGGCCGGCCCGTACCCGAACCGGCCGTAGATCTGCCATTCGGCGGCCCTGAGGTAGCTGACCACCTCGCCGCGGTCCCTGGCGTCGGCCAGTGACTGGGTGAGCATCCGGGTGAGCAGCCCGCGGCGGCGATGGGTGGCAGCCACCGTGACCTGGGTGAGCGCGTCGGCCGGTAGCTCGGCGTACCCCGCCGGACCGGCCGGGATGGTCAGGGTGGCGGGAAAGGTCCGCAGGGTGGCCACGCAGCGGCCCTCGGCGTAGCCGCCGAAGACCCGGTCCGGGTCCCAGACGTCGCGCCACCAGGCCAGTGACTGCTCGCTGCCGGCGCCGGGATCGACCAGCAGCGTGGTGCGCATGGCCCGCAGCCAGGGCGCGATGTCATCGAACGGGACGTGCCGGATCTCGACGGTCGAGGTCATGGCCCGACCCTGGCACACCGACCCGGTGGCCGTCGCGCGAATAACCGGGGACGCGCCGGGATCAGATCCAGCCGACCCGGCCGTGTAGCGCGGCGTAGCCGACGAAGCTGACGATGTCGATCACGCTGTGTGCGATGACCAGCGGCAGCACCCGCCGGGTGCGGGTGAACCACCAGCCGAACAGCATGCCCATGACGAAGTTGCCGACGAAGCCGCCGATGCCCTGGTAGGTGTGATAGCTGCCCCGGATCACCGCGCTGAGCAGCACCGCACGCCACACCGGCCAGTTCATCGAGCGCAGCCGGGTGAGCAGGTAGCCGATCATCACGATCTCTTCGAGCACCCCGTTCTGGATGCCCTCCAGCACCAGTACCGGGTAGCGGTACCAGACGTCGGCCAGCCCGGACGCCTCCAGTTCGGCGTTGACGCCGAGGTGGCGGGCCAGCACCACCAGGCCGAGGCCGGGCAGCCCGATCAGCGCGGCGATGCCGAGGCCCTGCAGGGCATCAAGCCTCGGGCGCAGCCGGTCCAGGCCGATGCCGAAGCCGGGCAGCGCCGGTACCCGGCTCAGCAGCAGCAATGCCAGCAAGGCCGGCACCACGCCGTTGAGGACGCCGAGCAACTGGTAGCTCAGGTCGACCCAGGCGCGTGGACTTTCCGAGGGGTTCAGGGTGGCGGTGGCGTTGCGGAAGCCGCCGCGGGTCTGGATGTCGAGGAAGTTGATCCAGGAGCCGATCGCCGAGATGCCCAGCGACACCCCCAGCACCAGCAGGATCTCCAGGCCGAACCGGTCCGGCTGCCGCGCGGGCCCGGCCGAAGCCGCCGGCAGCTCTGCCGCCCCCGCTGGTTCACCAGCGGGGGGCAGGCCCGTTCCCGGCACCGGCGTGCCGGTTCCCGGTACCGGTGAGGCAGAGGTCACCTAGCCATTCTCGCTGTAGCGCAGCCGCACGTCCTGGCAGGCCCGGCAGACGTCGGGGGAGATGACGCCGACCCGCATCAGCTGTGCGAACAGCAGGCAGCCCAGGCACACCGCGAAGGCCGATTCCAGGGTGGCGGCCAGCACGATCATGCCCAGCAGTACCTGGGCCGCGCCGATGGCGCCGAAGCCGACGGCGGCGATCGCGGCAGCGCTGCTGAGGGTGGCGCCGATGGCCTGGGCGAAGCGCTTCGGCGGCCCGGGCACTGGTTTCGGCGCGCCCAACCGGGGAGCCACCAGCCGGGTGGCCAGCAGCCCGAGCGGGCTGAACCGCGGGCCGGACGCCACCCGGAGCCCGAAGCCGACCGCGATCGGCAGCGCCAGCCAGGTGAGGCCCGGCAGCAGCGCCAGCAGGCAGAGCAGCACCACGCCGGCGGCGACCACCCGGGCGGCCTTCTCGTTCACCGGATTGGGGAAGCTGAACAGTTCGCTCACCCGACCCAGGCTAGTTCGCCAACCGGTCGCGCGCGATCAGTGGCCGCGGGCGATCCACTCCTCCAGTTGCGGTGCCTCGGCGCCGATAGTGGTCGAGTCCCCGTGGCCGGTGTGCACCACCGTGTTGGCCGGCAGGTCGAACAGCCGGCTGCGGATGGACTCGATCAGGGTGTCGAAGTCGGAGAAGGACCGCCCGGTGGCGCCGGGACCGCCCTGGAACAGCGTGTCGCCGCTGAACAGCACGCCGAGGTCGGCGCTGTAGAAGCAGGTGCCGCCGGGCGTGTGCCCGGGGGTGTGCCGGGCCTGCAGCACGGTGCCGGCAACCACGATCCGGTCACCGTCGGCCAGCGGCTGGAAGTCGACATCCGGATGGGTCCGGCGCCACAGCACCTCGTCCGCCGGGTGTAACCGGACCGGGGCGCCGGTGGCCTCGCTGAGCTGCCGGGCGGCCGCCACGTGATCGTCGTGGGCGTGCGTACACAGGATTGCGGCCAATCGCCGGCCGCCGATCAACTCCAGGATCGGCGCCACCTCGTGCGGGGCGTCGATCACCACGCACTCGCTGTCGTCGCCGAGCAGCCAGACGTTGTTGTCCACCTGCCAGCTGCCGCCGTCGAGGTTGAAGGTGCCGGACGTGGTGCTGTGCTCGATCCGTGCCGTCATGGCTGTCCCCGCGCCTAGAAGACGACGACCGAGCGCAGCACGTCGCCGTCGTGCATCTTGGCGAACGCGGCCTCGATGTCGCCGATACCGATGGTCTCGGTGACGAACTTGTCCAGCGGCAGCCGGCCCTGCAGGTAGAGGTCGATCAGCAGCGGGAAGTCCCGGGACGGCAGGCAGTCGCCGTACCACGACGACTTCAGCGCGCCGCCCCGGCCGAAGACGTCCAGCAGCGGCAGTTCCAGGGTGACCTCCGGCCGGGGCACCCCGACCAGCACCACGGTGCCGGCGAGGTCCCGGCCGTAGAAGGCCTGCTGGTAGGTCTGCGGCAAGCCGACCGCGTCCACCACCACGTCGGCGCCGAAGCCGCCGGTGGCCGCCTGGATCGCCTTCACCGGGTCGGTCGAGGTGGAGTTCACCACCTCGTGCGCACCGAAGTCCCGTGCCCAGGCCAGCTTGCGGTCGTCCACGTCGACCGCGATGATCTTGCTCGCCCCGGCCAGCCGGGCACCGGCGACGGCGGCCATGCCGACCCCGCCGCAGCCGATCACCGCCACCGTGTCGCCGCGGCCGACCGCGCCGGTGTTGATCGCGGCGCCGAGGCCCGCCATCACGCCGCAGCCGAGCAACCCGGCCACCGCGGCCGGCGCCTGCGGGTCCACCTTGGTGCACTGGCCGGCCGCCACCAGGGTCTTCTCCGCGAACGCACCGATGCCCAGCGCGGGCGTAAGCGCCGTCCCGTCCTCAAGCGTCATCTTCTGCTTGGCGTTGTGGGTGTTGAAGCAGTACCAGGGCCGGCCGCGCCGGCAGGCACGGCACTGGCCGCACACCGCGCGCCAGTTCAGGATCACGAAGTCGCCCGGGGCGAGGTCGGTGACCCCGTCGCCGACCTGCTCGACCACGCCGGCCGCCTCGTGGCCGAGCAGGAACGGGAACTCGTCGTTGATGCCGCCCTCGCGGTAGTGCAGGTCGGTGTGGCAGACGCCGCAGGCCTGCACCGCGACCACCGCCTCGCCCGGGCCGGGATCGGGCACGGAGATGGTCACCAGCTCGACCGGCTGGTCCTTGCTGCGGGCGATGACGGCGCGGACCTGTTGGCTCATGGCTGAATGTCTACCGCACGGCACCGACGAATCGCATCAGGGGCGGTTCCGGTTCGCGGGGTAGGAGCGGCTGGCCGGGCCGGTGTAGAGCTGGCGGGGCCGGCCGATCTTGGTGTCCGGGTCGTTGATCATCTCGTGCCACTGGGCGATCCAGCCCGGCAGCCGGCCGATCGCGAACAGCACCGTGAACATCTTGGTCGGGAAGCCCATCGCCCGGTACAGCAGGCCGGTGTAGAAGTCCACGTTCGGGTACAGCTTGCGGCTGATGAAGTAGTCGTCGGCCAGTGCGTGGCCTTCGAGTTCCATCGCGATGTCGAGCAGGTCGTCGCGCTTGCCGAGTGCCGACAGCACCTGGTCGGCGGTCTTCTTCACGATCGCCGCCCGCGGGTCGTAGTTCTTGTAGACCCGGTGCCCGAAGCCCATCAGCTTGACGCCGGCCTCCTTGTTCTTGACCCGCTCGACGAAGCGCTTGACGTCGCCGCCGTCGGTGCGGATCCCCTCGAGCATCTCCAGCACCGCGCTGTTGGCGCCACCGTGCAGCGGGCCGAACAGCGCGTTGATGCCGGCCGAGACCGAGGCGAACAGGTTGGCGTTGGACGAGCCGACCAGCCGCACCGTCGAGGTGGAGCAGTTCTGCTCGTGGTCGGCGTGCAGCACGAACAGCAGGTCCAGGGCGCGGACCACCACCGGGTCCACCTGGTAGGGCTCGGCCGGCAGTCCGAAGGTCATCCGCAGGAAGTTCTGCACCAAGTCCAGGGAGTTGTCCGGGTACAGGAACGGCTGGCCGACCGACTTCTTGTGCGCGTAGGCGGCGATGGTGGGCAGCTTGGCCAGCAACCGGATGGTGGACAGGTCCACCTGCTCGGGGTTGAACGGGTCCAGCGAGTCCTGGTAGAAGGTCGACAGCGCCGAGACCGCCGAGGACAGCACCGGCATCGGGTGCGCGTCGCGCGGGAAGCCGTCGAAGAACCGCTTGAGGTCCTCGTGCAGCAGGGTGTGCCGGGTGAGCCGCGAGGTGAAGGCGGCCAGCTCGTCCGGCGTGGGCAGCTCGCCGTAGATCAGCAGGTAGCTCACCTCGGCGAAGGTGGACTTCTCGGCCAGTTCCTCGATCGGGTAGCCGCGGTAGCGCAGGATGCCGGCGTCGCCGTCGATGTAGGTGATCTGCGACGAGCAGGAGGCGGTATTGGCGAAACCGGGGTCGTAGGTGACCAGGCCGGTCCGCGACAGCAGCTTGCTCACGTCGACGCCCGGGGCGCCTTCGGTCGACGGGACGACCTGCAGCTGCAGATCCTCGCCGTTGCCGGTGTGCAGCACAGCGCCCGCGGCACTCGTGGCGGTCTCAGTCATACTCAGACTCCCTTGTCCGGTGATGTCTCAAACCCTACTTCGCCCGGCACGCGGGCTCGAATCAGCGCCTCCCGGCGCCACCTCTAGGAGTTCCCGATGGCGCGGATCGGTACCGAACGGCTGGTCCCAGCAGACGTCGACGCGGCCTGGGCCCTGGTCACCGACTGGGCCGCGCAGAGCCGCTGGATCCCGCTGACGACGGTGTTCGTCGACCGGCAGGGGCCGTCCGGGCCGGGGGTCGGCACCCGGTTCACCGGTCGCAGCAAGCTCGGCCTGGTCGGCTTCGACGACCCGATGGAGGTCACCGAGTGGCAGCCCCCGGCCGGCGGGGGGCCGGGCCGGTGCCGGATCCGCAAGCTCGGGCCCTGGCTGACCGGCTGGGCCGAGATCGAGGTCCGGCCGGCGGCCGGCGGCGCCTCGATCCGCTGGACCGAGGACGTCCGGGTGCGCTGGCTGCCCCGGATCGCCGACCCGCTGGTCGGCGCGGTCGGGTCGGCCTTCTTCGGCCTGGTGGTGCGCCGGATGGGGGCCGAGCTCGCATCGGGACGCCCCGGGTGATGTAGTGAAGGCATGAGCGAATCCGACGACAGCACCTTCGGCGACGAGGTCTACGCCACCGGCGACGATGACGCCGAGTTCCTGGACCAGGCCGAGACCCTGACCGGCGACGGCGTGGAGCAGGACGAGCCGCTGGACACCAGCTACTCGCCGCCGGACTTCAGCCCGGTCGCCACCCGGTACGGCAACACCGCCGCCGAGCAGGCCGAGGGCGAGAGCCTGGATCAGCGGCTCGCCCAAGAGGTGCCCGACGTCGACCCCGACGACGTGACCGCCGAGGAACCGGCGCCCCGGTCCGGCCGATTGGTCGCACCGGACGAGGGCGCGCATGAGAACACCGAGTCCGACGTGGTGGCCTACGACGTGGGCAAGGCCGGCAGCGCCGCCAGCGCCGAGGAGGCAGCCATGCACGTCGTCGAGGCGGACGAGCTCAACGAGCAGGACAGCAACGAGGCGGACCTGACCGGCGGCTCGGTCGACGACTTCCGCTGACGGTCCGGGGACGGCCCGGTCAGCTAAGGGCGGTGGCCGTGCCCGCCGCCTTCGGCCGGACCAATGTCCTCCTCGCCGCCCGGATAGACGAACGAATCGCGCGGGGCGTAGAAGGAGAAGCCGGTCATCACCTGCAGTGGCGTGGCCGGCCGCAGCGCGTAGACCGGGTGCTGGGCGTCCAGGAACTCGATCGAGAGCACCTCGAAGCTGCTGACCAGCTCACCGATGTAGGGGTAGTTGCCGGCGATCAGCCGGTTGCCGACCCGGGTGACGTAGCGCAGGTGACCGCCGAGCACCAGGTCGGCCGCGTCGCCGACCCGGGCCCGGGTGCGGATGATCGGCCGGCCGTCCACCGACGTGGTCGCGGTGGCCACCCCGCCGTCCACCTCCAACGTGGTGGCACCGGTGCCGGCCGGCACGCCCCGCTCGGCCGCGTACTCCCGCATGACCTGCGAGGAGTTGAAGTAGTGGGTGAAGAAGCGCGCCGGTGTGGACCCGTCCGGGGCGAAGAAGTCCAGGTCCAGCCCCAGGTAGGTGAGCGAGTACGCCCCGAACCCGGTGGTCTGGCTGGCCGAGTCGACCACGTACTGGTTCATGTAGACGGCGCGGTTGGCGGCCGGCCGCAGGGCCGGTGGCAGCAGCCGGGCGCAGGCATCAGGATCTTGCGGGATCCAGCTGGTGTAGAGCATCCGGCTGTCGAGTACCAGTTGGGGTGCGGGCAGAGAGCTGGTCGGCACAGAAGGTCCCCCTTCCAGGAGTCCGCGATGCGGAACGGCGGGTCACATGTGGCGCACATCTTGCCGGTGCGGTCTCCGGGATGGCAACGGTCGATGGCGTGGTCAGCCGACCAGGGCGTCCAGCAGGTGCCGCAGCTGGCGGGCCGGGTCGTCGGTCAGCCCGCCGTGGATCGGCCCGGGCTGCAGCACGGTGCTGCGCGGTGCGGCCAGCCAGCCGAACCGCTGGCCGAGGCTGATCCCGGCGGCCGCTGCCGGGCCGGCCTCGCCGCAGCAGACCGCCTCGACCGCGTCCAGCGCCGAGCGCACCGCCGCCAGGTCCAGGTCGGGAGCCAGCGCCCGCAGCCGGTCGGCGTCGAGCCGGCTGGCCGCGCACAGGTAGTCCGCGTCCTGGCTGTAGAGCAGCACGCCGACGTTGACGAACTCCTCGCGGTCGACCCGCGGCACGCAGCGCAGCACCACGTACTGGAACCCGTGCCGGCCGGCTCCACCCTCGCTCATGCTTGCCTCGGCTCTTCGCGCGAGCGCTCATCGCTGGCACTCGCTGCGGTCCTCGCTCGCTGGCGCTCGCTGCGATCCTCGCTCATGCGGCCACCGCCCTTGGCAACCAGGCGGATTCGCCGGCCAGCCGGGCCAGCAGGTAATCGATGTAGCGCCGACGGATCGCGTCGGGCTGTTCACCGTCGGCCGCCAGCCACTCGTCCGGCACCTGGTCGAGCACCTGCGCCAGCAGCTGCGGGGTGACCTGCGGTGCCAGCGTCCGGCTCGCCTCGGCCACCCCGGCGACGTGACGCACCAGCACGTGCTCGGAGGCGTCGTAGGGCTGGCGGGCGAAGCGCTGCGGATCGGCGCCCGGCCGCGACCAGCCGTGGTGGAAGTACAGTGCCGCGCCGTGGTCGATCAGCCACAGCGTGCGGTGCCAGATCAGCAGGTTGGGGTTGCGCCAGCTGCGGTCGACGTTGGCGGTGAACGCGTCCAGCCACAGGATCCGGGCCGCCTCGTCCGGCTCCACCGGATAGTTGGCATCCCAGCCGAAGGAGCCGGGCAGGAAGTCCACGCCGAGGTTCAACCCGATGCTGGCGTTGAGCAGGTCCTGCACCTCTTGGTCGGCCTCGTAGCGGGCAATCATCGGATCCAGCTCCAGCGCGCGCAGCTCGGGAACCCGCAGGCCGAGCCGGCGGGCCAGCTCGCCGACCACCACCTCGGCCACCAACACCTTCAGGCCCTGGCCCGCGCCGCGGAACTTCACCACGTAGGTGCCGAGGTCGTCCGCCTCGACGATGCCGGGCAGCGAACCACCCTCGCGCAACGGGGTGACGTACCGGCTTGCCTGGACGGAGGCGATCACGCCAGCAGCCTAGGGCAGCTCGGCCGGACGGAACTGTCAGAGGGCGCGCCTAGCTTTGTCCGCATCGGCCTGCCTCGCCTTGACACCCCTCAGGCGGGTCACTACGAAGAAACTGGCTGTACGGGCCGTTCTCGGCCTGCCGAACCGTGCGAAAGGACCACGATGACCAGCACGATCTCCCCTCCGTCCAACCCCACCAGCAGGTTCAGCAGGCGCCGGCTCCGCATCGCGGCTGCGGCCGTGGCCAGCGCGGCCGCCCTGGCCGCGACCTCGGTCACCGTGCTCGGCTCGGCCACCGCGGGCGCGGCCGACCGGCCGGTGACGGCCGGCCACTCCGAGGACCACGCCACCCGCGACGTGATCGCCAACCTCTGGGAATGGAACTGGGTCTCGGTCGCCAAGGAGTGCACCACCGTGCTCGGCCCGAAGGGCTACGGCGGCGTGCAGGTGGCCCCGCCACAGGATTCGCTGTCCAAGACCGACGGTCCGGTGCACCCCTGGTGGGAGGTCTACCAGCCGGTCGACTACAACCTGACCAGCCGGATGGGCAACGAGGCGCAGTTCAAGTCGATGGTGGCCACCTGTCGCAAGGCCGGCGTGAAGGTCTACGTCGACGCCGTGATCCAGCACATGACGGGGCAGGGCAACATCTCCTACGGTGGCGTCAGCTACTCCAAGTTCTCCTACCAGGGCCTCTACACCAGCGCGAACTTCCACCACACGCCGGCCGACTGCCCGACCGCCAGCGGCAACATCGAGGACTTCAACAACTACCTGCAGGTCACCAACTGCGAGTTGGTGAGCCTGTCGGACCTGCGCACCGAGACCAGCTACGTGCGCGGCAAGATCGCCGGCTACCTGAACAAGCTGATCGGCTACGGCGTGTCCGGCTTCCGGATCGACGCCGCCAAGCACATCCCGCAGACCGACATGCAGGCCATCGAGAAGATGCTGCACCGCACGGTGGACGGCAGCCGTCCCTACATCGCGCTCGAGGTGCCGCCGGGCGGCCCGGGCAAGCTGTCGCCCTGGGCGTACCAGCGCACCGGTGACCTGCTCGGCTTCGACTTCGCCCAGCAGATCCACGATGCCTTCAAGAGCTACACCACCCCGCCCGGCGGCAACATCACCGACCTGCAGGTGTTCGGCGAGCAGTCCGGCCTGCTGCCCAGTGACAAGTCGCTGGCGTTCGTGGCCAACCACGACTCCGAGCGCAACGGCTCGACGCTGAGCTACAAGGACGGCGCCACCTACATCCTGGCCACCGAGTTTCTGCTGGCCCGCGGCTACGGCACGCCCCAGGTGTATTCGAGCTTCGCCTTCGCCAACAACGACGACTCACCGCCGGCCGATGCCAACGGCTTTGTCACCAACACCGATTGTGCCAACGGCTGGGTGTGCATCGACCGCAACAAGGGCGTGGCCAACCTGGTCGGCTGGCACAACTACGTGGGCGACGCGAAGGTGACCAACTGGGCCGACGACGGGGTCAACCTGATCGCGTTCAGCCGCGGGCACAAGGGCTGGATCGCGTTGAACCACAACGACACCGACAAGACCATGACGTTCCAGACCGGGCTGCCGCGCGGCACCTACTGCGACGTCATCCACGGCAACCTGACCTCGGCCAGCCACTGCACCGGCCGCACCTTCAACGTCGACTCGCACGGCATGGCTCGGGTCCGGGTGCCCGCCCAGGACGCCGTGGCCTTCGCCGCCAACGACCGGCTGCACGGCTAGCTGGTTCCGCGCTGCCGGGCTCCTCGATGAGAGGGGCCCGGCGGGGCGGGATCGGTCAGCGGACCTCGTCGGGAGACCGGGGCGGATCGTCGGTGGCCAGCCGCTCGATGTCCTCCTGCTCCTGCCGTTCCTCGACCCGCCGCTTGATCCGGCCGAGACCGGGCACCGACCCGAGAATCTCGTTGAACTCCTTGGTGGTGTCGAGCAGGTCGCGTACGTCCGGGGCCACCGTGCCCAGCGTCCGCACGATCGGCAGCACGTCCTCGCGCATCGCCTGCACCAGTTCCGGCAGGGTGTCGATGAACTCGACGACCGCGTCCACCTCGGCAGGGCTGGTCGTCTCGGCCAGCCGGTCCAGGATCGGTTGCATCCGCTGCAGCGACGGTTCGGCCCCGTTCAACAACCCGTCGGCGCGGCCCATCAGGTCGCCCGCTTGCTGCAGCAACGGGCCGGCCTGCTCGGCCAGCGGGCCGGTGCTGGCAACCAGTGCGGCGGCCTGCTCGGCCAGCGGCTCGGTCTGGTCCAGCACCTTGCCGGCCCGGGCGACCAGCGGCTCGGTCTGGCCGAGCACCGCGCCGGTGCGCTGCAGCAGCGGGTCGGTGGCATCCAGCACGCCATCGGCGCGGTCGAGCAGCGTGTCGGCGCGGCCCACCAGGGTGCCGGTCCGGGCGAGCAGCTGCTCGGTCTGCTGCAGCACCTGCTCGGCCTGCCCGATGGCGGCGCGGGCCGAGCGCTGGGTCTGGTCGAGCTCGCCCATCATGGTCTTGACCCGGGCCACCACGCCCTCGACCTCACCCACCAGGCTCACCACCCGGGGCACCAGTGCGATGGCCTGTTCGAGCGCCTCGTAGCCGCCCTCGGCCAGCCGCAGCAGATCCTTCGGTCCAGGTACCCCCGGCACAGTCAGCCCCGCGAGCCGCATCCGCACTCCTCGTCTGTTCGAGCCGATCCGGCGGGGCGGGAAGTTCCTGCTCCGGCCCGACCGGCACATCCGCATCCGCGTCCGCTGCCCGGCGTTCCTGCCACCCTACGGCGGCCGATGCGTGCCGCGCTTGCCGTTCGGTGCCGTTCGGTGCCGTCTGATGCCGTCTCGTGCCGTCCGTGGTCGGTACCGGCGTTTACAGTGGTGCCCGTGCAGGATTCGCCGGTGCTGCTGGCCGTGGACGGCAACTCCCTGGTCCACCGCAGCTTCCACTCCCAGGCCGGCACCGGCCTGCGCGCGGCCGACGGCCGGCCGCTGTGGGCGATCCGCGGCCTGCTGACCCAGCTGGTGGCGGCTGCTGAACGGCTCTGTCCGACCGCCATCGTGGTCGGCTTCGACGACCCGACCGCCAGCACCCGGCGCACCCGCTGGCCGCAGTACAAGGCCGGCCGTACCGAAAAGCTGCCGACCCTGGTGTCCCAGTTGGACGGTGCCGCCGAGGTGCTGCGCGGCATGGGCATCGCGGTGGTGGTGCCGGCCGGCCTGGAGGCCGACGACGTGCTGGCCTCGGCGGCCCGGTTCGCCCCGACCGTGGGCGCCCGCACCGTGATCATGACCTCGGACCAGGACGCCTTCGCCCTCATCGACGAGCACACCCGGGTGCTGCGGATCATCAACGGCGGGGTGGACGCCTCGCCGCTGCTCACCCCGGACCTGCTGGCTGTGATGCTCGGCATCCGGCCCGAGCAGTACCGCGACTACGCCGCGCTGCGCGGTGATCCGTCGGACAACCTGCCCGGGGTGCGCGGAGTGGGCGCCAAGACGGCGGCCCGGCTGCTGGCCGAACTGGGCAGCGCCGCCGCGGTGTTCTCCGACCTGGCCGGCGACGGTGCCCGGGTCAAGGCGGCGGTGGGTGACGCGCTGGCCGCCCGGCTGGCCCAGCCGGAATCCCGGGCGGCCTGGGAGCTGAACTGCCAGGTGATGCGGATGCACTCCGACCTGGACCTGGGGCTGGACCTCGGTCGTGGCCCCGGCGTGCTGCCACTGGACGCGACCGCCGTCAGCGCCGCCTTCCGGGCCCACCAGCTGACCTGGACAACCCCGGCCGCGCTGCAGCACCTGGCCTACCAGGACGCACCGGAACGGCCGGTCGAGCACGCCTGGTCGGCGGACCCGGCAGGCCGGGGCGAACCGACCGGGCAGCGCCCGCCGGGTTACACCGGCCGCGCCGGAGCGGGCCGTGCGCCGGCCGAGCACGGCAGGTCGGGACGCCGGCACGGCCGGCTGGCCAAGCACGCGCCACCACCGCAGGACGCGGCGGTCCAGCTGTCGCTGTTCGACTAGGCGGCCCGCCTCGGCCTGCCTCGGGCCGCCTTGGTCAGCCTCGGTCAGCGGCGGCGCCGGACCAGCAGCCAGCCGATCAGCAGTGCCAGGGCGGCGGCTACCGGGGCCAGCCGTTTGGCCACCGCCGGGCCGGCCGAACTGAGCAGGTCGATCGGCTCCACCTCGGCCGCCGTCGGACGCCGCGGCGGCGGCCGGTGCGCCACCGACGGCACGCCGGCCGGAGCAGCGGCGCCGGGTGCGGCACGGTCGATCCGCTGGGTGGGGGGAGCGGCTTCGGCCGCGGCAGCCGGCTCTACCGGGTGCTCGTCCGGAGCCGGTCCCGGCACCGCGACGACGGCCGCCGGGGGAGCGACTGGCTCGGCGGCGGCCCGATCGCCCGGGTCCTGATCGGCAGCATCCTGATCAGCCTGGTCGACGGTGTCCTGATCAGCCTGCTCGACGGTGTCCTGGTCGGCGGTGCCCAGTTGCTCCGCGCCGGCCGCCGCGGCGGCCCGCACCATCGCGGTCACCTCCGGCTCGGCACCGCCAGCACCGTCGGCCGGCCGATCGGCGCCGTCCGACGGGCCGCCTGCCGGTTGGTCGGCACCGCCGGCCGGTTCCGGTCCGGCCAGCGTGCCGGCCAGGCAGTCGGCGAACTGGCCGATCAGCTTGTTGCCGACGTCGACCATCACCCCCCGGCCGAACTGGGCCGGCTTGCCGGTGATGGTCAGGTCGGTCACCACGGTCACGTCGGTGCTCTCGCCCTGGGCGGTCAGCGTCGCGGTGATGGTGGCCTTGGCGGTGCCGTTGCCCCGGGCGTCCTTGCCCTGTGCGTCGATCACCGCGCGGTGGCTGTCGGCGTCCCGGGTGAGCCAGCGCGCCTTGCCCCGGTAGGTGAGCCCGATCGGCCCCAACCGCACCTTGACGGTTCCGGTGAACTCGTCGCCGTCCACGGTGTCCAGCGCGGCGCCCGGCATGCACGGCGCGATCCGCTCGATGTCGAGCAGCACCTGCCAGGCCTGCTCGATGTCGGCGGGCACGGTGAAGTTGTGGGTGAGCTGCATGGGCTACCCGCTCAGACGCCGGCCGCGTGCCGCACGGCGCGCCGGGTCAGCACGGTGACCAGATGCTCGCGGTAATCGGCCTTGGCGGACAGGTCGTTCGGCGCCGAGGTGCCCTCGGCGGCCGCGGCGCTGGCCTGCGCGATCGACTCCTCGGAGGCCGGCGACCCGGCCAGCGCCTGCTCCACCCCGCTCGCCCGCAGTGGAGTCGGTCCCATGTTGGTCAGGCCGATCCGCGCTTCGGTGATGGTGCCGTTGTCCCGGTGCACGGCCGCCGCCACGGCCACGATCGACCAGGCCTGGGCAACCCGGTTCAGCTTCTCGTAGTGCGTCGACCAGCCGGCACCCAACTTGGGCACCCGGATCGCGGTGAGGATCTCGCCCGGCTGCATCGAGGTGGTCAGGTAGTCGGAGAAGAAATCCCTGGCTGCGATGGCACGCTGGCCGTCCGGGCCCTGCACCCGCAGTTGCGCATCCAGCGCCAGCGCCACCGCGGGCAGGTCACCGGCAGGGTCGGCGTGCGCCAGCGAGCCGCCGAAGGTGCCGCGGTGCCGCACCTGCCGGTCGGCCACCGTCTCGGTGGCCTGGGCGATCAGTGGGGCGTGCTGCCGGATCAGCGGGTCGGCCAGGATGTCGGCGTGGGTGGTCATCGCCCCGATCAGCAGGGCGTCGCCGTCGTCGGTCACCCCGGTCAGCTCACCGATGCCGCTCAGGTCGATCACCAGCTCGGGATAGGCCAGCCGCAGCCGCAGGATCGGCAGCAGCGACTGGCCGCCGGCCAGCAGCTTGGCGTCCTCGCCGGCCGCGGCGTAGGCCTGCACCGCCTCGGCGAGCGAGCCGGGCTTGAGGTAGTCGAACGATGCGGGGATCACAGCTGGTCTCCTTCCGCGGCGCTGGAACCATCCGAGGACGACGTGCTGATGCCTCCCCAGGCCACCGTGCCGCCCGGATCTCGGTCGGACTTCTCCGCGCCCTGGGAGATGGCGCGCCAGACCCGCTCCGGGGTGCACGGCATCTGCACGTCGTTGATGCCCCACGGCCGCAGTGCGTCCACGATCGCGTTGACCACCGCCGGGGTGGAGGCGATGGTGCCGGCCTCGCCGACCCCCTTGACGCCCAGCGGGTTGGTGGTGGACCGGCTGACCGTCCGGTCGGTGGTGAAGGACGGCAGGTCGGCCGCCGAGGGCAGCAGGTAGTCCACGAACGAGCCGGTGGTCAGGTTGCCCTCCTCGTCGTAGACCGCCTCCTCGTACAGCGCCTGGGCGATGCCCTGGGCCAGGCCGCCGTGCACCTGGCCGTCCACGATGAGGGGGTTGATCACCTCGCCGATGTCGTCGACGCACACGTAGCGGCGGATGGTGGAGAAACCGGTCTCGGTGTCCACCTCGATCGCGCACAGGTGGGTGCCGTGCGGGAAGGAGAAGTTCTCCGGGTCGAAGGTGGCGGTGGCGTCCAGCTCGGGTTCCATGCCCTCGGGCAGGTCGTGTGCCGAGAACACCGCGAAGGCCAGTTCGGCCAGGCTCTTGCTGCTGCCCGGCGAGCCCTTCACGGTGAAGCTGCCGCCGGAGAACTCCAGGTCGTCCTCGCTGGCCTCCAGCAGGTGCGCGGCCAGCCGGCGGGCCTTGGCGATCACCTTCTGGGCGGCCTGCACCACCGCGATGCCGCCGACCACCAGCGACCGCGAGCCGTAGCTGTCCAGCCCGCGCGGCGAGGATGCGGTGTCGCCGTGCAGCACCTCGACGTCGTCGAACGGCACGCCCAGCTGGTCGGCGACGATCTGGCTCCAGGCGGTCTCGTGGCCCTGGCCGTGTGGGCTGGTGCCGGTGATCACCTCGACCTTGCCGGACGGCAGCATCCGAATGGTGGCGGTCTCCCAGCCACCGGCGGCGTAGGACAGCGCGCCGAGCACCCGCGACGGTGCCAGGCCGCACATCTCGGTGAAGGTGGAGATGCCCAGGCCCAGCTGCACCGGATCCTTGCGGGATCGCCGGTCGGCCTGCTCGGCCACCAGGTCGTCCCAGCCGAACAGCTCCAGCGCCCGGTCGGTGGCCGCCTCGTAGTTGCCGCTGTCGTAGGTGAGGCCGGCCACCGTGGTGAACGGGAACTCCTCGTGGGAGATCCAGTTCTTGCGGCGCAGCTCCATCCGGTCCATGCCGAGCTCGACGGCCAGCTCGTCGATGATCCGCTCGATGGCGAAGGTTGCCTCCGGACGGCCGGCACCCCGGTAGGCATCGGTCGGCGTCTTGTTGGTGAACACCCCCTCGCAGACGAAGCGATAGGCGTCGAACTTGTAGATGCTGTTGAACATGAACGCGCCGAGTACCGGCACGCCGGGGGAGACCAGCCGCAGGTAGGCGCCCATGTCGGCGTAGAGGTGCACGTCCAGGCCGGTCACGGTGCCGTCCCGGCGGGCGGTGATGGTGATGTCCTGGATCTGGTCGCGGCCGTGGTGGGCGCTCATCAGCGACTCCGACCGGGACTCGGTGTACTTGGCGGGCTTGCCCAGCCGGCGGGCCACCAGCGCGGTGATCACCTCTTCGGGCGTCACCTGCAGCTTGCCGCCGAAGCCGCCGCCGACGTCCGGGGCGATCACCCGCACCTTGTGCTCGGGCACGCCCAGGGTGAGCGCCAGCATCAGCCGCAGGATGTGCGGCACCTGGGTGGCCGACCACATGGTGAACCCGTCGCCGACCGGTTGCACCACCGTCGAGCGGGGTTCCATGAACGCCGGGATCAGCCGCTGCTGCAGGAACCGGCGGCGCACCGTCACCTCGGCCTGGCCGAGCACCTCCTCGATCGGGGCGCCGGTGCCGGCCGCCCCGGACTCGAAGGTCCAGGTGAAGGACCGGTTGGACTCGGTGTGCGCGTGCACCTTGTCGGCACCGTCGGCGACGGCGGCCTCCATGTCCAGCACCACCGGCAGCGGCTCGTAGTCGATCTCGATGGCCTCCAGCGCGTCCTGGGCGGCCACCTTGTCGCGGGCCACCACCACCGCGACCGCCTCGCCGACGTGGTTGACCACGTCCACGGCCAGGCTCGGGTGACCCGGGTTGACCATCTCGGGGGTGACCGGCCAGGCGCACGGGATGCTGCCCTGGGTCTCGGCGAAGTCCTGGCCGGAGAAGGCGGCCAGCACGCCCGGACGCGACAGCGCGGGCGAGACGTCGACGGCGGTGATCCGGGCGTGCGCCATCGGGCTGCGCAGGATCGCCAGGTGCACCATGCCGGGCAGCGTCAGGTTGTCCGTCCAGGTGGTCCGGCCGGTGATCAGGTGCTGGTCCTCTTTGCGCTTGCGGGGCTGGCCGATCTCGGCCGCCGGACCGCCGCCGGCCACGTCCGGGCGCTCGTCGATGGTGGTCACGCCGACACCTCCTGCGAACCGGCGGGCACGGTGGCGGCTGGGTCCGAGTCGGCGGAACCGTTGTTGGCGGCTCCGTTGCTGCCGGTCCGCATCGCCTGCCCGGCGGCCTGGATGGCCGCCACGATGTTCTGGTAGCCGGTGCACCGGCACAGGTTGCCCTCGATGCCCTCCCGGACCTCCTGCTCGGACGGGCTCGGGTTGTCGCGCAACAGGTCGCACGCGGCCAGCATCATGCCGGGCGTGCAGAACCCGCACTGCAGCGCGTGCTTGTCATGAAAGGCCTGCTGGATCGGGTGCAACGACCCGTCCGGGCCGGCCAGGCCCTCGACGGTGGTGACGGCGGCACCGTCGGCCTGCACCGCGAGCACCGAGCAGCTCTTGACGCTCTTGCCGTCCAGCAGCACCGTGCAGGCGCCGCAGTTGCTGGTGTCGCACCCGACCACGGTGCCGATCTTGCCCAGCTGTTCTCGCAGGTAGTGCACCAGGAGCGTCCGTGGCTCCACCTCGTCGGTGTAGGCCGTTCCGTCGACTGTCAGGTTGACCCGGGTCATCAGACCTCCAGCTCGGCTCGCGTGTGAGGTCAGACAATCCTTTCCCGAGCAATTACGCAACCCACGAAACCGGGGCGACGGGTCGGCCGGTGGGCGCAGCCGGTCAGTCGGCGACCGGCTCGGCGGCCGCGGCCGACGGAGTCTGAGCGCCCGCTGTGTGGATCGGCCCGTCGACGCTGCGCAGCGGCTGCCCGGAGCCGCCCCAGCGGGCTGCGATGATCTCCGCGGCCACCGACACCGCGGTCTCCTCCGGGGTGCGGGCGCCGATGTCCAGGCCGATCGGCGCGGCCAGCCGGGCCAGCTCCGGCTCGGTCAGGCCGAGCTCGCGCAGCCGGGCCAGCCGGTCGGAATGGGTACGCCGCGAGCCCATCGCGCCGATGTAGGCCAGCGGCATCCGCAACGCCAGCTCCAGCAACGGCACGTCGAACTTCGGGTCGTGGGTGAGCAGGCAGATCACCGTCCGCTCGTCGGTCTCGGTGCCCGCCAGGTACCGGTGCGGCCAGTCGACGATCACCTCGTCGGCGTTGGGGAATCGCTGCCGGGTTGCGAAGATCG
>Ga0207708_10000184_pt1 | contig 49097 bp, 38 predicted proteins | sample KBSK5101metaG_FD_184340 | JGI IMG/M metagenome (GOLD analysis project Ga0207708, IMG submission 184340) | Corn, switchgrass and miscanthus rhizosphere microbial communities from Kellogg Biological Station, Michigan, USA - KBS K5-10-1 metaG... | ecosystem: Host-associated > Plants > Roots >... | reverse complement strand
AACGCGCCGCTCCATCCCGAGACGGAGCATCTCTTCGATGACGCTCTCATCGCCAAGATGAAGCGAGGTGCGTACATCGTCAACACGGCCCGAGGAAAGATCTGCGACCGCGATGCGATCGTGCGCGCCCTCGAGAGCGGACAACTCGCGGGCTACGCCGGTGACGTGTGGTTTCCGCAGCCGGCGCCGAAAGACCATCCGTGGCGAACGATGCCGCACCACGGGATGACGCCCCACATCTCGGGGTCGTCGCTCTCGGCCCAGGCTCGCTACGCAGCCGGGACTCGCGAGATCCTCGAGTGCTGGTTCGACGATCGTCCGATCCGAGAGGAGTACCTGATCGTCGATCGCGGCACGCTCGCCGGCGCGGGCGCTCACTCGTACAGCGCGGGAGATGCCACCGGCGGGTCCGACGACGCAGCACGCTTCAAGGATCGCTAGCCCTTTACGTTTCGGGCAGCTGCGCCGCCAATGCGGTTGCTCATCTTCGGGAACGCGGTCTCGATCGCGTGCTTGTGAAATTCGCGGGCAGTGAAGCTAGGGGGCTGGTGAACGAGCGACCGTCGAGGTCTTCCGCTTCGGGTTGAAAAATGGGAGCTCCGTCACCGTCCCCGCCGTCCTACTGCGCTTCGCCTCGACCGTCCACTCGACGTCGATCCTCGTGCCCACATTGCTCTGGTCGGCAGCGACTGATGCCAGCGCAACCACCTTCTTCAGTGTCGGGCTCCACGTCGTGCTCGTGGCCTTGCCGATCTGGCGGCCCCGCGCGTAGACAGGAATGGGGACGCGCGAGGCGGCCGGCTCCAGCGTCGGCGTCAGCCCCTTCGCGCTGTAGAGCTCCTCGAGTGGCTCCCATTCGAGCTCGAGCCCGACGAGCCTCCGCCGGGGCCCGCCGCGACCCTGTTCGCGCTCGAGTGCGCGACGGCCGACGAACTCCACGGGCTTCTCGAAGTCGACGAAGCGACCCAGGACGCCCAGCTCGAATGGCGAGTACGACTGCTCGGGAATCAGCGCGCGCCGCACCGAGTCGAAGTCCACTTCGATGAGGATAAGCCCGGCCTCGATCCGCGCGATGTCGAGGGCGAGCATCCCGGCCGGCCGGATGCCATATGCGCTCCCGGCCCGCACGAGGGCGTCCCAGAGCTCGACCGCCTGAGCGCTCTCGACCCACACCTCGTAGCCGAGGTCGCCCGTGTAGCCAGTCCGCGAGACGTCGACGGGGATGCTGCCGACCTGTGCGGCCCGCCGGCCGAAGTACTTGAGGTCGCCCCATGACGTCTCGGTGGCCGCCTCGAGCACGTCGCGGCTCAGCGGCCCCTGCACCGCCACCGCGGAGATGCGTTCGCTCACGTCCTCGATCTCGACTTCGAGGCCGCGAGCGTTCATCCGGAGCCAGCGCAGCGACGAGTCGGCGGCCGTCCAGCGGTAGGCCTGCTCCTCCAGCCGGGCGACTGTCCCGTCGTCGACAACGCGGCCGCCCTCGTTGCACCAGGATGTGTAGTAGACGCGGCCGACACCGAGCTTGCTCGCGTCCCGCGTGATCACTCGGTCGACGAGCCGCGTGGCGTCACGCCCGGAGACCAGGAACTTGTAGAGCGGAGAGACGTCAATGAGCGCCGCCGCCTCCCGGATGGCGTTGTACTCGATCTCGTGTGAGTCGGAGTACGCGCTCGCTGCGAGATAGCCCGACCATTCCCGCCACTGCAGCTTGGTGTTGAGTGGCGCGGTCCGGGGATAGAACGCGGTTCCGACCGACAAGTCGGCAAGCATAGTCGGGCTGCTCTTGGGGAGCGCACCAGGCCGTGCCGCGGTTAGTGTCGCCGCTGATGGCGACCTCCAACCACCGCACGTACGACGCCGTGATCGTCGGCGGCGGGCACAACGGGCTCGTGGCGGCGGCATACCTCGCGCGGGCCGGCCTCAAGGTCGTCGTGCTGGAGCGGCGCCACGTTCTCGGCGGGGCGGCGGTAACCGAGGAGGTGTTCCCCGGCTTCCGGTTCAGCGTGGCCTCGTACGTCGTCTCGCTGCTCCGGCCCGAGATCGTCCGGGAGCTCGCACTGCCTGAGCACGGCCTCGAGATCCTGCCTCTCGACGGAACGTTCACGCCGCTCGACGACGACTACCTGTGGCGTGTGAACGACCACGGCCGCACCGTGCGCGAGCTCCGACGCTGGTCGGTGAGCGACGCAGAGGCGTACGAGGAGTACGGCCGCCTGATGTTCGAGATGGCGAGGTTCGTCAAGCCGATCCTGTCCATGACGCCGCCGGACCCCGGCCGGCTCGATCCGCGCGAATGGCTCCCGGTCGCAGGTCTCGCCCGCTCCTTCAACGGCCTCTCCCTGGAGCAGCGGGCGGTGTTCATCCAGCTGATGACCATGAGCGCCGCCGACTTCCTCGACCAGTGGTTCGAGACGGATCCGCTGAAGGCGACGATGAGCGCCTCCGGGATCATCGGCACGTTCCAGGGGATCCGCTCTCCCGGGACCGCGTACGTCCTGCTGCACCACTACATGGGCGAGATCGACGGCGTCCTGCGCGCGTGGGGAATACCGCGAGGAGGCACCGGCGCCGTTAGCGAGGCGATCGCGAGCGCTGCCCGGTCGTTCGGCGCCGAGATCCGGACCGAGACCCCTGTCGAGCACTTTCTGACCCGGGGCGACGAAGTGATCGGCGCCGTCACGTCGGCGGGCGACGAGGTGACCGGGCGGGTGACGTTGTCGAGCCTGGACCCGCAGCAGACGTTCGTGCGGCTCATGCCGTCCGGCGTCCTGGACGGGCCGTTCCTCGAGGAGGTCGCGCGTTACCGGTACCGGGGCTCCAGCGGGAAGGTGAACCTGGCGCTTGACGGGCTTCCCGAGTTCACGTGCCTGCCCGGCGTGGGCGACCACCTGCGCGGCGCGATCAGCTTCAGCCCGGGCATCGACTACATGGAGCAGGCCTACGACGACGCGAAGTCCGGGCGCTTCAGCCGGCGTCCATACATCGACATGGTCATCCCGACCCTGGTCGACCCGTCGATGGCGCCTCCCGGCAAGCACGTCATGAGCTGCTTCGTCCAGTACGCGCCGTACCACCTGGCCGTGGGCGACGAATGGGACGACGGCCGGCGTGATGCCTTCGGGGAGACCGTCATCGACACGATCGCGGAGCGGGCACCGAACATCCGCGAGTTGATCCTGCATGCGCAGGTGCTCACCCCCAAAGACATCGAGGACCGGTTCGGACTCTCAGAGGGAAACATCTTCCAGGGCGAGCTCTCACTCGAGCAGCTCTTCTTCAACCGGCCCGTGCCGGGATGGGCGCGCTATCGCACGCCGTTGCGGAACCTCTGGATGTGCGGCTCGGCCACGCACCCGGGCGGCGGGATCATGGGCGCGTCGGGACGCCTCGCGGCACTCCAGGTGCTGCGCGCGCTCCGCCCCAAGAAGGCGGCTTGAGGTGGCCCGGGAGCGATACGACGCGGTCGTAGTCGGGGCCGGCCACAACGGCCTGGTCGCGGCGTCGTACCTGGCGAAGGCGGGGCTCCGAACGTTGGTTCTCGAGCGGCGAGGCCGGGCGGGCGGCCCTCTGGCCACTGAGGAGGTCGCGCCCGGTGTGCGGGCGCCGGTTGCGGCCGACTGCGTCGGAGGCCTTCGTGACGACGTCCTCCGTGATCTCAGGCTCGGCCAGCACGGCTTCCGCGCCATCGAGCCGGAGGTGGCGGCCTTCGCCCCGTCGGCCGACGGGCCGAGCGTCACCTTGTGGCGCGACCCGGTCCGCACGGCGATTGGGCTCCGGACGGGGACCAGGCCCCGCGATGCCGATTCGTTCATCGCCTTCGACCGCAGGATCCGCTCGCTGGGCGCGTTCCTGGCGCGCGTCCAGGCAACCGAGCCACCGGACCTCGCGTCTCCGTCCCTCGCGGACGCCACCGGTGGGCTCACGGTGTTGAACGGCCTTCGGCACCTCGGGAAGGAGCAGTTGCGCGACGCGCTGCGGGTGCTGCCGATGTCCGTCGCCGACCTCGTCGGCGAAGCCGTCGAGGACGAGGCGCTACGCGGCGTCCTCGGCGTGCGAGGCATTCGCTACGCGGCCCTGGGCCCTCGGTCGGCGGGCACGGCGCTCAACTTCCTGTGGGACTCGGCCTCAGGAGGAGGAGCGGTGGGCCGCACGGTCTTCGTGCGCGGCGGGCCGGATTCCCTGGTGGAGGCACTCGTCGCCTCTGCGCAGAGCAACGGCGCGACGATTCGCTGCGACGCCGACGTCGCGGCCATTCGAACCGCTCGAGGCTCTGTCGACGGGGTCGCTCTGGCGAACGGAGAGGAGATCGACGCGCGGATCGTCGTATCGAACGCCGACCCCAAGCAGACCCTTCTGCGGCTCGTCGACCCGGCCGAGGTCGGCCCGACTCTGGGCTGGCGGGTTGAGCACATCCGCACGCCCGGCGTGGTGGCGAAGGTGACCCTCGTCCTGGAGGGTTTGCCGGCGATCGGCGGTGTTGACGACGAGCGTCTGCGCGGGCGCATCGTCCTCGCACCGAGTCTCGACAACGTCGAGCGCGCATTCGACGACTCGAAGTACGGCCGGATCTCCGAGCACCCGTATCTCGAGGCAACGATCCCCACGCTCTCCGATCCCTCGCTCGCCCCTGATGGGATCCATGTCGTCACCGCGCTGTTGCAGTACGCACCACGGCGCCTCAGTGATGCGGACTGGAACGAGGCAACGCGCGATGGTGTTGCGGACCTCGCCGTGCGGACGCTCGAGGTCTACGCACCGGGTATCGCGGACAAGGTCGTCGCTCGCCACATCGTTACGCCGGCGGACCTCGAGCGAGAGTACGGCCTCACCGGCGGGCACCCGATGCACGGCGAGCACGCCCTCGACCAGTTCTTCGCCTGGCGGCCCCTTCTGGGACAGGCTCGCTACCGGCTTGCCGGGATCCGCGGCCTCTACCTGTGTGGGGCTGGTGCGCATCCCGGGGGCGGAGTCACCGGCGGCCCCGGAAGGAACGCAGCCCGGGCTGTCCTGGCCGACGTCCGGCGAGCTCGACGCCGCAGGACGAGACGTCGCCGTGGCTTCTGGGAATAGCAACGCCTCCGCGGCTACTGTCGCCCGATGCCGCGATTGCGTCGCTGGGCGAGGAAGCTCGGACTTGTGCTGCTGGAGTTGGTCGTGGTGCTGACGGTCTTGTCGGTTGTCTACAACGTGGCGACAAGGGACCGCGTCAAACCGGCGAGTGCGCTCTACGGGGGACCGTTCGTGGACGTGGACGGCAAGCTCGTGGCCTATCGACATTGGGGAGCGCACGGGACGCCGGTTATCTTGCTGGGAGGCTTCATCGTCCCGAGCTCGGTCTGGGATGGCGTCGGGAGGCGACTCGCACGCGACCACCGTGTGTTCGCGATCGACCTGCCGCCCTTCGGGTACACGGAGCGCAAAGGGCCTTACACGCTCCGCGGTTGGGCCGACCTCGTGCGCGCCTTCGAGCGACGCTTCGACTTGCGCCGTCCGGTCCTCGTAGGCCACTCGCTCGGTGCGGCGGTTGTCGTCGCCGATGCGCTCCGGTATCCGAGCGAGACGAGAGGGATCGTGTTGCTCGACGGCGACGCAATCTCGGCAGGCGGCGCTCCGTCCTGGGTGAGCAGAGTGCTGGTGGGCCCCTGGGTTACGAGCGCCTACCGAATTGGGACGAGCTCCGACTGGATCTTCCGGCGCGGTCTTGCCGGGGCGTATCCGAACCATCCTCCGTTCACGCGCCGCTTCCTGGACGAGTGGGAGCGGCCGTTCGAGGTCCAGGGAACTCTCGACGCGTTTCGTTCGATGTTGAAGTATGGAATCCAGGGCTTCCGCCTTCCGCAACTTCGGGCCGTGCGAGTCCCCGCACTGGTGCTCTGGGGAGCGCATGACACGGTCGACTCGGTTCCCGCCGGACGCAAGTCGGCCGAGGCGCTACACGCGAGGTTCCACCTGATCCCTGGCGCCGGGCACCTGTCGATGCTCGCCGCGCCTGACGCGATCGCAAAGACCGTCGATTCGTTTGCGGGACCCCGGAAGCGGAGCTGAGCGACTCGGCCACCGCGCTAGCGGATCAGGGCCGTCCTCGCCGCATCGAGCGGCGTAGCGCGTCGAGTCGGCGCCGATCGAGCTTCGTCGGCCGCGCGCCGAGATCAGCGCCGAGCGGTCTGGTGAGCCGGCGCTCGAGTCTGTGCTCTTCCTGCGCGGCGATTGACTCCGGCGTCTCGGCGTACAGGCTTGCGGCGACGCGGGCCGGGCCACGCTTGTCGCTCAGGCCGGTGATCTGCACGGTGCGCTTCAGCGTTTCGACGGTGACCTCGACCATGTCCTCGAGCCCGACTTCCTTGGACGGCTTCACACGGGAGCCGTTGACGTGCACGCGTCCACCGAGCACGGCGTCGGTCGCCGCACTCCGTGTCTTGAAGAACCGCGCTGCCCAGAGCCACTTGTCGATGCGGACCTGTTCCATCTCCCGTGGATTCTAGGACCGAGGTCGTCACGCCGCCCGACGGACGGCGTGACGACCTCAGCAGGCACTAGCTCAGCTTGGCCATCCGCATCTGGTTACCTGACGGGTCGCGGAAGCCGGCGTCGATGCCATAGGGCTGCTCGGTCGGCTCCTGCTGGAACTCGACACCGCGGCCCTTGAGCTCTTCGTAGGTCGCCTGGACGTCCTCCGTCGAGAAGAAGAGACCGGACGCGGCTCCCTTGGACACCAGCGCCATGATCTGTTGGCGGGTCTCCTCGTCGAACACCGGCGGGCCGGGCACGGCCATGAGGGTGATTGCGACGTCGGGCTGCCCGGGCACGCCGACGGTGAGCCAGCGGAAGTTGCCCAGCTCCGGAACGGTGACGTCGTCGCGAAGCTCCATGCCGAGCTTCTCCGTGTAGAAGGCGAGCGCCTCGTCCTGATCGTGGACCCAGACCTGAACGTTCGTGAGGTTCTTCAGCATCTCGATCATCCTCCGTTGTCGTGGGAACTCGGCCGACGGTAGCCGGACGCCGCGCGACTGTCTTCTCGAAAACTGCTGCCTCGCGGGCGTGCCCACGCGAGCTGGATGCAGGTTGGAATTCGGGCCCGGCTCGCCGCCGGTGGATGCGCGGCTCGGTACGCCGTCGGGGACATGCCGAACGCTCGCCCGAAGCTGGTGGTGAACGAGCCGACGCTTTGCAGGCCGACGGCGAAGCAAACCTCCGCGACGGAGTAGTCCGTGTTTCGCAGTAGCGCGGCCGCGCGCTCGAGCCGGCGTGTCAGGAGGTACTGGTGTGGGGTCTCGCCGAACGAGCGGCGGAACTCGCGGCTGAAGTGCGCGGGGGAGAGATGCGCAGCGCGGGCGAGCGCGCGCACGTCGAGCGGTTCGCGGTAGCGGGCGTCGATCAGATCCTTCGCGCGGAGCAGGTGCCGCGCGGGCGGCATCGGTTTCAGCTGCAGTGTCATCCCGCGCGCTTGAGAACCACGGTCGCTACCTGCCCGGTCTGATTCGTCTCGACGATCTGTAGAGCGGTTGTGTCTGCGCCGTCCTTGAAGAGTCGTTTGCCGCTCCCGAGCAGGACGGGGTAGATCATGAGCCGGTACTCGTCGACGAGATCGTGGTCCATGAGCGTCTGGACGAGCTGCGCGCTTCCTGCGACGAGGATGTTGCCGCTCAGCTTGGCGACTTCCTCGGCGACGTCACCGTTGATCACGGTCGAGTTGTTCCAGTCGGCGGACTCGAGCGTGCTCGACACCACGTACTTGGGCATCGAGTTCATCTTTTTGGCAAAGCCGACCTCGTCCGTCATGGTAGGCCACGCCTTGGCGAAGCCCTCATACGTCCTGCGTCCGAGGAGAAGCGCATCTGCCTCGATGACCTCGTCGAGCTTGAACTTGTCGCCGTCGGGGCCGCGCTCGAACTGAAACGCCCAGCCACCGCGGTCGAAATCTTCGGCGCCGCCGGGGTCTTCCATCACTCCATCCAGGGTCACGAATTCGGAGACGACGATCCTTCTCATGTACTCGCTCCTTTCTGAACCCGATAGCGCAGGTGCGTCACGGTCGGAGAGTCGACGACCCTGGTGACCTCGAGGTCGGGACGATCATCGCCCAGGCTCTCGAACAGCCGCACACCGTCGCCGAGGAATACCGGGGCGACATGAATCTGCAGCTCGTCGACGAGTCCGGCCTTCAAGTACTGCTGCGCGATGCTGGCGCCACCCGCCAGGGTCACGTCTTTCTCGCCGGCAGCCTTCCGGGCTTGATCGAGCGCTGCTTCGATGCCTTCGGTGACGAACGTGAACGTCGTTCCTCCCTGCATCTTCAACGGCTCGCGAGCGTGTTGTGTGAGAACGAAGACGGGAACGTGGAACGGCGGCTCGTCTCCCCACCAGCCCTTTGCCCTGGGGTCGTCCTCCCAGGGCCCTTCGCCGCCGCTGAACATGCGCCGCCCCATCACGAAGGCTCCGGAGCGGGCGACCGATTCCTCGATGACTCTGGAGTCGGCGTTGTCCTCCCCGCCGGATAGACCGTGGCTTTCGCGCCAGCTGACCGCTGCGAAAGCCCACTCGTGGAGGTCGTCGCCGTGCTCGCCGAGCGGCTCGTCGAGAGTCTGATTCGGCCCCGCGACGAAGCCGTCGAGCGACATGGAGAGGTCGACAATCACTTTGGGCATGGCCGGGCGTCCTTCCTATCTCGCGGTAGCTCGCACATAAGACCGGATCGGCTCGGAAAACTCATCGCCAAGAGTTTCACAAAACTTTCAGGGTCTTCTTACTGGGAGTTCAGCGCCTGAACACACGTGGGCGGGATAACGGCTGGGTCGATTCCTTCCACACGGAGGTTCCAGATGAGAGGCAGGCTGCTTCTTCTGATCGGCGTGCTGGCGCTCGTGGCTTCGGCTTCGGTATCTGCGGCGAGTCTCGACGTGATTCGCGGCACGAGAGGGCCGGACACGCTCAATGGCACGGCCGGTGGCGACTTGATCTATGCGCGCGCCGGTAACGATGCCGTTCGCGGGCACGACGGCGGCGACGTGATCTTCGCCGGCGATGGCAACGACGTCGTGCGTGGCGGTTCCGGCAACGACGTGATCTACGCGGGAGAAGGCAACGACGTGACGTGGGCCGGCGGCGGCGCGGACGTTCAGTTCGGCGGACAGGGCAGCGATGTCTTGCACGCGCTCGCGAACGACAACACGCGTGACGTCATGGATTGCGGTCCGGGGCTCGACGTCGCCTACGTGATCCAGCACGACCCGGTCACGCTCCGGGGCTGTGAGCAGGTCATCCGGCTCAGCCCGGAGCAAGCTGCTGCGCTGGCGGCTGCGAACGACGACAACGGCTAGGGCGGAGTTCGATCCGTCGCGACACCGGAGGCTCCGAGGGGAGCCTCCGGTGCGGTTAGATGCGGAAGTGTCGCTTGACCTGAATCAGCTCTTCGGCGTCGACAAGCCGGCCGTCGCGATGGCGCACCTGCCGCCGATGCCGGGTACACCGCTGTACGACGAGACCAGCGGTCCGGCGGCGATCGTCGAGTCGGTGGCTCGCGATGTCGAGCACCTCGTCGGCGCGGGTTTCGATGCGATCCTCTTCTGTAACGAGGGCGACCGTCCGTATCAGCTGCAGGCTTCCCTGGAGGGAGTTGCGATGATGGCTCGCGTCGTCGCCGAGGTCGCCCCGTCCGACCGGCCGTTCGGAGTCGACTACCTCTGGGACCCGCAGGCGGCCTTGGCGGTCGCCGCCGTCACGGGTGCATCGTTCATTCGTGAGGTCGCGACCGGCGTCTACGAATCGGACATGGGTCTCTGGGCACCTGACGCGGGCAAGCTCTTGCGTTACCGGCGCGAGCTGGACGCCGAGCACGTGGCGGTGTTCATGAACATCACGCCGGAGTTCGCGTCGACGGTGGGAACGCGCGACATCGCGACCGCGGCGCGGTCGGTCCGAGTCTCGAGCCTCGCCGATGCGATTCTCGTCTCGGGGCCGATGGCCGGCGCGGAACCGTCGGTCGACGCAGTCCGCGAGGCGAAGCGAGGTTGCGGGGACGAGACGCCGGTCTTCGCGAACACCGGCGTCAAGTCGAGCAACGTCAAGGATTTCCTGGCGGTCGCGGACGGCGCGATCGTGGGCTCGGATCTCAAGGTCGACGGAGGCACGTGGAATCCGGTCGATCCGGAGCGCGCGAGCCGGTTCATGACCGAGGTACGTGCGGTGAGGGAGAGCCTCTAAGGCGCATGGAGCTCGCGGCAGAAATTCTCCTCGCCCTGGTCATGTTGGTTTCTATCGTGGCTGTCCTGGCCGTGTTCGTGTGGGGCGCGAAGAAGGACGGCGAAGAGGACCAGGCCGTCCAGCGACGCCTCGGGATCCGGCGCAAGACCCGGCTCGGCCCCTAGCTCTACGCGCTTCTCAGCGGCGGGGCTCGAGCTGACACGTTCCAGGGACAGTCCCTGGCACGCGCCGGTTCCAGCCCTGTCAAGTGCCTGGCAAGGGACTGGGCTGGAGGAGACGGGTCCGAGGGACTGTCCCTGGCACCGTCGCGCGTAGGATTCCGACGATGAGCCAGGTCGAAGCCGTAGCCGCAGCCCAGCTCGAGCAACACCGGGTCGAGCTGACCGCCCACTGCTACCGGATGCTCGGATCCGCGTTCGAGGCGGAGGACGCCGTCCAGGAGACGATGGTGCGCGCCTGGCGGAACCTCGACCAGTTCGAGGGTCGCGCTGCTCTGCGCTCCTGGCTCTATCGCATCGCGACGAACGTGTGCCTCGACATGCTGGAGAGTCGTGAGCGCCGCGCGCGGCCGATGGATCTCGGGCCCGCACGCGATCCCGCCGGGCCGATCGGGGACACGCTCCCGGAGGTCACCTGGATCGAACCGATCCCGGACGGCCTCGCCGTCCCGGCTGACGGGGACCCCGCCGAAGTAACGCTCGCCCGGGAGACCATCCGCCTCGCATTCGTCGCTGCGCTGCAGCACTTGCCGCCGCGCCAGCGCGCCGTGCTGATCCTCTGCGAAGTCCTGCGGTGGAAGGCAACTGAGGTCGCCGAGCTCCTCGATACGAGCGTCGCATCGGTGAACAGCGCGCTGCAACGCGCGCGCGCGACGCTGGACGCAAGCAACGTCAGTGCCGCGAAGACGTCGCCTTCCGTCGACGAGGCAGATGCGGACCTGCTCGCCCGCTACGTCGAGGCGTTCGAGCAGTACGACATGGAGGCGCTCACGTCGCTGATCCGGGAGGATGCGACACAGTCGATGCCGCCGTACGAGCTGTGGCTGAGTGGCCGCGACGACATCCTTGCCTGGTGGGTCGGTAAGGGTGCCGGCTGTCGCGGCTCGCGCGTCATCCCGACCCTTGCCGCGAACGGGGCGCCCGCATTCGGGCAGTACAAGCCGAGCGAGTCGGGAAGCGGCTACGACCCCTGGGCCCTGCAGGTCCTCGAGATCTCGGACGGCCGGATCGTCGAGTTCACGTTCTTCCTCGACACCGAGCGGCTGTTTCCGATGTTCGGGCTGCCCCTCCGCCCCGAGTCCTAGTCTCGGTCCGGCATTTGCGGCAGGACGTCTGCCAGGCCCATGAACTCCACGAGCGTTCGAAGCTCGTTCGAAGGACGCCGCAGGCGCACCTCGCAGCCGCGCCGCCGGGCGGCGAGTTGGAGCCGCGCGAGCGCATCGACCGTGACGGCCGAGGGGTCGAGACGGCTGACATCGCAGAGTGCGACACCTGCGCCGGTCCGCTCGACCAGGCCGCAGAGACAATCACAAAGCGGCTGCAAATCGGTACGAGCGATAGGGGCAGAAAGGGCGAAAGCGATCGTTTGCGCCTCGGAGGCGGCCATCTGGACCAAGACTCCGCAGAGTGGGAAAACTCATCGGTACGTCACCGATGACTTCCTGGGGGCAGGCCGGTCTAACCCCTCGAGACCGCTAGAACACCGAAAGGATGAAGGCCCATGACCTTGGATAGACGCACACGCTGGCTAGCGCTGATCGTTCTCTGCCTCGGCGATCTGATGATCGTCCTCGACACCACGATCGTGAACGTGGCGCTGCCTTCGATCAGGGCGGATCTGGGCTTCTCCCAGACCTCTCTGGCCTGGGTCGTGAACGCCTATCTCCTCACCTTCGGCGGCTTTCTCCTCCTCGGCGGCCGGCTCGGCGATCTGTTCGGGCACCGCCGGATGTTCCTCATCGGGATCTCGCTCTTCACCGTCGCCTCGATCGCCTGCGGGCTGTCCACCACGCAGGGGCTCCTGGTCGCGGCGCGGGCGGTCCAGGGTCTCGGCGGCGCGATCGTCTCGGCAGTGGCGCTCTCGCTGATGATGAACCTGTTCACCGAGCCCGCGGAGCGTGCGAAGGCGATGGGCGTCTTCGGCTTCGTCATGGCCGGCGGCGGAAGCCTCGGCGTCCTGCTCGGCGGCGTCTTGACCGACACGCTCAGCTGGCACTGGATCTTCCTCGTCAACGTCCCGATCGGAGTCGCCGTCTACGTGCTCTCGCTGAAGCTCGTGCCTGAAGCGGGAGGAGCGAAGGCGACCGGACGAATCGACATCGCCGGTGCGGTCACCGTGACGTCCGCGCTCATGCTCGCGGTCTACGCCATCGTCAAGGGCAACGACGTCGGCTGGGCCACCGCTCGCACGATCGGCCTGCTCACCGCTGCCGCAGTGCTGTTGGCGATCTTCGTCGCGATCGAGGCGCGGGTGAGCTCACCGCTTGTGCCGCTGCGCCTCTTCAAGCTCCGGAACGTCGCGACCGCGAACGTGGTCGGCGTCTTCTGGGCCGCAGCGATGTTCGCCTGGTTCTTCCTGTCGGCTTTGTACCTGCAGCTCGTGCTCGGGTATAGCCCGCTGCAGGTCGGTCTCGCCTTCCTGCCTTCGAACCTGATCATGGGCGTGTTCTCGCTCGGCCTCTCAGCGAAGCTCGTGATGCGCTTCGGCCTGAGGTTGCCTCTGGCTGCAGGGCTCTCGCTGGCCGCGCTCGGCCTCGTGCTCTTCGCACGCGCTCCGGTCGACGGGCACTTCATCGCCGACGTGCTCCCAAGCATGATCTTGCTCGGCATCGGTGCCGGCATGGCCTTCAACCCCGTGCTGCTCGCCGCGATGAGCGACGTCGCGCCGGAGGAGTCCGGGCTCGCGTCGGGCGTCGTCAATACCGCTTTCATGATGGGCGGAGCTCTTGGTCTCTCCGTGCTCGCCAGTCTGGCGGCGTCCCGGACCGACAGCTTGCTTGCCTCGGGCGACAGCGCCCTCGAAGCGTTGAACGGCGGCTACCACGCTGCGTTCCTCGTCGGTGCGTTCTTTGCCGCCACAGCCGCCGTCATCGGCGGAGCGCTCATCCGCACGCATGGTGCGACTGCTCACGCTGCCGATGAGCCGGCATTCAGTGAGGCTGCGTAACTGTTGACACCGCCTCTCGTCCCACCTAAAAGGTGACCGAGCTCGCAACTTCGATCGAGGGGGTCGAACGGTGGAGCCGGGGGAAGCAACCAAGCCCGCCAGGCGGGCTGATCATGAGCTGGGGTTCGTCGAGTTCTGGCCGGCGGGAGTCTCCGCGACCGGATGGTTCCTGTGCGCCGCGTGCGGCAACACCGTGATCGTCCGTCGGGTGCTGCCGCGCTGCATGATGTGCGGCGAGCGGCTCTGGGAACGCGCGCAGGTCAACGGCACGCCGGCCTCTTCGGCCTGAGGTCTGACTAGGTCGAGCCGAGACCCTTCTTGCCGGCGGCGCGCTTGTCCTGACGCTTCTCCTTCAGCGACTTCTGCGGCACCTTCTTGGCGAGCTTCTTCGGCTTCGATGCGCCTTTCATCGTGACCTCCAGGTCGATGATTTCCGTGCGTAAGCTTACGCCCTCCGGCCGTCGTAACTGGTCAGCGGCGGTCAGTCGCCGCGGAAGTGCAGCGCGCCGAGCTCGAGCAGCTCACGGATGACTTCGATCGTCTCCTCGCGCAACGCTTCGGTCTCTTCGTCGTCGAATCCCAGCCGGTCGGCGGTCGTGTCCACGACCTCGGCGAGCCGCAAACGGCTGTCGAGGGACGCGATCACTTCTTGCGCGTCGGCGGAGGCGTCGACCGCGTGCTTCGTCCCTTCGGCGATGTCGACACTGCCTTCGACGTCGACGGCGCGGCTGCCTGCGCGCTCGAGCTCACGTTCGAGCCGCAGGCTCGAGGCGACTCCGATGCGCTCCTCGAGCAGCGCTTCGTCGCTTCGGAGCTCCGCAAGCCGGGCCCGTGCTTCGAAAGCGCGCAGGATTTGATCGCCCGCATCGTCGAGGCCCTCCTCGTCGAGCTCGTCGACGCGTGCGCTATGTCCACCGCCGGGACGCTTGTGGAGGATGACTCCCCCTTCGCTCACGAGCTCGACTCCGAGGTCGTCGAAGTAGCGCGCCCACTCGTCGAGCGCGTCGCCGAACGCCTCGCCTGCCAGGTGCGAGTTCCACTCCGCGGCGTGCGTGAGCGGATCGGAGTTCAGGGTCGAGAGGATCCAGCTGTCGCAACCGCTCTCATCGGCCCAGCCGATGACGCGCTCGTCGGGTGCGTTCTCGTCGAACGCGAGCCAGCTCACGAGCATGGCCGCGTAGCCATCGTCGGCGAGATGCGCGGCCGCGGAGAGCAGCACGCGCTGCGACACCCCGTCCTCGGAGAACTCGCTGTCGCGATACACCCAGCGCGTCTCGGGCGAGATGACGTAAGGCGCGTTGCAGGTGATGAGCCCGAAGGTCTCGCCCTCCACGGGCTCGAACAGGCTTCCCTGGCGGCACTCGACATTGTGGAGCCCGTTCAAGGCGGCGTTGAGCGTCGTGTACGCGAGCGCCCGCGGATTGACGTCCGTCGCGATGACCTGCCCAGCATGTTGTGCGGCAAGCAGCGCGTGGATGCCGCTGCCGGTGCCGACGTCGAGTGCTCGTTCGACGCGAGGGCGCGGGGTGAGCGAATCGAGAACCCGAGCGGTCGGCGTGTAGGTCGCGACGTAGTCGGCCGGATCGTCTGCGTCCCGTGAGAAGCCGTCGGAGGCGAGCAGCAGCTTGCCGATCGGCAAGAGGCGCCCGCGCGGGATGACCTCGTCGCCGACCTCGGCGAGCCCTGTCGCCTCCAGCGCGTCGATTCCGCTCCGCCCAAGTGCGACTTCGGCCTCGTCGGCACTGACCGGGAGCTGGAGGAAGAACAGGCGCACGAGCGTCGCCGGTGGCGTTTCGGGAAGCCGCCGCTCGTCGGCCGGGATGTCGCCTCGCTCGCTGGAGTACGCCTCGTCGCCGAGCAGCCGATAGACCGCATCCTCCGAGTAGCCGCCGCGACGCAGAGCCGTCCCGAGCGTTTCCGCCGCGACTGTGTCTGCCACCAGATTCCCGCTCATCACCAAGGCGGGATCATGATGCCCGAACTGAACGCACCGCACGCGAACACGCGAGGTTGATTGACTAGCGACGTGACCAGTGGGACTCGGAACTCACCCGCGCGTCCGGCACTCGACGACCTGCTCGCCCGCGAGCTCGAGCGCTTTGACCGCGATCACTCCAGATCGCGTGACCTAGCTCGGCAGGCTGAGCGCTCGCTGCTCTCCGGTGTGCCGATGCCGTGGATGATTCGCTGGGCGGGTGGCTTCGCCGTCTACGCAGCGGAGGCGAACGGCGCGCGCTTCCGAGACGTCGACGGCCACGAGTACGTGGATTTCTGCCTCGGGGACACCGCCGCGATGACCGGTCATTCTCCTCCGCCGACTGTGAGAGCCGTCGCCGAGCAAGCAGCGCGGGGGATCACGCTCATGTTGCCGAGCGAGGACGCACTCTGGGTCGGGGAGGAGCTTGCGCGCCGCTTCGGCCTCCCGCGCTGGCAGTTTGCGCTGACGGCGACGGACGCGAATCGTTTCGCCATCAGGCTCGCGCGCGAGCTCACGGGGCGGCCGAAAATCCTCGTCTTCAACTGGTGCTATCACGGCACGGTCGACGAGACGTTCGCCTCGCTGGAAGGCGACTCGGTCGTTTCGCGAGAGGCCAACGTGGGCCCGCCGGTGGCGCTTGCGGAGACGACTCGCGTGGTCGAGTGGAACGACGTCGCAGCGCTCGAGCGTGAGCTCGCCCACGGTGATGTCGCGTGCGTTCTCGCTGAGCCTGCGCTGACGAACATCGGGATCGTGCATCCCGAGCCCGGCTTCCACGACGCGCTTCGCGAAGCCACGCGGAAGACCGGCACGTTGCTGATCATCGACGAGACGCACACCCTCTGTGCCGGGCCAGGCGGCTACACGGCCGCGCATGGGCTCGAGCCCGACATGCTCACGGTTGGCAAGGCGATCGCCGCCGGCATTCCGGCCGCTGCCTACGGGTTCTCGGAGGACGTCGCCGAGCGCCTCGAGGCGATGCTGCCGCGGGACGAACGTGCCGACGTGGGCGGCATCGGCGGGACTGTCGCTGCCAACGTCTTGTCGCTCGCAGGGATGCGCGCGACGCTCGGTGAGGTTCTGACCGATGCTGCCTTCGAGCACATGATCGAGCTGGGCAGGCGCTTTGAAGCGGGAGTCGCAGACGCGATTGAACGGCACGGCCTGCCCTGGCATGTCACCCGCCTCGGCTGCCGCGTCGAGTATCTCTTCCGACCCGAGCGCCCGCGCACCGGAAGCGAGGCTGCGGCCGGTGGCGACGCCGAGCTCGACCGCCTGATTCATCTCTATGCACTCAACCGCGGCATTTTGCTGACCCCGTTCCACAACATGGCGCTGATGTCTCCCGCGACGACAGAGGCGGATGTTGATCTCCACTCCGCCGTGTTCGACGAGGCGGCGAGGGAGCTGAGCGAGCGTGCCTGAGCAGCGAGTGGTGCCGATGTTCTCCTACGAGGACGTCGGGCGTGCCGCGGACTGGATCGCGCGGGCGTTCGGCTTCACCGAAACCGGGCGGTGGGCGGATGACGACGGCAGAGTGACGCACGTGAACATGGAGCTCGACGGCGGCCTGATCATGCTCGGCTACCCGAGCGTCGACTATCAGAGCCCGAAGCATCACGCCGAGATGTGCGAGCAGGCTCGTAAGTGGCGGGAGACGCCGTTCGTCGTCGACGGCGTGCACGTCTCCGTCGACGACATCGACGCGCATTACGCCAGGGCGCAGGCCGCGGGGGCGACGATCCTGTCGGAGCTCGAGGACAACACGGGAGTCGGGCAGCGGCAGTACCGAGCCGAGGATCTCGAAGGTCACCGCTGGATGTTCGCGACGAGTCTCTGACCGCCGCACCAGGTGTCGGACATCAGCCGTCGAGGAGTTTCGGTCGAGGCGAAGTCGTGGTGCGGTGCGGGTTTGCTCCGCACGCGGACCTGTTCCCGAGAAGCACGTCCCGGTGTCGGACATGGTGACGGAAGTGTGACGGGCTCTCCACAGGTGGTCGCTGCGGTCTAGGCGCGTTTGTCCAGGGTCGCTAGGGCGGCCTCCAGCTCGCCGAGGTCTGCGATCACGACGTCCGCGCCGTTGAGAGCGTCTCGCCCATAACTTCCCGTAGTCACGCTGATGGAGCGGCAGCGTGCAGCGTGCGCGCTCGAGACGTCGAGGGGCGTGTCTCCGACTCCGACCGTGCGTTCCGCAGGCCAATCGCCCGCGCGCTTGCGCGCTAGCTCGAAGAGCTCGACCCTTCGCTCACGTTCACAGCCGAAAGCACCCTGCCCGCGCGGGAACAGCTCGCCAAGGCCGAGTCGCTCCATTCGCGCATGCGCAACCGCGGCTGGATTGCCGGTGAGGAGCGCGTGTCGCTCGACTGCAGCTACTGCCCCGGCCGCGTGGGGCGCGAGCTCCCAGTGGCTTGTGTCGGCGGTCGCGAGTAGGCGGAGGTACAGCTCGGAGAACGTCTCGCACCAGCGCGGCAGGCCGGCGTCGATCTCCGTCTCCGCAACGCCCGCCGCTCGAAGCGCACGCCGGATGTGCGCAGGTGCCGTGTCGCCCGGGATGTCGGGGCCGTCCGCGTTCGTGCCGTAGACGGCGTCGAGCGCGAGCCGGCTTGCCTCCACGTACACGTCGTCGTGCGTCAGGAGGAGCGTCCCGTCGACGTCGAACAGCACGAGCCAGTTCAGTTGGCGACCACCGAGTCGACACCCTCGCGCAACGTGCGGACGTAGTCGCGGAGCGCCTTCGGCCCCTCCTCGGCGACCTCGACCGCACGCGAGCCGACGACGATCCCATCCGCAAGCTCGGCGGCAGCACGCGCATGGTCCGGCGTCGAGATGCCGAAGCCTGCATAGAGCGGGGCGTCCGTGACGGCACGGGCGCGGGCGACGAGACCGGTGAGGGCGGGGGAGAGGTCGGCGCGCGCTCCCGTCGTTCCCGTCACGGTGACGAGATACAGCCAGCCGTCGGTTTCGTCCGCCGCGATCCGCAGCCGCGTGTTGGTAGACGTCGGCGCGACGAGCTGGATCCGCTTCAGCTCCTGTCGTTCGCCTGCCGGCAGGTCGGCCACGATCATCGAGCTCGCGCCCGCGTCACGGGCATCGGTTGCGAAACGCTCCCAGCCGTAGGCCTCCAGCAAAGCTGCATAGGTCATCGGCACGAGCGGAGTCTCCGGGACGAGCTCGTGCGTGCGCTCGAGACACTCGAGACAGGCGCGGGTTCGCATCCCCTCCGCGAGCGCGCGCTCAGCGGCACGCCGGATCACCGGACCGTCTGCGAGCGGATCCGAGAACGGAAAGCCGAGCTCGACGATGTCCGCGCCGCCCTCGACGGCCGCCGCCGCGAGCTCCGGTGTTCGCGAGCCTGACATGAGATAGACGACGAGCGTCTTCAAGCGTCGTCTGCGAGCAGCGCGAAAAGCGTCGCGTCGACGCGTCCGCCGCCGTGACGTAGATACCTGCGTTTGACGCCTTCGCGTACGAAGTCGAGCCGCTCGAGGACTCGTTCGGAAGCTGTGTTGCCGACTCGAACATGCGCTTCGACGCGCCAGATCCCCCCATGGAACGCGTGATCCGTCAGCTTGCGCACCACCTGGTCGCCACGCCCAGGCCCCTGGCGTCGAGGAAGAGCCAGTACCCGATCTCGACGACGTCGCGTAGCGGATCGAAATGATGAAGCGACGCGCCGCCCAGCAATTTGCCTGTTTCCGTGTCCTCGATCACGTAGGCGGCCAGGAGCCCCTGCGCGTGCAGACCCGGAAGCTGCTCGTGCAACATGACGCGCAGCGTGTCGGCGTCGACCGGAGGGAGGCCTGCCTCTCCCCCAACCGCCGGGTCGCGAAACGCGGGCGCGATCTCGCCGATGTCGGCATCGAGCGGTGGCCGCACCAACAACCCGTCGATGCTGACCTCGTCCGGGAAGCGGTAGGTCGACATCTGGCCGGTCGCATGATCGGAGCGACTCATTGCGCGAGGACCTCTGCCAGGTCCTTGTCGCCGCGGCCCGACAGGCACACGAGGACGATCGCCTCTTCGAGTTCGCGGGCACGCGCGAGTGCGTGGGCCGGCTCGAGCGCTGGGATGATCCCTTCGAGTCGCGTGAGATCGCGGAACGCTGCAAGAGCCTCGTCGTCGCTCGCAGAGATGTATTCCGCCCGGCCTGAGTCGCGCAGCCAGGCATGCTCCGGGCCGACGCCGGGATAGTCGAGCCCAGCTGAGATCGAGTGCGCGTCGGCGATCTGGCCGTCGTCGTCCGACAGAACCGATGAGCGCGCGCCGTGCAGGACGGCTGCGTTTCCCGAGCCGAGCGAGGCTGCCTCGGCGGCCTCGACGCCGAGCAAGCGCACATCGGCGTCGTCGACGAACCCCGCGAAGATGCCGATCGCATTCGAGCCGCCGCCGACACAGGCGACGACGACCTCGGGCAAACGGCCCTCGGCCTCGACGAACTGCGCACGCGCCTCGCGGCCGATCACCGCCTGCAGCTCGCGGACGATCTCCGGATACGGAGCGGGGCCCACGCACGAGCCGATCAGGTAATGCGTCGTCTCGACGTTCGTGATCCAGTCGCGGATCGCCTCGCTCGTCGCTTCCTTCAGCGTGCGCTTGCCGAACTCGACGGGCCGGACTTCGGCGCCGAGCAGGTTCATGCGCTCGACGTTGGGCCGCTGCCGGCGCATGTCCTCCTCGCCCATGTAGACGACGCACTCGAGGCCGAAGCGGGCGCAGACCGTCGCGGTCGCGACGCCGTGCTGGCCGGCGCCCGTCTCGGCGACAATTCGCCGTTTGCCCAGCCGGCCCGCCAGGACGGCCTGGCCGAGCGCGTTGTTCAGCTTGTGGGCACCGGTATGTAGCAGGTCCTCGCGTTTGAGATAGAGCCGTTTGTCCGGCGCGAAACGTTCTGCGCGCGTGAGCGGAGTCGGCCGGCCGGCGAAGGTCCGCGCGAGCTCGTCGAGCTCCGCCTGAAAGGAGTCGTCTACGCGTGCGGCGCGCCAGCCATTCTCGAGCTCGTCGAGCGCGGGAATGAGCGTCTCGGGCACGTAGCGCCCGCCGTACGTTCCGTACAGGCCCGTCGAGGTCACCGGGCCGCCTCGACGAATGCCCGCACCTTGACGTGATCCTTGATCCCGGGCGCCCTCTCGAGACGCGATGCGGCGTCAACGCCCCAGGGACGGACGGCACGTACCGCTTCGCGAACGTTGTCGGGGCCGAGTCGCCCGGCGAGCATCAGCCGCCCGTCGACCGCCGCAGCACGTTGGAGGTGCGACGGATCCTGCTCTTCCCACGGCAGGTCGACGACGCGCGCGACCGTTTCGCCGCGGTACAGCAGGACGGCGTCCCGCCCACGCACGCGTCCTTCCTGCTGCTCGTACAGCTGGACGAGATCGGAGCCTGCCTCCTGCGCCTCACCGACGAAGACGGCGACGCTCAGACGATCGTCGGGCACGGTGAGGACATCGTCTGCGCGGCGAGGGCTTCCCTCCGCGAGGATGAAGCCGAGCATGTCTGCGCCCGCCTCGACTGCGGCATCGACGTCGTCGCGACGCGTGAGGCCGCAGACCTTGACGAGCGGCCGCGAGAGGATCTCGTGCAAGCGTGCTGCAGGATCGTCGGCGCGCATCAGTGCAGAGCCGATCAGGATCGCATCGGCGCCTGCGAGCTCGGCCGCTGCCGCCTGCGCGCGTGAGCGCACGCCGCTCTCGGCGACGATCACGGCGTCGTGATGCCTCATGCGCGCGACCAGCGCGAGTTGGGTGGCGCGGTCGATGTCGAAGCTCTCGAGGTCGCGCGCGTTGACGCCGATCACCTCGGCCTCGAGTCCGACCGCTCGCTGAAGCTCGTTCGCGTTGTGCGCCTCCACGAGCGTCTCGATTTCAAGCTCGTGCGCATAGGCCATCAGGCCGGCGGCACGCTGGTCGTCCAGGTCACGAAGGAGGATGAGCACCGCGTCCGCTCCCGCGATCTTCGCCTTCAAGAGATCCAGCTCCTCGGTGAAAAAGCCCTTCGCGAGGAGCGGCGCGGTCGTCGCCGCGCGCGCGGCACTCAGGTCGTCGAGTGAGCCGCCGAATCGCTCGTCCACGAGGATCGAGACGGCTGCAGCGCCGGCCTTCTCGAACTGCGCGGCGAGGCGGGCGGGATCGGCATCGGGGCGGAGGTCGCCCGCGGAGGGCGAGCGTCGTTTGACCTCGGCAATCGCAGCGAGGCCTGGTGTTGCGAGCGCGTTGCGGAATCGACCCATCAAGCGGTCACAGTCTCGCGTGAGAACGCGATCAGCAGCTCGAGTCGCTGTGCCGCCGCCCCGGAGTCGACGGCCTCGCGCGCAAGTTCGAGCCCTTCTCGCAGATCGTCGGCATGGCCTCCAGCTGCGATCGCCCCTGCAGCGTTGAGTAGAACCGCGTTTCGGCGGCCCCCGTCCGCGCCTGCGAACACGTCGCGAATCGCCTCCGCATTTTCCACGGGCGTGCCGCCGCGTAGCTCCTCGATCGAGCAGCGTGGAATCCCAAGCTCCACCTCTGGATCGAGCTCACGCTCGCGCACCTCGCCGTTCACGACCTCGGCGACGAGATTGAGACCGACCGGCGAGAGCTCGTCGATTCCGCCGCCTCCGTGCACGACGTACGCTCGGTGCGCGCCCAGACGCGCGAGTACCTGGGCGATCGTGAGCACGAGCTCGGGCGAGTAGACACCGACGACCTGCGCCCGCGCGCCCGCGGGATTCGTGAGGGGCCCGAGCACGTTGAAGACCGTCCGAGTAGCCAGCTCTTTCCGCACGGGGGCTGCATGTCTCATCGCCGGGTGGTGCGCGGGGGCGAACAGGAAGCCGAAGCCAAGCTCGTCGATCGAACGCGAGATTCGCTCAGGCTCTTGCTCGAGAGTGAAACCGAGGGCCTCGAGCACGTCTGCCGAGCCGCAGGCAGAAGAGATGGCGCGATTGCCGTGCTTGGCAACCGCGGCGCCGGCGGCTGCCGCGACGAGAGCAGCCGCGGTCGAGATGTTGATCGTGTGGGCGCCGTCGCCGCCTGTGCCGGCCGTGTCGACAAGGTCGTCACGCCGTGGCCGGACCGGCAGGACGTGCTCGCGCATCGCCTCGGCGCAGCCGGCGATCTCGTCGGGCGTCTCGCCCTTCGAGCGCAGAGCGACGAGGAAGCCGCCGATCTGCGCTGGAGTCGTCTCGCCGCGCATGATCTCGCCCATCACGTCTCGGGTCTCGCCACGGGACAGATCGTGGCCGTCGAGTAACCGCTGCAGTGCTTGCTGGATCATCGCTCGAGGAAGTTTCGCGCTAACTCGACTCCCAGCGGAGTGAGGACGGATTCGGGGTGGAACTGGACGCCGTTGACCGGGAGCTCACGATGGCGGACGGCCATCACCTCGCCGTCCCCCGCAGTCGCCGAGATCTCCAGCAGCGGCGGGATCTCGGTGGCCGCCAGCGAGTGGTATCGGCCCACCTCGAGCTCGTCCGGCAACCCGGAGAAGAGGCCGCGGCCGTCGTGGCGGACGATGCACGCCTTGCCGTGGACGAGGGTGCGGGCAGCGGTGACCTGACCGCCGAACGCTTCGACGATCGCCTGGTGGCCGAGGCAAATGCCGAGGGTGGGAGTGCCGGGCGCGAGTCGCCGAATGATCTCCAGTGATGCTCCGGCGTCTGCCGGGCGGCCGGGACCGGGAGAGATGACGAGCTGCGACGGGGCGATCCGCGCCGCCCCGGCTGCGTCGATGGCGTCGTTTCGACGCACGATCACCTCCGCGCCGAGCTCGCCGAACAGATGCGCGAGGTTGTACGTGAACGAGTCGTAGTTGTCGAGGAGCAGGATCACCGCTGCTCCGCCTCCGCGAGGTCGATTGCCGCCTCGACCGCGGCGAGCTTCCGCAGGCACTCCTCGTGCTCGGCGGTGGGATCGGAGTCGGCGACGATCCCCGCGCCTGCCTGCAGATGGGCGACGCCGTCGCGGAGCACGATCGTCCTGATCGCGATGCACGTATCGAGCAAAGTTTCGTCCGGCAGCGCGTAACCGACGGCGCCCGCATACGGGCCTCTTCGTCGTCCTTCGAGCTCAGAGATCAGCTGCATCGCCCGGACCTTCGGAGCGCCGGAGACCGTCCCCGCCGGGAAGCACGCCCGCAACAGGTCGAACGGCGAGACGTTGTCGCGCAACTCGCCGGCCACCTGCGAGACGAGGTGTGTAACGTGGGAGTAGCGTTCGACCTCGAGGAACTTCTCGACTTCCACCGTTCCCGGGACGCAGACACGCGCGAGGTCGTTCCTGCCGAGGTCGACGAGCATCACGTGCTCCGCTCGATCCTTCTCGGATGCGAGTAGCCGTTCGGCATCGCCGTCGCCTCGTTCGGTCGTTCCCGCGATCGGATTGACACCGGCGCGACGTCCCTCGCACTTGACGAGCGTTTCGGGTGACGATCCGATCAGAGCGAGCCCGTCCAGCTCGAGCAGAAAGAGGTACGGGGACGGGTTGACGCGCCGCAGTGCCCGGTAGAGCTCTAGCGCAGATGCGGAGGTCGGTCGTTCCGCCCGCTGCGAGAGCACGATCTGGAACGCATCGCCGGCGCGGATGTGCTCCTTCGCTGCGCGAACCCCCGCCTCGTAGTCGTCGCGTCCCGGGGTTCGCCGGGCGAATCCGCGCCTCCCGCCTGTGCCGTTGGGAAAGCCGGGAACAGGTTGTGCGAGCAGGGCCGCGACCTCGTCGGGATCGCCTCGGATCACCTCGGCGGTCCCGAGTGCGTGGTCGAAGCGAATGAGCAGGTCCGCGACGACGAAGCGGCTCTCGGGAAGTCCCGTTCTGTCATCGGGTAGCGGGACGGTCTGCTCCAACCGAGCGGCGTAGTCGTAGGCGAGGTAGCCGACGACGGGCTCGCCGCATGCCTCGGCTTCGGCGACATAGCAGAGGTGCGAGCCGCAGCCGACGAGCGAATGTCGACCGAGGCGTCCCCGTTCGACAGATTCGAGCAGGAAGGCCGCGCGGCCGCGGCGGCGCAGCCGCAGGTAGGCGCCGAGCGGTGTGACGAGATCGGTGGCGATGTCTGGTGCAAGCGTCATCTCGGTCCTCCATGAGTGGGCGGGCACGCAAAAAGACCTTCCGGGTGGAAGGTCTGGATGAGCGGAACGGGCTGTGTCTGGCCTAGCTCAGCGCAGGCGCAGGCTCCCGCTCCGCTCGCAGCGCCAGGCCCAGTTGCGAGGTGCGGAAGTCATCGTTCTCCCAGAGTAGGCGCAGCGTGTGGGCAGGTCAAGCACGCTCATACTCAGCTGCATACGTGGGAGGCGAGCCGTGTACGCCTTCGGCCGCCATGGGTTCCGCGGGCTCGAGGGCCAGCGGGATCAGCCCCGCCCACACGGGCAGGGTCAGGTCAGCCTCGTCGTCGATCGGCGGCCCGCTCCGGATCTTTGCCGAGGCCTCGGCGAGCGGCAGCGCGAGGATCGTCGTTCCCTTGATCTCGGCGGCGCTCGGCTGGCGGGCATCCTCCCAGCGCCCCGGGATGATGTGCTCGACGACACGTTGCATGGCTCGCAGCTTCTCTTCGCGATCCGTCAACTCGACCGCGCGTCCGAGGACGACGACCGACCGGTAGTTCATCGAGTGGTTGTAGACGGATCGTGCGAGCACGAGCGCATCGAGCAGCGTCACCGTCACGCAGACGTCGACCCCTTCCTTCGCCGTCCTCAACATGCGGCTGCCGGGCGATCCGTGGATGTAGAGCGTGTCTTGGTCGCGCGCGTGGATCGTCGGAATCACGAACGGTTGGCCGTCGACGACGAAACCGAGGTGGCAGATCAGGCCCTCGTCAAGGATCGCGTCGATCGTCTCGCGCTCATAGTCGCCTCGCTCCGGGTGACGTTTGACCTTGGTGCGCGCCGTCGGCACACCAGAAGGGTATTGGTACGCTCGGACCATGGCCCGTTCAGTGATCGTTGCCGCCGTGCGGACGCCGTTCGGCAAGCTTGGCGGCTCGCTCGCGCACAGAGAGGCAACCGAGCTCGGGTCGATCGTGATTCGTGCGGCGCTCGATCGCGCGGGGGTCGAGAACGAGGAGGTCGAGTACGTCGTCATGGGCCAGGTGCTGCAGGGCGGCGCCGGCCAAGCGCCGTCCCGGCAGGCGTCGGTCGGCGCCGGGCTGCCGATCGAGGTCGGCTCCGACACGATCAACAAGGTTTGCGCCTCTTCGATCCGAGCCGTGGAGATGGCGGATCAAATGATTCGCGCCGGCGATCACGAGGTCGTCGTCGCGGGTGGCATGGAATCGATGTCGAACGCGCCCTTTGCGCTCAAGAAGGCGCGCTTCGGCTACAAGCTCGGCGACGGAACGCTCATCGACCTGATGACGCACGACGGGCTCACGTCCACGTTCGATCATAGGCACATGGTCGAACAGGCTTCGTTCGTCTCACGGGAGCTCGGCATCCCTCGCGAGGACCAGGACCGTTGGGCGCTGCGCTCGCACGAGCGCGCGATCGACGCGATCGACAACGGGAGGTTCAAAGAGGAGATCGTGCCCGTCGGAGAGTTCGCGGTGGACGAAGCCCCTCGACGTGACACGTCCTACGAGAAGCTCGCGAGGCTTCCGCCCGTCTTCGATCCGGAGGGCACGACCACAGCCGGCAACGCCCCGGGAGTGAACGACGGTGCCGGCGCGCTCGTCGTGACGAGCGAGGAGTTCGCGCGCAAGCGCGGTCTCGAGGTGCTCGCGACGATTCTCTCCCAGGCCTACGTCGCAGATGACTTCGCCTATCTGGCGCGGACGCCGGCGAAGGCCGGAGCGGCCGCGCTGGCGAAGGCCGGCAAGAAAATCGGTGACGTCGAGCGGGTCGAGCTCAACGAGGCCTTCGCCTCGGTCGCCCTCAACTCCGCCAAGCTGCTCGACGTCGATCCCGACAAGGTGAACGTCAACGGCGGCGCGGTTGCGCTCGGGCATCCTCTGGGCGCTTCGGGGGCACGCATTCTCGGCACGATGATCTACGAGCTGCGCCGAAACGGCGGCGGCCTGGGTCTCGCAGCGATCTGCTCCGGCGGGGGCCAGGGCGACGCACTCCTGATCGAGGTCTAGGCCGCGTGGACTTCGAGCACGTGCTCGTCGTCGGCGCCGGTCAGATGGGCGCCGGGATCGCGCAGGTGGTGGCCGCATCGGGCAGGCGAGTGTCGCTCCACGACGCTCAGCCGGGTGCGACCGACCGTGCCGTCGAGGTGATGCGAAAGAGCCTCGACAGGCTCCAAGAGAAGGGCGGACCTCCGGCGGCAGAAGTGCTCGCGCGCGTTGAGGCCGTGGCGGATCTCGTCCCTGCCGATCTGATGATCGAAGCGGTCGTCGAGGACGCCGAGACGAAGGACGACATCTTCCGCCGTGCAGACGCTGTGCTGCCGCCGACGGCAGTGCTCGCGTCCAACACCTCGTCGATTCCGATCGGCTTGCTCGCGGCGGCGACGGGTCGGCCGGACAAGGTGATCGGCATGCACTTCTTCAATCCCGTTCCCGTCCTGAAGCTCGTCGAGATCATCCGCGCGCGCGACACCTCCGACGAAACCGCGGCGGCGATCACCCGCCTCGCCGAGGAGCTCGGTAAGACAGCGGCCGTTGCGAACGACTTTCCCGGATTCGTCTCCAACCGGATTCTGATGCCCTTTATCAACGAGGCCGTCTGGGCGTTGCACGACGGTGTCGCGGAGGCGGAGGCGATCGACACGATCGCGAAGCTCGGATTCGCGCATCCGCTCGGGCCGCTGGCGCTCGCCGATCTGATCGGCCTCGACACCTGCGTGGCGATCATGGAGGTGCTGCAGGAGGGCCTCGGCGACGATCGCTATGCCCCTTGTCCGCTACTCCGAGAGCTGGTCGCGGCCGGAAAACTGGGCCGGAAAACCGGCGCAGGGTTCTACGAATATCCCTGAGAACCCATAAAAGGGCCCCCGATCTGCAGGTTCTTGCCGGCTGATGAGTCTCTCTTTGTGAGGGCTCAAGTGAGCCCCGCTTCGTGCCGAAAGAACTCAGGTTCGGGAAAGGGAGGCACCGCCGCGTTGCGAATCTTGCTGGTCGACGACGATCCTGCGCTTCGCACTTTGTTGAGGGCGACGTTCGACGTCGCGGACGTCGCAGTGGTCGAGGCCGAGAACGCCGAGGTTGCGCGGCGGCAAATTCGCGCTGCGCGGCCGGACGTGATCTTGCTCGACGTCAACATGCCCGGCACCACGGGGTTGGAGCTTTGCGCCGAGCTGAAGAGCGCGCCCGCCACCAGGGACGTTCCGATCGTCTTGCTCACCGGCGCGGACCGCGGGACGACGGCGGCGGCGAAGAAGGCCGGCGCGGATGCGATCGTGCGGAAACCGTTCAGCCCGCTCGAGCTGCTCGCAGTCGCAGAGCGTCTCGCAGGGGGCATGTTCGGCGTCCCCTTCCGTGCGGTGAAGAAGCGGACACACAAGCCGGGGGAGGAGCTCCTGCTCTACGCGCGCGATCTCCGGCACATGCTCGAAGTCGAGCGCGGTCAACGCGAGTTGCTTCAGAGCGCGTATCTGCAGACCGTCTCGGCCCTCGCGAGCGCGCTCGAGTCGAAGGACACCGGTACGCGCGCTCACTCCCAGCGTGTGCAGAGCTATGCGAGCGCATTGTCCGGCGCAATTGGCGGGGAAGCGCTTGCGAAAGACCAGAGCACGCCGTACGGATTCCTGCTCCACGACGTTGGCAAGATCGGGATTCCCGACGGCATCCTGCAGAAGCCGGGCCCTTTGAGCGCGGCCGAGCGCCGGCGGATGCAGACGCACACGGTGCTCGGTGAGGCGATGCTCTCGGGCGTTGTGTTCCTGAAGGGTGAAGGGCTCAAGATCGTGCGGTCGCATCACGAGCGCTGGGATGGACGCGGCTACCCGGACGGTCTCGTGCGTGAAGAGATTCCGCTCGGTGCTCGGGTCTTCGCTGTCGCCGATGCGCTCGATGCCATGACGAGCCATCGCCCATATCGGCGGGCGCTCAGCTGGAGCGCGGCTCGTGGCGAGATCCTGGAGCAGAGGAAGCGGCAGTTCGATCCGGACGTGGTCGACGCGTTCGTCGCGGTCGAAGCCGACCTCCGCCAGATTCGACGAGAGCTGGCAGCAGCTTAAAGAGGTAGGTCGTTTCGGCGAAAGCGCTAGCTTTTGCCAGCGTGGACTTCGATCTGACGCAGGACCAGCGCGAGATCCAGGCGCTGACGCGCGACTTCGCGCAGGCGGAGATCGAGCCGAATGCGTCCGCGTGGGATCGCGACCACCACTTTCCGCGTGAGCTCTTCGGAAGGCTCGCCGAGATCGGTCTGATGGGTGCGTGCGTACCCGAGGAGTACGGCGGCGCCGGCGTCGACTTCCTGTCGTACATCCTCGTGCTCGAAGAGTTGTCGCGCGCCGATGCCGGAGTCGGTGTGACCGTCGCCGTCCACACGAGTGCGGCGACCTTGCCGATCCTCACGTACGGCACCGACGAGCAGAAGGCGCGGTTCGTGCCACCGCTCGCGCGCGGCGAGCATCTCGGCGCGTTCGCGCTTACCGAGTCAGAGGCCGGGTCGGACGCGGGAGCCTTGCGGACAAAGGCCGAGCCGCTCGACGGCGGTTGGAAGATCACAGGCGCGAAGCAGTGGATCACCAACGGACGGCATGCCGGCACGTTCCTGCTCTTCGCGCGAACGGATCAACACACAGCCGGGGCGCGTGGAGTCAGTGCGTTCCTGCTCGACGCCGAGCACGTGCGCGTGACCCGGGACGAGGAGAAGCTCGGGCTCAATTCGTCCGTGACGAACGACATCGTGGTCGAAGGCGCGGAGGTAGGGCGGGATCGTCTGCTCCACGAGGAGAACCGCGGCTTCCGCGTCGCGATGGGCACGCTCGACGGCGGCCGCATCGGTATCGCGGCGCAGGCACTCGGCATCGCGCAGGCCGGCTACGACGTGGCGCGCTCCTACGCGGCTGAGCGGCGGGCCTTCGGCCATCGCATCGCGGACTTCCAGGCGATCCAGCACAAGCTGGCCGACATGTCCATGGAGATCGATGCTGCCCGCCTGCTCGTCTACCGGGCAGCGTGGTTAAAGCAGGAAGGGCGGAGCCACACCGAGGAGGGTGCGAAGGCGAAGCTCTTCGCGTCGGAGATGGCGCGTCGCCAGACGGCCGAGGCGATTCAGATCCTCGGCGGCTACGGCTACACGAAGGAGTTTCCGGTCGAGCGGTACTACCGCGATGCGAAGATCACCGAGATCTACGAGGGGACGAGCGAGATCCAGCGCCTGGTGATCGCGCGCTCGATCCTCGGCCTGACGGAACGCGCGTTGGTGGCCCAGTGACGATCTCCTTGATGTACACGCGCACGCGCGTGAAAACCCCCACCCGGGTGGGGGTTTCGACCCACCACCCACTGCGTTCCACGCTACCGGGGTTGCGCGTACGGCTCAGTGCCGGTTTCGTGTCGATTTCGAGCAGCCGGTGAGCTCGCGGCGCCGAGATGAGCCCGTTCGCCTCACGCGCATCTACACGCGCGCCGGTGACGGCGGCGAGACCTCACTCGGTGACGGCTCGCGCGTTCCCAAGCTCGACTGTCGTATCGGTGCATTCGGCACCGTCGACGAGCTCAACGCTGCTCTCGGTGTTGTGCTTGCCGATCCCGGGTTGCCGGAGCGACTGCGCGGGCTGCTCGAGCTCATTCAGAACGACCTCTTCGACGTCGGCGCCGACCTCTGTGTTCCCTTCGGCGTCACCGACCGGCTGCGTGTCGAACAGGGTTCGGTCGATCGGCTCGAGCAGTGGTGCGACGAGCTCAACGCCGATCTGCCCATGCTGAAGAGCTTCATCCTGCCGGGCGGCACGGAGGCATCCGCGCGTCTGCACGTCGCGCGCACGACGTGCCGCCGAGCCGAGCGCGACGCGCTCGTCGCAAACGAGGAGAACGGGATCAACCCGCTCGTGCTCGCCTACCTCAACCGGCTCTCCGACTTCCTCTTCATCGCCGCCCGCACCGCGAACGCCGAGGCGGGCCGGGACGAACCACTCTGGAAGCCGGGCGGCTAGCGCGAGCCGCCGACGGTGTGGCGCTTTGCCGGCTTCGATCGGACCGGCTTCGCCGGGCTGCCAAGGAGACGTTGGATGACGCGAACGAGCGTGGGGGCGGGCGTCGACCGCGGAAACGCGATCGAGGCGCCTGCTCTGAGCGAGTTGACCATCAGTTTCGGGCTCGACGTGAGCGCGACGAGCTTCGCCGACGGGAACACGGCATGCAGATCGCTGATCAGCCCGACTCCGAACTGGTCGACGTCAACGACGATCACGTGAACGTCGGTTCGGCGGTTCGCCGCCGCGTCGAACGTCGGCTCGATGCTCGCGGAGCTCACGACTCTTCCCTTGCGGAGCGTGAAGCTTCCGCGGATGCTCGTCGCGGCGCCGCCGGCGAGCAAGACCTGAACCGGTTGAGTGCTCCTCGCCCGTGTGCGGACGAGACGGATCGTGAGCTTGCGAGCCACCGTCTCGCGCCCTGACCGAGCGGTCCACCTCATCGTGTAGACACCCGTGCGGCGGACCTGACGCGGTAGCCGCAGCTTGACGATCGTGCGCCCGGCCTTGACGGAGAAGCGCCACGTGTAGAGCTTGACTCGCCTTGGGCTGAAGAGCTCCGCCGTCAGGCGTGACCCACGCGTCACTGTCACGCGGGCACCAATGCTCCTCCGCTTGGCGGGCTTGATCTTCGGTGCTGTGACGACCTTGAACGCAAGCCGCGTCCCAGCTCCGCCCTGGGAGACGATCAGGTCGATCGACCCGCCCTCTTCGGCGAGGACGAGATTCGCGGGGCCGGTGACCGTGCCCGCAGGGCCCGTCCCGCCGTAGGTGATGCTGCCCACAGACAGGCCGAGCGGCGCCAGCAGAGCGGCGACCTGGTCGGGCGTCTTGCCGATGAGTGAGGGCACCGGCCGCAGCGGTCGTGTCAGCTGGCTTTCGTTGCCGGCGAGATCGGTTTCCTTGAGCCGGAAGATGCGCGGGTCACCGACGGACCACGAGCCGATGCTCGCCGTGGTGTAGTCGACGCCGTAGTGGCCGGTGTCCGTCGAGTCCGAGAAGACCGTGACGAAGTCGTACGTGCCGCTGTTGTCGGAGCCCGGCGTCCAACGCAGGGTCAGGCCCATCGGGCCGAGGTAGCCGCGAACGTTCTGTGGGGCATTCGGAGGCTGGAGATCATGGAGCAGCGCGAACACCGACAGGTGTCTCGTGAGGAGATGGAAACCGGCGCCGTCCGTCCAGAAGCCGTCGTCCCAGCCCGCCGGCAGCGTTCCCGCCGACGGCACACGGGCAATCACCCGCCACTGGCTGTTCTCGAAGGTGGCGGGAACGAGACCCTTCTCGGTCGTGCGCATCAGGATGCCGATCGGGCGGTTGAACTGGTGCACCTCGGTGCCCGCGAGCGCCCAGCGCGCCGTCACGTCCAGTGCCTCGGGCCCCGAGCCGAAGCCGTTCGTCAGACCGCTCGGGGCGGCGACGGGCGTGATCCGCAGAATCAGCCAGTCCGCGCCGGAGGTCGACCACGCACCGGCAGACATCGTCGCGGCCGCGAAGCCGTCGGCGGATTCGACCGTCGTGGACGTAGCGGAGCTCGTGTTCTTGTTGACAGGGGGCGCTAGCGAGGAGCCCGACGCCGACCAGACGGTGAAGTGGACGCGGAAGGGCGCCCTCTTCCCTGAGGAATCCTGCACTTCGCCGGACAGCGTGTGAGCGCCTACGGAAAGCGTGCCGGTGCCAAAATCGATGTGCGTGCCGCTTACGACCGGCGCCACCGTTGCACCACCGTCGAGCGTGACGTTGAGCGGCGTCGCCGGCTCGCTGGTGACCAGTCCGATTGCATTCGCGGAGCTCACGGTCGAGCCTTCCGCCGGCGTCGAAGAGACCACGCGCGGGGCGGCGTTGTCCACGCGGATCGAGGTGACCGTGTCGAACGAGGTGTTGCCGAGGCTGTCGGAGACAGTGGCGCGGATGTCGTAGACGCCGTCCGGCAGCAGCGACGTGTTGAAGGTCGTGCTCCACGGGGCGCTCGTGTCCGTGCCCACCGACGACCAGGACGCGCCGCCTGCGGGCGAGGTTGCGAATGACACCTGCGTTGCCCCCGAGCCGGTCACCGTCGCATTCAGCGTCACCGAGCCGGAGATCGTGGCGCCGGGATTCGCAAGCACGACGGTCGGCGCGCTGACGTCGACCGTGATCGTGCGTAGCGCTCCGGTGAAGGTATTGCCCGCACGGTCGCTGAGCACCGGCTGAAGGTCGTAGCTCCCCGACACGACCGTTGTGGCGTCCCACGTGGCACTGAACGGTGCGCTCGTAGAGGTAGCGATAGCCGTCCACGAACCGCCGCCGGTGGGGCGAAGCTCGTAGCGGACAGAAGCGACGCCCGAGCCGGCGTCGGAGTAGGAGCCGCTGAGCGTGACGCTCGGGCCGCCGACTGTGGCACCACCGGCGGGAGAGGTCAGCGACCCGGCGGGCGATGTGTTGTCGACGCGGACATTGGCGCGGATCGGGCTCGTGCCCGTGTGACCCGTGGCATCGGTCGCGATCGCACGGAAGTCGTAAAGCCCGTCGGCGAGGGCGGTGGTGTCAAGCGACGTGCCCCACGGCGCGGTTGTGTCGCTCGCGATCGTGACCCATGAGCCGCCGCCGGCAGTCCGCCGTTCGAAGTCGACCTGAGTCGTATCCGGGTCGGACGAAGCCGACAGAGACACGCTGCCGTTCAGGTACTGGCCTGGATCGGCAAGGGTCGGCGTCGGCGAGACGTTGTCGACGGAGACGTTCCGCACCGCCGAGGTGGTCGTGTTGCCGGCCATGTCCGCGACGACGACCTGGATCGTCGCGCCGCCGTCGGCACCGGTCATCGTGTTCCAGTTCAGGGAGAAGGGCGCAGTCGAGTCGGTGCCGAGGAGCGATCCGCCGACGTAGAACTTGACCGAGGCGACCGGCGAGGTCGCGTCGGACGCTGACGCGGCGATTCCGACGGTGCCGCTCACGAGCTGCCCCTCGGTCGGCGCGCCCACGATGGCGACGTCGGGCGCCGTGTTGTCGACGACCTTGTCAGGCAGGTCGGTAGTCGTGATGTTGTCCGCGTTGTCGGTGATCAGGATGCGCAGGTCGTATTGTCCGTCGGGCACGGGCGTGGTGTCCCAGCTCGCGGCGTACGGGCCTGGGCCTGTCGTGTCGCTCCCGATCGTCGTCCACGTCGAGCCACCGGCATCCGTGTACTCGAAGGTGACTGCCTTGATCCCCGAGCCGGTTGTGTCGGGGTCGGCGCTGAGGTCGACCGTTCCGCGCAGGTAGTCGGCAGCGGAGCAAGCCGCGCAGGTCGGCGGCGTCGCGTCGATCAGCACGGTCGTGCTCTTGATCGTCTCGATGTTGCCGGCGTTGTCGACCGAGAAGTACGCGATCGTGTGCGACCCGTCGTTCGAGCCGTCTGCCGGAGCCGGGATGACGACGCTCGTGCCGACGGTGTAACTCGGGTTACCGTCGACGCTGTACTCGGTGACGTTGACGCCGGAGCCGCCGTCGTTCGGGTTCAGCGTGACGGTGACCGGGGTGGACTGCCAGCCGCTGGGGGCGTTGTCCGTCGTGCTCGGCTTCGTGTTGTCGACGAAGCTCGTCGCCGGAGCGGAAGCGGTCAGGTTGCCGGCTGCGTCGGTTGCGACGACGCGCAGATCGACGTTGCCGTCCGGCACCGCGGACGAGTTGAAGTTCGAGCCCGTCGACTGCCACGTCGAGCCGCCGTTCGTGGAGTACTCGTACGCGACCGTGACGATGCCGGAGGCATTCGAGCCGCCAGGGTCGCTTGTGGAGGAAGTCAGGTTGACGGCGCCACGCAGGTATGCGCCGGGGCTCGAGATGGTGGCGTCCGGGGGAGTGTTGTCGACGAGACGGTCGCTGACCGGTGTCGCAGCCGCCTGATTGCCTGCGACGTCGTAGGCCACGGTGCGGAAGTCGTAATGGCCGTCCGAGACGCTCGTCGTGTCGAAGCTCGCCTGGAAGCCGTCGCCCGGCGTCGAGTCCGTCGCGATGATCGTCCAGGAGCCGCCGCCCGTCGGCGCGCGCTCGAAGTCCACGTGGTCGATGCCGGAGCCTGCATCGCCTGCGGAGCCCGACAGCGTCTTCGTCCCGCGCAGGTACTGGCCCGGATCGTTCTGGCTCGTCGTCGGCGGTGTGTTGTCGATGCGGATCGTCGAACCGAGTACGTCGGTTGTGCTGTTGCCTGCAGCGTCGGAGACGATGATCCGCAGCTGGTAGAGGCCGTCCGCGACCAGTGCGGTGTTCCAGAGGATATTGTCGAACGGTGGCGACGTGTTCGTTCCGACCGACGCCCAGGTCGTGCCGTTTGCGGAGTACTCGAAAGCGACGGATGCGACCCCTGACTGATAGCCGTTCGCGGGAGGATCGTTCTCCACGGACGTGAGGGTCACGATCTGGCGGACGTTGTTGCCGGGGTTGTTCAGGGTCGCATTCGGCGCGTTCGTGTCGCGGTGCCACGTCCAGCTGTCGGGTGTCGCGTCCGTGTTGCCCGCGGCGTCGGTCGCGCGCACCTGGAAGGTGTGCGAGTTGTCGGTGAGGCCCAGGACGGTGTGCGGGCTGGTGCACGGGGCGAATCCGCCGCCGTCGATGCCGCATTCGAACGTCGAGCCGGACTCGGTCGACGTGAACGTGAACGACGGAGTTCCGTTGGACGGATCTGCGGGCTTCGTGACGATGCTCGTGTTCGGAGCGGTCCGGTCGACGTCGACGTTGCGGATAGCCGTGGCGGTGTGACCGGCGTTGTCCGTCGCGACGGCCGCGAGCGCGTGATTGCCGTCGGCAGCCGGGATTGCCCACGAGACGCTGTACGGGCCGGGTGCGGGGACGGTCCCGAGCGGGCTCCAGACGCCGCTCGAGCAGTCGTTGCTCTGATCGGTGCACTCGAAGAACTCCACCTGGCTGATTCCGCTGCCTGCCGGGTCGCTCGCGTTCGCGGCAAACGTCGTCGGGCTCGGCAGGCTGCCGTTGATCGCAGTGGCCGGGGCCGTGATGGCGACAGTCGGCGGCGCGTTGTCGACACGGATGTTCGTGTTCTCGACGTTCGTCGTGTTGGCGGCATCGTCGGTTGCGGTTGCCCGTAGGTCGTAGAGACCGTCACCCGCCGGCAGCGAGACGGTGTTCCAGGACGAACCGGTGGCCGCGTATGCGCTCGGAGGATCGCTATGCAGTTTGTAGGCGAAGGTGATCGGCGGGCTCGCCGGTGACGCATCGGTTGCGCTACCGACGAGGCTGACGGCGCCGGTCACCACGCTCCCCGTCGCGGGGCTCGTGAAGTTGAGAGCCGGCGGGGTGTTGTCGACACGGGTCGTGACGGCCGGCGATGTCTTGGTATTGCCCGCGACGTCGGTCGCGACGACGCGCAGGTCATAGAGACCGTCGGAGAGAAGCGTCGTGTCCCACGAGGCGGGCTGGCTGTTGAAGCTGCCGCCGTTCGGCGCGAGCTCATACGAGACCGTCGCAATGCCGGAGCCTCCGGTATCGCCCGTGTTGGAGGTCAGGGAGACCGCGCCACCGACCGGATCCCCGGGGCTGAACATCGTGGCGCTCGGCGCGGTGTTGTCGATCCGCCGATTGGCGACGACCGACGGGGAGGTCTCGACGTTGCCGGCCACGTCGGTCGCCACGGAGCGGAAGTCGTAGAGCCCGTCGGCGACCGTCGTCGTGTCGAAGGAGATGGAGTACGGGAAGCTGCCGTCCGCCGCGATCGTCGTCCACGAGCCACCGCCGGCCGGCCGTCGCTCGAAGGCGACCGAGTTGACGCCCGAGCCGTCCGTGTCGCTCGCGCCGGCGCTGAGCGTGATCGCCTGGCGCAGGTTCGCACCAGGATCCGTCAGAGTCGCGGTCGGTGCGGTCGTGTCAGACTTGACCTCATTGGCAGGGGCGGCCAGCGCGACATTCCCGGCGTTGTCCGCGACGCTATAGCGGTACTGCGCGCACTTGCCTGACGCGAGTGTGTCGGGGCTCGTTGCCGCAGCCCAGCCGCTGTACGACGAGCAGGCGTTGCTCGCGAGGTCGCCGGTTCGGCGTTCGAGCGAGCCTGTTGATCCGTTCACGTCGGGATCGGAGCCGTTGTTGATGATTACTGCATAGGAGCCGGTGACGTAGCCGTTCGGGTAGCCGACCGTTACCCCTGTCGGAGCCGTGCGGTCGATGGTGATGTCGCGGATGTCCTCGCCCGTGTTGGTCGCGGCATCGACCGCGACCGCGCGGATCGACTTCAGGCCGTCGAAGGCCGGCGTCGACCAGGTCGCGGCGTACGGCGCGCTCGAGTCGGTGCCGAACTGCAGCCACGACCCGGTCGCGCAGCTCGCGCTCGCATTCGAGCACTCGTAGAAATCCACCTGCGCCACGTCGGTATCGGAAGTCGTGGCGGTCACGACGTAGTTGTTGGGATCCGACCCGTTCAGATACGTGAGTGGTGCCGTGAGCGTTACCGACGGCGCGCCCGAATCGATGATCCAGGTGTCGCTTGCCGGGGTCGTGTCGGTGTTGAGGGCCTCGTCGATCGCGCGGACGTCGAAGGTGTGACTGCCTTCGGTCAGGGCGGGCGAGAGCGAGTCGGGGCTCGAGCACGACGTCCAGCTGCCGCTGTCGATCCGGCACTCGAACGTCGAGCCGGGCTCGGAGGAGCTGAACGCGAAAGTCGGTGTGGTGTCGGACGACGGATCTGCTGGCTGTGCGTCGATCGTGGTGTCGGGTGCGGTGAGGTCGATCGCCCACGTGTAGCTCGCAGGCGTCGCGTCGGTGTTGCCCGCCGCGTCCGTTGCCCGGACGTCGAAGGTGTGGCTGCCGGCGCCGAGCGCGCCGAGCGTCTCGGGGTTCGAGCACGCGGCCCAGCCGGCGCCGTCGACGCGGCATTCGAAGGTCGAGCCCGTCTCGGAGGAGCTGAACGAGAAGGTCGGCGTCGTGTCGTTCGACGGATCGGTGGGCATCGCATCGATCGTCGTGGTTGGAGCCGCGTTGTCGACCCGGCGGCTCGCAACAAAGCTCGTGTTCGTGTTGTTCGCCTTGTCAGTCGCGACGGCACGCACGTCGTACTGGCCGTCGGAGACGGCGGTCGTGTCCCAGCTTGTCGTGTAGGGCGAGGTCGTGTCGGTACCGATCGGCGTCCACGTCGAGCCACCTGCGGGAACGCGCTCGAAGACCACCTGCTGGATGTCCGTCGACGGGTCGGATGCCGTCGCGCTGAGCGCGATCGTCCCGGCGACGGGCGTGCCCGGGTCGGTCAGCGAGACCGTCGGGTTGTCTGTGTCGACCTTGGCCGTCGTGGTTACCGGCGCTGAGAGGTTGGCGACCTTGTCGGCGATCCGGAACGTGTAGCGGTAGCAGTGACCATTGGACACCGAGGTGTCGGGGCTCGTGAATGTGCCGGCATCCGCGCTGAAGCCCGAGCAGCTGTCAGCCGAGAGCGTGCCTGTCTCGCGTGTCACCGTGGCCGAAGCGAGGTCGAGCCCGGCGCCGCCGCCGTTGTCCGAACCGTCGGCAAGGTTGAAGCCGACTGAGTTCGAGCCGTAATAGGGGGCAAGCGCGCCGGTGAGCGTGATCGACTGGCCGGTCGGCGCGCTGGTGTCGTCGGCGATCGTGATCGTGTCCGAGGACGAGTTCGCCGCTTCGTCGGATGCCGAAACGGTTTTCGCGCCGGGCTCCGCAGCGCCGGAGCTCCACGTGTAGTCGGTCGGCGAGCTGTAAGGACTGCTCGTGTCCGTGCCACCGGTCGATCCGGTCCAACCGGTCAGACCGGAGACGTTCGGGAACGTGACGCCGGCAATTGCGGTGTTCGTGTCGGAGACGTTGGCGCCGAGACTGAAGCTGCCGGCGCCGGTCGAACGGAAGAACAGCGTCTTGGTACCTGCGTCGTAGTACTGGTTGCCGGCGCCAGTAAGCGCGCTCGGTGCATTGATGCTGACTGCCGGGGCCGCAGTGTCGACTTTCGCCGTCGCGGTGGTCGCGCTCGAGACGTTTCCGACCCTGTCGGCGATCGTGAACGAGTAGCGATAGCAGTGACCGGTCGAGACTGCGGTGTCGGGGCTCGTGTATGTGCCCGCGTCCGCACTGAAGGTTCCGCAAGCATCTCCCGTGAGCGTTGCACTCTCGCGGGTCACCGTTCGTGTCGTCGTGTCGATACCGGAACCCGCGCCGTCGTTGCCGTCACCGAGGCTGAAAGTCACGGAAGCCGAGCCGAAGTACGGCGCGGTCGCTCCGGTCAGCGTGATCGACTGTCCCGTGGGTGCCGCCGAGTCCTGGGTGAGCGTGAAGGGGACCGAGGTCGCGGCGCTGGCGCCATTGGTCGCGACGACGTTGTGTCCTGTTGCGTCCGTAGTCGCCGCGCTCCAGGTGTAGTCCTCCCGATACGGCGAGCTGGTCTGGGAGCTTCCGCCCGTGACGGTCGCGACCGACGGGAAGTCCACGGACGTCACTCCGGTCTGCGGATCGTCGGTGATCGCCGTGACGCGGAACGTTCCGCCAGCTGCGCCGGGCCGATAGAAGAGCGTCGTGCCCGACACGTACTGCGTTCCGCTCGCCGGGTTCTCGGCGAGCGTCAGCGACAGGTTGGGAGGCGTGCCGTCGAGCAGGACGTCCGTCGATCCAACGGCTTCCTCGTTGCCGAGGTTGTCGTAGGCGCGGAACTTGATCGTGGTCGTCGAGGCCACGTCGATCGTGCCCGAATAGTCGGAGCCGTTGATCGGCGAGGGGTTGGTTCCGTCGGTGGTGTAGCGGATCTTCTCGACGCCCGAGCCGCTGCCGTCATCCGCCGACAGCGTGACGTGCACCGGAGCGGAGGCGTAGTACGTCCCGCTGAAGCACGCCGCGGCGTTGCACTGGATCGTCGTCGTCGGCGCAGTCGAGTCGGCGCTGACGGTGAAATTGGAGCTCGAGCTCGAACCGGCGCCGTTGGCAGCGTCGACGGACTTCGTTCCCGGTTCGGCCGCGCCCGAACTAAAGCTGTACGTGCGCGACGCCCCGCTGCCGGAAGCGCTCCAGGAGGCACCCATTGCACCGGCGGACGGGAAGGTGTACGAGGCGATGCCGGTATCGCCGTCGGACGAGGCTGCGCCCAGGTCGAAGCTCCCTCCCGAGGTCGGCTTGAACCAGGCGTTGGTCCCGCTCACGTAGAGCCCGCCGCTCGGATTCGACAACGTGAGCGACGGCGCGGACGGCGAGGACGTGTCGACCTTGACGATGCTGGTGATCGAGCCGGTGTTCCCGAGGTTGTCCGTACCGGTGAGCGTGTACAGGTAACACCCGGTCGGGAGGCTTTGCGCGGGTGTGCCTGTGATCGTCGACGCTGATCCGAAGCTGCCGCAGGAGTTGGCAGTGAGTGTGGCGCTCTCGCGCGTGAGCGTGGAGCTCGCGAGACCCGACTCGCTGCTGGATTGGGTCTCGATGTAGTCGGTGCGCACGTCGATCGGGAAACTGCCGCTCGCCGAGTAGCTCGAGCTGCCACCGCCGGTTGCAGTTGTTCCGTTGACCGTCAGCGCGCCGCCGGTCGGCGCATTGGAGTCATTCGCGAACGTCAGCGTCGCCGACGAGGTGAGGTTGCCGGCCTGGTCCGCGGCGGTGAGAACCTCGGTCGGCGTGCTCGCGCTGCCTGCGCTCCAGCCGAAGGTGTTGGAGTCGTACGGCCCGCTGGAAGGTGTCGAGACGGTCGACGGCGTGTGTGACCAGCCACCGGTTGTGCCGCCCAGCGCCGCGGAAGCTGACGAGGCGGGCCCGGACTCGCCATCGGTGACGCCGTTCGTGAGCTTGAACGAGCCTGCGGCGGAGCCGCGGTAGTAGACCGTCGAGCCGTTCTTCAGAGCCGAGCCGGCGGGAGAGACGTTGCTCAGCGCGATGCTGTTGGCCGGCCCCTGGGAGTCGACCTTGGCGACGTTGCTCGCACCCGACGTTCCCTGGTTGCCCACGTGGTCGGAGAGCAGCTCGCGGTACTCGTAGCAGTGGCCGTTCGTCACGGTCGCGTCGTTGCCGGCCGCGAGCGTCACCGTCGACCAGCTTCCCGGGAAGCTGCCGCAGGCCCCGCTCGTCAAGGTCGCCGTGTCGCGCTCGAGTGTGCTGGTGCTCGCATCGACGTTGGAGCCGCCGTCTGAGCCGCCGTTCTTCGTCACCGACACGGTGTTGCTCGTGTAGTAGCCGGCGGTCACGCTCGGTGCCGTCACGGACGGTGCAGTCGTGTCGGCGGCGATCGAGTACGTCGCGTTGGCGGAACCGGTGCCGGCGCCGTTCGTAGAGCTCACCGTGCGTGCGGTGGACGGCGCGGTCGTCGAGGCGCCGAAGGTGTAGTCGAAATGGTCGCCCGTCTGCGAGCCACCGAAGTTCGCGCCGCCGTTCGAGTTGAGGGTGCCGAACGTGTAGCTGCCGATGGCGCTTTGAGCATCGGTCGAGCTGGCCGTGACGGTGAACGTTCCGCCGGCCGAGGGGCGGACGTAGAGGGTTCCCGAACCGTCGTAGTACGCATTCGGCGAGAGGGCGCCGAAAGCGAGTGACGGCGTGGACGGGGCAGTCGTGTCGACCTTCGCGGTGTTGGAGGCGGCAGACGTCCCCTGGTTGCCGACGTTGTCCGACAGCAGCTCGCGGTAGCGGTAGCAGTTGCCGGAGACGACGGTAGTGTCGTTGCCTCCGACGAGCGTGACGCTCGACCAGCTCGAGGGGAAGGTTCCGCAGCTGCCGTTCGTGAGCCCGACCTCGTCGCGCTGCACCGTGCTCGAGGTGTTGTCGACTCCGGACCCGCCGTCGGTGCCGCCGTTCTTCGTGACCGCGACGGACAGCGCCGTGTAGTACCCAGCGGTGAGGGTCGGTGCGGTGACTGCCGGTGCCGTCGTGTCGGCCACGACCGTGAACGGCGTCGAGGAGGACGTCAGCGCCCACCCATTGGTCGCGGTGACGTCCTGGCTTCCGGCCGGAGCCGTCGCAGACGAGTTGAAGGTGTATGCACCTGCGTACGGAGAGCTCGAGTCGGCGCCGCCGCCGGCCCAGCCCGTCCCGAGTCCGCTCGCGAAGGTGAGGTGGTCGATCCCTGATTCGGTGTCGCTCGAGGTTCCCGTCACGGTGAAGCCGCCAGCTGTCCCCTGGCGGATGTACACCGTCGTGCCGGTTGCGCTCGCGCTCGTGAACGAACCGAAGCTGAGTCCGGGGGCCGAAGGCGGTGTCGGGTCGTTGACGGTGATGCTCGGGGACGCCGCGAGATTCATGAGCGTCCCACCGGAGCTCGACTTCTCCTGCGCCTGCCAGGTCTGCCCTCCCGCGGGAACCGGGGCAGTGGCACCCGGTCCGCCGGAACCGGTGTCCCCGTACGTGATCGTGAACGTGCTTCCCCCTGAGAGCGTGAGCGAGGAGACGGTGATCGTCTGACCGGCGGCCGACACGGTCCCGGAGCTCGAAGTCGTGTAGCCCGCGTTTGAACCGGTGGTCGAGGGCGCGCTCCAGCCGGCGGGGACGACGGCCGTGACCGAGCCGTTGGAGATTCCGCCCGTGGCTGCGGTGTAGGTGAAGGTGATCGTGCGTCCGGTCGCCGCGCTGTTCACGGTGCCGGTCGGAGTGGTCAGCGTTCCGGAACCGTCCGCCGCGAGAACCGTGACGCTCGGAGATGAGCCGAGATTTGCGAGCGAGCTTGCGGAGGTCGACTTCTCCTGAACCTGCCAGGTCTGCGCTCCGCTCGACGAGGGCGCGGTTGCACCCGCGCCGCCGCTGCCCGTGTTTCCGTACGTGATCATGAAGGTCGAGCCGCCCGCGAGGGTCAATGAAGAAACCGTGATCGTCTGGCTTGCAACGGAGACGGTGCCGGCGCTTGCGGTCGTGTACCCGCCGCTCGAGCCCGTAGTCGACGGTGCGTTCCAACCCGCAGGCACGACCAGCGTGACGGAACCGTTGGAGATGCCGCCCGTTGCCGCCGTGTACGTGAAGGTGAGCGTGTTCCCAGTCGAGGCGAACGGGACCGACGTCGTCGGTGTCGTGAGCGTGCCCGAGCCGTCGGCGGCGTTGACGGTGATGCTGGGCGAGGCGCCGAGGTTGGTGAGTGAGCCGGCGGACGTAGATTTCTCCTGCGCTTGCCAGGTCTGCGCGCCGGTGCTCGACGTTGCCGTCGCCCCGGGCCCGCCGCCCGCCGTCGAGCCGTAGGTGACCGTGAATGTGCTCCCGCCCGCGAGCGTGAGCGAGGAGACAGTGATCGTCTGCGAGGCGACAGCGAGTGTGCCGGCGCTCGAGGTGGAGTAGCCGGCGCTCGCGCCGTTGGTCGACGGTGCGCTCCAGCCGACGGGGACGACGAGCGTGACGGAGCCGTTGTTGATGCCGCCGGTCGCGGCCGTGTACGTGAAGGTGACCGTACGGCCGGTCTGGCTTGCAGAGACGTTCGTCGTCGGAGTGGTCAGCGTGCCGGAGCCGTCGCCGGCATAGACGGTGATGCTCGGCGACGAGCCCAGGTTTGCGAGTGAGCCGCCGCCAGTCGACTTCGACTGCGCCTGCCACGTCTGGGCTCCGGTCGTGGCCGTTGCCGTCGCACCGGTCCCACCGCCACTCGTGTCGCCGTAGGTAATCGTGAAAGTCGAGCCGCCGGCGATCGTGAGCGAGGAGACCGTGATCGTCTGGCTCGCGACGGAGACGGTGCCCGCGCTGGCGGTCGTGTAGCCGGCGTTGTTGCTCGTGGTACTCGGCGCGGTCCAGCCGCTCGGCACGGCGAGCGTGACCGTCCCGTTGTTGATCCCTCCCGCCGCGGCCGTGTAGGTGAAGGTGATCGTGCGGCCGGTCTGCGACGCGCTCACCACCGAGGTCGGCGTCGTCAGGGTGCCCGAGCCGTTGGCGGCGTTGACCGTGATGCTCGGCGAGGAGCCGAGGTTCGTCAGCGCTCCCGCGCTTCGCGCCTTCTGCTGAGCCTGCCAGGTCTGCGTTCCGGTCGTTGCGGTTGCTGTGGCACCCGGGCCGCTGCCGCTCGTGGCGCCGTACGTGATCGTCGCCGTCGCACCGCCGGCCAGCGTGAGGCTGGAGACGGTGATCGTCTGAGCGGCGACAGAGACCGTGCCCGTGCTCGAAGTCGTGTAGCCCGCGTTGTTGCTCGTGATGCTCGGTGCGGTCCAGCCGCTCGGGACGACGATCGTTAGCGACCCGTTGTTCATTCCTCCGGCTGCCGCCGTGTACGTGAACGTGATGGTGTTGCCTGTCTGGCTCGCAGAGGCATTTGTCGTCGTGGTCGTCAGCGTGCCGGCGCCGTCGACGGCCAACGGAGGCTGGAGTGCGACAAGATGGGCGACCCACGGCGTTGAGGTGGAGAGCGTTGCGGTCTTGTTCCCTGTGGCTGCAGCACTTGCTTGCGTGCCGTCGGCGCCGGTCGACCGAGCCCTACTTGCAGGGGCGCTCCCGGACGCGATCGTGTACTCCTGGGTCATTCCCTGCGCGGCGTCCTGCGTGGCCGTCACGGCCGGTCCGGATTGGCCCTGCACGCCGTAGAAAGCGTCGAGCATGTCGTTCGTCTGAGTCGTGGTCAGACCGGTGGCCGTGGCCGTCGTCCCGGTGCCGGCGTTGTCCGTCGCCGCGACGTCGATCGGGTTCGACGCATCCGTTCCGGAGTAGGCGAGGATCGCCGCCGCGCCGTCCGAGCTCGTTGTCCACGACCACTGGTATGTCGTTCCAGCCGTGTCTGCCGCGGTTGCGATGCGGTAGTAGATGCGCTGCTCGAGAAGGGCCCCTGACGTGCGCAGGTTCCCGGTGGTCGTCCAGCCGGCAGGCGCGGTGATGGCATCGTTGTTCCGCAACGTGACGTGGGCGAGCATGAGCGAGCCGGTTGCGACCGAGGCAGGGCGTGTCACCGTGACCGACGTCGCGCTCGTGGCCGTCGAGTTGGCGCAGCCGCCGCCCGGGCAGGCCGCGACGAGTGCGATGGGATCAATGACGTACGGCAGCGGAAGCTCCGCGTCGTTCAGTCGCAGTTGCAACCATCGTGTCTTGCCGGCTCGTTCGAGGGACCAGCGCAGTCCCCGCGGAGTGATGTCCTTGCCACGCGCGTCGAAGACGACGACCGGGAGGATCCGCAACCCCGAGTCCTTCTTTCCGTAGGCGAACCGAACGGTGCCGTCGGCCGTGAGCCCCGGAGCGAGCTTGGCCGCATCGAGGCGCCAGCGCCAGGTGCGGGTGCCCTGACGCTCGTCGACGGTCAGCGACTGCTCGACGCGGTTCAGTCCGAGCACGATCGCCTCGCGGCCGAACGACAGCTTTCGCTGGATACCGTGCTGGTGCCCGCGCCAGGAGCCCCGGGCCTTGCCGAAGCGAAGCGAGACACTGGCGTGACCAGACGTGACCTTGAGGCCGCCGTCGCGGATCTCGAGCTTCCCGCCGAGGGCCGGCTTGACGAACCTGGGTGTTGCGTGCGCCGGCGTCCTGACGAGGGGCCGGTCCAGCGGCGGACCAAGCTCCCTCGTCAGGAAGACCGATGCGTCGTGTGCCCTCGCGCCGCGGAGAGTGGCGAGCTCGGAGACGGCGAGAGAGGCGGTGAGAAGGAGCGCAGTGGAGACTGCGAGGAGCAGACGAGCTTTGTTCCCAGGCGCGGCCGTGCTCTCGGCTTTCGCCAAGCGCCGGTTAGGCCGCAGGTCCGGGAAGCTCGCCATGTTTTCTCCATCCACGCGCGGATCGCACGTGGCTCCGATGGAGGAATCGGCCTTCTGGAACGAACTCCTGAGCGTTTTGCGGTCAAAACGGGTGGAGATGCTCTCCGAATCACCCTTCAGGGGTACGCAAAACTGCACCTTCTTGCTGCGGTCTTTCGCCAGGGCGGCCCGATCGCGCGGACCGCTTTGACCTAAAGCTCGACTTGAGGCTTAGCCCTGGGCGAGAATCGCGGCCGCGACCGAGTCAGACCCCGGTCCACTCGCCAGGACCGCCCTGTCGCCGAGCGAGCCCGTGGCCACGCTCCACGCCGACGACCAGCATCGGTCGAGCGGCGGGCAGTCGCGGGCGATTGCGCCTGAGAACGCGGCGGCCGCGTAGGCGGGAACCGCGTTCCGCCATTCGGCAGCGTCCTCGAGCGTGTCCCAGCGCAACGCAAGCGCGGCGACGGTCTCCCCTGACGGCGACGTGTAGAGCGCGAGCCGGCCGCCGCCCCAACCCTCGGCAACGCCCGCTGAGTCTCCGACGCGAAACGCCCGAAGGAGGCTGCGCAGGTCGAGCTCGCCGAACGTCTCGGCGGTGGTCAGGCGAAGGTTTCCGATCTGCTTTGGCAGGTGCACCGGCAGCGCACGCTCGCGCTCCAGGAATTTGTCGACGTGCAGCAGCTGCTCGGTCGTCTGCGGGAATGCGCGCAGCGCGCTCGCGAGTGCGGACGCACCACCGAGGTAACGCAACTGGGCTGCGAGCTGTCGACCGCCTGTCAGGCGCTCAGCGCTCTCCAGGGAGAGGAAGCGTTCGAGTTGCGTGCCGCTCACCGGGCTCGCGCGAAGTCCAGACGCGAGAGCAGCGGTCCCGTCGACGATGCCGTGTGCGGCGAGCGCACGGTCCCGATCGCGCGAGTACAGCCCGGCGAGCCGGCGGAGGTTGAAGTTCTGGTCGACGAGCGCACGCACGAGCTCGTTCAGGACCGCGCTGCGTTGCGCGGCGGGCGTACGCCGAAGCAGAAGCTTGCGAGCACTCGGGTCATACCAGGCGCGCGATGCCGTCTTGGTGAGCGGGAGCGTCGCGTGTTCGCTGCGCTGCGTCAGCCCGAGCCGTGCGTACAGAACCGAGTCGCTGCTTCTGAGCGCAGGCGGGTAGTCGCGGTTGCCGGCGCGTCGCAAGAGCTGGTCGTAGCGCCCGGCCGGAAGGGTCGCAGTGGGAACCCCGTGCCGAACCTGCAGACCCGACAACCGCGCCGCACGCTGCAGCAACCCGCCAGCATGAGGCGAGTTCGAAGCCCCCGATGCCGGAGCGGTCAGGAGCGCACAAATGACAACTGCAACGAACTTCTCCACGGAACGAGTTATCGGCAGAGAAGGCTGAAGGCAGGAGTCGGAATCACGCCCGTACAATCGTCAAGAACATGGCCACGACCGAGGATCCACGCGCGCGGTCCGACTCGACCGCCGAGTGGAAGCGTGAGCTCTACGAGGCGAAACCCGAGCGGGACGGGGAGCTCTTCTCGACGATCTCCGGGCTCGAGAACGAGCCGCTCTACACGCCCGACAACGTCGAGGTCGACCACGACCGGGACCTCGGCTTCCCAGGGGTCTATCCGTACACGCGCGGGGTCTATCCCTCGATGTATCGCGGCAGGCTCTGGACGATGCGGCAGTTCGCCGGCTTCGGCGGCGCGGAGGAGACGAACGCCCGCTTTCGCTACCTCCTGGAGCACGGCCAGACAGGCCTCTCGACCGCGTTCGACATGCCGACGTTGATGGGCCTCGACTCCGACCACGCGCGTTCGCTCGGCGAGGTTGGGCGCGAGGGTGTTGCGGTCGATTCGCTCGATGACATGGAGACCCTCTTCGCGGGGATTCCGCTCGACGAGGTCTCGACGTCCATGACGATCAACTCGCCCGCGGCGATGCTGCTCGCGTTCTATCTCTGCGTCGGCGAGGAGCAAGGCGTGCCGCGCGAGAAGCTGCGCGGGACGATCCAGACCGACATCCTCAAGGAGTACATCGCGCAGAAGGAGTGGATCTTTCCGCCCGAGCCGTCGATGCGGCTCGTCATCGACATGATCGAGTTTTGTGCACGGGAGATGCCGCTCTGGCATCCGATCTCGATCTCCGGCTACCACATCCGCGAGGCGGGGTCGACTGCCGCGCAGGAGCTTGCGTTCACACTCGCAGACGGGTTCGCGTACGTCGAGGCGGCAACGGAGCGCGGGCTCGACATCGACGAGTTCGCGCCTCGGCTCTCGTTCTTCTTCAATGCGCATCTCGACTTCTTCGAGGAGATCGCGAAGTACCGCGCGGCGCGGCGGATCTGGGCGCGTGAGCTGAAGGAGCGCTACGGCGCACGCAACCCACGCTCGTGGCTCATGCGGTTCCACACGCAGACGGCGGGCGTATCGCTGACGGCGCAACAGCCCGAGGTCAACATCATTCGTACAGCGCTCGAAGCAATGGCTGCTGTGTTGGGCGGGACCCAGTCACTGCACACGAACTCCTTCGACGAGGCGCTTGCCCTGCCGACCGAGAACGCAGTCCGCCTCGCCTTACGGACGCAGCAGGTGATTGCGCACGAGACTGGTGTCGTCAACACGATCGACCCGCTCGGTGGGTCCTATTACGTCGAGGACCTGACGAACCGACTCGAGGCGGAGGCCTACGAGTACTTCGACCGCATCCGAAAGCTCGGTGGAGTCATTCCGGCGATCAAGGAGAACTTCTTCCAGCGAGAGATCGCGGATGCCTCGTTCCGCTATCAGCACGAGGTGGAGCAGAAGCAGCGGATCGTCGTCGGGGTCAACCGCTACCAGCACGAGGACGAGCAACCGCTCGAGATCCTCAAGATCGACCCCGAGGTCGAGGAGCAGCAGATCGCCCGCGTGCAGGCAGTCCGTAGGCGCCGGGACTCCCGAACGGTCGAGGCGGCCCTTGGCCGGCTCAAGGAAGACGCCGCGCACGAGGGTCGAAACCTGATGCCCCCGATCGTCGACGCCTCGAAGGCGTACGTCACGATGGGCGAGATGTGCGACGCCCTGAGGGACGTCTGGGGCATCTGGCGCGAGACCCCAGTCTTTTAGCCAAACCAGAAATGTGCAACGCTTCGCGTGGCAGCGTGGGGCATCTGCGGCGAAACCTCGGTCTTCTAGGCCTAGTCGGCGTTGCGTGCGTCGTGGCTGCGCATAGCTCCGCAGCCGCGCCCGCGCCGACGCTCTTTCGGTTGACGATCAGCGGAACGGCGCACCAGGAGTGGTCCTACACGGCCTCCCCCGTCGTCGAGGGTGACTGTCAGCGGACCGAAACATCGGAGGGAGAGCGCACCGCGAAATTCGGCACGAGATCGCCTGTCCTCGTTCGCTTCTCGGGCGGTCGGGTGCTGCCGGTTACGGTCGTCGGCATCAAGGGCACCGTCACGCTGGCGGGCGCCAACACCACCGACAAGTCGTGCGGCGGTCCCGGGACGAGCAAGGTCGCCGACTGCGCACACACCACGCGCTCGTTCGCGGGCGCGAAGTTGCGAGCCCTGAGCCCCCGGCGGGGTGTCCTGGCTCTTGGACATGTGACGAACGTTCGCCTCAGGCAGGCCGTCTGTCCGCTGGAGCCCGCGGACGTGCGACTCAGCCCGCTCGGGCCACTGACCAATCTGCTTCGTCTTCCCAAGGAGGCGCTCCGGGAGCGGAAGGCGGCGCGGATCACGTTGAACGCCAGGCAAGTTCAGCGCAAGACGTACGGCTCACCCGAGAACGGGCGCCTGGAAGGCACCGCCGAATGGACTTTCACCTTCGTTCGCGTTCCGGGCTGAGCGCGGGCTCCCCGTAAACTCCGGCTCGTGTCACGGAAGATCAGAGTCGTCATCGCGAAGCCGGGTCTCGACGGGCATGACCGCGGCGCGAAGATCATCGCGCGCGCGCTGCGAGACGCCGGCATGGAGGTGATCTACACCGGGCTGCACCAGACGCCGGAGCAGATCGTCGAGACCGCGATCCAGGAGGATGCCGACGCGGTCGGGATCTCGATCCTCTCTGGCGCGCACATGACGCTCGTGCCGCGCATCCTCGACGGGTTGAAGGCGAACGGCGCGGAAGACGTTCTGGTGGTCGTCGGAGGCACGATCCCCCGCGAGGACTCCGAGGAGCTGAAGCAGCG
>Ga0207708_10000181_pt1 | contig 49466 bp, 48 predicted proteins | sample KBSK5101metaG_FD_184340 | JGI IMG/M metagenome (GOLD analysis project Ga0207708, IMG submission 184340) | Corn, switchgrass and miscanthus rhizosphere microbial communities from Kellogg Biological Station, Michigan, USA - KBS K5-10-1 metaG... | ecosystem: Host-associated > Plants > Roots >... | reverse complement strand
CCGTCACCTCCAAGTTGGTGACCGTGCGATAGAATCTGATTTGCGGGCCTTGTCAGCCCGGCAAGCCTGCGGTTCTTTGAATCACCCTGGCCGATCGGCTCACCGGAGTCTAGCGTGGCGGAGCGCGCGCCTTGCTGGCCCAAGCGGTCGAGGCCGAGGTCGTCGAGTTCCTCGCCAAGCATGCCGATCTCAGGACGGAGGATGGCCGCCAGCGGGTCGTCCGCCACGGCCATCTGCCCGAGCGTGAGGTGATGACCGGTATCGGGCCCGTCGCGGTTAGGCAGCCGCGTGTGCGCGACCGCAGGGCCGGCGGGGACGATCCCGCCCGCATCCGCTTCGCGCCCGCGATCCTGCCGCCTACATGCGCCGCTCGAAGTCCATCGAGACGCTGCTGCCGGTCCTGTATCTGAAGGGTATCTCGACCGGCGACTTCTCGGAGGCGCTGGCCGCCCTGCTCGGCAAGGATGCGGCGGGGCTCTCGGCGTCGGCCATCGGTGACGGCGGCCGGATCAGGCGGCGACGCTGTGCGTCGCCGGGGCTGCGATGTTCCAGGGCAGCAGGTGGTGCAGGCGGTTCACCGGGTGCGCGCCGATGCGGGCAATGACCTCGCGCAGGTAGGCCTCAGGCTCCAGGCCGTTGAGCGTAGCCGAGCGGATCAGCGTGTAGAAGAGGGCGGCTCGCTCGCCACCGGAATCACTGCCGGCGAAGAGCCAGTTTTTTCTTCCCGAGGGCCACGGGTCTGATGGCGTTCTCGGCTGCGTTGTTGCTGAGCTCTAACCCGAAGTTCCCCGACGCTCGATGACAGTTTGCCTTGCGCTTCAACGGGTTGGAGTTGAAGCGGGGCGTGCGGCACTGGCTACACGACGATGGCGGCGATCAGGTCGAGGGCCTGCTGCTGCTTGGCGTCGGGGCGGGTGGTGAGGGTGAAGGTGGCCTCGCCGGGGCGGGCGCTCCTGGGCCGCATCGTGTTGCGCACGATGGTGGCCAGATGCGCCAGGAGGCGCGTGAAGCTCATCGCCGGGGTGCCGTCCGCCAGCGTGCGCGTGTGCACCTTGGCGAGCGCCGCCGGCGAGCGCTTGGCCGGGGCGACGGGATCGGCCAGCCGCGCGGGCCCAGGGTCGGTCAGTCGGTCGGCCTCGTCCTTGAACGTGAGCAGCGCCCACACCTCGATCATGTGCCACTGCACGTAATAGGCCAGCATGCTGAGGAAGATGTGGGCCTTGACGCGCGTCTCCAGACGGTGGCGGATCGGCCGCACCTGCAAGTCGACGCCCTTGAGCGTGCGGAAGGCCCGCTCCATCTCGGCCAAGCGCTTGTAGTTGAGCACCGTCTCCTGGTCGCTCATGGCGTCCGATGCGGCGCTGGTGCGCAGCACGTAGAGCCCGTCGAGCGCGGCTTCCGCGGCAACGCTCGCCTCGTCGAGCTTGAAGGTGAGGGTGCCCTCGCCGATGGCGATCTGGAAGTGCTTGCGGACCTTGTACTTGTTGGTCACCTGGCCGACCCGCAGGCCGATCTTCGCCGCGCCCTTGAGCCGGCCGCCCGACACCATCGCTGCAACCTTCTCAAGCTCGCGTGTGGTGGCCGCGATCAGGTCCCGGCGCTTCTCAGCCCTGAGCTTGGCGAGCGCCGGATTGCGACAGGCGATCAGCCGCTCGTTTGGATAGTCCGGGTGCGTGAACGTGATGAGATTGCGCTCGTCGAACAGGTCGAGCTGCAAGTGGCCGTCCTCGGCGAGCTTGGCAATGGCGCCGCTCTTCAGCGCCGTGATCCAGTCGACGCCATCGAGCTGGCGCATCGCCTCGACCTGGATGTTGGAGATCATGCCGCGGTCGCCGACCATCACCAGCCGGTCGAGGCCGAACGCCGTCCTCGCCTTCTCGACTTGGGGGAGCAGCGTCTTGGGATCGCCCACGTTGCCCTCGAACACCGAGACCGACACCGGGCAGCCGCGCGCGTCCGTCATGAGCCCGTAGTTGACTTGCAGCGTGCCGCGCTTGCCGTCGCGGCTGTAGCCGATCTTGCCCAGCGGGCAGGTGGCGCCCTCCAAGTAGCTCGACGTGAGGTCGAACAACACCAGGCCGCCGGCTTTGAGGTGACGCTTGGCGAGCCGCTTCTCGATCGCCTCCTGGCGCTCTCCGAGCCAGTCCATGGCCGCATACAGCGCGTCCTCGTCGGCGTCGGCGACGCCGAGCTCGTCGGGCAGCGTGGTGTCGGCCCACGCCCGTGTCATGCCGAGCTTGCTCGCCTCCGGCGCCAGGATGCGCTCCGCCACCATGGCCGCGACCAGGGTGCGCTCGCGCGAGGCCTTGGCGTCGATGAGCTTGTCGAAGCCGAGCCGGCGCATGGCCCCCAGCACCGCCTCGACGTGGCCGTGGGCGCGCGAGCGAACCACCTCCAGACCGTCCTCGACGGGTCCCAGCTTCTCACCCCTCAGGATGCGCCGGATCGCCTCGATCTGCTCGATGGGCAGCGACGACAGGTTGGCCAGCGTCCGCTTCCTGACGCGCTTGCCTTCGCGCACGCTCTCGCGCAGCAGATAAGCCGGGCGCGAGTTGCGGTTCGGGATCGTGTCGATGTGCATGACGCACACAAGCCACGATTCGCCCCTGCGGCAGCTGAGTCACGGCGTCGCATACATGGCTACATCGCGCGACCGCTCGGCACTCGCGACAACGCAAGAAGCCCCAATCCACCGGTACTTCACGCCGATGTTCTCATAATCTTCTGCGGGAACTTCGGTCTAGTCGTACTGAGTCACTTTGCCATCCCCTGCCTTGGGCTGCGAATCAGCGATGCGTTTGATTCGCAGCGCGGGAGGCTTCGATGGACTGGCGGCGATCGGACGACAGTGCGGAGCGTTTTTCGGCGTATCTGGACGAGATTGCAGGCGTGATGGGGCACGCGGCGCGGGTGGCCCCGATGCGCGATTACTGCTCGGGGCTGCTGCTGGATTGCGAGCGCAAGAGCGCGGAGCCGATCGCGGCGGCGACGGCCCCCAACGCGACCAGCGCGAAGCATCAGTCGCTGCTGCATTTTCTCGCCAAGGGTGAGTGGTCCGACGCGAAGGTGCTCGGCAAGGTGCGCGATCTGGTGCTGCCGCAGATCGAGCGGCACGGGCCGATCGAAGCCTGGATCATCGACGACACCAGCTTCCCCAAATGCGGATCGCACTCGGTGGGCGTGTCGCACCAATACTGCGGCCAGCTCGGCAAGCAGGCCAATTGCCAGGTCGCCGTCTCGCTGTCGGTGGCCAATCACGCCGCCAGCCTGCCCGTCGCCTATCGGCTGTATCTGCCCGAGAGCTGGGCGAAGGACGAGGAGCGCCGCAAGACTGCCGGCGTTCCCGAGAGGATCGAGTTTCAGACCAAGCCGAAGATCGCGCTGCAGCAGATCGAATGGGCGTGCGCGGCCGGCATTGCGCGCGGCGTGGTGGAGACGGATTGCGCGTACGGCTCGGACTTGTCGCTGCGTCGGCGCATCACGGCGCTGGAGCTTACCTATGCGGTGGGGGTGTGGGCCAGGACGCTGGTATGCAAGGTCGACAAGGCGGGCGGCGCGGAGCCCGTCACAACGGCCGATCTCGCCAAGAGTCTGTCGAAGCGGGCGTGGCGCACGATCGGCTGGCGCGACGGCACCAATGCGCGGCTCGCCTCGCGCTTCGCCCGCGTGCGGGTGCGCGCCGCCGGCGAGGGCACGACCGCCGAGGAGCCCGAGGAGTGGCTGATCGTCGAATGGCCGAAGGGCGAGAAGGAGCCCGCGAAATTCTGGCTCTCCACGCTGCCCCAGGACATGTCCTTCGAGCGCATGATCGACATCACCATGATGCGCTGGCGCATCGAGCGCGACTACCAGGAGCTCAAGCAGGAGGTCGGGCTCGGCCATTTCGAAGGGCGAAGCTGGCGAGGGTTCCATCATCACGCGACCATGTGCATCGCCGCTTATGGATTCCTAGTCGCCGAAAGAGGCGCTTTTCCCCCCTCGGCGCCTCGCACCGGATATCTCCGCGAAAAACCTGCCCTTTCCCAAGGCTACCGACCCAGAGGCTCCCCCGCTCCGGCCTGAGCGCCATGTCCCGCACTCCATCGCAACGCTCCGACGCCGCCTCAATGTCGGCCTCCTCACGCTCCTGTCGCGCTGCCCTTGCTGCACCAGACCCATGCAAACCAGGCCTCGACGCCGGAACTCGTGACGCAGTACGACTAACTGGCCGTGATCGACATAGCCGGTGAGCGCCGGCCATCTCGAGCGGGCGTAGCGGATGGCGCCGGCGAGACCGCTCTTGCCCGGGATGCGCTGCAGCTGGGCGTCGAGCCAGGTCGCCAGCTCGTCGAGCCGCGGTTTCGCCAAGCGTTGGCGGACGTTGCGCCGCTGCTCGGGAGGCGCGCCCTTGATCTGCCGCTCGATGTCGAACAGCGCGCCGATCTTGTCGACCTCTTCCTTCGCAATCGGCGATCCACTCCCCTTCGCCTCGCCGAAGAAGCCGCGGCGCAGGTGTGCCCAGCAGGCGACCTCGGCTACACGCGGCGGGCCGGCGAGCGGCAGCGGTGAGGAGGACGCACCAGCGATCTCGTAGAGCTTGCCGAAGGCGGCGTAGCCATCCGCATGCAGCCAGCCGGTGAAGTCGGCGAGCTCGGCGCAACACGGTCGCCAGGGAATTGGTGAAGCTTGGCTTCTCGCGCAAGGCGGATGAAGGCTCCAAACGCCCCGACCGGAACGCGCAGTTCGAATACATCAATGCAAAAGTCGTCGCGGCGCAGGCGAGTGGCCAACCGGTGATCTCGGTCGATACCAAGAAGAAGGAGCTGGTCGGCACTTACAAGAACGGCGGCTCGGACTACCGGCCCAAGGGCGATCCGCAACGCGTGAAGGTGCACGACTTCGTGGATAAGGAGTTGGGCAAGGCCGTGCCCTACGGCGTCTACGATGTGGCGGCCAATGCGGGCTTCGCCAGTGTCGGGGTCACCAGCGACACGGCCGAGTTCGCCGTCGAGACGATCCGCTGCTGGCGGAACCGCATGGGCCGCGAACGCTATCCGAAAGCCCACGCGCTCACGATCACGGCGGACTGCGGTGGCTCCAACGGAGCGCGCGTCAGGCTCTGGAAAGTGGAGCTGCAAAAGCTCGCCGATGAAACCGGGCTTGTCCTCCATACCACCACTATCGGCCGGGGACGTCGACGTGGAACAAGATCGAGCACCGGCTGTTCTGTCACATCACGCAGAACTGGCGCGGCCGGCCGCCCACAGATCGCATGGCCATCGTCGAGCTGATCGGCGCCACAACGACGAAAGCCGGACTGAGAGTCGAGTGCGCGCTCGATACACGAACCTACCAAAAGGGCATCAAGGTCAGCGACGCCGACATGGCAACACTGAACATCACCGGCGATGACTTCCATCCCGAGTGGAACTACACCATCAAGCCGACGTGGCACCCACGGGCGTAGCGGTTATTGTGCGAGATGTCCTAACAGAATGTCGGAGGGTGTGTTTTCCTGACAGGTCCGTCCCAGATCGCTCAAATTCGCGCTTCCCTCTGGGGCTTGCCTAATGGTCTCACCCGAAGTGGGGATGGAAAGAGAAATGCACGGTCCTTAGGTTGGCACAGGTGCACGGTCGCCTCTGGAGACCTCCTTTGTCTACGGCTCGGCGGATAGGGAAGGTGCCGTGCTCACATTTGAAGGGTGCGCGCGTCCTCGTTGTGGAGGACCATTGGCACGTTGCAAACGCCCTGAAGTCGCTCCTTGAAGCCGAAGGTATGGAGGTGAATGGGCCAGCCGCAACAACGGCTGACGCACTCCGACTGGCGACTGAGCAGAAACCTGGTCTCGCTGCTGTCGATATCAATCTCAAGGGCGAAATGGCCTACGGCCTGATGGACAAGCTGTACGACCAGGGGATTCCCGTTGTTGTCATTACCGGTTATGCGGTACTGCCACGGGTGACTGGAAAGGTCGCTGCAGTCCTGCAGAAGCCTTTCAACGGACTGGAGTTGTTTGCGGCCTTGCACCGGGCGCTTTCGTTGTGAGCTTTGCAAGTCGGGCGCGCCAGCCCAATGCTGCAAGCCACCACGGCGACGTAACGAACAAGGGTCTTGACCGGATGGCATCGATGGTTTCGGAACCGCCTCGGCGCTTCTCAAATATTAACGTTGATTGCAGTTTTGTGGAAGATGTGATTTACCTATCGGGTGCTAACGCCACCTTTGTTTCACTAACTTTAGTGGCTCAGCCGCTTGCGGGGACGGCTGATCGCGGCTGCCTTGCCCCGCAAGGGGTGTGAAAAATGACCTCTGCACAAGTCCAGGCGGCAAGCGACACCGATCACCTGCTTCGTCTGGCAATCCGGGTCGGCAGCATAGGGATCTTCCAAAGCGATCTCGAACGCCAGCAGACCAGCTTCTCACCCGAGCTTTGTACCACCCTGGGGCTGCCCGTGGGCACGACGATGCCCTACGACAAGGCGATGCAGTTATTCGACCAGCGCGATCGAGGGGCGGTGCTAGATAAGGCCGAGGCGGCTGCCAAATCAGCCGACAGGGGAAAATGGAGCGCAGTGTGCAGGGTCACGCGCACCGATGGTTCGGTCCGCTGGGTGTCTGTTCATGGGCAGCGAATCTATTGTGGCCAGGAACCAGTGCGTTCCCTTGGTGTGGTCGTCGACATCACCGACCTCAGGGAAACTGAAGCCGCACTCCGAGAGAGTGAGCGCCGGCTTCGGTTCGCGTTGGAGGCGGCACAGATGGGAACCTTCGAGGCCGACATCACTGCCAGCCACGCATTTATTGATGCCCAGGAGGCTTGTCTCCTCGGACTGCCAGAGGAGACGCGCGTCGTTTCGACCGACGAATTGCGCAAGCGCATCCCGCTTGAGGACTTGAACGTGAGTGACGACAAGAGGGAGCGCCTAACGAAGCATCATGAGGCTTATCGCCACGACTTTCGCCTTCGCATGTTGGACGGCTCAGAACGTTGGATCAGCGCCTATGCGGATGTCAGGGACGACCGCATTTTTGGTGTGAACTTGGATATTACCCCCCGAAAGCTCGCGGAGGCCGCACTTGGGGAAAGCGAAGCACGTCTGCGCATAGCTACAAGCGGAGCGGGGCTTGGTGTCTTCGAGTGGGATGCCGAGACGGATTGTGCCGTTTGGGAGAACGAACGCATGTACGAGATTTTCGGGCGCGCCCAAGCGCAGGGGCCACTAAGCAAAAAGCAGGTCGTTGAGAACTATTTGCATCCCGACGATGCACGTGGCTTAGAGGCCGCGCTGAGGGCTGCGCAACTGACTGGCGGCAATTTCCACGCGACCTGCCGGATTACTCGAGAGGATCGCGCGCAACGGTGGCTACAGTTTGACGGCAAATTCCAGCCAAGCCCCGCCGGCAGACTCTCGCGTCTCGTCGCCGTAGTCGCCGACTTAACGGAGCGCAAGCTATTGGAGCAAAGAGCGGACGAGCTCTCCAGGAGCTTGGTAAACATCCAAGAGGAAGAACGCGAATGCATTGCCCAGGAACTGCATGATTCAACGGCGCAGCATCTTCTTGCCGTCAGCCTAAACTTGATGAGCCTGATGCCAAAGACCGGCCTTGGGGACCATGAGATCAAGCGTTGGGACGACACCAGGGCCACCTTGGATGAAGCTATGAAAGAGCTGCGCACGTTCAGCTATTTGATGCATCCACCGACTCTGCAGCACAACGGATTGTGCTCAACGATCCGGCAATTCGTTGACGGATACTGCGATCGGTCAGGGCTCGACGTCAGGACTCGTTTGAACCCTGAGATTGACAATCTGCCATATCAATTGCAACGCACCCTTCTGCGCATCGCTCAGGAAGCGCTGTCCAATGTTCAACGCCACGCCGCCGCTACGCGCGTCGCTCTCGACGCGCGATGTATTGCGAGTCGGGTGCACTTGCTTGTTAGCGACGATGGCCAAAGTGGCAAGGAACAGTCCGCGGCCTTCACCCCGGGTCGTGGCGTTTCCGGGATGAAGGCTCGCGTCCATCAGTACCACGGCGAACTACGGATTCGCACGGGACAGTGCGGCACGAGGGTTCACGCAGTGATGCCAATGAACCCCTCCGTCCACGCACCCAACCGTCCTAACCTTGAGTAGGCCATCGGTACATCCAGGCGAGCAGAAATAGCGCGGGTGGCCGATCCACGGATCATCGAATCGCGCTGACGCTGTGAACGCCGATGTCGCAGGGGTGCATTGCGACCTGGTGCCGCCGCCAACACAAACCGAACGGATCTCGCCCTGAGGACGGCGTGGAGATGCGCGTCGCCTCTCACATCGCTCACCCCGGCACCGCCACGTCCTCCACGGTCAGCTCGCGCCGGTCGCGGCCGTTCCAGGTGTCGCGGCGCAGGTGGCCGGCGACGTGCAGCAGGCCGTCGGCCTTGAGGAGCGCCGCGCCTACGGGCTGGTCGGCGGCGCGGAAGGCCACGGCGTTGAGGCGGGCGCCGTCGCCGCCCTCCAGCACACAGCGCACGTGCGCGTTGCCCACCACCTTCGCGAACCGCACCCGTTGCGCGGGGAAGACGAAGCGCGGCTCGGGGTTGCCCTGGCCGAAGGGGCCGGCGCGCTCGATCAGCGCCATCAGCTCGTCGGTGACGGCGGCAGGCATCAGCGCGCCGTCGACATTGAGCACGCGTATGGCGCGCGCCGCGCGGGCGGTGGCGGCGAGCCGCCCGCCGAGGAACGCCTCCAGGTCGCCCATGCGGTCGCGCGCCACCGACAGGCCTGCCGCCATGGTGTGGCCGCCGCCCTTGACGAGATGCCCGGCCGCCACCGCCGCCCGCACCGCCGCGCCGATATCGACGCCGTCGATGGAGCGCAGCGATCCGGTGCCGAGCCCGTGCTCGTCCCAGGCGATCACGCAGGCGGGACGGTGGAAGCGGTCCACCAGCCGGCTCGCCACCAGCCCCACCACGCCCTTGTGGAAGCCCTCGGAGGCGACGATCAGGATCGGCACATCGGGGTTGGCCTCGATAGCGGCGTCGGCGCGGACCATGGCCTCGTCCAGCATGGCCGTCTCGATAGCCTTGCGCTCGCGGTTGAGCTTGTCGAGCAGCACGGCGATGCGCGCGGCCTCGGCCTCGTCCCCGAGCGCCAGCAGGCGCGCGCCCAGCCCGGAGTCGCCGATGCGCCCCCCGGCGTTGATGCGCGGCCCCAGCACGAATCCCAGGTGATAGGCGGTCGGCGGCACGGCGAGGGCGGCGGCATCGGCCAGCGCCTTGAGGCCGATGTTGCGGCGCTGGCGGATCACCTCGAGCCCGCGCGCCACATAAGCCCGGTTGAGGCCCCGCAGCGGGACCACGTCGCACACCGTCGCCAGCGCGACCAGGTCGAGCATCTCCAGCAGGTCCACCGCCGCCGGTGCGCCGCCGGTGCGCCGGCGCAGCTCGCGCGCCACCGCCACCAGCAGCATGAAGGTGACGCCGGCGGCGCACAAATGCCCGAGGCCCGAAATGTCGTCCTGGCGGTTGGGGTTGACCAGCGCGGCGACCTCGGGAAGGCGCTCGTCGGCCTGGTGGTGGTCCACCACCACCACGTCGACGCCGAGTGGACGCGCGGCCGCCAGCGCCTCGGTGCTGGTGGTGCCGCAGTCGAGCGTGACGATCAGCGTGGCGCCGTCGTTCGCCAGCGCCTCGATGGCCTTGGCGTTGGGGCCGTAGCCTTCGGTCATGCGGTCGGGGATGTAGATGCGCGGACGGAGCCCGTGCGCGGCCAGATAGCGCGCCAGCAGCGCCGAGGAGCAGGCGCCGTCGACGTCGTAGTCGCCAAGGATGGCCACACTCTCGCGCCGCACCACCGCATCGGCGACTCGCGCCGCGGCCTTGTCCATGTCGCGCAGGGTGCTCGGGTCCGGCATCAGCGCCTTGACGGTCGGGTCGAGCGCCACCGCCACCTCGTCCAGCCCCACCCCGCGCGCCGCCAGCACCCGGCCCAACAGTTCCGGCAGCTTGTATCGCTGGCTGATGGCCAATGCCGTGCCGGCCCCCGCCCGGTCCAGCCGCTCGCGCCAGATAAAGCCGCGCACGGACGCCGTCACATTCAGGGCGGCGCCTTCGGCCTCCCGCGCCGGCTCCAGCTTGAAGACTGCCCCCATCGCCGCCACCCTTCGACCTATGGCGATGACTAGCTGCGCCGCGCCAAGCCGGCCAGCGCTTCCGGCCTTCGGTCCACAGCTCAGTGTGTAGGGAATGGGGAGTGGGGAGTGGGGAATAGGGAATGGGGAAAGCGAGCTGGACCAACGAGGTCCCCACTCCCTATTCCCCATTCCCCATTCCCACTCCCCGTTCGCCCATCTTTGACGTACACTGGCGATGGACGAGCCGGGCTCGCGCAATGACGCGGGTCGACAAGAGGCCGTACCGCCGGAGGAACGCCAATGAAGCGACTGACGATCGCCGCCATCGCGGCCATGCTTGCCATCCCCATCGGCCATCTTGCCAGCCAAGCCAGGGCCGAGGGGTTGCCGCAGTTCGCCGTCGATCCGTTCTGGCCCAAGCCGTTGCCTGACAGCTGGATCCTCGGGCAGGTGGCCGGCATCGCCGTGGACAACGACGACAACGTGTGGATCGTGCACCGGCCGTCCACGCTGGTGGACGACGAGAAGGGGGCGCAGAAGAGCCCGCCCGAGACCCGCTGCTGCATCGCGGCGCCGCCGGTCTTGCAGTTCTCGGCCGACGGCAGGCTGCTCAAGAGCTGGGGCGGCCCAGGCGCTGGCTACGAATGGCCCGAGAGCGAGCACGGCATCCACATCGACAAGGAGGGCAACGTCTGGCTTGCCGGCAACAGCAAGAACGACCACCAGATCCTCAAGTTCACGCCCGACGGCAAGTTCCTGCAGCAGATTGGCAAGGCCGGTTCCACCGGCGGCTCCAACAGCAAGACCCAGCTCGGACGCCCGGCCCACATGGTGACGGACGAGGCCGCCGGCGAGCTCTACGTGGCCGACGGCTATCTCAACCGGCGCATTGTTGTGTTCGATATCAAGACCGGCGACTACAAGCGCCACTGGGCCGCCTACGGCACGAAGGAGGCCACCGACGAGAAGCTTCCGGCCTACACGCCGGTTGCCATCACCCAGCTCTCCAGGTCGTTCTCCAACCCCGTGCACTGCGTGCGGCTGGCGCGGGACGGGCTCGTCTACGTCTGCGACCGCGCCAACGACCGCATCCAGGTGTTCCAGAAGGACGGCACCTTCGTGAAGGAGATCCAGGTCGAGCCGCAGACCCTGCAGAACGGCTCGGTGTGGGATCTGGTGCTGTCGGAGGATGCGGCCCAGCGCTACATCGTCGTCGCCGACGGCGCCAACATGGCGGTCATGACGCTCGACCGCCAAAGCGGCGAGAAGCTAGCGAGCTTCGGCCGTCCCGGGCGCATGGCGGGCGAGTTCAAATGGGTGCACAACATGGCCATCGACTCGAAGGGCAACCTCTACACCTCCGAGGTCGGCTACGGCCGCCGCGCCCAGAAGTTCAAGCGGGTGAGCGGCCAGGCGAACTGAGCAGCGATTTCCACGCGCTCGGAGGCGAAGGCGGCGATTGCCCTCGCCTTCCGTTCGGAGGCACCTACCTCTTGATCTCCCAGCTCGTGTTGTGCGGGATGTCGAGCGCCGTGTAGCCGCCGGGACCGGCGAGTGCAGGCATCGCCTGGCAGGAGAACGGCTCCCTTCCGGTGATGTCCTTGTACTTGCCGGTGCCGCCCACGATCACGTGGGTGCCACAGTTCATCTCCGGCTGGGACTTGTCGAGGTCGCGGGTATCGAAGGTCGAGACGATCTTGTCGCCGCCCTGATCGACCAGCACGCAGACGCCATCGATATATTTCTTGTTGTCCAGCTCGACATTGAGGGCCACGCACCGCGCCGACATTTTGTCGAGCATCTTCTCCCCCTTCATGTTCTGCGTGGTGCCGACCGCTTCGAGCACCGAGGCTTTCCCAACGCCCGTATCGTCGAGGCTCATCAGGGGCCGGAAGATGAAATGCGTCACGTAGGGCGTAGTTCCCTTCGGTTCGATCGGATCAGCCAAGCTGCCCCAAGATGCGACGGCCACCATTGCTCCAGAAAGCAAGACGATCTTGGCAAGTGTCGTCGTGGCGGAGGGCGCCGCCTTCAAGCTCATGTTCATGGGTATCATGGGTTCCTCCAAGGGAGGGTCCCGCTACTGCGGTCCGGGCAGGCCGTCCTTCGCAGGACGCGGGGCACCATTGCAGCAGGCGCATGATCTGCAAGTGCTGGATGGGGAAGAAATCCGTAGCTTTACCCGTTTCCCTCGGGACGAGTGCCGAGATTGCCCAGTGAATTGCCCAGTGAAAGGCTGTCTTTCGGTCCGGGCGTCTATCCTGCTCGCGCATCGAAGAACCGGTTCGGCTTGAGGAAGAACGAGAGCGTCACGCAACCCTTGGGGGCGCGGGCGTCATGGCGGCTGCCGGCCGGGCGCCAGACATAGTTGCCGGCGGTGACAACGCCCTCGTCGTCCTCCAGCGCGCCTTCCAGTACCCAGGTCTGCTCCAGCTCCACGTGCTCGTGGTCCGGGAGCGCGGCGCCTGGCGCGAACCGCACCAGCGCCGTCATCAGGCCGGTCTCCTTGTCCTCCATCAGCATCTTCATGTCGACGCCGGGAAAGCGGGTCGGCACCCACGGCAGCCCCGCAACGTCGACATAGCGCGAGGCAAGAGCGGCGAGCCCGGCGTGATTGGTTGCGCCCGGCGTGACCATGGTCATGGCGGTTCTCCTTGGGGTTCCTGCAACCCGATCAGAGCATGGGACGCCGGACATCGGCAATCGAGGAGCGGAGGCGGCGGCTTCCCGCCCCATTCCCGCCCCCGGCCGTGCCGTTCGGCGCGGGGATCTCCGACCTGGGCTCGCGAACGTTACGGTTTTTTAAGGTGGCCGACATCGCCGCGTAAGTTTGGTTTCCCTATAGGGAACGCATGACCAATCCTATTCTCGTCCCGAGGTGACGCCGATGCTGCCTACTCTTCCACAGAGCCGCGCCCCGCGCCCGGCCCGCTGGCGTATGGCCCTCCTGTCCGGCCTCGCCGTTGCGGCCGTGGCCGGCAGCCTGCTCGCGCTGCCGCAGGCGCGCGTTGAGGCCCAGTCGCGCGGGCAGGTGATCCCGCCCGGCGCGCCGCTGTCGTTCGCCGATCTGGTCGAGCACGTGAAGCCCGCGGTGGTGAGCATCCAGGTCACCTCGCAAGGTCCCAAGATCGCCCGCGCGCCGCAGGACCCGAAGGGCCGGCCCGGCCCCAACCCGCGCGAGCCGGGCGCCCGTCCGCCTTCGCCCTTCCCCGACGAGAACCCGCTCGACGAGTTCTTCAAGAAGTGGGGCCGCGAGGGCGTGCCGCGGCCGATGCAGGCGCAGGGCTCGGGCTTCGTTATCTCTGCCGACGGCTACGTCGTCACCAACAATCACGTGGTCGACAACGCCAGCAAGGTGCAGGTCACCTTCGACCAGCACAACAAGTACGAGGCCGAGGTGGTTGGCACCGACGAGCGCACCGACCTGGCGCTCATCAAGATCAAGGGCAACGGCAAAACCTTCCCGTTCGTCAAGTTTGCCGAGGAGACCCCGCGCGTGGGCGACTGGGTGATCGCCGTCGGCAACCCGTTCGGTCTCGGCGGCACCGTGACGGCCGGCATCGTCTCGGCGCACGGCCGCGACATCGCGCCCGGCCCCTACGACTACATGCAGATCGACGCTGCGGTGAACAAGGGCAACTCGGGCGGTCCGAGCTTCAACCTCGCGGGCGACGTGGTGGGCGTCAACAGCGCCATCTACAGCCCGACCGGCGTGAACGTCGGCATCGCCTTCGCTATCCCCGCCCGCACCGCGAGCGAGGTCGTCAACCAGCTCAAGTCCGGCGGCCCGGTGAAGCGCGGCTGGCTCGGCGTGCGCATCCAGAACGTGGATGAGGACACCGCCGCGAGCCTCGGCCTCAATGAGGCCAAGGGCGCGCTCGTGGCCGATGTCACCACTCCAAGCCCGGCTGCCGAGGCCGGCGTCAAGAGCGGCGACACGATCCTGTCCGTCAACGGCGTCAAGATCGCCGACAGCCGCGATCTCGCCCGCCAGATCGCCGCCTTCGCGCCGGGCACCAAGGTCGACCTCAACGTCCTGCGCGCCCAGAAGGAGATGAGCATCCCGGTCAAGCTCGGGTTGCTGCCCACCGCGCAGGAGATCGCGCGGCAGAGCCCCGGCGGCCGCCCCTCGCAGCCCACCGAGCTCGGTCAGCTCGGCCTGACGGTGGCGCCTGCGACCGGACCCGACGCCGAGGGCGTGATGGTCACCGACGTGGACTCCAATGGCGACGCCGGCCAGAAGGTCCGGGTGGGCGACCTGATCCTGGAGATCGGCGGCACCAAGGTGCGCACGCCCGAGGACCTCGCCAACGGGGTCAGGGACGCCAACAAGATGCAGCGGCGCGCGGTTCTCCTGCGCGTCAGGTCAGGCAACGAGACGCGCTTCGTGGCGATCCAGTTGAAGCGCGGCTGAGGACGCCACATTTCGAGCCCTCTCACAGGCGAGGCGAGCCGCTCCTTTACGAGCGGGGCGCCTCGCCTCTTGCATTTCTCCAGCCCTTGCGGATGCTCCCGCCCTGCGGAGCGGGCCGGCATCCCGGCGCCACCGACAGAACCTGGGCGAGGCACTAGCCCCATGCGCGTGCTTGTGGTCGAGGACGATCGTGAAACGGCGCTGTTCCTGCAGCGCTCGCTCAAGGAGAATGGCCATGTCGCGGAGATCGCCGGCGACGGCGAGCTGGGCTTGGCGCTGGCCCGGGAAGGCGGCTGGGACGTGCTGATCGTTGACCGCATGCTGCCCCGCCTGGACGGCCTCGCGCTCATCGAGACGCTGCGCCGGGAGGGCGCCCGCACACCTGTGCTGATCCTGTCCGCCCTCGGCGACGTGGACGACCGCGTCAAGGGCCTGCGTGCCGGCGGCGACGACTACCTCACCAAGCCGTACGCCTACACCGAGCTGCTCGCCCGCATCGAGGCGCTGGCCCGACGCCCGGCCCCCGAGGAGCAGGTGACGCGCTACACCGTGGGTGACCTGACGCTCGACCGGCTTTCCCACAAGGTGACCCGCGCCGGCCAGCCCATCGTGCTGCAACCGCGCGAGTACCGGCTGCTCGAGTACCTCATGCGCAACGCCGGCCAGGTCGTCACCCGCACCATGCTCCTGCAGAACGTGTGGGACTACCACTTCGACCCGCAGACGAACGTCATCGATGTGCACATCTCCCGCCTCCGGGCCAAGATCGACAAAGGCTTCGCGAGACCGCTCCTGTATACGGTGCGCGGGTCCGGGTACATGATCCGTGACGGTGCTGACTAGGCTCCTGGGGTCCACCCCATTCCGGCTGACGGTCGCCTACATGGGGGCGTTCGTCGCGGCCGCGGCCCTCATCGTGCTTTACGTCGCTTGGCAGGCGAACGAGCTCTTGACCAGCAAGGCCGTCGAGGCCTTGCGGGCGGAGGTGGCGGGCCTGCGCGCGCAGTTCGAGGCCGGCGGCAGGCCGCGTCTCGTCGCCGCCATCAAGGAGCGGGTGAGCGAGCCGGGCTCGGGCCTCTATCTCCTCGTCGACGCCGACGGCACCAGGCTGGCCGGCAACCTGCCGCGCCTGCCCGCCGCGCTCGCCGAGGACGGCCAGGGTCACCTGTTCTCCTACCCGCGCTCCGCTAGCGGCAGCGGGCCGCGGGAGCGCCTCGCCACCGGCTTCTCGATGTCCGTGGCCGGCGGCCTCACCCTGGTGGTGGCGCGCGATATCGAGGACCAGCGCCAGCTCGCGGCCGGCATCGGCCGGCTGGCGCTCCTGAGCTTCGGCCTCCTGTGCGCGCTGGGCGTAGGCGCCGGCATCCTCATCAGCCGCAGCATGGTGTCCCGCATCGACAAGGTCACAGAGACCAGCCGGCAGATCATGGCCGGCGATCTTTCGCGGCGCATTCCCCTGAGCGGCTCGGGCGACGAGCTGGACCGCCTGTCCGAGGGCCTCAACGCCATGCTGGCGCGCATAGAGGAGCTGCTGGCCGCCCTGCGCGAGGTGTCCGACAACATCGCCCACGACCTCAAGACGCCGCTCAACCGCCTGCGCAACCGCGCCGAGGCGGCGCTGCGCAGCTCCGACGCCGTCACCCACCGCGAGGGCCTCGCCAGGACCATCGAGGAGGCCGACGAGCTGATCAGGACCTTCAACTCGCTCCTCCTGATCGCCCGGCTCGAGGCCGGCGCCGCCGCCGAGAGCATGATGCCTGTCGATCTCGCCGAGGTCATCGGCGACGTTGCCGAGCTGTACGAGCCCGTCGCCGAGGAGGCAGGACTCCGCCTGGCGGTTGCGGCCGAGCCGGGCCTGTGCACGGTGGCCAACCGCGAGCTGGTGGGCCAGGCCGTCGCCAACCTGGTGGACAACGCCATCAAGTATTCTGCCGCCACGGGCGTGCTTGTGGCGGCCGGCGCCGCCCTCGCGCCGCCGCCGCCGCCGCCGGAGATCCGCGTCGCGCTGAAACGCGCCGGCGATGCCATCGAGATCGCGGTGTCCGATCGCGGCCCCGGCATCGCCGCGGAAGACCGCGAGCGCGCCCTGCATCGCTTCGTCCGCCTGGAGAAGAGCCGCTCCCGCCCCGGCGCCGGCTTAGGGCTCAGCCTGGTCGCCGCCGTCGCCCGCATGCATGGCGGCACCGTGCGTCTGGAGGACAACGCGCCGGGGCTCAGGGTGGTGCTGTCCATTCCGGTGCGGCGGTCTCGGGTTGCGTCGTCAGACAACCATTGACGCCTTGCCAAGCTCACAGCGCCAGTCTACACATTTGCACGTTAATGTGCAGAAAGATGTAACTGTCAGATTGGCTGCCCCTTACTTGGCAGGCGAGAGTTGTTTCTCATCAGCCGACATACCCCTAACACGCGTGCCGCTGGACACGCTGCGGTCTCACTGAAATGCGCGGTTGAGGAGGACAACCATGGAGACCGACAGCCGGAAGCTTCTCGGACGGCTTCAGCAGGACGGCTGGCGGGTGGTGCGGATCAGCGGCGATCATCATATACTGCAGCGTCCCGATTTCGCGCACACAATCGTTGTGCCGCATCCCAAGAAGGATCTGCCACGGATCTACAAGGATGCGGGCTGGCGTCCGTAGCGGAGCACCATGAGGACCTACTTCGCCATAGTGCACAAGGACGAGGACAGCGCCGTAGGCGTCGTGTTCCCCGACCTGCCGGGCTGTTTCAGCGCGGGCGACACCTACAATAAGGCCATCGCGAACGCGCACGAGGCGTTGCGGCTCTACGCCGAGGCCGAGCGGGTCGCCGGGCGACAACTGCCGAAGCCCAGGACGTTCGATGCTCTCTATCGCGACCCGGAGGTGCGCGTGGAGGCACAGGGCGCTCCCTTCGTGGGCATCCGCCTGGAAGGCGAGGCCAAGAGCAAACGCGGCCCAAGCAAGCCGAAGCTGCAAAAGCGTTCGCGCAAGGTTGGTTGAAGCTCGCTGCGGTCTGTCTACTCCAGTCTTCCCACCGTTGAGTCGGCGGTCGCTCATATCGGGCGAGCCGGTTGGATAGGGAATGGGATAAGCTGCGCGCCCGTTGATACTGGGAGGGACGCGCCCTGGCCGATACACCGCTCCATCAACGCCTCATCGCGGCACCCGTTGTCCACGATGGCGAGCGGGCCGGCCGTGCGCTGGCCGAGCTGGAGCAGCGGTGCGGCGCCGAGCCGGACCTTGCGGAGCTTGGCCGGCTCATCGCCACGCCGGCCGTGCGCAACCTGCTGGCCGGCACCTTCGGCGCGTCGCCCTATCTCACCAGCCTTATCGAGCGCGAGCCGGCGGTCCTGCAGCGCGAGCTGGCGGCCCCGCCCGAGCGGTGCTTTGCGGAGCTAGTGGGGGAGCTGGACGCAGCGGTGGATGCAGTCGAGACTATGCCCGAGGCCATGCGCCTCCTGCGCCGCTTCAAGGCGGAGATCGCGCTCCTGATCGCGCTCAGCGACGTCGGCGGCGTGTGGCCGGTCATGACCGCCGCGCGCCGCCTCTCTGAGGCTGCCGATGCAGCGGTGGCCGCGGCCGTGCGCTTCCTCTTCCGCCAAGCCCAAAAGAAGGGGGACTGGCTGCCGCGGGAGCCGGCGGGCTACATCGTGCTGGCCATGGGCAAGCACGGCGCCTTCGAGCTCAATTATTCCTCCGACATCGACCTCATCGTCTACTACGACCTGGAGCGCGTGCGCGTCCGTCCCGGCCTGGAGGTGCAGCCGTTCCTGGTGCGCCTGACGCGCGACCTGGTGCGCCTCGTCAACGAGCGCACCGAGCACGGCTACGTCTTCCGCACCGACCTGCGCCTGCGCCCCGACCCAGGCTCCACGCCGCTTGCCGTCTCGACCGACGCCGCGCTCAACTATTACGAGTCCGTCGGCCAGAACTGGGAGCGCGCCGCCCTCATCAAGGCGCGCCCCGTCGCCGGCGACATCGCGGCCGGGCAGTGCCTGCTGCAGGATCTCTCGCCCTTCATCTGGCGCAAGTACCTCGACTTTGCGGCCATCGCCGACATCCACGCCATGAAGCGCCAGATCCACGCCGTGCGCGGCTTCGGGCAGATCGCGGTGGCCGGGCACGACATCAAGGTCGGCCGCGGCGGCATCCGCGAGATCGAGTTCTTCGCCCAGACCCAGCAGCTGATCGCCGGCGGCCGGCAGCCGGCGCTGCGCGTGGCCGAGACGCTGGTGGCGCTCGAGCGGCTCACCGATGCCGGCTGGATCAAGCCGGAGGTGCGCGATGACCTGGACGAGGCCTACCGGTTCCTGAGAACCGTCGAGCACCGGCTCCAGATGATCGCCGACGAGCAGACGCAGACCCTGCCGTCGGACCCCGACCGGCTCCTGCGCCTCGCCCGCTTCTGCGGCTTTCCCGATACGGCCGCCTTCGCCGCCTGCCTTACCGCCGAGCTGGAGCGGGTGCAGGCTCACTACGCCCGCCTCTTCGAGCACAGCCCGGCGCTGACCCACGGCGGTGCCAACATGGTGTTCGCCGGCGAGGCCGACGACCCCGGCACCGTCGAGGCGCTCGCCGGCATGGGCTATGCGCGGCCCAGCGACGTGATCGCCGGCGTGCGCGGCTGGCACCACGGCCGCTATCCCGCTGTGCGCGCCCCCCGCGCCCGCGAGTTGCTCACCGAGGTGCAGCCCCTGCTGATCGAGGCGCTGTCGCGCACGGCTGACCCCGACCAGGCCTTCATCGGCTTCGACCGCTTCCTCTCCGAGCTGCCCTCCGGCGTCCAGCTCTTCTCCCTGCTCAAGCAGAACCCCCCGCTGCTCGACCTGATCGCCGCCATCATGGGCAGCGCTCCGCGCCTCGCCCGCATCCTGAGCAAGCGCCGCCGGGTGCTGGATGCGGTGCTGGCGCCCGGTTTCTTCGGCGCCCTGCCGAGCGAGGCCGACCTCGACGCAATCGTCGGCGCCGAGCTCACCGGAGCCACCGACTTCCAGGACGTGCTCGACCGCGCCCGCCGCATCGGCCACGAGCAGGCTTTCCTGATCGGGGTGCGCGTTCTCACCGGCTCCATCAGCGCCGCCCAGGCCGGCGGTGCCTACGCGCTGGTGGCCGAGCGCATGATCGCGGCCATGCAGGCCGCGGTAGAGCGCGAGATGGCGGGGTCGCACGGCCACGTGCCCGGCGGCGCTACGGCCGTGGTCGCAATGGGCAAGCTCGGCGGACGGGAGATGACGGCCGCCTCCGATCTCGATCTGATCGTGGTCTACGATTTCGACCCCGACGCCACCCTGTCGGACGGCCTGAAACCCCTCGCACCCATTCACTACTACACCCGCCTCACGCAGCGCCTGATCAGCGCGCTGGCCTCCCAGACCGCCGAGGGCAACCTCTACGAGGTGGACATGCGGCTGCGGCCCTCAGGCCAGAAGGGCCCCGTGGCCACGCAGCTGTCGGGCTTCACCCACTATCAGCAGCAGGAGGCGTGGACCTGGGAGCACCTCGCCCTGACCCGCGCCCGCGTGGTCAGCGGCCCGCCCGCCCTGCGCGCGGCCGTGGAGCGGGCCGTCCGGGCCGCCCTCACCCGCCGGCGCGATCCGGCCAAGACCGCCAAGGAAGTGCGCGACATGCGCGCCCTGATGGAGAAGGAGAAGGGCACGCGCGACGTCTGGGAGCTAAAGCAGGTGCGCGGCGGTCTGGTCGATCTGGAGTTCATCGCCCAGCATCTGCAACTCGTGCACGCCCATGCCCACCCGGAAGTGCTGGGCACCAACACGGTTGACGCCCTGGTCAACCTGGAGCGCGCCGGTCTGCTGCCGGCCGCGGCGGCTGACGTGCTGCTGCCTGCGGCGCGGCTTTTCGGTAACCTTACCCAGATATTGCGGCTTTGCCTCGATGGCCCGTTCGTCGCCGGTAAGGCCGCGGATGGCCTCAAGGCGCTGCTGGTGCGGGCCGGGGAAGCGCCCGATTTCGCCCGCCTGGAAGCCGATCTGGCCGCCCGGCAGGCCGCAGTGGCAACGCTTTTCAATGAGATCGTGGCGTAGAAGCGCGAACGGGGTCAGACCCCTCGCACCGGCCGTGGCAGAAAAGCTTCGGCGCCAGAGGCGAGGGGTCTGCCCCCGTCATGATGCTGCAACCCCTGCGACGGGAAGGCGACGGCCACACCGTTGAGGGGGGCAGCAGGACCGCGTTTTTTGCCATATGATCGTGCCCGGGTAAGGGGCGAGCTGGTACCGCGGCGAGGCGAGATCGGGTGCTTGCACGAAAGGTTGGGGCCGGGCCGGCCAAACAGGCCGGTCCTGACGAGGCCGAGGACGAGGCTGCACTGGTCGCGCGCGTCGCTGCGGGGGAGGCGCCGGCTTTCCGCGCGCTCGTGGACCGTCACCTGCCCACCGTCCTGGCCATCGCCAGGCGGATGCTGCGGGACGACGCCGAGGCCGAGGATGTGGCGCAGGAGACGCTGCTGAGGCTGTGGCGCAACGCCGCCCGGCTGGAGCTGGGCGAAGGGGGGGTACGTCCGTGGCTGCGGCGGGTCGCGGCCAACCTGTGCATCGATCGGGTGCGCGCGCAGCGCAACACCAGCCTGGGCGAGGCGCTGCCCGAGGAGGTAGAGCCGGCGAGCCAGATGACGACGTTGGTGGAGCGGGAGCTGGGAAGGCGGGTGGATGCGGCGCTGAAGGCGCTGCCGGAGAGACAGAGGTTGGCGCTCACGCTCTTCCACTACGAGGGCATGAGCCAGATCGAGGTGGGCGAGGCGATGGGCATATCGGACGAGGCGGTCGAGTCTCTCCTGGCGCGGGCGCGCCGGGCGCTCAAGGCCTTGCTCAAGGACGAATGGCAGGGTCTGCTGCCGCAGGCGGACTGAGCCGATGAACAGGTCGTTGAGCAGCTCTTCAAGACAGGTTCGGGAATGACGAGCATGAGCAACATGGGCATGACGCTGGCCGAACTCGAGCAGCTGCTCGATGTCTACGGCGGCGATCGCGTGCGCTGGCCCGCCGAGGCCCGCACCGGGGCGGCGCAACTGGTCGCCAGGGATGCTGGCGCGCGGCGGCTGCTGGCCGAGGCCGAGGCGCTCGACCGCGTGCTGGAGCGCGCCCCGCTGCCCGCCGTGACGGTCGAGGCCGCGTTGGCCGAGCGCATCGTCGCCGCGGCGCAACGCTCCCCGCGCATCGTGAAGCTGGAGGAGTCGCGGCCTGCTGCCGTCGCCACGGCCGCCGGCTCCACCGCCGTCGAGGTGGCGGCGATGCCGGCGGCCGCGAGGTCCGCTCCCCGGCGGATGGGCCTCCTCCTCAGCCGGCAGGCCCGGGCGGTCGGGTTTCTTGCCGCCTGTCTCGCCATCGGCATCGTGCTCGGCGATTCCGACCTGACGCCGCAGCTGCTGCCGGAGCTTGTCGACATGACCGGGCTGTCGGCCGACAGCAGCGGCCTGGTGCAGGTCGCTCTTTCCGACGAGGTCACGCAGTGACCGCCGTGGTGACGGACATGACGAGCACCCGACCCGCCCGCTGGACGATGCCGGTCCTGGTCGGGTCGCTGGCGCTCAATCTGATCGTGATCGGCGCCATTGCGTCTCTGCTCTGGCGCGGTCACGCTGACTCCACGGCGACGCCGCTGGGCCGGCGCGTGGTGCCGAACATCGTCGGCTATGCCGTCACCCTGCCTCCCGAGCGCGTCAGCGAGCTGGAGCGGCTCACAAAGGACGAATGGCAGCAGGTGCGGCCGCTCCGTCGCGCGCTGTTGGAGGCCCGCGCCGAGGCGACCAGGGCGCTCACCGCCGAGCCGTTCGACAAGCAGCGGTTCCTGGCGGCCCAGGCACGGCTGGTGGCGGTCGACCAGGCCTCGCGCGAGGCCGCCTTCAAGCTCCACACCGCCATCTCCGTCAATCTCACGCCGGACGAGCGGCGCGGCTTCCCGCGCTGGCGCGAATGGCACCGCCTGCCGCAGAACCCGCTGGACGGGCCGGACAAGGCAATCGGCGAGCGCCAGCCCTAGAGCGTGGCGGCCATGTGCCGGGGCTTGCGAGTGCCGGCCCCCGCAGGCAAGACGATGCGCGCCGTCCATCCTTCGGCCGCAAGCCCCGCGCCAAGGCTGAGGGTCCCGCCCTGCATCTCGATCAGGGAGCGCGCCAGGATGACGCGCAGACCGTCGCTGCACGCTGAGTGGCCGGCCCGGCGACTTGCATCCTCGGTCGCCGCGGCGGGCTCCACCGCGATCTCGATATGGCGCTGGCTTCCCCTCGCCGCGATCGCGCCGCCGGGCGCGGTGCGGGCGGCGGCCTCGCCCAGCAGATGCTGCAACGCCTGGCCGGTCGCCTGCCAATCGCAGTTGACCTCCACGCCGAGACACCCTTGCATGTCCAGGCGGACGCCGCGCGCCGGAGCTCCCACCGCCTCCCAGGCCTCCTGCAGCAGCGCCGCGGCCGGCAGCCGGTCGCGCAGCAGCGCGCGCCGGTCGGCGACCAGAGAGGACATCGTTGCCGCGATCGCGATGGCGTCCTCCGAGGCTTTCAGCAGCCGCCCGCCGCTCTCGCTGATGTGGGCGGCGTACTCTTGATAACGGGCATGGCCCAGCGGTCCGTGCAGCTCGCGCAACATCACCTCCGAGAAGCCGATCATGGCATTGAGCGGCGTGCGCAGCTCGTGGTGCATCTGCGCCAGCAGCCGGCTCGGCCCTGCAGAGGCGCCGTGGGCTCGCCGATCCTGCCGCGCCGTGGCCCCCGCGGCGCGGGCGCCCAACCGCAGCGCGATGGCCGCGGCGACGGCGCAGATCGCAATCGGGACGAGAAGGCGCAGAGCCGCGGCGCCGCCCGGTCCTGCATCGGCCACCCCCGGCCAGCTCGGGTTGAGCAGCAGCCCAAGAATGAGACCGGCGACTGCACTCAGCGCGAGCAGCTGCAGCGGTGCGGCGCCGTCGGTGACACCCCGCGCCCAGTCGATCCAGCGATCCGATACCGCCGTCCGCCGCCACCACGCGCCGTCTGAGGGCCCGTGCCCCGCGTCCGTCCAGTGTGCGGACAGACCGCCCCCGTGGGTTGACGTGCCCTGCGTCATCCCTTCGCCCCGTCTGGTTTTTAAGATTTGCTGCCCACCGGCGATCCGGGGCTACGCGCACCGCCCGAATCACCATGTCTCATTCTGTATGAAGCGCGAATCGCTTGTCGAGAGGCGATCTCGCCTCCGGGCGAAAATATGACGGGCGTTGTCGGTTCGGACCAGCGCGCACGGAGCTTATCTCCGAACCGGCGCTTGTCTCGGGACGACGTGGCCCATGTCGGGCCCATGTCGCGGGGCCGCAGCGAGAGTGGCGAGCGCAGGCGCCCCGCGCCGGCCGGTCGTCGGCGGGCGGCGTTAACCTCGCCTTGGTCATGCGGCTGTCCGCGCCGGCAGGTCGCGCGCTAGATACCGGGCGAGCACGGGGGCCGATCGCGTTCCCGTGCGCGCGGCCCCTCCAGGTCCAACCCAGGTCCCAAGGCCAGGTCCCAAGGATGGTGTCATGCGGTACGGCGCGACAGACCGCGAGAGCGACAACGTCGAGGATCGCCGCGGACGCGGCGGCGGCTTCTTTCCGCGCGGCGGGGGCGGTGTCGTCATCCCGGTCGGCGGCGGACGCGGCCTCGGGCTCGGCTGGATCCTCCTGATCGGCATCGGCTGCCTGCTGCTGGGCATCAACCCGCTCGCGCTCCTGACCGGCGGTGGCCTGCGGATGCCCGACATGCCACGCCCCAGCGCGCCTCGCAGCGACGCGCCCGACTTGCGAGGCCTGCCCGGCAAGCCCGGCGTCGGCCAATCCAGCGACGCCATGGGCAAATTCGTGCGCCAGGTGCTGGCCGACAACGAGGACGTCTGGACCCGCGTATTCCAGGCTGCCGGCAAGCAGTACCAGAAGCCCACGCTGGTGCTCTTCAGCGGCGCGACCCCGACGGCCTGCGGGCCGGGTCAGTCGGCCATGGGGCCGTTCTACTGCCCGCTCGACCAGAAGGTCTACGTGGACCTGTCGTTCTATGACACCATGAAGCGCCGCTTCGGCGCCTCGGGCGATTTCGCCCAGGCCTACGTGATCGCCCACGAGATCGGCCACCACGTGCAGAACCAGCTCGGCATCGCCGACGCTGTGCAGCAGGCCAAGATGCGCGCCGGCAGCGAGGCGGAGGTCAATGCCCTGCAGGTCCGCATGGAGCTGCAGGCCGACTGCCTCGCCGGCGTCTGGGCCTCCCTCAACGAGCAGGTGAAGTCGCGCCTGGAGCCCGGCGACATCCAGGACGGGCTCAACGCGGCAGCCGCCATCGGCGACGACATGATCCAGCGCCGCACCCAGGGCTACGTGGTGCCCGACGCCTTCACCCACGGCTCCTCGGCGCAGCGCGTGAAGTGGTTCCGGCGCGGCCTGGAGACCGGCCAGGTGCGCGCCTGCGACACCTTCAGCACCCCGAACGTGTAGGAGCCGGCGAAGACCTGCGGCTTCGGCAAGGCCCGGACCGATTGATCGGGACCCGTCGGTTGTGGCACGGAGGAGGAGTGCGACCTCTGACGAAGTCGGGCAGATCATTGAGGTACTTCGGACCCGGGTCTGACCCGGAGCCGGCCTCTGAGCGCTCAAATCTGTCGGCGGCGCTGGAGCAAGATCGGGATGTTGAACATGGCCGGTACGAAGACCACCATTGCAAGACCTGCAACCGGTGAGACCGGTGCTACAATCACCGCCGCGGCATAGATCAATGTCCCGATGAAGCTCCGCACCAGCGTGGCACGACGGAACTGAATGTGCTCTCGGTCGTGCTCTGGTATTCGACCGAGACTATACCGGAGCAGACCGAAGACGGCCGAGCTCAAGGTCATGATGAGGGCGTAGAATGAGACAGCGCGCGCCGACTCGGGATGCTCTCCGAGGAAGGCGGTCGCCAACGGGATAAGCGATATGAAGAACAAGAGCAGCAGGTTCATCCACATCAAGGGAAACGTGGCGCGGCGTACGACAGCAAGCAGCTGGTGATGATTGACCCACAGGGCGCCGACGATGAGGAAGCTCAGCGCGTAGATCGCGAGCTTCGGCGCCAGCGGCGCCAGGAAACTGGGCCACACATCACCTTTGGCCGCGCCCTCCGGCAGCTTCAACTCAAGCACCATAATGGTGATGACGATGGCGATGACGCCGTCACTGAACGCTGCAATACGCTCAGTACCAGGATTTATGGTGACTCGGTCGCTGCCGTGCTGCGTCTCCATTGCTGTTCCCCTCCAATATTCCAATGATTGCATTGCGCGTTAAGAGCAGATTTAGCGGATTTGTCGGTGAGCCGCGAGGATGACGCCCAATTCCGCGGCGTGACCCTCTTGCTGCAGGTGCTCACGGCAGAAAGTGGCACTCACTCCCCGTGCAGGGCGAGTCATGATGGTCCGCTATCGAGGGTGGATTGACCCAGGCGTTGGCAAGCGCGGGACAGGGCTCGTATTTGAGTTCACGTCCTAGATCCCGTACATGCCCATCGGCAGGCCGAAGTGCACGCGGGCGGCGCCCATGGCGAAGGTGGCGGATTGGGCGGAGCTGTGGCTGCGGTACATGGCGCAGTCGCGCCAGTAGCGCTCGATGCGCTGGCCCTTCTTGGCCGCCGCCGAGCTGGCGGCGCGAAAGATGAGGTCCACGGCGTCGCACGCCATGCTGCCCGCGTTGATGAGCATGCCCCACAGCCGCAGGCTGTCCTCGGCCGAGAACGGCGTGCCGTCGGCGGCCCAGCGCCGGCAATAGTCCATGTACATCTCGCAGGCCTTGATGAGCACCGCCTCGGCGGTATCGGCGAGCAGCAGCGCCTGGCCGAAGGGGCGCTGGATGTTGGCGTCCTGATACCAGGGCGTAATGGGCGGGAAGCGCGTCATGCGCGCGCGGGCTATGGCCTCCAGCTCGTCGAGGGCGGCCCTGGCGGCGCCCACCACGGTGGCGACCAGCGAGGCGTGATAGGGCCCCATCATGCGGCCGAGGTACATGGGGTTGCCGTGCAGGCGCGTGCCGTGGGTGCCGTCCGGCACGTCGTCGGCCGACCACAGGCCCCGCCCCATCGTCACCACCCAGTGCTCCGGCACGAACGCGCCGGCGATCTTGACGCTGTTGGAGCCGCTGGCACGCATGCCGAGGGTGGCATCGCCACCCCAGTCGCCGAGGATCTCGCAGCTGCTGCGCGGCACGATGAACACGATCTGCTCGCTCGTTCCCTCCACCATGACGTTGCCGATGAAGTGCGTGGAGTAGGGCACGCCGGAGGCGTAGTTCCAGACGCCCTCGACGTGATAGCCGCCGTCCACGCGCCGGCATTTGCCGGCGGGACCCTGCGCCCGGTGCGGGGCGATGAAGTGCCCCTCGGGGCCGAACAGCTCCACCTGCGCCTGCTCCGGCCAGTGCGATGCGACCTGCGCGCCGTGCGTGGCGCCGAGGATCACGCACCAGCCGACCCCGGGGTCGCCGCGCGAGATTTCGATCATGGCCTTGTAGAAGGTCGGGTAGTCGAGCTCGTAGCCACCGAAGCGCTTGGGCTGCAGGGTACGGTAGAAGCCGGCCTTGACGAAAGCCTCCTGCAGCTCGGGCGAGTGACACCCGCGCGCCTCCGAGGCGTCCTGCTCCGCGCGGATGCGCTCGCGCAGGGCGACGGCGCGGGCGATCAGCTCCTTCGGCGCCAGGTCGGGCTCGGGCGCGGGGATGGCCCGCACCGGCTTGGCCGGGGGCCGGGCACGCCGCGTCGCATCGCTGCTCATTTCGCGACCTGGTCGAGCATGCTGGCCAGCGCCTCGGGCGCCGTCACGTTGGGGCTGTGGCTGGCGTCGATCTCGAAGAGCTGCCAGCCGGCGCCTGAGCGGAACCGGCGGGCGAACTGGCCGAAGGTGTCGTCGGGCGCGATGCGCGCGCAGTAGATGTAGGTGCGCGGCGGCGGAGTATCGGCATTCTTGAGGGCGATCGGCTGCGTGAAGCAGGCGATCGGCTGCCAGCGCCGCCGCGGCGTAATCCAGGCCATGTCCTCCGGCGAGGTGTCGGGTGGCGAGGGGTTGGGGGGCAGCAGCCAGCCGTCGCCCTGGGTGACGCTGGCGTCGCGACGACCGGCGCGCGCCTGCGCGGGAAGCAGGTCGAACAGGCTCTGCCCGTTCTCGGGCACGAAGGCGTCCAGGTAGACCAGCTTGGCGATCCGGTTGCGCGCCCGGTCGGCAACGCCGGTGGCGACCATGCCGCCATAGCTGTGGCCCACCAGCACGATGTCGGTGAGGTCCTCGCACTCGATCACGCCGAGGACATCGGCGATGTGGGTGTCGAGGGAGATGGAGCGGCTGGAAAGGTGGGCGCGCTCGCCGAGGCCGGTATAGGTGGGCGTGAAGATCTCGTGTCCCGCGGCCCGCAGCAGGGGCCGCACCTTCTTCCACGCCCAGCCGGCCGACCAGGCCCCGTGGCAGATCAGGAACGTCGCCATCTTGGGTATTTGTCCTCCCCGTTTCCAGCCCAAGGGGAACCTAGACTAAGGTGAGGGGCAGCCGCAAGCACCGACGTCGGAGCGTATCGCTGCCTCACCACGCCGCTGCAATGAAGCGCGTGGCGAGGTCGGCGTTGCGCGGGGAGAGGGAGACCGTACGGAGGTCTCACCACTTCCCCGTGTTCGGCATCGACGCCCACGGCTCGGCCTTGGGCTTGGCCTCGCCCTTCTGCAGCAGCTCGATGGAGATGTTGTCGGGCGAGCGGACGAACGCCATGCGGCCGTCGCGCGGCGGGCGGTTGATGGTGACGCCCGCCTTCGCCAGGCTGTCGCAGGTGGCGTAGATGTCGTCCACCTCGAACGCCAGATGCCCGAAGTTGCGGCCCTCGCCGTAGGCCTCCGGGTCCCAGTTATAGGTCAGCTCCAGCAGCGGCGCTTTCTCGGCGCTGGCCCGGCCCGTATCCTCCGGCGCCGCCAGGAAGATCAGGGTGTAGCGGCCGGCCTCGCTGTCCGTGCGACGGACCTCGCGCATGCCGAGCTTGCTGCAGTAGAAGTCGAGGCTCTTGTCGACGTCGCTGACGCGAACCATGGTGTGGAGATAGCGCACACGTGCCTCCTTTTGGACGTATTTCGTGGATCTATGTCGGACGCAGGGGGTTCGACAGACGCAACCTCGCTGCGGCTCACCCCCCGATCATAGCCGGGCGCCGCGCCTGAACAACCTGCGGATAACTCCTTGCACAGGATGCGAGGATGGCGCCGTAAGCGTTGCTGCCGCAATGCGAATCGACCTCGCCGCCGCGTCTGTGAATAAAATCGCGCGAATTCTGCGAGCCGCCGAATCGATAAATTCGAATCAGGGCCTGTTGATAACTCACCGGAGTTATCAACAGGTGCCCAACAGACATTGTTGTGCGCGCAACGGGATACCCCCCGTGATACTGAAATGATACACGATGCCAGCTCTTGCAGGATGGATATGCATAGACATAACACAATGAAAAATATGGATAAAAAATCCGTCTCGTCCGCGTCTTAAACTTGCTCCTGATACAATTCGGTGCAAATCGGCCCACAGGCAGGTATCTCCCGGGGCAATAAATGCTGGACATTGGCGCCACAGGAGAGGCAGTTTCGCCTCATCAATGCGTCGCGGCCGATGAGGGCAGAATTCGGACCGCGCCGCCAAGTAAGCGGGGTAAGCTTATGGGTGACGACAGGTTGCCCCCTCAGCTGGGGGCAGAGCAGACTGGCGTAGGTCCAGGTTTGGACCCGGCGGGAGGGCTCGAGGTCTTCGAGATCGCCGGGACCATCAAGTGGTTCGACATCTCCAAGGGCTACGGTTTCATCGTTCCTGACAACGGGCTGGCAGACGTGCTGCTGCATGTCACCTGCCTCCGGGCAGGCGGTTATCAGACGGCCTACGAGGGCGCGCGCGTCCACTGTCAGGTGCTGAACCGGCCGAGGGGCATGCAGGCCTTCCGCGTGCTCAGCATGGACGAGAGCACGGCCATTCATCCCTCCCAGCTGCCGCAGCGCACGCACGTCATCGTGCAGGCGGAGAGCGATTGGGAACGGGCCATGGTGAAATGGTTCAACCGTGTGCGGGGCTTCGGCTTCCTGACGCGCGGGGAGGGCACACCCGACATCTTCGTCCACATGGAGACGCTGCGCCGCTTCGGCTTCACGGAGCTGCGGCCCCAGCAGACGGTGCAGGTGCGCTGGGGCATGGGCGTAAAGGGCTGCATGGCGGCCGAGCTCAGGCCCGACGGCGTGCCGCCCACCTTCCCGCCGGCGCACTGAGCGGTCGCAAGGCCCAGGGCCGGCGGCCGCCGGCCCGACCCCTTCCCTTTGTAAGAGCCTCTGATCGAGGGCTGGTTGCCTCGCATCCGGCCCTTGAGCTTGTTAGCTCGCCCGTCCAACGGCTGCACCGACCTCTCCGCTCGGATTCCGGATCAAGCGAGGCGCTACGCGGGTGCGTATAGCGCGGTAAAGTCGAAGTAGGCGTGCGCCGCGATCACGGGCCACAGCTGTTTGCGCTGTACGTACCAGTAGGCGAACACCAGGCCGACGGGAACGATTGAGAGTGCCGCGATCGGGCCCTGGTAGAGATGGTAGGTCAGGCGGATCGCCGTGCTGACATGGATGGCGGTCCAGGCGCCGTACCTCGGCGCCAGTCGGCTGACGAGGTAGCTGCAGACAAACAGCTCCTCGAAAATCGGGTTCACCACCGAGACGGCCAGGATCGCCCCAAGCCCGATGCCGGGCGCTACGAACGGGGCTGCAGTGGCGGCCATCGATTCCGGCACCACCTGGGCCAGCACCGCATAGATGAGCGCCACGGGGACCATGGCGCAGAGGATCAGCGCTACAGTCCACAGGGCCTGGTGGCCAATCGCCAGGGCGAGGCTCCGCTTGACGGGTCTTTCGGTCCAGACGACTCCCAGGAGCCGCAAGGTCCAGCCGCGTCGCCACAGGAACCAGCCAAGGACGACGAGACTGGCGATCTCCTGCAGAACGAGCTCGCCCAGGTCTCGCTCGGTGAAGGACGGAAACTGATAGGACGGCGCCAGTGTATCGCCGAACGCCCAGAGCGAGCCGACGATGAACCAGCCGAATGCCACGCACACGACGATGGCGATCTCGGCTCCGGCCGAGAGCGACCTGATCCACGCGTCGAGCCAGCGCATGCTCCCTCCTGATCGGCGCAGCAACACATGCACCTTCTGTATATTGCTTTCCCGGCCAGAGGCCGGGATGAGGCCCGGAGCCGCGATGCTTTGTGGGTTTGCCCCATAGTCGCAGTCGGCTAAGGCCATTCGGGAGCTCTCCCTCGGGAGCCCCGTCAGTTCGCTCCCTCCAGCAGGCGTCTCGCGATCACCTGCGCCTGGATCTCCGCAGCGCCTTCGAAGATGTTGAGAATGCGGGCGTCGCACAACACGCGGCTTACCGGATACTCCAGAGCGAAGCCGTTGCCGCCGTGGATCTGCACGGCATTGTCGGCGTTGGCCCAGGCGATGCGGGCGGCGAGCAGCTTGGCCATGCCGGCCTCCAGGTCGCAGCGCCGGCCCTCGTCCTTCTCGCGCGCGGCGAAGTAGGTGAGCTGGCGGGCGACCATCGTCTCGACCGCCATCATGACGATCTTGTTGGCCACGCGCGGGAAGGCATAGATGGCCTTGCCAAACTGGGTGCGCTCCAGCGCGTACTTGAGCGCCAGGTCCATCGCCGACTGGGCCACGCCGATGGCGCGCGCCGCCGTCTGGATGCGCGCCGCCTCGAAGGTGGTCATCAGCTGCTTGAAGCCCTGCCCCTCGACGCCACCCAGGAGCTGCGCGGCCGGCACCTCGAAGCCGTCGAAGGAGATGTCGTACTCCTTCATGCCCCGGTAGCCGAGCACCTCGATCTCGCTGCCCGACATGCCGGCGGCCGGAAACGGCTCCGCGTCGGTGCCGCGCGGCTTCTCGGCGAGTAGCATGGAGAGGCCCCTGTAGCCGGGCTCACCGGGGTTGGTGCGCACCAGCAAGGTCATGAGGTCGGCACGGACCGGGTGCGTGATCCAGGTCTTCTGGCCGGTCACCTTGTAGACATCGCCCTCGCGCTCCGCGCGGGTCTTGAGCGAGGCAAGGTCGGAGCCGGTGTTGGGCTCGGTGAAGACGGCCGTCGGCAGCAGCTCGCCCGAGGCGATCCTGGGCAGGTATTTGCGCTTCTGCTCGTCGGTGCCGGCGCCGAGTATCAGCTCGGCGGCGATCTCCGAGCGGGTGCCGAGCGAGCCCACGCCGATATAGCCGCGCGACAGCTCCTCCGACACCACGCACATGGCTTCCTTGCCGAGGCCGAGGCCGCCGTAGGCCTCGGGGAGGGTGAGGGCGAACACACCAAGCTCGCCGAGCTTGGCGAGGGTCTCGGCCGGGATGTAGCTGTTGGAGAGGTGCCACGCGTGGGCGTGCGGCTCCACCTCGCCTCGCGCGAAGCGTCGCATCTCGTGACGCATGGCGCCGAGGGTCTCGTCGAGGCCGGTGTCGCCGAAGGTGGTGGCCTCGGGTTGGGCCGCGATCAGGCGTGCCAGCTCGGTCCTGCCGGTTTCCGCGCAGCCCTCCGCCACCAGGTCCGCGACCGCATCCTCGAAGCGGCGCACCTCGGCGCGGGGGACGCCCAGCGCCGCGGGACGAACCGTCTCGGCCTGGCTCATGGGGATGCCGCCGCCAATCTGGGCGAGGTACTCGCCGAAGGCGGCGGCCAGCAGCAGCTCCTCGGTGCGGCCGAAGCGGCCGGTCGCCTCAAGGCGCGTCGCCCACCCCAGCATCTGCCGCAGCGCCTCGATGTAGGTGGCGAGCCACGCGAGGCCGTGCCCCGCCGCCTGCTCGGCGTCGAGGCCGCCGGCGGCCTCGACGCGGGCGCGGACCGCAGCCCTGGCATGATGCAGGAGGCGCTCCGCAGCGGCTACCGCATCGCCACAACGGGCAGGGAGGCCGGCCACGCCCGAGCCCGCAGGAGCCTTCGGCGTGGGCTGGGACAGTTCGGACATGGAATACCGTGCTCCTTGCACCGCCTGAGGGGTCGGTCGGGACAGCCCTGCGCAGCGCCATATTGCATTGCAACAATAGCGCCCGCCCACACGCTGGCAATGCGTATCACCGCCGCCGCAGAACGATGACGACCTCGGCTTCCGTGCCGGGATCTGGCTCCGGCTCTGGCACCCGGGGCGGCGCCGCCGAGACCGTCGGCTGTCTCGGCGTGGATGCCCCGCCGCCTATTCCTGCCGCAGGCGCCCGCCGCGCCGGCTCGCGGATCACGAACGAGACTGTCGCCTCCTCCGGCTCCGGCGGGGCGCGAACGGTTTCCGCGAGCGGCGCGCTGCCCGGCCGCTCTGGATCGGATCGTGCCGCTGGGGCCACCTCTATCCACGGCGTCCCGGCCGCCGCGGGCCCCGTCTCGGCACTCTCCAGCAGCACGGGATCGTTGCGGATGTGGTCCAGGACATCGCGCAACGAAACTCTGCGGCGTCCGGCGGGCGCCTCGGCCTGCGACCGTGCCTGAGCCTGAGCCTGGCGCCGCAGGTGCTCGATGGCCTCATTCAATTGCGCCCAGCAGCGGTAGACAGGATTGCCCGCCAGCGCCGTCTCGTAGCCCGCCCAGTCCGCGTCGCCGGCCGCCCCTCGCGGCGCCTGCCACGGCGCGTCTACCGAGAGGGCGATCTCCAATTCGGTCCTGGCCCGCTCCAGTGCGGCGATCCAACTCGCTGTCTCGGTGTCGCTCACTGGGGTGCCGTCCTGGGTCCATCGCAGTCCTGTGCCTCCGGGCCGGAGCGCGAAGGCTTAAGAACGCGACGCAGCACAGCATAGCAGCATTCGTCGGCGCCCGCGCGTGGCCCGGCACGCCGACGGGCCGCCTCGGCCCGCCTCGACGGTGCCCGCCGTTCTCACTGGACTGGCACGGGCGGGCGACGCGGAGGCAACGGGTCTTCCTCTCCCGCGCTCGACTCGGCCATCCGCAGGCGCACAGCTGCCGCCACGATCCGGAGGGGGAGCGTGGGGAGGGAATTTGCGGTCAGCCGTGTCGCTCGCCCCAGGCGTAAAGGGCCTTGAGGACGGGTGCCAGCGCCTTGCCCTTCTCGGTGAGCAGATATTCGTAGCGCGGGGGGTGCCGCTCGTAGAGGCGGGTTGAGACCACGCCTTGCGCCTCCAGCCGCTTGAGGCGGGCCGACAGCGTGTTCGGCGCCACGCCGGGCAGGCGCTGCCCGATCTCCTGGAAGCGCAGCGGGCCGTGCCGGAAGAGATCGCGCAGGATCAGCAGCGACCACTTCTCGCCAACCACATCCAACGCCCGTGCCACCGGGCAGCTCTGTCCATAGCCGTCCGCCATAATCGTGACCCTAGCGCCTCTACTATCGATTGGCAAGTGGCTATAAATTGACAAGTAACTATCGATCGAATACCAACACCCAGGGTGCGGTGCGTCAGAGACAGGAGGTGCATCATGACACGACGACCGGGCTGGGTTCCCGCTCTGCTCCAGGTTGCCGGCACCGTCGGCGTTGCCGCCAAGCGGCTCGGCATGAGCCTCGCGCCGTGGTCTGCGAGGGCGTGGGCGCGGATTTTGCGGGTGGCAACCGTCGTCGTGACCGGATCGCTCGCGGTCGTCCTAGCGCTGTCGCTGGTGGGCGTCAACGGCAGCGCCGGGCCCTGGTCCCCTACGCTTCGGAGCGCGATCCTCGCCTCGATCGGGATCGCCGCCGCGCTCATCGGCGGGGCGCGGCGCTCCGCTGCGGAGGGGCAGTGATGGCATCGGACCGCAGGCTGGCGGAGCCGACCGTATCGCGCAGCGCGAACTCCCTGCTGCAGGCGCCCATCCTGCCCACATTGCTGCGCCTCACCGCGCCGAACCTGGCCGCCATGCTGGTGATCGCGCTGGTGGCAGTCTGCGAGACCGCCTACGTCGGCATCCTTGGCACCACGCCGCTGGCGGCCATCGCCCTGGTCTTTCCCATGGTCATGCTGATGCAGATGCTCTCCGCCGGCGCCATGGGCGGCGGCGTCTCCTCGGCGATCAGCCGCGCGCTGGGCGCCGGCGACGTCAATCGCGCCAATGCGCTGGCGTTCCACGCGGCGGTGATCGGAGCAACCGCCGGCCTCTTCTTCAGCGCCATCTTCCTGATCTTCTGCGTGCCGATCTTCCGTGCTCTCGGCGGATCCGGCGCGGTGCTCGGCGAGGCGCTGGCCTACGCCGATATCGCGCTCACTGCGGCCGTCCTCACATGGCTCCTCAATACCTTCGCCTCCATCGTGCGCGGCACCGGCAACATGCGCGTGCCCTCCCTTACCCTGCTCGCGGCCTCGGGCCTGCAGATCGTGCTCGGCGGCGCCCTCGGGCTCGGCATTGGCCCGATCCCGCGCTTCGGCCTCGCCGGCGTCGCGTCGGGTCTCGTCATCGCCTATACCTCGGCTGCCCTGTACCTGCTCTGGTTCCTCGGCACGGGACGCGGGCGCCTCACGCTGAGGCTCAATGCTGCCGCGCTCAACCGCGAGATGTTCCTCGATATCCTCAAGGTCGGCGCCGTGTCCGCCCTGAGCCCGTTCCAGGTGGTGCTCACCGTGCTGATCCTGACCCGCCTGGTGGCCGCCTTCGGCACCGAGGCGCTGGCCGGCTACGGCATCGGCGCGCGCCTGGAGTTCCTGCTCGTCCCCATCGTGTTCGCCATCGGCGTCGCCTCGGTGCCCATGGTCGGCATGGCCATGGGCGCGCGGCAGGTCGAGCGCGCCCGGCAGGTGGCATGGACCGCCGCCGGCGTGTCGATGACCGTGCTGGGCGCCATCGGGCTCACTGTGACGCTGGCTCCCGACCTCTGGTCCGGGCTGTTCACGGGCGATGCCGCGGTGCGCGCGGCCGCCAACCTCTACCTGCGCTGGGCCGGCTGGGGGTTCGCCTTCGTCGGGCTGGGGCTGAGCCTCTATTTCGCGTCGCAGGGCTCCGGCAGGGTCCTGCCTCCCGTTCTGGCCGGCACGGTCCGCCTCCTGGTGGTGGTGCTCGGCGGCCTGTGGCTGGCTGCGAACGACGCCCCGGTCTGGGCCCTGTTCGCCGTGGTGGGCACAACCATGACCGCCTTCGGCCTCTCCGTTGCCGCGGCCGTTTATCTGACGCCCTGGGGCAGCAACGACGGCCGCTGAGCGACGGCCGAGCACGGCCTCGGCACCGGGATTTTCAAACTCTTCCAGAACGTCGCGGTGGCGGTATCGCTTACTATAAATGTGCCAGGCTGGCGGCAATCGTTCTCTTTCATCGAACGATTTGAGATGTATTATGCGTTGGATCGCATGATTGCGGGATGCTGCCATGGCAGCCGGGACCTTGGGAGGCTCGGCAATGACGCCGTGGACGCACGCGCGGACTGACTATTCGGCAGAGACGAGACGGCGCGATGCCGGGACGGCATATCTTCCGCAGGTCGCAGCCTGGCTGCAGCCGCTCCTGCCCGGCGTGCTGCTGGCGGGAGCCATCGTGGCGGCGGCGTTCGCTGCGCGCCGGCTGCCCGGCATGGGGGTGCTGAGCCCCATGATCCTCTCCATCGTCCTCGGGATTGCCTTCCACAACGGCTTCGGGACGCCGGCGAGCGCCAGGGCGGGCGTGGCCTTCTCGGCCCGCAAGCTCTTGCGGCTGGGCATCGTTCTGCTGGGGCTGCAGCTCACCGCCGCGCAGGTGCTGGAGGTGGGGGCGGCGGGTCTCGCCATTCTCGCCCTGTGTGTCGTCTCCACCTTCGCCGTCACGGTCTGGCTGGGGCGCCTTCTGGGCGTGGAGCCGAGGCTGGCCGAGCTGATCGCCGGGGGCACATCCATCTGCGGGGCCTCGGCGATCGTCGCCACCAACACGGTGACGGAGGCGCCGGAGGAGGATGTGGCCTATGCGCTGGCCTCGATCACCCTGTTCGGCTCCATCGCCATGTTCGTTTATCCGCTGCTGGCGGGCGTGCTGGGCCTTTCCCCGGCGAGCTACGGCCTGTGGGCCGGCGCCTCGATTCACGAGATCGCCCAGGTGGTCGGCGCCACCTTCCAGGCCGGCCAGCAGGCCGGCGAGGCGGGCACTATCGCCAAGCTGTCGCGCGTCATGATGCTGGCGCCCATGGTGATGGCGCTGGGGCTTGTCGCCGCGCGCCGATGCAGCCCCGGTGCCGGCCGGGCCAAGGCACCGGTACCGTGGTTTGTGCTGGGCTTCGTGGGCGTCGTGATCCTCAACAGCATCGTGCCGCTGCCGGCGGAGGCGAGGGCCGCAGCCGGGGTGGCCACCACGCTGCTGCTGTCGATGGCGCTGGCGGCGCTGGGGCTGGAGGCGAGCATCGCCAAGCTGCGGGCGAAGGGGGCGAGGCCCCTTGTCCTCGGCGGGCTGGCGTCGCTGTTCATCGCCGGCTTCAGCCTGGTGCTGGTGAAGGCGTTCGCGACATGATCGGCGCGACTTGGCCCGCAACATCGCCCCCGCCGGATGACCCCCTCAGCCGATGACCCTTGAGCAGCTGCGCATCTTCGTGGCGGTGGCCGAGCGCGAGCACGTCACGCGGGCCGCCCGCGCGCTCAACATGACGCAGTCGGCCACCAGCGCCGCCATCACGGCGCTGGAGAGCCGATATGCCACCCGGCTGTTCGACCGCATCGGCCGCCGCATCGCCCTCACCGAGGCCGGCCGGCTGTTCCTGGTGGAGGCCCGCGCGGTGCTGGCCCGCGCCGCCGCTGCCGAGCGGGTGCTGGCCGATCTCGCGGACCTCAAGCGCGGCTCGCTGTTGATTGCCGCGAGCCAGACGGTGGCGAGCTACTGGCTGCCCCAGGTGGTCGAACGCTACCGCAAGCGCTATCCCGGCATCGCCATCGCCCAGAGCATCGGCAACACGGAGTACGTCGCCGGCCGGGTGCGCGACGGCCTGGCCGACCTGGGGTTCGCGGAAGGCGAGCCGATCGACGACCCCGCGCTCATCGTTACGCCCGTGGCCGAGGACGAGCTGGTGCTGGTGGTGCCCAAGCGTCATCCCTGGGCGCGCCGGCCCCCGCGCTCACCTGAGGAGATCGCCGCCGGCCCCTGGGTGCTGCGCGAGCCCGGCTCCGGCACCCGCGCTATCTTCGAGGCCGCCCTGCCGAGGCTGGGCCTGGCGCCGGGGCAGCTGGAGGTGGCCCTGGAGGTGCCCTCCTACGAGGCGGTGCGCGCCGCCGTGGAGGCCGGCACCGGCGTCACCGCCATCTCGCGGCTGGTGGTGGCCAACGCGCTGAAGGCGGGCACGCTGGCCGCCGTTAAGTTGGAGCTGCCGCGCCGGCATTTCTTCGTGCTGCGGCACCGGGAGCGGTACGCGACCAAGGCGGCGCAGGCGTTTGTGGAGCTGGTAGGGGGTGGGGGATAGGGTCGCAAAGGGGGCAGCTCCCGCGAGTCTGACCCCCGGTCCGACTCAGGCGACAGCGATGGCGCTCCGCCCCGGTCGAGACCGGCGTGCCGCCGTGCTCGTGGCCCCCGCCAGCGGGGAGAGGAAGGCCGCGCGGCGGCGCCTCAGTAGAACAGGCTCGACACGCTCTCCTCCCGAGCCGTTCGCGCGATGGCCTCCGCCAGCAGCGGCGCAATCGAGAGGACGCGGATGTTGTGGGCGGACGTGGCAGCGTCGGTGGGCTGAATCGAGTCCGTGATGATGAGCGTCTTGATGTTGGAGGCGGAGATCTTGGCCACTGCCCCGCCCGTCAGCACGCCGTGGGTGATGTAGGCGACCACCTCGGTGGCGCCCTTCTCCAGGAGCGCGTTGGCGGCGTTGACCAGGGTGCCGCCTGAATCGACGATGTCGTCAATCAGCACGCAGCGCTTGCCGTCCACGTCGCCGATCACGTTCATGACCTCCGACTCGCCGGGGCGCTCGCGGCGCTTGTCGCAGATGGCAATGGGCACGCCGATACGCTTGGCAAGCGCGCGGGCGCGCACCACGCCGCCGACATCCGGCGACACCACGACCAGGTTGTCGGTGCCGTAGCGCTCCTGGATGTCGCGCACCATGGTGGGGGCGGCGAACAGGTTGTCGGTGGGGATGTCGAAGAAGCCCTGGATCTGACCGGCGTGCAGATCCACGGTCATCACCCGGTCGACGCCGGCGCGCTCGATCAGGTTGGCCACCAGCTTGGCGGAGATGGGGGTGCGGGGGCCGGGTCGGCGGTCCTGGCGGGCGTAGCCGAAGTAGGGCATGACAGCGGTGATGCGCCGCGCCATTGAGCGCTTCAGCGCATCCACCAGGATCAAGAGCTCCATGAGGTTGTCGTTGGCGGGGAACGAGGTGGACTGCAGGACGTAGACGTCCTCGCCGCGCATGTTCTCCTGCACCTCGACGAACACCTCCATGTCGGCGAAGCGGCGCACGACGCTCCTGGTGAGCGGGAGATTGAGGATGCCCGAGATCGCCTCCGCCAGGGGGCGGTTGCTGTTGCCGGCAACGAGCTTCATGCGCGTCGCTCCCCGATTGCGGCTCGACTCTCGGGTGTCGAAGGGCATCTCGGCAGACGATTCCGTTCGCATCCGGGCGGCGTTCTAGCAAGCGCCGCCGCGCCTTGCAAACGGAGCCGATGCAACGCTCCCGTCGTGGCCTTGCAGCTGCAGCCCGCAAGGCGGGCTGCAGCCGGAACGACGGCAGGCTCAGTTGACCGCGCTGGGAGCGGGCAGGAGCTTCAGGATGCCCTGGACCGCGGCGTTGGCGGCCTGGTCGGCGACGCGGCCCCAGGCGCCGTCGAGGGAGCCCTCGGGGATGTCGTTCTTCTGCGAGACGGTGCCGAGCTTCTTGCCGTGGGGATCGCGCACCACCCACTCGATCTGGATCGCCTGCTTGCCGTCGCGGCCAGCGCCCAGGATGACATTTCCTTCCACGCGATAGGTGGCAGGGGTGGCCCGCTCGGTCAGCGAGACGCCCTTGGTCTGCAGCTCGCGCTGGATGGCGGCTGTCAGGGACGTGCTGCCGTCGCCGGGAGCGCCCTTGACGGAGGGGACGACGGCCGTCAGGGCGCCGTCTCTGGCGATGCTGCCGGTGGTGGTCTGCGTGGAGGCGAGTGCAGGACCCTTCTTGCCGGCGGGGCGCGCAGCAGCTTCTGCCGTCTTGGCCGCGCTCGCCGGACCAGCGTCGGCCACGGCGGCGGATGAGGAGCCGGCGCTGGGCAGCCACGTGACGAACGATCCGGTGGCCTTGGCGGCGATGGCCTCGGCGACGGCGGGGGTGATGGCGGCCCACGGATCCTGCGACGGGCTGGCAGGCACGATCTCCTCGCCGGCGAAGCGGTTCACGCGCTTGCCCGAGGGCTCCGACACGTCGAGCACATAGGAGACCTTGGTGCCGTTCTTCTCCTTGGCTGCGAGGATGTAGGGGCGCAGGTTGAAATCGGCGCGGTCGTCCTTGGCGGCGACGCTGACGCGCTGGCGCTCGAGGGCCGAGGAGAACTGCTGATGCAGTTGGCGGCCGAGGGCGTCCGGAGGGCCGACGATGGAGTTGATCGCCACCTTGGCCACCGGGGACTGTGCCACCTCCTGCGGCGGAGGCTCCTGCGTGGGGGCCGCAGCCTGCTGGAACAGCGAAGGCAGCGAGTATGAGCCGCCGCTGCACCCCGCGAGGCCGATTCCCATTACAGCGGCCAGCGCCACCGCCATGCAATGGCGCCGCGCCGCAGCAGCGTCCCTGGTCGTCACCGTGACGTCCCCCTCTGATCTTTGAAGCCCAGCTGAATCCCGGCTGCCGACTCACAAACCCTTGCGGCGGGTGATTCTTCGGCCTACACCCCAGCAGACTCCCTCAACCCTGACAATATCCCTATGCCCACAAAGCAGGGAAAAAGCTTAAGCCTCCCCAGATTGCGAAATCGTGTAGAAGACCGCAACTCGTGGAGTCCCAGTTGCCTAGCTCAACACAATGGCGGAAATCTGCCGACCATAGTCGGTCTCCCCACGTTTCTGCGACCTTCGGTAGCTGAAAAAATCAACCTGCTCCGTGTAGTTGCAGGCTTCGGCCGCCGCGACCATGGCGACGCCGGCCGCGCGCAGGCGATGCGCCACGTAGGCGGGCAGGTTGAAGGTGGGGCGGGCCTCGGCGCCCCCGCTCTTGCGGGCGAAGAAGCGTGCGTTGGCGGGGTCGTGCTTTAGGAGCCCGGCCTCGAACTCGGGTCCGACCTCGTAGGCGCCCGGTCCGATGCAGGGGCCCACCGCGGCATGAATATGCCGGCGGGCCGCGCCCAGGCCTTCCATGGCGTCGATGGCGGCCTCCGCGATGCCCGCGAGCGCGCCGCGCCAGCCGGCATGCGCGGCGCCGACCACGCCGGCCCGGGTATCGGCCAGCAGGATGGGCGCGCAGTCGGCGGTGAGCACGCCGATCGCCAGCCCGCGCGTGGCCGTGACCAGGGCGTCGGCCTTGGGGCGCTCGGCGAGGGGCTCGTCGTCCACGATCACGGCCGTGGTGCCGTGCACCTGATAGGCCGAGACGATCCTGCGGGCGCCCAGATGCCGGGCGACCCGGGCGCGGTTCTCCTGGACCGCCTTGGGGCTGTCCTTCGAGCCGACGCCGCAGTTGAGACTGGCATAGATGCCCTCCGAGACCCCGCCGCGACGGCCGAAGAAGCCGTGGGCGATGCCGGTGAGGTCGGACAGCTCGGGGATCAGAACGGGGTGGGGCATCAGGCTCGGTCCTAGCCGAAGGCTGGTGGCGCTGGAAGGGTCGGAGAGCGCACCGCCAGCGCCTTGAAGAGCTGGCCCATTCCGCCGGGCGACATCAGCCGCTGCGTCGCCGCCTCAAGGTCTGCGGCGCGCGAAGGGTTGAGGGCCATCAGCCGCGCGGTGCGCTCGACGATGCCGAGCCGGCCCAGGAATTCGGCCTGGGTGACCGGTCCCTCGACCGCCAGGCCCGCAGCGCGCGCTTTCTGGGCCAGAGCCGAGAACTGCACGTGGGACGTGAGGTCTGCTGAGCCGGGCTCGGCCAGCGGATCGACATAGGCGTGGCCGCGGACCGCCTGGAGGGTGTCGCCGAACGAGGGCTCGGCGGGGCCATAGTCGATGAGGAGCGCAACGTGTGGCGCCGTGCGGGCTGCGAGCGCTGCCAGCAGCTCATCCTCGCCGGCGCGCCGCTCGACGATGGCGCCTTGACGGGTCGGCAGATCGCTCTGGAGCTCGATCGTCCCTCCGGCAGCGAATGCGAGACGGCCGCCGGGGCCGAGCGCGACCACGCGCTCGCGCCAGCTCGGGCCATCGTGGACGAGCTGGCGGATGGGCAGGGCATCGAGAAACTCGTTGGCGACAACGATGGCCGGTCCCTCGGGCACTTCCCTGAGACTCTCGTGCCACGTCACGGCAGGCACGTGTCCCACGCCGGCATCGCTGCGAAGAAGCGCCGCGCATTGCAACCGGCGCATCGGCTCGCTGATCTCGACCAGATGCACCGAGACCGCGGACAGGAACCCCGCCATCGCCTTGCCGGCGCGGAGCGCATCGCGCATCAGCGTGCCGCGGCCCGGTCCCAGCTCCACGAGACGCAGCAGTGCCGGCCGGCCTATCGTCTCCCAGACCACCGCGCTCCACAGCCCGATCAGCTCGCCGAAGACCTGGCTGATCTCCGGCGCTGTGATGAAATCGCCTCCGGCGCCGATGGACCTTGCCTTGTGGCGATAGCCGTAGAGTGGGTGGGCGTGGCAGGCTTCCATGAACTGATCCACCCGCATCGGCCCCTCGCGGCGGATGCGTGCGCTCAGCTCAGCCCGCAGGCCGCCCTGTGCGCCGTCGGCGCTGTCAGCCAGAGGACTTGGCATCGGCCAATGCCGGCGTGCGCCTGGCGGCCTCTCGCAGGATCCAGACGCCGGCCAGGATCATGGGGATGGAGTAGAAGATGCCGGCCGTGAGAGGGCCAAGATTGAGGAAGTGTCCCGGCTCCGGCTCGCGGAACAGCTCGCAGAACGACCGGGCGAGGCCGTAGCCGATCAGGAACGTTCCCGCCACCATGCCGGGACGCCGCAGCGCTGCCATCCGGTGGGCCATCCACCACAACAGTGCGAACAGCACCACGCCCTCCAGCGACGCCTCGTAAAGCTGGCTCGGATGCCGCTCCAGCCCACCGGCCTCGCGCGCGGGAAACACCATGGCCCAGGGCAGACTGGTGGCGCGCCCCCACAGCTCGCCGTTGATGAAATTGGCGATCCGACCGAAGAACAGGCCGATCGGCACCGCCGCCGCGCAGGAATCCAGGACGCTCCATGGGTTGGCGCCGACGCGGCGGGCGAACAGCACGATGCCGACGATGGACCCGAGCAGGCCGCCATGGAAGGCCATGCCGCCCCTCCACACCGCCAGAATATCGAGCGGATGCTGGATATAGTGCAAAGGCTCGTAGAACAGAACGTGGCCGAGGCGCCCACCCAACAGGACCCCCGCCGCGACGTACACCAGCAGATCGTCGGTGTCGCGCTGGGCGAAGGGCGCCTTGCCGTGCGGCCACAGGTTGCCCTGCGCCAGCAGGCGCTTGATATAGACCCACCCAAGCAGCAGGCCCGCGACATAGGCGAGGCCGTACCATTTGATCGAGAACGGTCCGAACGGTCCGAACGGCCCGAACGGGCCGAGCGCGTCGGGGTTGATGTTGGGATATGGGATCGCGAGGAAAGGCATGCCCTGGTTTCCAGCACCGGTTGTCAGCTTGTCAAGATGCGCTGTCGCGCCTTGATCGGGTGAGGCTCAATCCCCATAGTAGGGCAGCTTTCGGGCACAGTGCCCGGCCGCGCAAGGTGCGCTCCCGTGACACAGACGACCAACCGCTTCCTCGACGAGCTGTCCAAGCTCCTGACCGATGCCGCCGGCGCCGCCCAGGGTATGCGCCGGGAAGTTGAAACCCTGATGAAGGCCCAGGGAGAACGCATCCTGCGCGACATGGACGTGGTGCAGCGCGAGGAGTTCGAAGCGGTCAAGGAGATGGCCGCGAAAGCACGCGACGAGAACGAGCGCCTGAGCGCCCGCGTCGCCGAGCTTGAGAGCGAGCTGATCCGCCTGCGCCAGTAAGCCGGGCGGCCGGGCGGAGGTGGGGCGGCGCTCTGCCTTTTGCACAGCTCTCGCCGACTTGCTGCCATTTTGGTCGTGGGAGAATTGGGGGGTCGGCTTGCCAGCACTGACGGCGTTCGCTTACGTCATGACTCGTCAACAAGTGCAATAACCGACGGCGGATATAACGGGCTGCCGCCATACTGGGACGACGCCCCGAGCACAAAACCCCGAGCCACAAAGCCCCGGGCACAGTGCGGGCGATAGGGAGCAGCAGACACATGGCGCGCGCCGAGTCAGGCCAGATCCGCATCAACAACCCTCTCGATCTCGTCGAGCATATCGCCGGCAAGCACGGTTGGGTCATGGACCGTGCAGGCGAGGACGAGCTGACGCTCACCGTCTCCGGGCAATGGACCGACTACCACATGTCGCTCAACTGGCGGGGCGATCTTGAGACCCTGCACATGGCTTGCGCCTTCGACGCCAAGATCCCCGAGAACCGCCTGAACGAGGTGTACCGGCTGGTGGCGCAGATCAACGAGCAGCTGTGGCTCGGCCATTTCGACGTGTGGTTGCACGAGGGCCTCATCATGTACCGCCACGGCCTGATGCTGAACGGTGCGTTGGCCACCGACGGCCAGTGCGAGGCGCTGTTCAAGATGGCGCTGGAGGCCTGCGAGCGCTATTTCCAGGCCTTCCAGTTTGTCGTCTGGGCCGGCAAGGAGAGCCGCGAGGCGCTCGCCTCGTCGATGTTCGAGACCGAGGGGCGGGCATAGGTTCCCTTCTCCCCGGCTCCGTCACGCCAGCGCGGCTCTCACCGCCGCCCGGATGCCTTCCAGCGTGATCGGCTTGGCGACCACGCGCGCCACCTTGGACTTCAAATGCTCCGCTCGGTCGAGCTCATCGGCAAAACCGGAGATCAGGATCACGCGCAGCTTGGGCTGCAGCTTGAGGCTCTTCTCGGCAAGCGCGATCCCGTCGATACCCGGCATCTGCACGTCGGCGACCAGCACGTCGAACCTGGCGGAGGCCGATTCCAGCTGCTCCAGCGCCTCGGCGCCGTCCTGCGTGCAGGTGACGGCGTGGCCATCGCCGGCCAGCGCCCGCTGCACGAGGTTGCGCGTGGCGGCATCGTCGTCGGCCAGGAGGATGCGTGCCATCTTCCTCTCCCTCACAACACGGCCCGGCGGCCCGCCAACGCGCTGTAAGCTCCCCGCGCCAAAGGCCCATCGAGCGCCGGCTGCGGCCACCTTAACATGAACTCGCCTCGCACTCGACAGCCGCGTTGCCTTCGCCAACCGCTGCGTTGGCGCGCTGTCGCCGGCAAGCCTCGCGCCTTGGGGCAACCGTATGCCGGGAAAGTCCGTCCCATCAGGCCGCCACAATCCTGACCATTGTTCCCACTTTCCCGGCGCATCGATTTTGGGCTATGGAGCCCGTGCTTCTGTAGGGGGACGCGTTTTCTCGTGGTCAGGCTGAACGGTGTCGGTTTGCGGTACGTCCGCGGCAGCGATGTTCTTCAGGACATCACGTTCCATCTGCGCCCGGGCTCGTTTCACTTCCTCACCGGTCCTTCCGGATCGGGCAAGACGTCGCTTCTGCGGCTGCTGTTCATGTCGATCCAGCCGACGCGCGGGGCGCTGACGCTGTTTGGCCAGGACATCAGCCGCGTCACGCCCGCCCGGCGCGCCCAGCTGCGCCGCCGCATCGGTATCGTGTTCCAGGACTTCCGCCTGCTCGAGCACATGACGACGTGGGAGAACGTCGCCATGCCGCTGCGAGTGACCGGCAAGAAGCCTTCGGACTACAAGGAGGATGTGACCGACCTCCTGCAGTGGGTGGGCCTGGGCGACCGCATGCATTCGGCGCCCTCGATGCTCTCCGGCGGAGAGAAGCAGCGCGCGGCGATCGCACGGGCCGTCATCAACAAGCCGGAGCTCCTCCTCGCAGACGAGCCCACCGGCAACGTCGACCCGCAGATGGGCCGCCGCCTCCTGCGCCTCTTCATCGAGCTCAACCGGCTCGGCACCTCGGTCCTGATCGCCACGCACGATCACCAACTCATGCGCCAGACCAAGGCGCCGCGCCTGGAGCTGCAGGACGGCCATGTCCGGATCGTTTGACAAGCCGACGGGGTGGCCCGATTCCACCGTCCCCACGGGCGGTCCGCGCGTGCGGCTGGCGGCGGAGCGGTTCCAGGCGCTGCGCGCCCAGCCTCAGGCCCGCACGGGGTTCCTGGGTGGCGTCAAGCCCGACGCGGAGCCACGCACGCGCCGGTCGGCCCGCGCTGGTCCTGTGGCGCCGATCGTCCCGGCCGGCTCGGTCACAGGCCGCTCGCTGACGCTGGTGATCACCATCATGTGCTTTCTCGCCTCGCTGACGGCGGGGGCGGTCTACATGATGAGCCAGTCGGCCAACCAGTGGCTGCGCGACATGGCCAGCGAGGTCACGGTCCAGGTCGAGATCAGAGGGCGGGACAAGGGCGATGTCCAAAGGCTGGTGGCCGATGTCGCCGGCTTCCTCTCGCGCCAGCAGGGCGTGGCGCGGGTGCGCCCGCTGAGCCTGGCCGATTCTTCCCAGCTGCTGGAGCCGTGGCTCGGCAAGACGGACGCCTTGAGCGAGCTGCCGGTGCCGAGGCTGATCGCCGTGGAGCTGGACCGGGTCAACCCGCCCGCCAACTTCGAGGTGCTGCGCGCCGCGCTCGCGAACAATTTCCCCGGCGTCATGCTCGACGATCACCGGCGCTGGCAACGGCATCTGCGTACGGTCACGCGCTCCTTCGCTCTCGGCGGCTTCGCCATCCTGCTGCTCATGGCCGCCGCCACCACCGCCATCATCGTTTCCGCCACCAAGAGCGCGATGGCCTCCAATCGCGACATCGTGGAGGTCTTGCATTTCGTCGGCGCCACCGACCGTTTCATCGCCCGCGAGTTCGAGCGTCACTTCCTGCGGTTGGGCGTCCGCGCCGGCGTCGTCGGAGCGGTCCTGGCCATCCTGGTGTTCCTCGGGATACCGACCATGATGGAGCTGTTGGGCGGCGGCTCGGTACCCATGGCGGAGCTGCGCCGCCTGGTCGGCTTCACCAACCTCGACCTGTGGGGCTACCTTCTGCTCGGCATCGTCGTGCTGGTGATCGCCTCGCTGTGCATGGTCACATCCCGCATTGGCGTGTTTCGGATCCTGAACAGCCAGCACTAGGCGCAGCCCAGGTTTCAGGTTTCAGGTTTCAGGTTGCAGGGGTCGGGCGTCAGGGCCCAGAAGCCTGATCCCAGAGCCCAATCCCGGAAACCTGAACCTTAGTTTGCGGGCGCCGCGTTGCCCAAATCCGCTAGAGTGGTGTTCCTTTCCGTCCCACAAATTGCAGAGTCTGGGGGAGAAGGCGCAAGAGGTGCCGTGACACGCCGTGTCACATGGGTTGTCGCAGCAGTGGCTATGGCGCTGCTCGCGTTCGGCGCGGGTTTCGTGGCATTCGCCCGCGCCGTTGCGAGCTATGTGCCGGATGCATCGCCGCGCGCCGACGCCATCGTCGTCCTGACGGGGGGCGAGCTGAGGCTCATGGCCGGCGCCAGGCTCCTCAAGGATGGCCGCGGCGCCCGGCTGCTGATCTCCGGTGTCAATCCGCAGACCAGCCGCGAGGACCTGCGGCGCCTGAGCGGCCTTCCCCCGCGGCTCTTCTCCTCCCGCGTCGATATCGACTACGCCGCGCATACAACCAGCGGCAATGCCGATGAGACCAGGACGTGGGTGAAGTCCAGGGGCTACACCAGGCTGATCGTGGTTACCTCCAGCTACCACATGCCGCGCAGTCTCATCGAGCTGCGCCGCACCTTGCCCGGCATCACGCTGCTGCCACACCCCGTGGTGTCGAATAAAATCCACGCTGCGCGCTGGTGGAGCGACCCCTTCACCGCGCGGGTGCTGATGGGAGAGTATGTGAAGCTGCTGCCCTCGGCCGCGCGCTACGGGGCGGCCCGGCTGCTGCGCTGGGATGAAGGCACGGTCGTCGCCAGGAAAGAGGCGGCGCGCGGATAGTTGCGGGCAAGTCACAGGTCGCCATGCTGGTCATCAGGTCGCTGGTCTTTCTGGTAGCGTTCTACGTCAACACGGCCGTCTTCCTGGTGCTGGGAAGCTGGCTTCTGCTGGGGCCGCGGCGCTGGGCCATGGAAGGCCTCCGGCTGCACGGCCTCGCCAGCCTGTGGTGGCTCAAGGCGATCTGCGGCACGCGCGTCGAGGTGCGGGGGCGAGAGAGGCTGCCGCAGGGCGCCTGCCTGGTGGCCGCCAAGCACCAGTCGGCCTGGGACACTTTCGCCCTGATCCCCGTGTTCCGCGACCCCGCCATGGTAATGAAGTGGGAGCTGGGCCTGATCCCCCTCTACGGCTGGTTCAGCCACAAATTCGAGCATATCTTCGTCAAGCGCGACAAAGGCCCCAGCGCGCTCAAGGCCATGCTGCGGGACGCCCGCAATCGCGCCGGCCAAGGCCGCGAGATCGTCATCTTCCCAGAGGGTACGCGCCGCCCGCCCGGAGAGCCGCCCGACTACAAGCCGGGCTTTCTCGCCCTCTACGAAGGCCTGGGGCTGCCCTGCGTGCCGCTGGCGCTCAACTCCGGGCTGTTCTGGCCGCGCCGCAGCTTCCTGCGCTACCCCGGCACTATCATCATCGAGATCCTCGATCCGGTCCCCCCGGGGCTCCCCCGCCCGCAAGCCCGCGTCTTGATCCAGGAGCGCATCGAGACCGCCTGCGCCCGGCTCATCGCCGAGGCGCAGGCGGTGCCCAACCCGCCGCCGCTCCCCTCCCGGGCGCCGGCACGGGCCACCACCGGCGCGTCCCCCTGAGAGGGCGCGAGCGGCCGCCGAAGGAACGCCTCCAGTGCCGCCCACCCGGTCCCGAACCTCACGCGGACGCACGTCCCGTCACGTCTCTGCGAGCCCCCTTAACCTTAACGGTTCCGGCACTATCTCTGGATTGTGCGGTGACGATCACCGCCAGGACACTTCAAAACCAAGCCTTAGGAGATGACCATGAAGACCCTTGTCGCCACCGCCCTCGTCGCTCTGAGCCTGCTGTCCGGCGTCGTCGCCGCCCAGGCTGCCGACTATCCGGACTGGGCGCGCCAGGCTTTCGAGCAGCCGAAGAACTCCTGAGCGACGGCGCTCAAGCCCGCGGACTCGCAACCGCGGTTGGTTCAGTAACGGAGCCCCGGCTTTCAGGAGCCGGGGCTTTTCTCTATACCGGGCTTGGAGGCCCCCACTGCACATCGCCTCACGTCTATGCGAGCCCCCCTTAACCTTACCCGCTACACTACGCATCTCCCCTGCTTCCGGCGATCCATCGCCGGCTCTTCAATGAGGAACCCAGCAGAGATTAGGAGATGATCATGAAACCTCTCATTGCAGTCGCCCTCGTCACTCTCAGCCTGCTTTCGATGGCGGTCGGCGCGCGGGCAGAAGCGTACGCGCCCTACTACAGCGACTACCCGGCGTGGGCGCGCCATGCGTTCGATTCCCAGAGCTGAGCACCTGCGACGGGGCTGCGCTCAAGCAGATGCAACGAGCTTGAGCGCCCCAGCTCCCACCCCGGCTCTCGAAGAGCCGGGGTTTGCTTCTGTTGGGGCCCCATTAGCCCCTGCGGCGCACGCTCTTGACCTTGGAACAAAAAAAGAACATATGTGATGGATCGCTGGCGTCCCACCCGCGAAATCCTATGTAGATCGTGATCCCTATTCGCAGGTTGCCCGGTGAACGAGCCCGCACCCAAAATCCCCCGGATCTCTGAGCGGATCTGGGACGACAAATACCGCCTCAAGACGGCGGAGGGCGCCCCTGTCGACCTGACGCTTGCCGACAGCTGGGCAAGAGTCGCCAACGCCGTCGCCGCGGCTGAGCCGGAGGCAGCGCGTGCGCGCTGGGCCGAGGCGTTCGCCGGGGCGCTGGCCGGCTTTGCCTTCCTGCCGGCGGGGCGAATCCTCGCCGGGGCCGGCGCGGGCCGGTCCGTCACGCTCTTCAACTGCTTCGTGATGGGCCGG
>Ga0207708_10000180_pt1 | contig 49555 bp, 40 predicted proteins | sample KBSK5101metaG_FD_184340 | JGI IMG/M metagenome (GOLD analysis project Ga0207708, IMG submission 184340) | Corn, switchgrass and miscanthus rhizosphere microbial communities from Kellogg Biological Station, Michigan, USA - KBS K5-10-1 metaG... | ecosystem: Host-associated > Plants > Roots >... | reverse complement strand
GACGTGAGCTGTTCCGCAACCGGGTCCCCGACGTCCCCGGAGGCGGCACCGTCGCCTACGTCAACGACGCCGACCACGCCTACCTGCCCGACCCCGAGCACCGCGAGGAGGGCGGCACCCCCGCGATCATCGAGGCGGTGCGCGCCGGCCTGGTGTTCCAGCTCAAGGATGCGGTCGGCGTGGAGACGATCCGCGCCGCCGAGGAGCGGTTCCTGGAGCGGGCGATGCGGATCTGGTCGGCCGAACCGGCGATCGAGGTGCTCGGCAACCCCGACGCACCACGGCTCTCGATCGTCTCGTTCGTGGTGCGCGCGCCGTCCGGCCGTTACCTCCACCACAACTTCGTGGTGGCGCTGCTCAACGACCTGTTCGGCGTCCAGTCCCGCGGCGGCTGCTCCTGCGCCGGTCCCTACGGCCACCGGCTGCTCGGCATCGACCTCGAGCACAGCCGCGAGTTCGAGCGTGAGATCACCGGCGGCTGCGAGGGGATCAAGCCCGGCTGGGTGCGCGTGAACTTCAACTACTTCCTCTCCGACACCGTCGCCGACTACGTGATCGAGGCGGTGCGCCTGGTCGCGCGCGACGGCTGGCGGCTGCTCGGCGACTACCGGTTCGACGTCTCATCGGGGCGCTGGACCCACCGCGAGGGGGTGGTCGAGCCCCCGTTGCGCCTGCACGACGTCAAGTACGACGGGCAGGGCATGCATGCCCCGACGTCACGCCTGTCCGGCGGCGAGGACCTGCTTGCCGAGCATCTGCGCGAGGGCGCGGCGCTGCTGGCAGCGGCGGGCGAGCCGGACCTGACTCCTCCGACGTCGACCTCCGCCGACTTCGAGCACCTGCGCTGGTTCGACCTGCCCGCCGGCGCGCTCGACGCCTGAGCAGCAGCGGATCAGCCGTTGAGCAGGGTGAGCACGGCGAGTACGCGCCGGTTCAGGTCCGGGTCGGGTTCCAGTCCGAGCTTGCGGAACACCTGCGCGCAGCTCGCCTCGACTGTGCGCTCGGAGATCCCGAGAGCTCGGGCGACACCCGCGTTTGACCTGCCCTCGGCCACCAGCGCCAGGATCTCCCGCTCGCGGTGGCTCAGGGTTTCCAGCGGGGACGCGCGGCGGCGCCGCCGACGCATCAGCCGGGTGATGATGGTGGGGTCGATCACGCACTCTCCCTCGGTGACCCGCCGCATCGCGTCGACCAGCACCGCGATGTCCGACACGCGTTCCTTGAGCAGGTAGCCGAGCCCCCCGGGCTGATCGGCCAGCAGCCGCTGTGCATAGCGGGGCTCCAGGTACTGGCTGAGCAGGACCACGGAGGTGGTCGGGTACAGCGCGCGGATCTGCTGTGCCGCCCGCAGCCCCTCGTCCGTGTGCGTCGGCGGCATCCGGATGTCGACCAAGGCGACGTCCGGGCGGTCGAGCGCGACCCGCATCAGCAGCTCGTCGGCGTCGGCCGCCTCGCCGACGACGTCGACGTGCGCGTCCGTCAGCAGCCGGGCCACGCCGGAGCGGACCAGCATCACGTCGTCGGCCACTACGACGCGCACGGGATCACCGCCGTGAGCGTGAGGTCACCATCGGGTGCTCGGGAGCTCGTCAGCGTGCCTCCGAGGGCGCCCACGCGGTCCGCGACCTCGATGTCCTCCGCGTCGCGGGCGACCGGCAGAGTCGCGACGTCCGGCTGTGCCAGGTGCACGGAGATCTCGAGCCCGGCTGGGGTGTCCCGGAGGTGGACAACTGCCGAGGCATGCGCCGTCGTGACCTGCGCGAGGGCGGACATCACGACGGCGTAGGCGGCCATCGAGACCTCGGGATCCGGCTCGTCGCGGAGCTCCGCCCGAAGGTCGAGAGGAACGTCCACGGCGAGGGCGAGGTCGTCGAGGGCACACAGGAGCCCGTCCTGCGCGAGGGCCGCAGGAAAGACCCCATGAGCCAGTCGCCTCAGCGCGGACAGGGCGTCGAGGACATGCCGCTCGGCCACCATCAGCCGCTCTGCATCCCGTGCGTCTGCCACGTCCTTGAGCGCGAGACGAAGGTGGAGCGTGACGCTGACTAGTCGCTGTTGTGCGCCGTCGTGGAGGTCGCGCTCGATCCGGCGCCGCTCGGTGTCCGATGCGACCACCACCCGCCGCTGGGACTCCCGCACGTCGAGGAGCCGCGTGCGGGCGAGCGCGGTCAGCTGTGCGTTGCGGAGTGCGAACCGCGTCGCGCCGTCGAGCCGATCGATGACGTCGCCCTCGTCCTTCCCGCGCGGAAGGGCAATTCGCAGCACCGGTTCGGGACCCTCGTGGAGGATGACCGATCCGTCCATCGCCGCCTCCGTCGCCGGGTGACCGCTGGCGTCGATCCACCGTGTTTCGCCGGGCACCGCGAACTGGATCCCGGGGAAGCGTGTCTCCGGCTCGACGCCCGGCGCGTCCGAGAGCGCCGTGGTCAGGCCTGCAACCGCGGCACGCGTCCTGGCAGTTCGCCAGGAGGCGATGAGGACGGAGGCCGCCAACGTGGCGGTCGCGGCGAGCGGCAGGGCCGCGGGGCCGAGCCGGAACGACACGTCCTCCCAGCCGAGCACGCTGGTCACGGCATTCGACGAGACGAGCAGCAGCGCGGCCATCGCCCCGACCAGCAGGACGGACCGCGCTCGCGGATGTTGCAGAAGCGCCACCCCGGCCAGGCCCGCGCCCAGCAAGGTCAGGACTGCGGCGACCAGCACCCCTGTGCGAGCGGTCGCCAGGCCGTCGAGGACGGGCGTCACCTCATCACACAGGGCCGCGCATCGTGGGTCCGAGAACGGGTTGTACGTCGCGGCCTGCACAAGGACGGCGCCGGCCACGCTGCCGGCGGCGGCCGCCTCAGACACCCTTCGCCGCACGGGCCTGGCAACCGGCTCACGGTCCCGGCACAGGAGCAGGGCACCCAGCAACGTCACCGGCGTGAGGGCCAACACGCCGACACGCATCGTCGCTGGCAGGGAAGGCCATCCGGACCACAGCGGGAGGAACGACCCCGTGACGGCGACCGCCACTGCCCGGGTGCGCCGCGGATGCCCGTCTCCGGCCCAGAGCGCCATGCCCGCAAGCAACGCGGTCACGACGATGCCCGCTACGCCGATCGCCTCCCCGGTGGGACCACCTGCGACCAGATGGAACCCGGACTGGGACCGTGCGAGGTCGACCACGAGCAGCGTGGTGGCCGCGACGACCACGGTGCCGCCAGCAGCCACGATGGCGACCGGAGCAGACACGCGCGGCAACCACGTCCGCGTGTCGGTCGACGAGGTGCCCACATGGTCATTCTGGGCCCGTTCCCCCCGGACGTCGGACCGTGTTTTCCTCATGGGAGGTCCGAGGAAACCCCCTACCGCGCCGTCGGTCACCTTCCTAGCGTCGTCAGGAAGACACGACCGAGGAGGCCGAACATGTCATCACCGCTCACCCGACGGGTCGCACCGTTCCTGACGCTGTCACTGTTGAGCCTCTTCGGTGGGTGCAGCCTCGAGACGGCCAACGACAAGGCCGGCGGCGACACCGTGGTCCTGCGCCTCGCGACCATCGACGGCGAGGTCAACCCCAACGACCAGGCCTTCGGGCCGGAGGCCTTCGTCGACCAGCTCACCCGGGTCTCGGGTGGCCGGATCAAGGTCGAGGTGCGCACCGAGTACGGCGACGGGGCCGCCGACGGCGAGACGAAGCTCATCCGGGCGATCTCTTCGGGCCGGGTCGACGGCGGCTGGCCCGCGACGCGCGCGTTCGCGGAGGCAGGGATTCCCGGGTTCCAGGCCATCGAGACACCGCTCACCCTCACCAGCTACGACGCGGAGAAGGCGCTCGCGCGCAGCGACGCTGCGGTCGCCCTCATGAGGAAGACGGACGGCACCGGCCTGGTCGGGCTGGGGCTCAGCGTCGGGTCACTGCGACGCCCGTTCGCGGCGCGCTCGCCGCTCGTGGACCCCGACGACTGGCAGGGCGTCCACTTCCGCACCTACAACTCACCCGTCCAGGCCGAGACGATCCGAGCACTCGGCGGCCGGCCGGAGAACGTCGGGCTCGACTGGCTGGACAAGGTGCGGCACGGATCCCTACGCGGAGCCGAGTACGACCTGGCGCAGTACGCGCACAACGGCGGAGGCACCATCGCCGGCAACATCACCTCGAACGTCGTGCTGTGGCCGAAGATGTACGTGCTCTCGTTGAGCGAGGACCGGTGGGGCTCGCTCACCGACCAGCAGCGGGCCTGGGTCAGGCTGGCAGCCCGCAGGGCCGTCGCGACCTCGATCGCCCGCACGTACGACGACCGGAGTGCGGCGACCAGGCTGTGCTCGTCGGGTGCCCGGTTCTCGGCGGCGAGCGAGACCCAGCTGAGGACGCTGCGCTCCCGGCTGGAACAGGTGGTCCACCGGATCGCCACGAACCCTGCGGAGGCCGACACCTGGCGCGAGGTCCAGAAGGTCGCCCGCGACCACCCTGCCGTCGAGGGCGTACCCGCGCCGCCCGACTGCGACGGCCGCGCGTCCAGCCAGCCCGTGGGGCAGGTTCCCTCCCGCACGTCGGAGCTTCCGGACGGGGTCTACCGGGTGGCCAACACCGAGGCCGACGTCGCGCGCGCCGGACTCGACAACAGCGGCGGGATCACGGGCACCTGGACCCTCCGGGTCGCGGACGGCACGTTCCAGCTGTCATGCCGCCCGCTCGAGTCGCCAGGCACGGACTGCGGTCACGAGGTCTTCGACGGTCCTCTCGAGGCTGGGAGGCTCCGCGGGGCGGGGAACCAGGCGTTCTTCGCGTACGACCCCCACCTGCTCTCGAGGCTGAGCGGATGCACCCTGCCTGTGTCCCAGTCCCGCCCGGGCGCCTGCTTCGACGGCGGGAACTACCGGATGGCGTGGTCGATCGACGGGACGTCCGTGACGTTCAGCGACTTCCGTGGCAGTCCCGACGCCGTGTACATCGTGCAGCCGTGGCGGAAGATCAGCTGAGCGGCACCCGTGCGGACACGACCGTGCCTGCTCCGGGAGGGCTCGAGACCCGGAGCCGGCCGCCCACCGCATCGAGGCGGTCAGCCAGACCGATGATTCCCGACCCGGTGGGGTCGGCGCCTCCGTCGCCGTCGTCGCGCACCTCGAGCTCGACGTCCTCACCCACCCTTCGCAGGTACACGACGGCGTGGGGGGCGTGGGCATGCTTGACCACGTTGGACAGCGCTTCGGCGCACACGTAGAAGAGGGTCGTCTCCACCTCACGCGTGGCGACCACGGGACCGTCCACTGACAGCCGGGCCGGCAGGGGCATGGCATCGATGAGGGCGGACACCGCCTCGACCACGGCACCGCTGCCGAGGCGTGCGGAAGGGATGCCGTCCACCAGCGCCCGTAGCTCCGAGACCGCGGCGGCCAGCTGGTCCTCGACCACCGCGAGAGCGCCGTCGTCCGCCGCCGTCGTCGCGGCTCCGGTACGGGTCAGCTCGCCCGCGGCCAGCCGCAAAGGGACCTCCACGGTCGTTCGCACGCGCGCGGCAGCCTGCTCGCGCTGGCGGTCCACCGCGTCCAGGATGCGCCTGCGCGCGCTCTCGAGCTCGTCGAGCCGCTGCTGCAGCTCCTTCCTCACGCGCACCCGCGTCACGGCGAGGTGGACTGCGGTTGCGACGGCTTCGGCGGTCTCCGGGTCCTCGAGCGCGAGGGACCGGGAGACGACGTACGCCAGCGGGTTCCCGCGCTCCAGCACGGGGACCACACCGCTGCCCGCGGGCGGGGCGGCCCACACCTCTGCGGGGTACAGGATCCGGAGCCCTGCGTCGCCGAGTGACTCACCCAGGACCAGTGCGAAGCCGTCCATCTCCTCCGTGCCGCGGGCGAGCAGACGACCCGACAGCCGCTCACGTGCCCGAGCGAGCTGCCACCAGCCCACCGGACAGGTCACCGCCACCACCAGCAGCACCAGCTCATAGGTCACGAGGGCGACGGTGGGGTCGAAGGCCTGCGGGTAGCGCCGTGAGACCGCCCAGGCGCCGAGCATCTCGACGGCGACCGCGGCTCCCGACAGCGTGGGCCACAGGCCCACGGTCCGTGAGCGGCGCCGGGTCCAGGCGTACCCGGACGCCCCCGCAAGGACGAGGGCCGCGACCGGTGCCGCGACCAGTGGGATCCCGATCACGACAGCCGCGGCCACCCCCACGACCCGTGTCGACGCGCCCAACCGCCCACGGGGGAAGGCGAGGAGCACCAGCAGCAGCGCCCCGCGGTGGGCCGAGGCCAGGAGCAGCGAGAACGAGCCCACGAACCAGCACAGGCCGACGGCGACGAGCAGGAGCCGTATCCGCGTGGTCGCACCAGTCATCGCTGCCGCCGCGGCGCAGAAGGCGAGGCCGGTCGCGACGTCCAGCAGCGCCGTCGCCGCAACGGCCCCGGGCGCCCTCAGGTCCGCCAGCAGGGCAACGACCGCGAGGCCCACAACCAGCGCCCACACGGTCAACCAGGCGCGCGCGGCCACCTGCCCATGGTGGCACCGACCGCTAGCGGGCGGGAAGCGATCAGCTCAGCCGCAGACGGCTCCGTGGGCGGCGGACTGCACGACCTTCGCGTACTTGCCGAGCACACCGCGCGTGTACTTGGGCGGGTTCGCCTCCCAGCCCTCGCGGCGGCTGTCCCAGTCGGCGTCGGTCGCCACGTCGAGCACCCGGTTGGCCACGTCGAGCGTGATCCGGTCGCCGTCGCGCACGAACGCGATCGGACCGGCGTCGACGGCCTCGGGGGCGATGTGGCCCACGCAGAGGCCCGTCGTACCACCGGAGAAGCGGCCGTCGGTGATCAGCAGCACGTCCTTGCCGAGGCCGGCGCCCTTGATCGCGCCGGTGATCGCCAGCATCTCCCGCATGCCGGGACCGCCCTTGGGTCCCTCATAGCGGATCACCACCACGTCACCACCGACGATCCGGCCCTCGGCCAACGCGTCGAGAGCGGCGCGCTCGCCGTCGAATACCCGGGCGGTGCCCGTGAAGACGTCGTCGTCGAAGCCGGCCGACTTCACCACCGCCCCCTCCGGGGCCAGCGACCCCTTGAGGATCGTGAGCCCCCCGCTCTTGTGGATGGGCCGGTCGAGGCTGCGGATCACGTCGTCGTCGAGTCCGGGCGGCGCCAGCGCCTCGAGGTTCTCGGCCATCGTGCGGCCGGTCACGGTCAGCACGTCGCCGTGCATGAGGCCGGCGTCGAGCAGGGCCTTCATCACGACCGGGATTCCGCCGATCTTGTCCACGTCGTTCATCACGTAGCGCCCGAACGGCTTGAGGTCCCCGAGGTGCGGCACCTTGTCGCCGACGCGGTTGAAGTCGTCGATGGTCAGGTCGACGTCGGCCTCGCGGGCGATCGCCAGGAGGTGCAGCACCGCGTTGGTCGAGCCGCCGAGCGCCATCACGACCGTGATCGCGTTCTCGAACGCCTCGAGGGTCAGGATCTGCCGGGCGGTGATCCCCTGGCGCAGCATCTCCACCACGGCCTCGCCGGACCGGTGCGCGAAGCCGTCGCGCCGGCGGTCGACCGCAGGCGGCGCCGCCGACCCCGGCAGCGACAGCCCGAGCGCCTCGCCGACCGCGGCCATCGTGTTCGCGGTGTACATCCCACCGCAGGCACCTTCGCCTGGACAGATCGCCCGCTCCACGCGGTCGACCTGTTCGCGGGTGATCTTGCCGGCGAGACAGGCACCGACGGCCTCGAACGCGTCGATGATCGTGACGTCCTGCCCGTCGACCTGGCCGGGCATGATCGACCCGGCGTAGAGGAAGACGCTGGCGAGGTCGAGCCGCGCGGCGGCCATCATCATGCCCGGGAGTGACTTGTCGCAGCCCGCCAGCAGCACCGAGCCGTCGAGCCGCTCGGCCATCATCACGGTCTCGACCGAGTCGGCGATCACCTCCCGCGAGACAAGCGAGAAGTGCATGCCCTCGTGACCCATGGCGATGCCGTCGGACACGGAGATCGTGCCGAACTCGAGCGGGTAGCCGCCGGCCGCGTGCACGCCGTTCTTGACCGCCTTCGCCAACCGGTCGAGAGAGAGGTTGCAGGGCGTGATCTCGTTCCAGCTCGAGGCGACACCGATCTGCGGCTTCTCCCAGTCGTCATCCCCCATACCGACCGCGCGCAGCATCCCCCGCGCGGCGGTCTTCTCCAGGCCGTCGGTGACGTCGCGCGAGCGGGGCTTGATGTCGGGCGTCTGGGTCATGGGCCGAGCGTAGTCCGCGCCGCAGCGGCAGGGCGGAGCCCAATTTCCTGCGCCGGTGGGGTGTAAACCGGACCGAAATGGGTAGGCACTGTGACGGGGGTCACGGGACCGTCCATCTCCCTGGCCTCCGACCCACGGCATCGGGCCGCGGGAGAGAGGCGAGGCAATGACCCTGGACCCAGACAAGGCCGCCGCATCTATCGAGGCCGAAGACACGCTCGAGCAACGCTCGCAGGTCCGCAAGGCGGCGGTCGCGAGCACCGTCGGCACCACCATCGAGTGGTACGACTTCTTCCTCTACAACACGGCCGCGGCACTGATCTTCCCGACGCTGTTCTTCCCGTCGTCGTCGAACTACGCCGGCCAGCTGGAGTCGTTCGCGACGTACGCCGTGGGGTTCGCCGCACGTCCGGTCGGCGCCTTCATCTTCGGCCACTACGGTGACCGGATCGGCCGCAAGGCGACCCTGATCATCACGCTGCTGATGATGGGGCTGGCCACCACGGCAGTCGGCTTGCTGCCGGGCACGGACTCGATCGGTATCTGGGCGCCCATCCTGCTGGTCGTCCTGCGGCTCCTGCAGGGCCTCGCAGTCGGCGGTGAGTGGAGCGGGTCGGTCCTGCTCTCCATGGAGTGGGGCGACCAGAAGCGGCGCGGCTTCATGGCCAGCCTGCCCCAGCTCGGGGTGGCCTTCGGCCTGATCCTGGGCACCGGCTTCCTGTACCTGCTCAGCGCGGTGATGACCGACGCGCAGTTCACGTCGTTCGGCTGGCGGATCCCGTTCGTGTTCAGCCTGGTGATGGTCGCGATCGGCCTCTACATCCGGCTCCGCATCCTGGAGACCCCGATGTTCGCCAAGCGCCTGAAGGAGAACAAGATCAGCAAGCTGCCGTCGATGGACGCGATCAAGAACCACTGGAAGCCGATCATCCTCAGCGCGCTGGCGCGGCTGTCGGAGCAGGCACCGTTCTACGTGATCACGTCCTTCACGCTGGTCTTCCTCACCGAGGAGCAGGGCTACAGCAAGACCTTCGCGCTCGCGGCGATCCTGTCCGCGGCCGCGCTCGAGCTGGTCGCCGTCCCCCTCTTCGGGCACCTCTCCGACACCATCGGCCGCAAGAAGATCTACATGGCCGGCTCCGCCCTGATGGGGATCTACGGCTTCGTCCTATTCGCGGCCATGGACAGCGGCATCGCCGCAATCGCGTTCATCGGCCTCTTCCTGGCCCTGATCCCGCACGCGATGCAGTACGGACCGCAGGCGGCGATGATCGCGGAGTCCTTCCCGACGAACCTCCGGTACGCCGGAGCGGGCATGGGCTACCAGCTCGCCTCGGTGATCGCGGGTGGTCCCGCGCCGCTGGTGGCGACGTTCCTGCTCAAGGAGACCGGCTCCGGCTGGTCCATCGCGGCGGCGATCGCCGGGTGCGCCGTGGTCTCGCTGATCGCGGTGGCGCTGCTCGACGACCGCAGCAGGTCCGACATCAACGACGACGCGACGTTCGCGAAGAAGCAGAGGACGCGGGAACGGGTCGGCGTCTAGCCGGCCTGGCCGAGGGGCTCGGCCACCTCCTGGATCCGCCGCGTGGCGACCTCGATCATGAGCTGCGCGGCGGGTGACAGGCTGGCGCCCGTCCGGTGCACGATGGCCAGCGAGTCGTACTGGCGTGGCCGCAGCGACACGTAGCCGGCGTCAGGGGCCAGCCGCGGCAGCAGCTGGGTGGCCGCCCCCTTCGGAATCACGGTGTCGGCGAGCCCCAGGCCGACCAGCTCCACCGCGGTCTCGACGTCCTCCACCTCGATCCGGGTCTGCGGGTTGCGTCCCGCCTCGTGCAGCATCCGGCGCAGCACGATGCGCGTGGAGTCGACGGCACGCCACGTGGTCTCGGGCATCACCAGCTCGGCGCGGGCGAGCCGTGCGGCGGTGACCGGCGACTCCAGCCGGTCGGGGTGGGTGCTGACGTAGACCAGCTCGTCGCGCGCGACCGGAGTGATCTCCATGCCCTCGCTGCTGATCTGGGGGACCGCGATCATGGCGGCCTCGAGCCGGCCCCGCCGCAGGTCCTCGAGCACGTCGCTGGAGTTCTGGCCGACCAGCTCCACCCGGACCCCCGGGTGCCGGGCCAGCACGTCGGCGACCAGGCCCGCGCTGGCGTAGAGCCGCGCCGTCCCGAACATGCCGAACCGGATCGTTCCCGTCTCCAGTGCGGTCGCACTCCGCGCCACCCGCATCACCTCGTCGGCCGCCGCGAGCGTGCGCTCGGCGTGGGGGCGCAGGGTCTCCGCAACCGTGGTCGGCACCACGCCGCGTCCGACGCGCCGGAAGAGTGAGGAGCCGACGCTGCGCTCGAGCAGCCGCACCTGCTCGGACACCGACGGCTGTGCGTAGCCGAGCTCCTCCGCGGCACCGGTCAGCGACCCGTGCTCGTAGGTCGCGAGGAAGCACCGGAGCTGATGGAGGGAGAGCATGGCACCACGCTAGCGCGAAGGCAAAGGAAAAACCTTTGGTACATCCAGAAAAGAGAGGATACCCCTATGTCTTGCAGTTCGTCAGAATGGTGGTCGACAGGTTGCCCCATCTTCGAGGGAGGATTGACATGTTCGACAACGAGTGCACCGCCTGCGGGAAGCGTCAGCTGATCTTCCCCAGCCAGATCACAGGTCTGGCGAACACCGATGCCGGCATCGTGGTCGGCTACACGTGCTGGTGCGGCGCCGACCAGACCTGGGTGACCGGCAAGACCCGTACGGACCGCCGGTCGCTCGTCGCCGCCTGACCGCTCCTCAAGCTCTTCGCTCTGCTGCGCCTCGCGAGCTGGGCGTAGCGCTCAGATCGCAGCCGCCCGGACCACCATCACGTCGGGGAGGTTGCCGACGGCCTCGGTCCAGGTCTCGCCCCCGTCGGGCGAGGCCCAGACCGAGCCGTTGCGCGCTCCGACGTAAAGCCCGCTGCGCTCGTGGTCGTCGGCGCACATCGCGTCACGCATGACCCCGACGAAGAACGTGTCGGGCAGTCCCTCCCCCAGTGGCTCCCAGCTGCCGCCGGCGTCGCGGGAGCGCCAGACCCGCGCGCGACCCTCCGGTGGATAACGCCCTCCCGCGCCGTTGAGCGGGAACACGAAGACCGTCTCGGGCTCGTGCGGGTGCACGACGATCGGGAAGCCGAAGTCGGCCGGCAGGCCGTCGGCGATCGACGTCCAGCTGCCACCCTCGTCGTCGGAGCGGTAGACCCCGCCGTGGTTCTGCAGGAACATCCGCTGCGGCACCGACGGGTGGCGCGCGACCTTGTGCACGCACTGGCCGAACTCGGGGTACTGCTGCCCCTCCGGCAGGAACTCCGCCCGGATGCCCTGGTTGCGCGGCGCCCACGAGGAGCCGCCGTCCACGGTCTGGTAGACCCCGCCGGTCGAGAGCGCACAGGTCACCGACGACGCGTCGGTCGGGTGCGGAAGGATGGTGTGGAACGCCTGACCACCGAAGCCGGCGGCCCACTCGGGCCGGTGTGGGTGATCCCAGAGCGCGCGCTCGAGCCGGAACGTCTCGCCCCCGTCGTCGGATCGGAACACGGCGCCGGGCTCGGTGCCGGCGTAGACGACGCCGTCGCCCACCCCGGGCGTGAGCTGCCAGACCCGCTCCAGCGAGGTGCCGGTGTCCTCGGGGAACCTGATCGCGCCGTCGGAGCTCTTGGCCCAGGTGCGGCCGAGGTCGTCGGAGCGCTGGACCTGCGGGCCCACCCAGCTCGACGAGGAGCCGACCAGCAGCCGTGGGCTGCTCCCCCGGGCGTCGACCAAGCAGGAGTAGACCTCCTCCATGTCGAAGTGCGGGCCGGTGAGCTCCCACTCGCGGCGCTCCTCGTCGGAGCGTCCGATCCACAGCCCCTTGCGGGTGCCGACCAGCAAGATCGTGCCGTCCATGTGTCCTCCTCAGTTCTCCCCCGAGTGTGCTCCGTGCCACCGACAGTCGCCAGAGCCCGGATGTGCTCTCGTGACATGGACCGCGGTTGCGCTTGGGAATCATCGGAAGTGGGCAGACTGCGCGGCATGTCCGCGTGTGCCGAGCCCCTGAGCGTCGCCCCCGCGCCCGAAGACGGGCTCGCTCTGCGGTTCTACGAGGTGACCAGCGCAGACGGCACGGTGCTGCGGGCCTGGACCAACGACGTGGAGGGACCGGTCCTGCTGCTCTGCAACGGCCTCGGCACCAACCCCTACGCCTGGCCGGCGCTGCTCGACCCCGACTGCGGCGTCCGCGTGGTCTCGTGGAACCACCGCGGCGTGGGCGGCTCCGCGCGGCCGACGGACCCGGACCGGGTGGGCCAGGAGGAGTTCGTCGAGGACGCCCTCGCCGTTCTCGACGACGCCGGCGTTGTCGCCTGTGCGGTGGCTGGGTGGTCGATCGGCGTGAACACCATGTTCGAGCTCGCGGTCACCCGTCCCGAACGCGTCACGGGACTCTTCGCCCTCGCCGGCGTCCCCGGCGAGACGTTCGGGTCAATGGGTGCGCCGCTGTTCATCCCCCGCTTCGCGCGCAAGCCGATCGCGACCGCCGTCGCCCGGTTGCTGGGCCTTGTCGGCAACCCGCTGCACCGGGTGACCAGCCGGCTCGAGATCGGACCGTGCGCCGGACGCGTGGTGACACACAGCGGGTTCATGCTGCCGGTGACCGACGAACCTCTCGCCCGGCGTGCGATCCGCGAGTTCCTGACCACTCCGACCGACTGGTACTCGCATCTCGCCCTCGCGTCGTCGCTGCACGCCCGGGTCCCACTCCACTCGATCGACGTGCCGACGACCTTCGTGGCCGGCCGCTATGACGTCCTCGCGGCGTCGCACGACATGAGGACGGCGTCCGAGCGCATCCCGTCGGCGCAGTACGTCGAGCTCCCGGGCTCACACTTCCTGCAGATGGAGAAGCCGCGCGAGGTTCATGCCCTGTTGCTGGAGCTGCTCGACCGCGTCGCGCTGCGCGGCTGACCTCACCGCCCGCTGGCTACCGTGTCGGGATGAGACGGCTGGCCTTGCTGCTGGGGACCGTGGTGCTCGTCGCCGGCTGCGGGGGCGAGGCGGACACCGGGCCGTTCAAGACCTCCTCGCGCGGCCCCGACCCGGCGGTCGCGTCACCTGCTCAGCCCTCGCAGACACCGTCAGGCTCCTCGTCGCCCACCGGGACCGAGGCCACCGGGCGACCGCGGGTGGTCGGCACCGTCGCGGCGCGACTCGCGACGCCGTGGGGCATCGCGTTCCTGCCCGACGACTCCGCGCTGGTGACCGAGCGCGACTCCGGACGCGTCTTGCACATCGCGGACGGTCGGGTCACCCAGGTCGGCGACGTCGACGAGACCAGCGCCCAGGGAGAGTCCGGGCTGCTCGGCATCGCGGTCTCCCCGTCGTACGCGAGAAACCGGGCGGTGTTCGCCTACGTCACCACCGACCGGGACAACCGCGTGGTCCGGATGACGTTCGACGGCACCCGGCTCTCCGCGCCGAAGCCGATCCTCACCGGCATCCCCAACGGCTTCATCCACGACGGCGGCCGGCTGCAGTTCGCCCCGGACGGCAACCTCTTCGTGTCCACCGGCGAGACCGGCAACCGGTCACTGGCCCAGGACCCCGACTCGCTGGGCGGCAAGATCCTGCGGGTCACCGAGCGCGGCAAGCCGGCACCGGGCAACCCCGACCCGGGCTCGCCGATCTGGACCATCGGCCACCGCAACGTGCAGGGGCTGGCCTTCGACGACCGGGGAAACCTGTGGGCCTCGGAGTTCGGGGACAACACGTTCGACGAGCTGAACCTGATCCAGAAGGGCAACAACTACGGCTGGCCCGAGGTCGAAGGCAAGGGCGACCAGAACCGCTACCGCAACCCGCAGGTCGTCTGGAGCACCGACCAGGCGTCCCCCTCCGGACTCGCGTTCCTCGACGGCCACCTCTGGCTCGGCGCCCTGCGCGGAAACCGCCTCTGGCGGATCGACGTCGAGGGCCAGCGCGCCAGCGCGCCCACCGACTTCTTCGTCGGGGTGTACGGCCGGATCCGCACGGTCGTCGCCGCCCCCGACGGCAACCTCTGGGTGACCACGTCCAACCGCGACGGCCGCGGCGACCCCGCTCCCCGAGACGACCGGATCCTGCTGGTCAGGACGGGGAGGTAGCGCACGGCACGTCAGGACAGCTTCTCGAGGATCAGCTCCCGGACCCGGCCGGCATCCGCCTGACCGCGCATCTCCTTCATCACCGCGCCGATCAGGGCACCGGCCGCGGCGACCTTGCCGTCGCGGATCTTGTCGGCGACCTCGGGGTTCGCGGCGATCGCGGTGTCGACGGCCGCGGAGAGGGCACCCTCGTCGGAGACCACAGCGAGGCCACGGCTGGCGACCACCTCGTCGGGAGTGCCCTCGCCGGCGAGGACCCCGTCAAGAACCTGGCGTGCCAGCTTGTCGTTGATCGTCTTCTCGTCGACCATCGCCTGCACCCTGGCCACGTCGGCCGGGGTCACCGGCAGCGCGGTCAGCTCGTTGTCGGTCTCGTTGGCGCGCCGGGCGAGCTCACCGAGCCACCACTTGCGGGCAGCCTGCGGCGAGGCCCCGGCCGCGATCGTCTCCTCGACCAGCCCGAGCGCGCCGGCGCCGATCGTGTCGCGCATGTCGAGGTCGCTGAAGCCCCAGTCCTGCTGCAGCCGCGCGCGCCTCACGCGGGGTGGCTCCGGCAGCGTGGCCCGCAGATCCTCGACCCACTCGCGCGAGGGCGCAACCGGCACCAGGTCGGGCTCGGGAAAGTAGCGGTAGTCGTCGGCGTCGGACTTCTCGCGACCGGAGGTCGTGACCCCGGTGTCCTCGTGCCAGTGCCGGGTCTCCTGGAGGATCGAGCCACCTCCGCCGAGGACTGCGGCATGGCGGCTGATCTCGTAGCGGACGGCGCGCTCGACCGACCGCAGCGAGTTCACGTTCTTGGTCTCGGTGCGGGTCCCGAGACCGCCCGAGCCCCTGGGCGCGAGCGACAGGTTCACGTCGCACCGCAGCGACCCCTGCTCCATGCGGACGTCGGAGACACCCAGGCCAAGCAGCAGCTCACGGAGCTGGCCGACGTACGCGCGGGCAACGGCCGGGGCGTGAGCACCCGTGCCCATGACCGGCCGGGTGACGATCTCGATCAGCGGGATGCCTGCGCGGTTGTAGTCGACCAGCGAGTAGTCGGCGCCGTGGATCCGGCCGGACGTGCCGACATGGAGCGACTTTCCGGTGTCCTCCTCCATGTGGGCGCGCTCGATCTCGACCCGGTACGTCGTGCCGTCGACGTCGACCTCTGTCCAGCCGTCGAACGCGATGGGCTCGTCGTACTGGGAGGTCTGGAAGTTCTTCGGCATGTCCGGGTAGAAGTAGTTCTTCCGCGCGAAGCGGCACCACTCCGCGATCTCGCAGTTCAGCGCGAGGCCGATCTTCATGGCCGACTCGACGGCGCTCCGGTTGACCACCGGCATCGACCCGGGCAGGCCGAGGCAGGTCGGGCAGGTCTGCGTGTTGGGCTCGGCGCCGAACTCGGTCGGGCAGCCGCAGAACATCTTGGAGGCGGTGTTGAGCTCGACGTGGACCTCGAGCCCCAGCGCCGGGTCGAACTGCTCGAGCGCGGCGTCGAAGTCGACCAGGGTGCCGGTCACACTCATCGTGTCTCCAGTTCCGGAGCCCGGCCGAGAAGGGGCCCGCCCCACGTCTTCTGCAGGAGCGTCTCCAACGCGGCCCCCACCCGGTAGAGCCGGTCGTCGGCGAGGGCCGGGGCCAGCACCTGGACGCCGGCGGGGAGGCCGTCCTCCTCGGCAAGCCCGCTCGGTACGGAGATGCCGGGCACGCCGGCGAGGTTCGCCGGGATGGTGGCGATGTCGTTGAGGTACATCGCCAGCGGGTCGTCGAGCTTCTCGCCGATCCGGAACGCCGTGGTCGGCGCCGTCGGCGAGACCAGCACGTCGGCCTGGTCGAACGCGGCCGCGAAGTCACGCTGGATCAGGGTCCGCACCTTCTGCGCCTGCCCGTAGTAGGCGTCGTAGTAGCCGCTGGAGAGCGCGTAGGTGCCCAGGATGATCCGCCGCTTCACCTCCTCGCCGAAGCCGGCGTCGCGGGTCGCCCGCATCACGTCCTCGGCGCTCGGGTTGTCGATGCCCTCCGGGATCACCCGCAGGCCGTAGCGCATGGCGTCGAAGCGGGCGAGGTTGGAGGACGCCTCGCTCGGCATGATCAGGTAGTACGCCGCCAGCGCGTGCACGAAGCTCGGGCACGACACCTCGACCACGTCGGCACCCGCCTCGGTCATCAGGCGTACGGCGTCGTCGAACCGGGCCTCGACCCCCTCCTGGTAGCCCTCGCCTCCAAGCTCGTTGACCACGCCGATCCGGACTCCGGCCAGGTCGCCCGAGGCGCCCTGGCGCGCGGCCGCGACCAGCGTCGGCAGCGGGTCGATCAGGCTGGTGGAGTCGAGCGGGTCGTGACCGCCGATCACCTCGTGGAGCAGGGCCGCGTCGAGCACGCTGCGGGTGACCGGGCCGGCCTGGTCGAGCGAGTTCGCCATCGCGACCAGCCCGTAGCGGCTCACGCCGCCGTAGGTTGGCTTCACCCCCACCGTGCCGGTCACGGCGCCCGGCTGCCGGATCGAGCCGCCGGTGTCGGTTCCGATCGCCAGCGGCGCCTCGAACGCGGCAACGGCCGCGGCGGAGCCGCCACCGGAGCCGCCGGGGATCCGGTCGAGGTCCCAGGGGTTGTGGGTCGGCCCATAGGCGGAGTGCTCGGTCGACGAGCCCATCGCGAACTCGTCCATGTTGGTCTTGCCGAGGATCGGCAGGCCGGCCGCGCGGAGCCGGGCCGCCACCGTCGCGTCGTACGGCGGCACCCAGCCCTCGAGGATCTTCGAACCGACCGTCGTGGTCAGGCCCTTGGTGGCGATCACGTCCTTCACCGCGATCGGGACACCGTCGAGCGGCGAGGCGACGTCGCCGGCCGCACGCCGCGCGTCGGACGCCCGCGCGGCGGCGAGCGCGCCCTCGTGGTCGACCTGGAGGAACGCGTGCACGGCACCGTCGACGGCCGCGATCCGGTCGAGGTGCGCTCGGGTGAGGTCGACCGACGTGGTCTCGCCGGCGTCGAGCATCCCGGCGAGCACTGAGGCGTCGAGGCGGGTCAGGTCGGTCATTCGGGTTCCCCGCGGAGGTGTGAGCGAAGCGAGCAGCTTCGTGGGGGGCTCACTGCTCGTCTCCGAGGATCCGGGGGACCTCGAAGCGCTGCTGCTCCACCCGGGGCGCGCCGCTGAGGGCCTCCTCCGCCGTGAGACCCGGGACCACCACGTCGTTGCGGAACACGTTGCTCAACGGCAGCGGGTGGGACGTCGCCGGCACGTCGTCGACGCCGGCCTCGCGGATGGACGCGATCGACTCCAGGATCACCGCCAGCTGCGGTGCGAGGTGGTCGAGCTCGGCGTCGTCGAGGTCGATCCGGGCGAGGTCGGCCAGGTGGGCCACCTCGGCGCGACTGATCTCTGGCATGCGGGAACTCCTGCGAACGAGGGGGGACAGACTCATCCTAGGGGGCTACGGTCGAGGCCACGGACCCTGGGAGGGATCATGAAATCTCGGCTGCACGCCCTGTTCACCGGCCTGATCGTCGCCGGCCTGGCCACGATCGCCACCACCGCCGGCCCCGCCGACGCGGCACCGGCCACGAGGCTCACGCCGCCGGTGGTGACCCGTTACGTCGCCCTCGGCGACTCCTACACGGCGGGTCCGCTGATCCCGGTCACCCAGGTGGCCAACGGCTGCTTCCGGTCCACCAACAACTACCCGTCGCTGGTCGCCCGGGCGCTCGCCGTACCGACCTTCGTCGACGTCAGCTGCAGCGGCGCCCAGACCAAGGACATGACCACCGGCCAGCTGCCGGGGGTCGCACCCCAGTTCGACGCGCTCACACCCGACACCGACCTGGTGTCGGTGAGCATCGGCGGCAACGACTTCTCCGTGTTCGGCACCCTCGTCGGCTTCTGCCCGACGCTGCGGGCGTCCGACCCGACGGGCGCTCCGTGCCGCGACGCGATGCGCGCCGACGGCCGTGACCGGCTGCTCGCCGACGTCCAGCAGACCTCGCAACGCGTGGAGACCGTCGTACGCCGGGTGCACGAGCTGGCGCCCCACGCCCGGGTGGTCGTGGTCGGCTACCCCGAGATCGCACCGCGTCAGGGCACCTGCCCCGACCTGCTCCCGCTGGCCGACGGCGACTACCAGTACGCCAACCAGGTCAACAAGCGGCTCACGCAGGCGCTGCAGCACGCCGCGGCGGTGACGCACTCGTCGTACGTCAACCTGTTCCTGGCCAGCCGGGGTCACGACATCTGCTCCGCCCAGCCGTGGATCAACGGTCAGTTCACCGACCCGACCCGGGCCCTGAACTTCCACCCGTTCGCGGTGGAGGAGGCGGCGGCGGCCCAGCTGGTGCTGGCCGCGCTGAGCTGACCCGGCCGAGCGGGAGAACGGGGGTGCGCCACGCCCCGCCAAACACCCTAGGGTCCTCCGCATGTCCGACCACGAACCGCTCTTCGTCGCCGACGAGCGCACCCAGCTCGAGACCAAGCTGGACGAGGCCCGCGCCGAGCTGGTCGAGACCCTCGACGGGCTGACCGAGGAACAGGCCAGGCGCCGGCTGGTGCCGTCCCTGACCACGCCGATCGCGCTGGTCAAGCACGCCACGTTCGTCGAGCAGGTGTGGTTCCACGTCGGGCTGGCCGGCTGCATCCGCGAGGAGATCGGGCTGCCGACCGAGGTGGACGACTCCTACGTGGTCGGGCCGGACGAGACCGTCGCCTCGGTGATCGCCGACTACCGCCGGGTGTGCGACGAGGCCCGCGCGCTGGCGGCGCCGTACGCGATGGACGACGAGGTGCTGCACAATCGGCGAAGCCCGCTCAGCCTCCGCTGGGTGCACCTGCACCTGATCGCCGAGCTCGCCCGGCACGCCGGTCAGGCCGGCCCCTCGCCGGTCTCGAGCAGCACCCGGAAGCCGTCCTCGTCGAGCACCGGGACGCCGAGCTGCTCGGCCCTGTCGGCCTTGGACCCGGGCGAGTCGCCGACGACAACGTAGTCGGTCTTCTTCGAGACCGACGAGGACGCCTTGCCGCCGCGGGCCACGATCGCCTCCTTCGCCCCGTCGCGGCTGAACCCCGCCAGCGACCCGGTCACCACCAGGGTCTTGCCCTCCAGCGTGCGCGGGGTGGACGCGTCGCGCTCGTCCTGCATGCGCACGCCGGCCGCGGCCCAGGCGTCGACGATGCCGTTGTGCCACGTGGCCTCGGGGCCGTCGAACCAGGCCCGGATCGACTCGGCGATGGTCGGGCCGACGCCCTCGGCTCCCGCCAGCCGGGACTCGTCCGCCTCGCGGATCGCGGTCATCGACCCGAACTCGGCGGCCAGCGCCCGGGCCGCGGTGGGTCCCACGTGGCGGATCGACAGCCCCACCAGCACCCGCCACAGCGGCCGGTCCCTGGCCGCGTCGAGGTTGTCGAGGAGCTTGCGCCCGTTGGCCGAGAGGACCGGGCCCTCGCCCTCCCCCTTCTTCGCGGCTCGGGTGAAGAGGGGAGCGCGGAGGAGGTCGCTCTCGGTGAGGCCGAACACGTCGCCCTCGTTGGTGATCACGCCGGCGTCGAGAAGCGCCACCGCGGCCTCGTAGCCGAGTCCCTCGATGTCGAAGGAGCCACGCCCCGCGACGTGGAACACCCGCTCGCGCACCTGCGCGGGGCAGCTCTCGTGGTTGGGGCAGCGCAGGTCCTTGTCGCCCTCCTTCTCCTGGACAAGCGTCGTGCCGCAGGCAGCGCAGGTCGTGGGCATCTTCCAGGCCCGCAGGCCCTTGGGCCGCAGCGCGAGCACGGGTCCGAGGATCTCCGGGATCACGTCGCCGGCCTTGCGGAGGACGACCGTGTCGCCGGGACGGACATCCTTGCGCTTCACCTCGTGGGCGTTGTGCAGGGTGGCGTTCTCGACCGTCGAGCCAGCGACCTTGGTCGGCTCCATCACGCCGTAGGGCGTAACCCGGCCCGTGCGACCGGTGTTGACCCGGATCTCGAGCAGCCTGGCGTTGACCTCCTCCGGCGGGTACTTGAACGCGATCGCCCAGCGGGGCGCACGAGAGGTGGAGCCCAGCCGGCGCTGCAGGGACACGTCGTCGACCTTGATCACGACCCCGTCGATCTCGTGCTCGACGTCGTGGCGGTGCTCGCCGTAGTGCTCGATGAACTCCTGCGCCTGCTCGAGACCCGGAACCACCTTCGCGCGCTCGCTGGTCGGCAGTCCCCAGTCGCGCAGCGCGGCGTACGCGTCGGACTGGGCGGTGGGCTCGAACCCCTCGCGGAAGCCGATGCCGTGGCAGACCATGGCGAGGTCGCGGGTGGCCGTCACCTTCGGGTTCTTCTGGCGCAGCGAGCCGGCGGCTGCGTTGCGCGGGTTGGCGAACATCGGCTTGCCGGCCTCGGACATCGCAAGGTTGAGCCGCTCGAACGCCGCCACCGGCAAGAACACCTCGCCGCGCACCTCGACCCGCCGCGGCACCGGGTAGTCGTCGGTGGCGCTCAGCCGGTGCGGGATGTTGGCGATCGTCTTCACGTTGGGGGTGACGTCCTCGCCGGTGCGCCCGTCGCCCCGGGTCACGCCACGCACCAGGCGCCCGTCCTCGTAGAGCAGGTTGATCGCGAGGCCGTCGACCTTCAGCTCGCACAGCAGCGCCGGGTCGTCGACGCCGTCGCGCCGGAGCCGCGCCGCCCAGGTCTGCAGCTCCTCGAAGGAGAACGCGTTGTCCAGGCTCTGCATCGGCTCGAGGTGGTCGACGGCCGTGAACATGGTCGAGACCGCACCGCCGACCTTCTGCGTCGGCGAGTCGGGCGTGCGCAGCTCGGGGTACTGCTCCTCGAGTGCCTCGAGACGACGCAGCCGCAGGTCGAAGTCGTGGTCGTCGAGGGTCGGGTCGTCGAGCACGTAGTAGCGCCAGCGGGCGTCCTCGACCTCCTCGGCCGTGCGGGCGTGCTCCTCACGGGCCTCCGGCGGTGCGGGCGTGACGTCGGCGTCGGACTCGCTGCTGATCTCCGTGCTGATCTCCATGCTGATCTCTGGGACGGTGTCGGCGGTCTCACTCACAGGCAACATCTTGCCGTGCCCCACCGACGTCACCCATCCGCGGAATAGGTCGCACCGAACGTTCCTTGAACCAGCCGAGGAGGACCTGCCATGCCCGGACCGTTCGACGGCGCGCCCAGCGACGCCCGCGCCCTCGACCGCCGCGCGCCCGAGGGCACGCCCCGCGGCGTGGTGCTGATGCTGCACGGCGGCACGCCACACAGCCTCGAACCCGTCGGCACCCGCAGCGGCTCGCTCTGGCGGATGCAGGTGCTACGCGACGCGCTGCGGCGCGAGGTCCTGGATGCCGGTCACGCGCTGTGGCTGCTGCGCTACGCCCGGCGCGGATGGAACGGCGGTACGTCGCTCAGCCCGGTGCCGGACGCACGCTGGGCGCTGGACCAGGTCCGCGCGGCGTACGGCGACGTGCCCGTCGTGCTCGTGGGGCACTCGATGGGTGCGCGCGTCGCGAGCCGGGTCGCCGACGACCCCAGCGTCCGTGGCGTGGTCGCCCTGGCCCCGTGGTTCGACGGCGGCGACCCGGTCACCGCACTGGCCGGCAAGGACCTCGTGGTCGGTCACGGTCTGCGCGACCGGATCACCTCGGCCCGCGGCAGCCAGGCGTTCACCGAGCGCGCCGCGGCCGTCGCCGCACGCGCGGAGTTCTACCCGCTCGGGCGCGCCGGTCACTACCTGCTGTACCGGCCAACGCGATGGAACCGCTTCGCGCTGCGCCACGCCCTCGACGTCCTGGCGCGCGCGGAGCACCGCTCGGACACGGTGGAGTAGGCCAGTCGTCTAGACACCGCGGGCCTGGAGATGGGCTGGGGAATGGACTTGCGGGTCAGACAAGTTGCCTTCTATGCTCAACATGAAACGAAACGGTTTCGTTTCATCCATGAACGGGAGGTGGTCAGGATGGTGCCCATCCGCCCCCGGGTCGAGGGCGAGCGCGAGGACGAGATCCTCGATGCCACGCTCGCGCTCCTGGTCGAGGTCGGCTACGACCGGCTCACCATGGATGCCGTCGCGAAGCGGTCGCGCGCCAGCAAGGCCACGCTCTACCGCCGCTGGGAGACCAAGGCGAGCCTCGCGATCGACGCACTGCTGCGCGCCAAGGGTGCCCCGCACGTCGAGCTGCCCGACACCGGCACCCTGCGCGGCGACCTCCTCGCCACCTTCTGCGGACCAAAGGGGCCGGCCGGCCACGCGGGCACCCGTGCCCTCGCTGCCGTCGTCACCGCGCTCTCCAGCGACCCCGAGTTCGCCGCTGTGTTCCGCGAGCGCTTCATCGCCCCGAAGCTCGCCGTCTCGGCCGAGATCTACCAGCGGGCCCAGGCCCGCGGCGAGATCCGCGACGACGTCGACCTCGAGGTGATCGGCCCGGCGCTGGCCGGGATCCTGCTGCACCGCGCCTTCGTGATGGGCCTTCCCACCGACGACTCGATCGTCGAGCGCGTCGTCGACCACGTCATTCTCCCCGCCGTGCTCCACCCGGACCCGGCAGCCACCACCCAGACCCTGTAAGAGAGAGCAAGGACCCCATGAGAGACGCAGACACCACCCCGGGTTCGGTGACGACGGCACAGCCGTCCACCCCGGGTCACGGCCACAGCCACCTCGGCTGGGCGCTCGTCCTGATCTCGGTCGCCCAGCTGATGGTGGTGCTCGACGCCACGATCGCCAACATCGCCCTGCCGTTCATCCGCGAGGACCTGGACATCAGCCAGGCCAACCTCCAGTGGATCGTCACCGGCTACTCGCTGGCCTTCGGCGGCCTGCTGCTGCTCGGAGGCAGGCTCGGCGACCTCTACGGACGGCGCCGGATCTTCATGGTCGGCGTCAGCATCTTCGCGGTCGCCTCGGCCCTCGGTGGCCTCGCCCAGAGCGAGATGCTGCTCCTCGGCGCTCGTGGCCTGCAGGGCCTCGGAGCCGCGCTCGCGTCACCCACCGCGCTGGCGCTGATCGCGACCACGTTCCCGGCCGGTCCGCCCCGCAACCGCGCGTTCTCCGTGTACGCCGCCATGTCCGGCGTCGGCGCGGCCGTGGGCCTGATCCTCGGCGGCTGGCTGACCGGGCTGCAGCCCGACATCCTGGGGATCAGCGTCGACGGCTGGCGGCTGACCTTCCTGATCAACGTGCCGATCGGCCTGGCCGCCGCCGCGCTCGCACCGCGGGTGCTCGGGGAGAGCGAGAGCCACCCCGGTGAGCTCGACGTACCGGGCGCACTGACCGGCACGTTCGGTCTGATCGCGATCGTCTTCGGTCTCTCACGCGCCGGCCAGCAGCAGTACGGCTGGGGCGACACCTGGACCTTGGCGTCGCTGGTGACCGGCGTGCTCCTGCTCGCTGTCTTCGTGCTGGTCGAGCGCCGCGCCGAGCACCCGCTGCTGCCCTTCCGGATCCTCACGAACCGCACCCGGGGCACGGCGTTCGCCACGATGGCGATCGTGCCCGCGGCCATGTTCTCGATGTTCTTCTTCCTGTCGCTGTTCGTGCAGAACGTGATGGGCTACTCACCACTGCAGACGGGTGTGGCGTTCCTGCCGTTCAGCTTCGGCCTCGTGATCGCGGCGACCATCGCTTCCAAGCTGGTCAACGTCATCGACCCACGCTGGATCGCCGGCACCGGCACGGCGGTCGCGGGCGTGGCATTGCTCGGGTTCTCGCGGCTGACGATCGACGCCAGCCCCGCGCACCTCCTCAACCTCGCGGCCTCGGGCGGCCACCTCGGCGGCAACGTGAGCTACTGGGCGGACATCTTCCCCTTCATCGTGCTGATGTCCCTGGGCATGGGCGCGACCTTCGTGCCGATGACGCTGGCCGCCGTGCACGGAGTCAGCAACCGCGACTCCGGCGTCGGGTCGGGCGTTCTCAACACCATGCAGCAGGTGGGCGGCGCGCTCGGTCTCGCGACCCTGTCGACCGTGGCGGTGCACTTCGCGCAGGCGAAGACCGACCAGCTCGTGCCGGCCCTGCACCAGCTGGCGCCACAGCTCGACCCGGGCGCCATCTCCGGACTGGCCGGCCTGGCCGGCTTCACCACCGGTGCCGCACACGCCTTCCTGACCGGCGCGTTCATGATCTGGACGGCCAGCGTGATCGTGTGGATCTTCCTCAACGTGAAGCACGAGGAGCTGGCGACCGACGGGGCGCCTGAGGGTGTCGGGGTGGCCTGAGGGGATAGAGGGGGGCTGGATACCACGGTCCCGTGGTATCCGGCCACTTCCCCAGCGCTACAGCCCGCGGGAAGCGGCAGCTCGAGTAGGGAAGTACGACGACGGGCGCGATCGGGCGCCGGTCACCTGACCCCCTCCCAGCGCCCGGCGAAGAGCTTGATGTCGTTCGTGGACACCGCGACGGACCAGGTGAGCGTCCGACCACCGGCGGCGGTGTTCGGCCCGACGTTTCCCGCGCGGTCCGCGATCCGGACCAGCCGCGCGGCGTCGAGGTCGTAGACGTACGTCCCGGGCGGGGTGCCGTGATAGCCGTAGCTCGTAGCCGTGACGAAGCCCCGGCCCACTCCCCCGGCCTCGAGGCCGTCGCCCTGGATGGTGACCAGCGGCCTTCCGTCGGTGGTCACCACGTGCATCCGGTCGTCGCGGATCCCGTGCTTCGTGCCGCAGTACTCGCCGAGCCCGATCACCCCCCGGGCGACGCTCAGCGACAGCTGGTTGCACCGGTCACCGGACTGAGGGTCGAACGAGTGCTCCTCGCCGGTCTGCAAGTCACGCACGGTGACCCGGGAAGCCGGCGCGCTGGAGGTGTCGGTCCACACGAGCGTGTTGCCGTCGATCCCCCAGGCGCCCACGTCGGTCACCTTGGTGGGCGGGCCGGAGCCGTCCAGTGGCATCGACCAGAGGGGGCCCCGGTCGCTGGGGCCGGACAGGGTCTCGGTCACGAAGTACAGCCGGTCACCCGAGACGGCGACGCCCGGCAGGTAGGTCTCCCCGCCGCCGGCACCACCGTTCAGCGCCGTCACGTCGACGCTGAGGTGCGACCAGGTGCGGGTGCCGAGGTCGTAGACATCGATGGGCACCGGCGCGCGCTCGGGGTCCAGCCACACGACGGTGTCGCCGTGCACAGCGACGACCCCCGGCCCCGAGGGGGCGTGGTCGTCGGCGTAACGGGCGTCGGGAGGCGCCGGCAGCCACCGCAGCTCGCCGGTGACCGGGTCCTGCAGCCCGAACCGCTGGTACTCGGTCATCATGTCGTCGGGGTCGCGCCGGGTTGCCTGGCTGACCAGCACCCGGCCATCGGAGGTGACCTGCTCGTAAAGGCGTCCGTTGCCTGAGCGTCCGTTGCCTGAGAACGGGTCGTCCACGTTGAGGTTCACGTGCGACGCGAAGACCCTGACGTCCTGGTCCTGCACGACGGGCACCGCGGCGGGGTGCACGACCGGGCCGACCGGCTCCGTGTGCGCCACCTTGTCGGCACCGGTGCCGCCGGTCAGCTCACGGACCACGCCGTAGCCGATGCCGGCGACCGCGACCACCGCCAGCGCCGAGCCGGCCGCCACCAGCCGGTGCCGGCGTCGCCGGGTGCGCGCACGCCGGAGTATCGCGCCGGTGTCGTGCGGCTCGGCCGGCGGGTGCTGGACGCTCTCCTCGAGCAGGTGGCGCAGCTCGGTGACCATCAGGACTCCCTTCGGCTGACGACGCTGACGACGAGGTCGTCGTCGCGGATCGCGGCGTAGGCGGACTGCAGCGCGGCGAGCCCGCGGGACGTCTGGGACTTCACGGTGCCCTCCCCGACGCCGAGCATCCGGGCCACCTCCACGACCGGGAGGTCCTCGTAGTAGCGGAGCACCACGCAGGCACGCTGTCGTCGCGGCAGGGTCGCCAGCGCCTCGAGCAGCGCCATCCGTTCGGAGCTGGGGGCGGCGTGGTCGGGAACGGTGCCGGCACCGGTGACCGAGGTGTCGCTCACCAGCTCGGTAGCGGACCGGCGACGGCGTGCGTCAAGCGCGGCACTGACCACCGCCCGCTTGGCGTAGGCGTGCAGCCGTCCGTCGCGCTCGAGGCGGGGCCAGCGCCGGTAGACCCGGATCAGGCCCTCCTGCACGTAGTCGGAGGCGAGCTGCCAGTCACCGCAGAGCAGGTACGCCGTCCGACGCAGTGCCGGCTGGCTGACGGCCACGAAGTCCTCGAACTCCCGGTCGTCCCGCATCGCGCCTCCTCGTCGATCGCGTCCCCTCAACCTTCACAACGTGGTGGGGGACCCGCGAGGTTGCACGCTAGTCGCGTTCGATACGTGCGTCCGCCTGGTCGAGCCGGCCCGCGGCGGCCCGCGCCTGCTCGAGCGCCCGGCGCGCCCAGGCCGGTGACGCGCCGGCCAGTCCGCACGTCGGCGTCACCACGGTGCGCTCGGTCGGCGCCAGCCCGAGCATGTCGAACAGCCGGTGCACGGCCGTGCTCGGCTCGCGGTCGTCGGCACTCGCCGGATCGACCGACGGGACCACGCCGAGCAGCGCCCACTCCCCCGCCTCGAGTGCGCTCGCGAGTGCGTCGTACGCCGATGGTGCGAGTGCCGTGACGTCGACCGAGATCCCCTGCGCGCCCGCGCCCCGGAGCAGGTCGACCGGCACGTCGGCAGCGCAGCAGTGTGCGATCGGGGTGGCTCCCGCAGCCGAGATCGCGGCGAACACCTCGGTCAGCAGCGCCGATGCCTCCGGCGGGTGCACGCTGCGGTGCCGGCCGAAGCCGGACGCGGTGGGAACCTGGCCGGCCAGCACGGAGGGGAGGGCCGGCTCGTCCACCTGGACCAGCAGCGACGCTTCAGGGAACCGGCGACCGAGGTCGGCGAGATGCTCCCCGAGCGCGGCGGCGAGTGCCTGGGCCAGCTCGTAACGGGCACCGTGGTCGGCGAGCACCCGGTCCCCGCGCGGCTTCTCGACCGTGGCCGCGAGCGTCCATGGCCCGGCCACCTGCACCTTGAGCGGTCCGGTGATGCCCTGCGCCTGCTCCTCCACGGTGTCGAGGTCCTGTGCGAGCAACGAGCGCGCCCGGCGCTGGTCGATGCCGGCCGCATCCGTGAGCCGCCAGCCCGCGGGCTGCAGGTCGGCACCGAGGTCGACGACAAGCCCGAGAGTGCGGCCCGTGAGGTTCGCGACGGCGCCGCGGCCGGGGAGCTCGGGCACGTGCGGGAGGTCGACCTCGCCGAGCACGATCCTCGTGGCCTCGGCGTAGGCGCGGGCGTTGTCCTGCTCCTCGCCCACCGCGCCCCCCGGCATCGAGCCGACGCCCGAGGCGTAGGTCATGCGACCGCGCTCGCGATCGTCGCAGAGCCCACCACGCGCGTGCCGTCGTAGACGACCACCGCCTGTCCGGGCGCGATGCCGGTGGCGCGGTCGAGCAGGCGTACCTCGACCTTCTCCTCGGTCGGGCCGGTCGACGCCATGGTCACGACCGCCCGGTGCTCCTCGCCGTGGGCGCGGAGCTGCACCGTGCACTCCAGCGCACGGTCGGGCACGGTGCCGCACCACACCGGCCGGATCGCGGTCAAGTGCTCGACCGCCAGCGCCTCGCGCGGGCCGACGGTGACGGTGCCGGAGACCGGCTCGATGTCGAGCACGTAGCGCGGCTGCCCGTCCGGTGCCGGGCGCCCGATCCGCAGGCCCCTGCGCTGGCCGACGGTGAACCGGTAGCTGCCGTCGTGCTCGCCGAGCACCTCGCCGTCGCGGTCGACGATCGACCCCGCGTGCGCGAGCTCGCGGTCGGCCAGCCGGTCGGCCAGCCAGCCGCCGGTGTCGCCGTCGCTGATGAAGCAGATGTCGTGGCTGTCCGGCTTGGCGGCGACGGCGAGGCCGCGGCGCTCCGCCTCGCGACGTACGTCGGACTTCGCGCTGTCGCCGAGCGGGAACAGGGCGTGGCCGAGCTGGCGCTGGGTGAGCACACCGAGCACGTAGGACTGGTCCTTGCCCATGTCCTCCGCGCGGTGCATCTCGACCAGCCCGTCGGCCCCGATGCGCAGCTGGGCGTAGTGGCCGGTCGCCACAGCGTCGAAGCCGAGTGCGAGCGCCCGGTCGAGCACGGCGGCGAACTTGATCTTCTCGTTGCACCGCAGGCACGGGTTGGGCGTGCGCCCCGCGGCGTACTCGTCGAGGAAGTCCTCCACCACGTCGGCGTGGAAGCGCTCGCTCAGGTCCCAGACGTAGAAGGGGATGCCGATCACGTCGGCCGCCCGCCGCGCGTCGTTGCTGTCCTCGATCGTGCAACAGCCGCGGGCGCCGCTGCGGTAGGACTGCGGGTTGCGCGACAGTGCGAGGTGGATGCCGGTGACGTCGTGGCCGGCCTCGGCCACCCGCGCGGCCGCGACCGCCGAGTCGACCCCGCCGGACATCGCCGCGAGGACCTTCATGTCACCGACCTCCGAGCCCCGCCACCGCGCCGGCCTCCGCCGCGCGTTCGACGGCGGGACCGATCGCCTCGACCAGGGCGTCGACGTCGGCCGGGGTGGACGTGTGCCCGAGCGAGAAGCGGAGCGAGGAGCGGGCGTCCTCGTCCGAGCAGCCCATGGCCAGTAGCACGTGCGAGGGCTGCGGGACGCCCGCCGAGCACGCCGATCCAGTCGAGCACTCGACACCGCGGGCATCGAGGAGCATGAGCAGGGAGTCACCCTCGCAGCCCGGGAAGGTCAGGTGGGCGTTGGCCGGCAGCCGGCGCACCGGGTCTCCGTTGACGACGGCGCTGGGCACCACCTCGCGCACCCGCCGGACCAGGTTGTCGCGTAGCGCCGACACCCGGGCGGCGTACTCCGCCCGACGCCGCACGGACAGCTCGACCGCGGTGGCGAGCCCGACGATCGCCGGGGCGTCGATCGTGCCGGAGCGGATGTCGCGCTCCTGCCCGCCCCCGTGCTGCAGCGCGGTCACGTCCAGCTCGCGTCGTACGACGAGGGCGCCGACGCCGAACGGGCCGCCGAGCTTGTGCCCGGTCAGCGTGAGTGCGTCGGTGCCCGACGCGGCGAAGTCCACCTCGACCTGCCCGACAGCCTGCACCGCGTCGGTGTGCACGGGGATCCCGTGGGCGCGCGCCAGCTCGACCACCTCGGCGATCGGCTGGAGCGTTCCCACCTCGTTGTTGGCCCACATCACCGACACCAGGGCCACCGACCCCGGGTCGCGGTCGACCGCCTGCTTGAGTGCCTCGATGTCGAGCCGGCACTCGGCGTCGACCGGCAACAGCTCGACTGCGGCTCCGTCGCGTTCGGCCAGCCAGTGCAGGGGGTCGAGCACCGCGTGGTGCTCCACGGCGGTGGACAGGATGCGCGTGCGGCGGCCGTCGCCGGTCCGACGCGCCCAGAACAGTCCCTTGACCGCGAGGTTGTCGGACTCGGTGCCGCCGGAGGTGAACACGACCTCCCCCGGCCGGCAGCCCAGCGCGCCCGCGATCAGCTCGCGGGACTCCTCCACGACGCGCCGCGTGTCGCGCCCCGAGGCGTGCAGCGAGGAGGCGTTGCCGACCCGCACCAGCTGCTCGCTCATCGCCGCGACGGCTTCCGGGAGCATGGGCGTCGTGGCGGCGTGGTCGAGGTAGGCGCGGCGCAGTGCCGGGGCGGCGTGAGTCATGGCTGATCCAGCGTACGGCGTCCGTGCGCGGGTTTGACGGTCCGCCCGGATCAGTCCAGAGTCGAGCGATGGGGATCAGCATCGAGGCATCTTCCCCTGAGTCGCCCTTCGCGCAGCTGCGGGACCAGATCCGGCGCCAGGTGCTCTCGGGTGAGCTGACGCCCGGCACCCGGTTGCCCACCGTGCGCGCGCTTGCGACCGACCTGGGACTCGCCGCGAACACGGTCGCCCGCGCCTACCGCGAGCTGGAGGGTCTCGGCATGATCGAGACCCGCGGCCGGGCCGGCAGCTTCGTCAGTGGCGAGGGTGCCGAGCGGGCGGCTCGCGAGGCAGCACATGCGTTCGTCGACCAGCTGCGGTCGCTGGGCGTCGAGTGCGACCGCGCGATCGCCCTGGTGCGCCGGGCCTACGGCGGATGACCCGGCACCGGTCATGAGCGGTCCAGCTCCGCCACCAGCGCATGGTGGTCGGTGCCCTCGACGTCGACGGTGCGGGTGCGCACGCCGGCGAAATCCCTGGTCACCAGCACGTGGTCGATGGTGATCACCGGCCGCAGGTACCGTGCGCGCGACGCGGTCGGCCACGTCGGTTGCCAGCCGGCGTCGGCCTGTTCCGCCGCGTCGTGCAGGCCCAGGCCCAGGATCTTCCGGAACGCCGGGTGGTCACGCGTGGCGTTGAAGTCGCCCACGACCATCGTCGGACCCGCACCGACGGCGGCCGCGGCCTGCCGCTTCACCTCGCTCAGGTCGTCGTGCCAGCTCGTCGCGGCAGCGACCGGCTGCGACGTGTGCACCGCGAGCAACCGGAACGGCCGCGGCGCCCGCACGTCGACCGCGATCCCGCCGTTTCCGAGTGCAATCGCACGAGCGTCTCGCAGCCGGTCGCGGGAGAACACCATCGTGCCGGCAGCTGTGATCACCGGCTCGCCGGCACGGTGCGGCAGGAGCGCGGCCAGCCCGGCCCGGTCGAGCGCGATCAGCTCGGAAGGCGTGACCTCCTCCAGGACGAGCACATCGACCTTCCCGTCGGCTACGGCGCGCACCACGGTGTTCGGGTCGCCGAGCCCGAACCGCAGGTTGGAGGTCATCACGACGAGGTCGGTGCGGGCACCCGACGCTCCCGCGAACAAGGGCGCGAGCCAGTAGCCGTGGGCGACCGCGCCCACCAGCGCGAGCACCAGTCCCGCGATCACGACGGGGCGCAGCCTTCCTGCACGTCGTACCAGTACGACGAGGAGGACCAGCGCCAGCAGGAAGCCCAGCACGGCGTACGACGCGAACGACGTCGCCATCACCGGCAGCCGGGCGGAGGTGTCGACGAACCGCAGAACCGTCAGCGTCGCGGCGCCCGCGAGTGCGACTGCGGCAACGACACCCACGAACCCCCGGAGTGTCCGCAGGGGTCAGCCCTTGCGCTTGTTGATCTCCTCGGTGGCGGCGGGCAGCACGGTGTGCAGGTCGCCCACGACCCCGAAGTCGACCAGCTCGAAGATCGGCGCCTCGTCGTCCTTGTTGACCGCGACGATCGTCTTGGAGGTCTGCATCCCGGCCCGATGCTGGATCGCGCCCGAGATGCCGCTGGCGACGTAGAGCTGAGGGGAGACGGTCTTGCCGGTCTGCCCGATCTGGAAGGCGTGCGGGATCCAACCGGAGTCGACGGCGGCCCGCGAGGCGCCGACGGCGGCGCCGAGCGCGTCGGCGAGGCCCTCGACCTCGGAGAAGTCACCGCCGGTGCCCCGGCCACCGGAGACCACGATCGCCGCCTCGTTGAGCTCGGGACGACCCGACGCCTTGCGCGGCTGGGAGGCGACGATCTTCGCCTTCCTCGCCGACTCGGAGATCGACGCCGCGAACTCCTCCGTGGCGGCAGCACCCTCGACCTCCTCGGGCGTGGCCGCGTTGGGCTTGACCGTGATGATCGGGGTGCCCCGGGTGACCTTCGCCTGGACCGTGTAGCTGCCGGCGAACACGCTCTGCGTGGTCACCGGGCCCTGCCCATCACCGGGCTGCACGTCGGTGGCGTCGGTGATCAGGCCGGATCCGGTCTTGATCGCCAGCCGGCCCGCGACCTCCTTGCCCTCACCCGAGGAGGAGATCAGGACCGCGCCGGGGGTGGCCTTCTCGACCAGCTGCGCGAGCACCTCGGCCTTGGGGGCGACCAGGTAGCCCTTGATCTCGGCGTCGTCGACGACGTAGACCTTCTCGGCGCCGTACCTCTTCACCGCCTCGACCACCCCGTCGGCCTTGCCCGCCGCGCCGATGAACACCGCGGACGGCTCGCCGAGCCGCCGGGCGATGGTCAGCAGCTCGAGGGTGGGCTTGCGAACCGCGCCGTCGACGTGGTCCACCAGAACCAGGATCTCGCTCATGCTCGTTGTCTCCCTGTCCCCGGGTCTCAGATGAACTTCTTGGACGCGAGGAACCCGACCAGCGCCTCGGCGCCGCTGCCGTTCTCGTCGGTCACGATCTCGCCGGCCGTGCGCGGCGGACGGGCCTCGGTGGCCTCGACCCTGGTCCAGGCCTGCTCCAGGCCGACCTCGCCCGCGTCGACACCGATGTCGGAGAGCGACCAGGTCTCCAGCGGCTTCTTCTTCGCGGCCATGATCCCCTTGAACGACGGGTAGCGCGCCTCACCGGACTGGTCGGTCACCGACAGCACCAGCGGCGCGGTCGCGCCGATCACCTCGGTGGCGGTGTCACCGTCGCGCTTGATCCGGAACTCCCAGGAGTCCCCCGACGCCTGACTCTCGACCACCGACCCGAGGGTCACCTGCGGGAGGTCGAGGCGTTCGGCGAGCATCGCGGGAACCACCGACATCGCGGCGTCGGTCGAGGCCATGCCACAGACCACCAGGTCCACTCGCTGCCCACCGCTGGCGATCTTCTCGACCGCGGCCGCCAGCACCCGGGAGGTGCCGACCGCGTCGGAGCCGGCGATCGCGTCGTCCACCACGTGCACGCCCTTGTCCACGCCCATCTGCAGCGCCTTGCGGATCGCGTCGGTCGCCTTCTCGGGTCCCACGCAGAGCGCGGTGACCACGGTGCCGTCCCCGTCTGCGCCCCCGTTCTCGTCACTGGCGGACTTCTCCTTGATCTGCAACGACTGCTCGATGGCGTACTCGTCCAGCTCGCTCAGCAGCCCGTCGACACCGACCCGGTCGACGGTGAAGTCATCCTCGAAGTGCCGATCGGCCGACGCGTCGGGCACGTACTTCACACAGACCACAATGTTCATGCCCGGCAGCCTACCCACGCGTAAGGCGCGTGTGCGCGGGCCATCGGGTGGGTCTTGTCACACCGGTTTACGTGACGTGTGACGACGTCCTGGAGGGTCCGGACAACACGCTCATGGGCGCACCACCCCGGCCAGCAGGCGGCCGACGAGGAGGTAGACGAGCGCCGCGATCCCCCAGTTGACCAGGGCCTCCTTGGCCACCTCGTTCGCGCCGTGGAACTGGAAGATCCCGGTGTCTCGGCCGAACGGACCGTCGACGAAGTCGCAGAACCTGATGATCGCCTCCACCACCGGGTTGTCCGTGTTGATGTTGTGACGCAGGGCCACCAGGAGGGCCCCCAGCGCGAGCATCGCCGCGGTGAACGTGAACACGAGCAGGATCACGCGCGCGGCCACCAGCCGGACCCGGACCAGAGCGCCAGCCCCGCCCTTCCGACCGGTCGTCTGGCCGGCCTTCTGGTCTGTCATCAGGCGCCCTTGAACTCGGCCTTGCCCGGCCCGTTCTCGACGAACGAGCGCATGCCCGCTGCCCGGTCCTCGGTGCCGAAGAGGCTCGCGAACAGCGCGCGCTCGATCTCGAGCCCGGTGTCCAGGTCCACCTCGAGGCCCCGGTCGATCGCCGCCTTCGCCGCCCGGAGCGCGTACGACGCGGCGTTGCGGAACTGGCCCGCCCACGCAAGCGCCTCGTCGTACACCTGCGCCGCGGGGACCACCTTGTCGACCAGCCCGATCCGCTCAGCCTCCTCGGCCTTGACGAACCGTCCGGTGAAGATGATGTCCTTCGCCCTGGCGGGGCCGACCAGGCGTGCCAGCCTCTGCGTGCCTCCGGCGCCCGGGATGATGCCGAGCAGCACCTCGGGCTGGCCGAGCACCGCGTCGTCGGCGGCAATCCTGATGTCGGTGCACATCGCGAGCTCGCAGCCGCCGCCGAGCGCGTAGCCGGTGATCGCCGAGACCGTGGGCTTGGGGATCTGCGCGACGGCGGTGACCGAGGAGGTGAGCCAGCGGGAGCGCTTGATCATGTCCGTGTAGGACATGGCGGCCATCTCCTTGACGTCCGCCCCGGCCGCGAAGACCCGCTCCCCGCCGTACACGACCACGGCCTTGACGTCGTCGCGGTCGGTTGCCTCGTGGGCGCAGGCCCGGATCTCCTCCTGCATCTGCACGTCGAGCGCGTTCATCTTCGGCCGGTCGAGCAGGATCGTGCCGACGCCGTCGGACACGTCGAGGCGGGCGAGGTCACCCATGTTTCACGCCTTTCGCAGGGGACGGTGGGTCGAACCGAACGTACCGTCCCCTGCGGAGGCGATCAGAAGGTGATCCCGCGATCGGCGAACCGCCTCTTGACCGCAGCCGCGGCCGCCGCGCCGTCACGGGTGAGCGCCTTGTCGTAGGTCTTCCTCGCCGCCGCGGCGAACGACGTGTTCGGCGCGAAGCCGAACTGGGCGTCGATCAGCGTGGTGTCCCAGGCCTCGGTGGTCTTGCCGAGGGACACGTAGTCCTTGCGGATCTCCCAGAGTGCCTGGCTCCAGATCTGGCCGTCTGCGTGCACCTCGCCCTCGCGCGTCTTCACCGTGAGGTTGGTGTCGAAGCGGCGGATGCAGTGCGGGGCGTCGGTGTAGGAGGTCGAGTCCCAGTCCATCGGGCAGGCCTCCTCGGCCCTCACCGGCCAGCCGTACTGCTTCGCGGCGGCCAGCCCGACGCTGACCCCGAGGTAGTCGCCGAACGCCTCGCCGATCGAGCCGGCATCGAGGCCGGTGCCGAATCCGGTCACCTGGTCGGCGTGCACCGCGTGCCCGTACTCGTGCACGATCACCTCGGCGTCCTCGGCGTCGTCGACACCGCCCTTGCCGTAGCGGATCCGCCCCTTGGCGTCGTCCTCGAAGCTGTTGTCCCCGCCGAACTGGTTGATCAGCACCGGGTAGGAGCGCTTGAGGATCGGCGGCAGCGTCGAGCCGAACCCGAGCGACTGCAGGTACTCCTCGGACTGGTTGATCCAGAAGTACGCCATCACCTGCTCGAACTGGTCGTCGTGCCGGTTGAAGCGGAACGTGTTCGTGGGGCTGTACGCCGGCGTCCCGGTGGAGGACCTGACCGTCACCCACTTGCCGACCAGGTGGCCGGAGCCGTCGAGGTTGCGGAGCTGCGCGTCGGTGTACTCCGAGGCCGGCACCGACGTGGCCGAGTCCTTCTGGTCCGTGAGACCTTCGTTGCCGGACGACTGGACCGGGTTGACCATGAAGATCCGGCCGACGCCGGTCGAGGAGCCGCTGCCGGGCTTGACGGCCTGGCTGGGGGTGGTGCCACCGAGAACGAGACCGGTGACCGCGAGAGACGTCGCCGCACAGGCGAGCACAGCGCGCGATCGGCGCATGAGTTCCTCCAAGGGTGAGTGGGACCGGGTCAAGGTACTCGCGATCCGGCCCGGTGGGCAGGCCCCATGACGAAACCGTGATAATCGTCCGGGTGACTCCTCGAGACTGGACCGCCGCGGGTGAGTCCGTCGCCGTGTGGCCCGGACGCAACTGGCCCCTCGGTGCGACCTGGGGCGAGGAGAGCACGAACTTCGCGGTCTACGCCCCGGAGGCCACCTGCCTGTGGCTGTGCCTGTTCGCCGAGGACGGCACGGAGACCCGGCACGAGCTCACCGAGCGCAGCCTTGGCATCTGGCACGGCGCGCTGCCCGGTGTGAGCGTCGGCCAGCGTTACGGCTTCCGGGCCGACGGGCCGTGGGAGCCGGGCCTGGGGCTGCGGTTCAACCCGAACAAGCTGCTCCTGGACCCCTACGCCCGCGCGGTGAGCGGTGAGGTGACGCCGGACCGGGCCGTCTTCGGTGACAACGACCGCGACTCGGCGCCGTACGTCTCCCGGAGCGTGGTCGTGCATGACGACTTCGACTGGGGCGACGACCCCAAGCTCGGTCGGCGCTGGCGCGACACTGTCGTCTACGAGCTGCACGTGAAGGGCTTCACCGCGCTCCAGAGCCTGGTGCCCGAGCACCTGCGGGGCACGTACGCCGGCCTGGCGGATCCCGCGGTCACCGACTACCTGCGCGACCTCGGCGTCACCGCGGTCGAGCTGCTGCCGGTGCAGCAGTTCACCTCTGAGCCTGCCGTGGTCAAACGCGGGCTCACCAACTACTGGGGCTACAACACGATCGGCTTCTTCGCGCCGCACGCCGCGTACTCCTCATCAGGCGACCGTGGCCAGCAGGTGACCGAGTTCAAGCAGATGGTCAAGGCGATGCATGCGGCCGGACTGGAGGTCTACCTCGACGTCGTCTACAACCACACTGCGGAGTCCGACGCGAGCGGACCGACGCTGTCGTTCCGCGGGCTAGACGACCTCGGCTTCTACCAGCACGCGGAGGACAAGGAGGGCAGGACCGACCCGGCGAGGTACTGGGACGTGACCGGCTGCGGCAACACGGTGGCGGCGCACCATCCCCCGGTGCTGCGACTGATCCTCGACTCGCTTCGCTACTGGGTCACCGAGATGCACGTGGACGGCTTCCGGTTCGACCTCGCGTCCGCGATCACGCGCACCGGCCACCAGGTGGACATGAACGGCGCGCTGCTGACCACCATCGGCCAGGACCCGGTCCTGCGGCACGTCAAGCTGGTCGCGGAGCCGTGGGACGCCTCCCCCGACGGCTACCGGGTGGGCGAGTTCCCACCCCCGTGGGTCGAGTGGAACGACCAGTACCGCGACACCGTCCGGGACTTCTGGCGGGCGTCGACCACGGACGGGATCCGCACGCTCGCCACCCGGCTGGCCGGCTCCTCGGACCTGTACGCCGACGACGGTCGCTCGCCGTACAACTCGCTCAACTTCGTGACCTCCCATGACGGGTTCACACTGCGCGACCTGGTGTCGTACAACCGCAAGCACAACGAGGCCAACGGCGAGCGCAACCGCGACGGCTCCGACAACAACCGGTCCTGGAACTGCGGCGAGGAGGGCGAGACCGACGACCCGTCGATCCTTGCGCTGCGCCGCCGGCAGGCCGCCAACCTGATCGCGACCCTGTGCCTGTCCAACGGCGTCCCGATGCTGACCGCCGGTGACGAGCGGGGCCGCACCCAGCGCGGCAACAACAACGCCTACGCCCAGGACAACGAGATCTCGTGGGTGGACTGGCGCCCGGACGACGCCTGGCTGGACATCCACGAGATCACGCGCACCGCGCTCCGGATCCGTCGTGAGCACCCGGCGCTGCGCCAGCGGCACTGGTTCGAGGGCCGGCCGGCGATGGTCGGCGGCCCCAAGGACCTGGCCTGGATCCACCCCACGGGCCGCGAGATGGACGGCGACGACTGGGACGACACGCTCCTGCACGTGATCGGCATGTTCGTCTCCGGCGACCCGATCCGCGATCCCGGCCCGCGCGGCGAGCAGCAGCACGACAGCTCGTTCCTGCTGTGGCTCAACGGTTCCCCGGTCGACTGCGAGGTCACACTCCCCGAGAACGAGTGGGTCCAGCACGGAGCGGTCGTGCTCTCCACCGACCCGGACAACCCGATCGGCACCGAGGCGCACGCCGGCGGCAAGCTCGTGATCGGCCCGCGGTCGCTGGTGCTGCTGCAGGAGACGTAGCTGGGGTTGATGAGGGCGCGCCCACCCCACCTACTCCTACGCCAGTGTGACGACCCCGAGCTCGGCCGGATTGGCAAGGTACGCATGCCTGGGCAGGACCCGGACGGTGTAGCCGAACGGTCCTGTACGACGCAGCTCGAGCCGGCCGTCGAAACGGTGCCGGCCGGCCTCGTAGGACTCGGCCAGCTCCAGCGACTGCGCGACCTGGTCGACCAGCCTGTCGTCGGCGACGACCCGGCCGTGCACCACCTGCACGTCGACGTCGTCGGGGGTCAGGTCGCCGAGCGCCACGAACGCGTGCACGTCCACGGCGCCGCCGATCTCCGGGCTGTCGGCCACCCCGAACGACTCGACATGGTCGACGTGGACCGACGGCCAGGCTGCCAGCACGCGGTGCTTCCACACCGCCAGCTCACCGGCGCCGGAGTAGTCGTCGTTGATCGCGCGCGAGGACACGGCGGCCGGCGTGTAGAGGTGGCCGACGTAGTCGCGCAGCATCCGGGTGGCGATCACCTTCGGCCCGAGCGACTTCAGCGTGTGGCGCACCATCTCGATCCAGCGCAGCGGCACGCCCGAAGGGTCGACGTCGTAGAACCGCGAGGCAACCTCGTTCTCGATCAGGTCGTACAGCGCGCTGGCCTCGATGTCGTCGCGGCGGTCGGGGTCGTCGATGCCGTCGGCCGACGGGATCGCGAAGCCGTTGTCGCCGTCGTACCACTCGTCCCACCAGCCGTCCAGGATGGAGAGGTTGAGCCCGCCGTTCAGCGCCGCCTTCATGCCCGACGTGCCGCACGCCTCGTAGGGCCGCAGCGGGTTGTTCAGCCAGACGTCGCAGCCGGGGTACAGCGGCTGGGCCATCGCGATGTCGTAGTTCGGCAGGAACACGATCCGGTGCCGCACCTCGGGGTCGTCGGAGAAGCGGACGATCTCCTGGATCATCTTCTTGCCGCCCTCGTCGGCCGGGTGCGCCTTGCCGGCGATCACGAGCTGGATCGGCCGCTCGGGGTGCAGCAGCAGCCGCTTGAGCCGCTCCGGGTCGCGCATCATCAGGGTCAGTCGCTTGTACGACGGGACGCGGCGCGCGAAGCCGATCGTCAGCACCTCGGGGTCGAGCACCGAGTCGATCCAGCCGAGCTCGGCCGGGGCGGCACCGCGCTTCTGCCACGACCGCCGTACCCGCTTGCGGGCGTCGTGGACCAGTCTGGAGCGCAGCTCACGCTTGGTGGTCCAGAGGTCGGCGCCGGGGATCCGGTCGACGACCTCCCAGACCTCGGGGTCGTCCCACGAGGAGTCGCCGTCGGCGCCGGCTTTCGCGGCGAGCTCGAACACCTCGCGCGCCACCCAGGTCGGGGCGTGCACGCCGTTGGTGATCGAGGTGATCGGCACCTCGTCCTGGTCGAACGCCGGCCAGAGGCCGTTGAACATCCCGCGGCTGACCTTGCCGTGGAGGAGCGAGACACCGTTGGCGCGCTGCGAGAGGCGGAAGCCCATCACGGCCATGTTGAAGACTCCGGCGTCGCCGTTCGCGAAGTCCTCGGCACCCAGGGCCAGGATCCGGTCGAGCGGCACTCCGGGCAGCGGGCTGCTGGCTCCGAAGTACTGCTCCATCAGCTCCCGAGGGAACCGGTCGATGCCCGCCGGCACCGGGGTGTGCGTCGTGAACACCGTGCCCGCGCGGGAGACCTCGAGCGCGGTGTCGAAGTCCAGGTGCGGGCCGTCGTCGGCCGCGGAGAGCTCGCGGATCCGTTCGAGGCCGAGGAAGCCGGCGTGGCCCTCGTTGGTGTGGAACACCTCGGGGTCCGGGGCTCCGGTGATCCGCGAGTGCGCTCGCAGCGCCCGCACCCCGCCGACACCGAGCAGCAGCTCCTGGCGCAGCCGGTGCTCCTCGCTCCCGCCGTACAGCCGGTCGGTGACCTCGCGCAGCGCCTCCGGGTTCTCCTCCACGTCGGAGTCGAGGAGCAGCAGCGGCACCCGGCCCACGTGGGCGACGAAGATGCGGGCCACGAGCGGGGCGTCGCCCGGCAGCTCGATGGTGACCTTGGCCGCCGAGCCGTCGGCCTCGCGGAGGAGGGCGATCGGCAGCCCGTCGGGGTCGAGCACGGGGTAGGTCTCCTGCTGCCACCCCTCCCGGGAGAGCGACTGCCGGAAGTAGCCCATCTTGTAGAGCAGCCCGACCCCCACGATCGGGATGCCGAGGTCGCTGGCGGTCTTGAGGTGGTCGCCGGCCAGGATGCCGAGCCCGCCGGAGTACTGCGGTAGCACGCTGGTGATGCCGAACTCCGGGGAGAAGTAGCCGATCGACGTCGGCGCCTCGGGACCGGCCGAGCGCTGGAACCAGCGGTCGCCGGCGAGGTAGTGGTCGAGGTCGGCCGCAGCGAGCTCGAGCATCCGCAGGAAGCGCTTGTCCTCAGCCAGCTCGGCCAGCCGCGCCGGTGAGACAGCTCCCAGCAGCTTGACCGGGTCGTGCGCGGTGGACTCCCACGCGTCGGCATCGACAGCCCGGAAGACGTCCTGCGTCTCGGGGTGCCACGACCACCGCAGGTTGGTGGCCAGGTCACCGAGGGCGGCCAGGGGGACCGGAAGGACGGGGCGCACCGTGAATCGTCGAATTGCTCGCACCCTGACACGCTAGCCCAATTTCGTTGGATCGATCCAACCCACCCCACCAGACGGGACTGCACGGGGCACCCTCCGACGGCGCCCTGTCGGTGCGCGGGGGCGTCCTCAGGTGGTCTCACCACCTCCCCGCGATACTGGGGGCGTGATCTCCGCTCCCGTACGCCGCAGCCTGGCCGGCTCCCTGCGCCACAAGATCGCCGGGCCAGATGGGCAGCAGGCCGCGGAGCGGATCTGGCAGACGGAGGGCGAGCGCTGGTTCGCCCCAGGCGACCCGATCTGGCGGGTGCACTCCGATGCGTCGATGTTCACCGGGGGCGTCCGCGCGCTGCTCCTCCAGTCGCTCCACCCCCTTGCCATGTACGGCGTGGCCGAGCACTCCGGCTACCAGGACGACCCGTGGGCGCGGGTCGCGTCGACGAGCACCTACATCGCAGCCACCACGTTCGCGACCATCGAGCACGCCGAGGCGGCGATCGCCAAGGTGCGGTCGATCCACCGCTACGTGCGCGGCACCACTCCGGACGGCCTGGCCTACTCCGCCGACGACCCGCGGCTCCTGCTGTGGGTGCACGTGGCCGAGATCGACAGCTTCCTCACCACCCAGCAGGCCTTCGGCCGGCGCCCGCTGAGCGCCGACGAGGCCGACACCTACGTCGCGCAGGCGGCGATTCCGGCGACGCGCCTCGGGGTCGAGGACGCACCTCGCACGGTCGCGAAGCTCCGGGCCACGATCGAGGCCTTCCGTCCCGAGCTCGAGGTGACGCCGCCGGCGCTGGACGCCGCGCGGCTGGTGCTTCACGCACCGCCGCTCTCCCGGTGGGCACGACCGGCGTACGGGTGCATCACGACCGCGGCGGTGGCGACCCTGCCCGCGTGGGCACGCGACATGATCGGCGTCCGGGCGCGCCCGTTCGCGATGCCGATCGGTCGCGCCACCACGGCCGCGGTGGCGTGGGTGATGACCGAGCCCGCCGTACGCCGCCCGGGCGGAGCGCCCAGCGACTGACACCTCAACTTGCCCTCGCCTGCGCGAGCCGCAAGTGTGAGGGCATGGTCGGACGCATTCCGGTGATGGACGTGACGCCGCTTGTCGAGCACGGGCGCTACCCCGCGAAGGCAAGCGTGGGCGAGGTATTCCCCGTGACCGCGCTGGTGTTCCGCGAGGGGCACGATGAGCTCGGATGTGAGGTCGTCCTGACCGATCCCGGCGGCGTACGCCGGACACCCGTGCGGATGGCGAAGATCCCCGACCGGGTCGACCGCTACACGGCCGAGGTCGCCGCAGACGCCGAGGGCGCCTGGACGTTCGAGATACAGGCGTGGAGCGACCCGCTGGCGACCTGGCTGCACCACACCGAGGTCAAGGTTCCGGCCGGCGTCGACGTCGAGCTGATGTTCACCGAGGGCGGTCTGCTGCTCGACCGGATGGGCGCGGACCCGGGCCTTACCGCACAGGAGAAGGGCTTCGTCGCCGACACGTCGAAGGGCATGCGCGACACTTCCCGCCCGGTCGAGGCACGTCTCCATATCGCAACGTCCGCGGAGCTGCGCGCCCTCGCCTACGCCCACCCGCTGCGCGACCTGGTCTCCGTCGAAGGGCCCTACCCGCTCTTCGTGGACCGGCGCCGGGCGCTCTTCGGCAGCTGGTACGAGTTCTTCCCGCGCTCCGAGGGCGCGACCCTCGACGAGCAGAGCGGCAAGGTCATCTCCGGCACCTTCCGCACCGCTGCGAAGCGGCTCGACGCCGTCGCGGCGATGGGCTTCGACGTGATCTACCTGCCGCCGATCCACCCGATCGGCGAGGTCAACCGCAAGGGCCGCAACAACACGCTCACCCCCACGCCCGAGGACGTCGGATCACCGTGGGCGATCGGCTCGAAGGAGGGCGGGCACGACGCGGTCCACCCCGACCTCGGCACGCTCGAGGACTTCGACGCCTTCGTCCAGCGCGCCAACGAGCTCGGCCTCGAGGTGGCCCTCGACTTCGCGCTGCAGGTAGCGCCCGACCACCCGTGGGCGCAGAAGCACCGAGAGTGGTTCACGACCCGCGCCGACGGCACCATCGCCTACGCGGAGAACCCGCCCAAGAAGTACCAGGACATCTACCCGGTCAACTTCGACAACGACCCCGAGGGCATCTACCGGGAGTCGCTGCGGGTGCTGCGGCACTGGATGGGTCACGGCGTCCGGATCTTCCGCGTCGACAACCCGCACACCAAGCCCGTGGCGTTCTGGGAGTGGCTGCTCGCCCAGGTGCGCGCCACGGACCCCGACGTTCTGTTCCTGTCCGAGGCGTTCACGAAGCCGCCGATGATGCACGCGCTCGGCTCCGTCGGGTTCCACCAGAGCTACACGTACTTCACCTGGCGCACCTCCCGCTACGAGCTGGAGACGTACTTCACAGAGGTCTCGCACGAGTCGGCGCACCTGATGCGACCGAACTTCTTCGTGAACACCCCCGACATCCTCCACGCCTACCTCCAGTACGGCGGCCCGCCCGCGTTCAAGATCCGCGCGGTGCTGGCGGCCATGGGCTCCCCGAGCTGGGGCGTCTACGCCGGCTACGAGCTCTTCGAGCACGTGGCGGTGAAGCCCGGCAGCGAGGAGTACCTCGACTCGGAGAAGTACCAGATCCGGATCCGGGACTGGCAGGCGGCGGAGGCCGAGGGCCGATCACTGGCGCCGTACCTCACGATGCTCAACGAGGTACGTCGCCGCCACCCCGCGCTGCAGCAGCTGCGCAACCTGCGCGTGCACTCCTCCGACGACGACGCTGTGCTGGTGTTCACGAAGCTCGCGAAGAGCACGACACCGGGCGAGTCGGACGACGCCGTGATCGTGGTCGTCAACACCGACCCGCACGGCACCCGCGAGACGATGGTCCACCTCGACCTGCCGTCGCTCGGCCTGGACTGGGACGACACGTTCGCGGTCCACGACGAGATCACGCACCAGACCTGGCACTGGGGCGCCCACAACTACGTGCGCCTCGACCCCGGCTACGAGCCCGCCCATGTGCTCACGATCGGAGGGCACGCATGACGGCGAGCAATCCCGGCGTGACCCCTGGGGTCGCGCCGGAGGGCGCGATCGTCAACCCGGAACCGGACAACCCCACCCCGGACTGGTTCAAGACCGCGGTCTTCTACGAGGTCCTCGTCCGCTCGTTCAACGACTCCGACGGCAACGGCGTCGGCGACTTCAAGGGGCTCACCGACAAGCTCGACTACCTGGCCTGGCTCGGCGTCGACTGCCTGTGGGTGCCTCCGTTCTTCCCTTCCCCCCTCCGCGACGGCGGCTACGACGTGGCCGACTACAACGACGTCCTGCCGGAGGTCGGCACCGTCGATGACTTCCAGGAGTTCCTCGACGAGGCGCACCGGCGCGGGATCCGCGTGATCATCGACGTCGTCATGAACCACACCTCGGACGCCCACCCCTGGTTCCAGGCCAGTCGCGAGGACCCGGACGGCCCGTTCGGCGACTTCTACGTGTGGTCCGACACCGACGAGCTCTATGAGGACGCCCGCGTGATCTTCGTCGACACCGAGCCGTCCAACTGGACCTGGGACCCGGTGCGCCAGCAGTACTTCTGGCACCGGTTCTTCAACCACCAGCCCGACCTCAACTTCGACAACCCGAAGGTGCACGACGCGATGCTGGAAGCGCTCAGCTTCTGGCTCGACATGGGTCTCGACGGCTTCCGGCTCGACGCCGTGCCGTACCTCTACGAGCGCCCCGGCACCAACGGCGAGAACCTGCCGGAGACGCACGAGTTCCTCCGCAAGGTGCGTCGGTACGTCGACGAGCACTACCCGGGCCGCGTCCTGCTCGCCGAGGCCAACCAGTGGCCGGCCGACGTCGTCGACTACTTCGGCGACATCGACAACGGTGGCGACGAGTGCCACATGTGCTTCCACTTCCCGGTGATGCCGCGCATCTTCATGGCAGTGCGACGCGAGTCGCGCTATCCGATCTCGGAGATCCTCGAGCAGACGCCGCCGATCCCCGACGGGTGCCAGTGGGGCATCTTCCTGCGCAACCACGACGAGCTGACCCTCGAGATGGTCACCGACGAGGACCGCGACTACATGTGGGGCGAGTACGCCAAGGACCCGCGGATGAAGGCCAACATCGGGATCCGACGCCGGCTGGCGCCGCTGCTCGACAACGACCTCAACCAGATGGAGCTCTTCACCGCGCTCCTGCTCTCACTGCCCGGCTCTCCCGTCCTGTACTACGGCGACGAGATCGGCATGGGCGACAACATCTGGCTCGGTGACCGCGACGGCGTTCGGACACCGATGCAGTGGACGCCGGACCGCAACGCCGGCTTCTCCCGCGCCACACCGGGCCGGCTGACTCTCCCGCCCGTACAGGACCCTGTCTACGGCTACCAGCGGGTCAACGTCGAGACCGAGCTGGACAACCCGTCGTCGCTGCTGCACTGGACCCGCCGGATCATCCTGGCCCGCAAGCGCCACGCGGCGTTCGGCCTCGGTGAGTTCATCGACCTCGGTGGCTCCAACCCGACGGTGCTCTCCTATGTCCGTGAGTTCGTCGCTCCCGACGGCAGCACCGACACCGTGCTGTGCGTCAACAACCTGTCCCGCTTCCCGCAGCCGGTCGAGCTCGACCTGCGGCGGTGGGAGGGTGTCGTCCCCGTCGAGCTGCTCGGCGGCGTGCGGTTCCCCCAGGTCGGCGAGCTCCCCTACCTGCTCACGCTCGGGGGGTACGGCTTCTACTGGATCCGGCTGCCCGGCCTCGACAGCGACGCGACGGGGTCCCCCCAATGAGATCACCCCACGACGTCGCTCGCTTCGCTCCCAACGGCGCAGGGACCCCGACATGAGCCAGCACCCGCAGATGACGGAGTACCTTGCCGGTGCCCGGTGGTTCGCCGGCAAGGGCCGGGACTACGACGTGGTCGACGTCCAGCGCGTCGCGACGCTGCCCGGTCCGCCGACCGTGACCATCGACATCCTCACCGTCCGCTATGCCGCTGGCGGGGTCGAGGAGCGCTACCAGATGCCGCTTTCGCACTACCCCGAGGAGCAGGAGCGGATCGGTCACGCCCACGTCGGCACGGCCACCCACGACGACCTCGGTTTCACGCACGCCTACGACGCCGTGCACGACCGGGAGGCGATGGCTGTCTACCTCGACGCCTTCGCGGCGACCCCGGACGACTCGACCCGCGAGTACGGCGGTCTGACGTTCCACCGGGTCGGCGGACACGTCCTCGACACCCAGGCGCACTCCACGCTCTTCAGCGGCGAGCAGAGCAACTCCTCGGTCGCGTTCGGAGAGGACAGCCTGCTCAAGGTCTTCCGCAAGGTGACGTCGGGCCGCAACCCCGACATCGAGATCCACAAGGTGCTCACCGAGGCGGAGAACCACAACGTCGCATCCCTCTACGGCTGGATCGAGGCCGGCGAGGACGACCTCGGGATGATCCAGCAGTTCCTGCGCACGGCCTCCGACGGCTGGGACCTCGCCCTCGCCAGCGTGCGTAACCTGTTCGCCGAGGCAGACCTTCACGCCGCCGAGGTGGGCGGCGACTTCGCCGGCGAGGCGGAGCGCCTCGGCGGCGCGGTGGCCGACGTGCACGCCATCCTGCGCGAGCACTTCCCGACAGGCACGGTCGACGCCTCGTCGGTGGCGTCCCGGATGCGGGAGCAGTACGACCGCTGGCGCGTGCAGGTGCCGGCCCTCGAGCCGTACGCCGCCATCGTGAACGCGATCTTCGACCGGCTGGAGGGGCTTGGCACCGAGGTGGTCCAGAGGGTGCACGGCGACCTCCACCTCGGCCAGACCCTCCGCACCAGCGTCGGATGGAAGCTCGTCGACTTCGAGGGCGAGCCCGCCAAGTCCCTCTCCGAGCGGGTACTGCCCGACTCGCCGTGGCGCGACGTCGCAGGCATGCTGCGATCGTTCGACTACGCGGCGCGCTCGGTGGAGAAGGACTTCGCCCCCGTCACCAAGGACCAGTCCGAGCAGCTGGCGTTCCGATCCGCGGAGTGGGCGGCACGCAATCGCGACGCGTTCCTCTCCGGCTACGTGGGAGGTCGCCGGCTGAGCCCGGAGGAGACCGTGCTGGTGGCGGCGTACGAAGCGGACAAGGCCATCTACGAAGTGGGCTACGAGGCCCGCAACCGACCGGCGTGGATCGAGATCCCCCTTGCTGCGTTGGCGAATCTCGACGAGCAACAGGCAGAGGAGACGACGTGAGCGACATCCATCAGCTCGAGCTGCTGGTCAGCGGTGAGTACGGCGACCCGCACCGCATCCTGGGCCCGCACACGGAGGGCGGCTCTGTCGTCGTGCGCGTGTTCAAGCCCTTGGCCGAGTCGGTCGTCGTGGTGCACGGTAAGGAGCGCACCACGCTCGACCACGTGCACGCGGGCGTCTGGGAAGGCGATCTGGGCGCCACCGACGTGCCCGACTACCGGGTCGAGGTCACCTATGCGGGCGGCGAGCCGATGCTGTTCGACGACCCCTACCGGTTCCTCCCGACGGTCGGGGAGACCGACCTCCACCTGATCAACGAGGGTAGGCACGAGAACCTCTGGGAGGTCCTCGGCGCCCACGTGCGGCACTACGAGGGCCTGGGCGGGAGCGGCGTCACTGGCACGTCGTTCTCGGTCTGGGCGCCGCACGCCAAGGGGGTGCGGCTGAAGGGCGACTTCAACAGCTGGGACGGCCGCGAGCACCCGATGCGGCAGTTCGGCACGTCCGGGGTGTGGGAGCTCTTCCTGCCCGGCGTCGCCAGCGGTGCGCACTACAAGTTCGTGGTCCTCGGTGCCGACGGCCAGTGGCGCGAGAAGGCCGACCCGATGGCGTTCCACACGGAGGTGCCGCCGGCGACGTCGTCCGTCGTGTTCCAGAGCCGGCACCAGTGGTCGGACGACGCCTGGATGGCGGCGCGCCGCGAGGGCGGCGCGGTCGAGAAGCCGATGTCGGTCTACGAGGTGCACCTCGGGTCGTGGCGACGCGCCAAGTCCTACGCCGAGATGGGCGACGAGCTCGCGACGTACTGCCAGGACCTCGGCTTCACCCATGTCGAGTTCCTGCCCGTCATGGAGCACCCGTTCGGTGGCTCGTGGGGCTACCAGGTGACGTCGTACTACGCGCCGACGTCGCGCTTCGGCGACCCCGACGGCTTCCGGCACCTCGTCGACACGCTGCACCGGCACGGGATCGGCGTGATCCTGGACTGGGTGCCCGCGCACTTCCCGAAGGACGTGTTCGCGCTCGCGCGGTTCGACGGCACGCCGCTCTACGAGGACCCGAACCCCTCGCGTGGCGAGCACCCCGAGTGGGGCACGTTCGTCTTCAACTTCGGCCGCCGCGAGGTCCGCAACTTCCTGGTGGCCAACGCGCTGTACTGGCTCGAGGAGTACCACGTCGACGGCCTGCGCGTGGACGCGGTCGCGTCGATGCTCTACCTCGACTACTCGCGCGAGCCGGGCGAGTGGACGCCCAACGTGCACGGCGGCCGCGAGAACCTCGAGGCGAAGCAGTTCCTCCAGGAGATGAACGCCACTGTCTACAAGCGGGTGCCGGGCGCGATCACGATCGCCGAGGAGTCCACCTCCTGGCCCGGCGTCACGGGGCCCACGTCCGCCGACGGCCTCGGCTTCGGCTTCAAGTGGAACATGGGCTGGATGCACGACAGCCTCGGCTACGTGCAGCACCAGCCGGTGCACCGGTCGTACCACCACGACCAGCTGACCTTCTCGCTCGTCTACGCGTACTCCGAGAACTACGTGCTCCCGATCAGCCACGACGAGGTCGTGCACGGCAAGGGCTCGCTGCTGCGCAAGATGCCCGGTGACCGCTGGCAGCAGCTGGCGAACCTGCGCAACTACCTCGCCTTCATGTGGGCGCACCCCGGCAAGCAGCTGGTGTTCATGGGCAGCGAGTTCGGCCAGGAGGCCGAGTGGGCCGAGTCGCGCGAGCTCGACTGGTGGCTGCTCGACCACCCCGAGCACCGCGGCGTGCAGTCCCTCGTGCGCGACATGAACCGGGTGTACGCCGAGTCCCCGGCCCTGTGGCAGCGCGACAGCGACCCGTCGGGCTTCCAGTGGCTGGACGCGAACGACGCCCCGCGCAACGTCTTCTCCTTCGTCCGCTCCGCACCGGGCGCGGATCCGGTCGTGTGCATCGCGAACTTCGCCGCGGTCCCACACGGTGACTACCGGGTCGGGCTACCGACGGGCGGCACCTGGACCGAGGTGCTCAACACCGACGCCGACGCCTATGCCGGATCCGGCGTCGGCAACCTCGGGTCCGTAACCGCCACCGACGAGGGCTGGAACAGCCAGCCGGCGTCGGCGACGGTCACCCTCCCGCCGCTGGGCACGATCTGGCTGCGACCCGCCCCCCAAGATGACTAAGTCCAAGGGGAGCACGCTGCGCCCCCCTTGGACTTACCCATCTAGGCTTGACCGGGTGAGCGACACCCAGAGCATGCCGGTCGGTGACGGCGTGGTCCGCATCTCGTGGACCGCTGACACGACCATCGACGCCGTCCGGCTCACGGTCGCCTCCGCCATCGACGAGGGCGCCCACCGGGTCGAGGCGTACGTCGACCCCGGGGACGTGACGGCGCAGCGTGCGGCGACGTTCAGCGGGCTGCGCAAGGAGGGGATCTCGCGCGGGATCCATGCGCGCGAGGACCGCATCGTCTACGCGCGGCTCGCCTCCGACGTACCCACGGACCAGCCGGAGGGGTTCCGCGCCCTGCTGAACTCCTTCCTCCCCCGCAAGCGGGCGATCAGCCAGCTCCTGGTGCGCGACCCGGACGACCGCGTCCTGCTGTGCAACCTGACCTACAAGCGCGACTGGGACCTCCCCGGCGGCGTGGTCGAGGTCGGGGAGTCGCCCCAGGGCGCCGTGGCCCGTGAGGTCGAGGAGGAGCTCGCCCTGCGGATCCCCGCCGGCCCACTGCTGCTCACCGACTGGCTCCCACCCTGGGGCGGCTGGGACGACGCCCTCTGCCTGGTCTTCGACGGTGGCGTCCACGACGCCTCGCTCGTCGACGGGATCGTGCGACAGGAGCGTGAGATCCGGTCGGCCGGGTTCTGCACCCTCGAGGAGGCGCGCGAACGCTGCGCCGACTTCACCGCGAGGCGCATCGCGTCCGCGCTGGGCAACCTGGACGGCGCGTCCCCGGCCTACGTCGAGTCCGGCGGGGAGCGCTAGCGGGTCGG
>Ga0207708_10000178_pt1 | contig 50595 bp, 45 predicted proteins | sample KBSK5101metaG_FD_184340 | JGI IMG/M metagenome (GOLD analysis project Ga0207708, IMG submission 184340) | Corn, switchgrass and miscanthus rhizosphere microbial communities from Kellogg Biological Station, Michigan, USA - KBS K5-10-1 metaG... | ecosystem: Host-associated > Plants > Roots >... | reverse complement strand
GAAGCAGATCGAGGCGCGCATCGCCAACCTCCGGGAGCGCGCCACCGGCGGCAACGCCACGCCGCTCCCGCCGCCCACCGAGAAGGTGGTCTTCAAGACCATCGTGGTCTACAAGGAGGCGCCGCCGCCCCCCGGCCGTCGTCGGCGTAGCCGCCGGTGTCGAGCCCGCGTACCACCGCCACCGGGATGCCGGCGAGCTTGCCCTTGACCAGGTCCGCCGCCGCGGCCAGCTCGTCGGCCACCGCCACCTCGGTCATCTCGAGCAGGTTGCCGTAGCGATCCCGCTCACCGCGCCGGTCCTGCACCGCCGCCAGCCCCGCGACCCCGATCGCGACGTCGGCGATGCCATGCCGCCACGGCCGGCCCATCGAGTCCGACACCACCACCGCGACCTGCCGGCCGGTGCGCTCGGCGATCTCGGCACGCAGCCGGCGGGCCGAGCCGTCCGGATCGACCGGCAGGAGCGCGATCTCGCCGTCGGCCACGTTCGAGGCGTCCACTCCGGCGGCGGCCATCACCAGGCCGTGCCGGGTCTCGACGATCCGCAGCGGGCCGCGGCGGGCGATCACCCGCACCGTCTCGTCGGAGATCGCCTGCTGCCGGGCCTGCTCCCGCTCGGCCGGATCGGCGGAGGTGGCGATCAGCCGGCCCTCCACCTTCGAGACCGCCTTCGAGGTGACCACCAGCACGTCGCCGTCGGCCAGTTCCGGCGCACACCGCAGGATCTCGGCGGCCAGGTCGTCGCCCGGACGCAGCTCGGCCATGCCGGGCACCGGCAGCACCGCGATGCCGGTCACCGGCCCGTCGAGCCCGCTCACCGGCCGGCCAGCCGGACCGCGTCGGCCACCATGGCGGCGGTCGCCTCGGGGCTGGTCATCAACAGGTCCCGGGCCAGCACCGGCAGGCCGGGCAGCTCCACGGCGTCGCCGGTGTGCACCAGCCAGCCGTCCAGCACCCCGCCCGCCGACCGGGCGCCGTAGAGCCCGGCCACCCCGGCCGCCGAGGTCTCCACGCCCAGCACCGGCAGGCAGGCGTCGGCCATGCCGCGCACCGGCGCCCCGCCGATGATCGGGGACAGCCCGATCACCGGCGCCGCGCCGGAGCGCAGCGCGTCCCGGATCCCCGGCACGGACAGGATGGTGTTGATCGAGACCACCGGGTTCGACGGGCCGATCAGCACCAGGTCGGCCTGCCCGATGGCCTCCAGCACGCCGGCCGCCGGCCGCGCCGACTCGACGCCCACCTGGACGAAGGCCTGGGCCGGCAGGGCGGCCCGGTGCCGCACCCACCACTCCTGGAAATGGATGGCCCGCCGGGCGCCGTCCTCCTCCACCACCACGTGCGTCTCGCAGCGCTCGTCGGTCATCGGCAGCAGCCGGACACCGGTCTGCCAGCGCTGGCAGAGTGCCGCGGTGACATCGGAGAGCGGGTAGCCGGCCGCCAGCATCTGGGTGCGGACCAGGTGGGTGGCGATGTCGAGATCACCCAGGGCGAACCAGGTCGGCTCGGCGCCGTAGGCGACCAGCTCGTCCATGATCCGCCAGCTCTCGCCCTCCCGGCCCCAGCCGCGCTCGGTGTCGACCGCCCCGGCCAGGGTGTACATCACGCTGTCCAGGTCCGGGCAGATCCGCAGGCCGTGCATGGTGACGTCGTCGCCGGTGTTGACGATCGCGGTGACGTCCGAAGCCCCGCCGGGGGTCGCCGGTCCCGCGGCCCCTCCCGCAAAGGCCCGCACCCCTTGCAGGAACCGGGCTCCGCCGACGCCACCCGCCAGCACCGTGATACGCACCTGGCGAACCTAATTCATCGCCGGCCGGCCGCCACAGCCGGGCGCAGCCAGCAGCCCGGACGGACGGCGAATCAGCGGGACAGCAGCGGCACCATGTGCGCCCGGCGCATCGCGGTCAGCGAGTAGAACACTGCCGCCAAGGTCGCGTCGCCGCCGTGCCCGGAGGTGCGCAGCACCGGTTCCAGCCACTCCTTGGCCAGCTTCCGGCTGCGCCGCGGGGCCGGACGCGCGCTGGCGGCGCCGTGGCCACCGGCCAGCAGCACCAGCAGCACCTGGTCCAGGGTGTCGGGCGGCTGCTTGGTCGCCAGCATCTCCTGCACCTGCCGTTGCCGCAGCGCGGTCTCCGCGGCCGCCACGTCGACCAGCCGGCGTCCGTCGGCCTGCCAGTGGCCGGCCGCGACCAGCGCCTCGACGGCGACCTGCCGGTCGGCGTCGATGTGGCTGAACCACCGCTTCCACAACACCGGCCGGCGGTTGGCCACCGCCCGGTGCAGCGCGTCGGGCAGCGGGTTGCCGGTGTCGGACTCGCCGATCGCCTCCGGCCGGATCCGGCCGACCAGCCGGCCGGTGCGGGCCAGCTCGGTGAACAGCGCCGCCCGGACGGCGATGCCGACCTGATGCGGGTGGCGCACCCGGCCCGGTGCGTACCAGGCCAACCGGCACACCGCGAGGGCCAGCTGCTCGCGCTCGGCGGGCAAGCCGGTCGCCGCCAGGCCAGGGGCGGACTCCGGCGGAACAGGCGGGACGGCGCTCGTCACCCGGCCAGCTTAGGTGCCCCGGCCGGTTCGTGGGCAGCAGGCGTTGTGACTGGCGGGCTCACCGCGGGTCCGCGGTGGTTAGGCTTCTCGGTGTGAGCCAGCCGCAGCAGTCCTCCTCCGCCGTCCGCCGGGCGCTGCGACGCGCCCGCGACGGCGTGGCGCTGGACGCCACCGAGGCCGCGGTCCTCATGTCGGTGCGCGGCGACGCGCTCAACGAGCTGATGTCGATCGCGGCCGGGGTGCGCGACGCCGGCCTGCTGGCCGCCGGACGCCCGGCGATGATCACCTACTCGCGCAAGGTGTTCATTCCGCTGACCCGGCTGTGCCGGGACCGCTGCCACTACTGCACCTTCGCCACCGTGCCGCACCGGCTGCCGGCGCCGTACCTGGAGATCTCCGAGGTGCTGGCGATCGCCGAGCAGGGTGCCGCGCTCGGCTGCAAGGAGGCGCTGTTCACCCTCGGCGACCGACCGGAGGAGCGCTGGCCGCAGGCCCGCAGCTGGCTGGACGAGCGGGGGTACAGCTCCACCCTGGACTACGTCCGGGCCGCGGCGGTCGCGGTGCTGGAAGGCACCGGCCTGCTGCCGCACCTCAATCCCGGGGTGATGAGCTGGGACGAGTTGCAGCGGCTCAAGCCGGTCGCCCCGAGCATGGGGATGATGCTGGAGACCACCGCCCGCCGGCTGTTCACCGAACCCGGCGCGCCGCACTACGGCAGCCCCGACAAGGACCCGGACGTCCGGCTGCGGGTGCTCACCGACGCCGGCCGGCTCACCATTCCCTTCACCACCGGCATCCTGGTAGGTATCGGCGAAACCAGGCTGGAACGGGCCGAGTCGCTGTTCGCGATCCGGGCCGGCGCCCGGGAGTTCGGCGCGATCCAGGAGGTGATCGTGCAGAACTTCCGGGCCAAGGACGACACCGCGATGCGCAACGATCCCGACCTCGACCTGGACGAGTACCTGGCCACCCTCGCGGTGTCCCGGCTGGTGCTCGGTCCGAAGATGCGGCTGCAGGCGCCCCCGAACCTGGTGGACCTGACCGAGTGCCTGCTGCTGCTCGACGCGGGGGTGGACGACTTCGGCGGCATCTCCCCGCTCACCCCGGACCACGTCAACCCCGAGCGTCCCTGGCCCGAGCTGGACAAGCTCACCGACCTGCTGGCTGGCCGCGGCCTGGCGCTGACCGAGCGGTTGACCGCGCAGCCGTCCTACGTGCTGGCCGAGGCGCCCTGGCTGGATCCGCGGCTGTTGCCGCACGTCCGGGCGCTGGCCGACCCCGCCACCGGCCTGGCCCGTACCGCGCCGGACGGCGGGGTGCTGAGCCCGGCCGGCCTGCCCTGGCAGGAACCGGACCCGGAATGGGTGTCCAGCGGCCGGACCGACCTGCACGCCAGCGTCGACACCGACGGCCGCAGCAGTGACCGGCGCAGCGACTTCTCCGAGGTCTACGGCGACTGGGACGCGCTGCGCAGCCGGGTCTTCTCGCCCGGATCCAGCGCGCTGGACTCCGAGGTGGCGGCGGCGCTGCGGGCTGCCGAGCGGGACCCGGCGGGGTTGACCGACGCGCAGGCGCTGACCCTGATGCAGGGCGACGGCGCGGGCCTGGCGGCGGTCGCGGCGCTGGCCGACCAGCTGCGCCGCGACACGGTCGGCGAGGACGTCACCTACGTGGTGAACCGCAATATCAACTTCACCAACATCTGCTACACCGGCTGCCGGTTCTGCGCCTTCGCCCAGCGCGCCACCGACGCCGACGCCTACACGCTGTCCACCGCCGAGGTGGAGGACCGGGTGCGCCAGGCCGCCGCCGACGGCGCCACCGAGATCTGCATGCAGGGCGGCATCGACCCGAAGCTGCCGGCGTCCGGCTACTTCGAACTCGCCCGGGCGGTCAAACGGGCGGTGCCGTCGATGCACCTGCACGCCTTCAGCCCGATGGAGGTCGTCAACGGCGCGGGCCGGGCGAACCTGTCGATCGAGGAGTTCCTGATCGGCCTGCGCGAGGCCGGCGTCGACTCGCTGCCCGGCACCGCCGCGGAGATCCTCGACGACGAGGTGCGCTGGGTGCTGACCAAGGGCAAGCTGCCCACCTCGGCCTGGCTCGAGGTGATCGGCACCGCGCACCGGCTGGGCATCCCGACCACCTCGACGATGATGTTCGGCCACGTCGACCACCCCAGGCACTGGGTGGCGCACCTGCGGCTGCTCGGACGGCTACAGGACGAGACCGGCGGCTTCACCGAGTTCGTGCCGCTGCCCTTCGTGCACAACCAGTCGCCGATCTACCTGGCGGGCCTGGCCCGGGCCGGGGCGTCCCAGCGCGAGGTCAAGGCCGTGCACGCGATGGCCCGAATCCTGTTGCACGGCAAGATCGCCAACATCCAGACCAGCTGGGTCAAGCTCGGCGAGGCGGGGGCCGCGGAGATGCTGCGCGGCGGTGCGAACGACCTGGGCGGCACCCTGATGGAGGAGACCATCTCGCGGATGGCCGGCTCCGAGCACGGCTCGCGCCGCTCGGTCGCGGAGCTGGAGGCGGTGGCCCGGTTGGCCGGCCGGCCGGCCCGGCAGCGCAGCACCTCCTACGGGCGGCTGCCCGAACCGTCCTGACGGCGGTCGGTTAGTCTTCTCGGGCGGGCCCCGGACGTCCCAACTGCCTCTGACGTCCCAATGATTGTGTCTGCAACACCAATTTCGCGCGAATAGCAGACCTCCGCTTGACTTATGGGGAACGACACGGGTGTAATTCCAAGTGTGTCGTACGGCTTATGTGGGCCTCACAGCAGCCGATACAGCTCCGTAGGGGCAGGGCACTCCCGGCAGATCCACTTCCATTCTTCGTAGGAGACATCCCGTGACCGATACCTCGCACCTGGCAGACGCGGACCTGTCGGCGATCTTCGGCCTTCCCGATGAGCAGAGCTGGCAGGAGCGCGCACTGTGCGCCCAGACCGACCCGGAGGCGTTCTTCCCGGAGAAGGGCGGTTCGACCCGCGAGGCGAAGAAGATCTGCGTCGGCTGCGAGGTGCGCGGCGAGTGCCTGGAGTACGCGCTGGAGCACGACGAGCGGTTCGGCATCTGGGGCGGCCTGAGCGAGCGGGAGCGTCGCCGGGTCAAGCGCCGCGTCAGCTAGCTCACTCGGCCGAAGGCGGGTCGATCTCCTCGGTGGACCGGCCGAGCAGCCGGGCCACCTGCTCCACCACCACGTCATGCACCAGATCGGCCAGGTCCTCGCTCTGCGAGGCCCGGCTCTCCAGCGGTCGCCGGTAGATCACGATCACCGGCACGTTGATCCCGGCCACTCCGTTGCGGTACAGCCGGGACAGCGGCACCGCGTTGTCGTCGAGGATGTCGGAGTCGAAAGCGAAGTCGGCCGTTCCGCGGTGACTGACCTCCGGCACGTCCTCCACCGCGAACTCCACCCCGGCCAACTGCTCGGCCAGCCGCGGCTGCAGATGGTCGACGGCATGCAGCACCATCGCGTCGAAGGCGTCACCCCGGCTGTGCGCGATCGGCACCGGCCGCGGCGCCAGCATTCCGCGCAGACCCCGGCCGTGCCGGTCGCGTCGCCGCCCCGGACGGCTGGCCGGTCCATCGCTCCTCATGCCCGCGAGCCTAGTGCGGCGCGGGCGGCCACGAACGTTTCTTCCCCCGGCACGTCGTTGCCCGGCAAAGGCCTCGCCGGGGGCTAGTGTCGGCCGCTGTGAGGCATGTCCGTCGCTGTACCCGCACTGGCTGCAGTCAGTCTGCCGTCGCGACGCTGACCTATATCTACTCCGACTCGACGGCCGTGGTCGGACCGTTGGCCGCCTTCGCCGAGCCGCACTCCTACGACCTGTGCGAGGAGCACGCCGTCCGGCTGACCGTGCCGCGCGGCTGGGAGGTGGTCCGGCACGCCGGCGAGTTCCCGTCCCCGATCCCGCACGCCGACGACCTCGAGGCGCTGGCCGACGCGGTCCGGGAGGCGGCCCGGGTCGACCTGCCGCGCGAGGTCCGCACCGACGACGGCACCCTGACCGGACGTCGCGGTCATCTGCGGGTGGTTCCACCGCCGGTCTGAGCCAGTGGCCGGACTGCCGCCGGTTCGGGCCGCCGGTTCGGGCGCACCGGGTCATCGCCTAGGCTGGCAGACCACACTTCAAGCACCGGAGCCGTTGCCGTCGCAGGCTCCGTGGGGCTGGGCGAGCAGCTCAGCACCGATACCGCCAGGAGAGGCGTCCGCAGGGTGATCAACCTTTCCGACATCGTGAAGGCCTACGACGTCCGGGGAATCGTTCCCGACCAGCTCGATGCCGAGGTCGCCCGGGCGCTGGGCGCGGCCTTCGTGACCGTGACCGGGGTGCCGGCGCTGGCGGCCGGGCGTGACATGCGCCCGTCCGGCCCCGAGCTGCTGGCCGCGTTCGCCGACGGGGCCACCAGCCAGGGCGCGGACGTGGTCGACATCGGGCTGGCCTCCACCGACCTGCTGTACTTCGCCAGCGGCCGGCTGGAACTGGCGGGCGCGATGTTCACCGCCAGCCACAACCCGGCCCGGTACAACGGCATCAAGCTGTGCCTGCCGGGTGCCCAGCCGGTCGGGCAGGACACCGGCCTGGCCGAGATCCGCACGGTCGCCCAGGGCTATCTGGACACCGGCCTGCCGGCGCCGGTGGACCGGCCGGGCAGCGTCTCCAGCCGCGACCTGCTCGCCGACTACGCCGGCTACCTGCGCGGCCTGGTGGACCTGTCGGCGTCCCGGCCGCTGAAGGTGGTGGTCGACGCCGGCAACGGGATGGCCGGCTACACCGTGCCGGCGGTGCTCGGCGGTGCCGTCCTCGGCCCGCTGCCGCTGGAGATCGACGAGCTGTACTTCGAGCTGGACGGCAGCTTTCCCAACCACGAGGCCAATCCGCTGGAACCGGCCAACCTGGTCGACCTGCAGCGCCGGGTGGTCGAGGTCGGCGCCGATATCGGGCTCGCCTTCGACGGCGACGCCGATCGCTGCTTCGTCGTCGACGCCGACGGCAGTCCGGTCTCGCCGAGCGCGGTCACCGCACTGGTCGCCGTCCGGGAGCTGGCCAAGGCGCCCGGCTCGGCGGTGATCCACAACCTGATCACCTCCAAGGCGGTACCCGAGATCATCACCGCGCACGGGGGCCGGCCGGTGCGCACCCGGGTCGGGCACTCCTACATCAAGGCCGAGATGGCCGTCACCGACGCGGTGTTCGGCGGCGAGCACTCGGCGCACTACTACTTCCGCGACTTCTGGCGCGCCGACACCGGGATGCTCGCCGCGATGCACGTGCTGGCCGCGCTCGGCGAGCAGGACGGCACCCTGGCGGCGCTGACGTCGGGCTACCAGCGCTACCACGCCTCCGGCGAGATCAACTCAGAAGTGGCCGACCAGGACGGCAAGGTGGCGGCGGTCCGCGGCCGGTTCGCCGACCGCACCACGGCCAGCGACACCCTGGACGGGCTGACCCTGGAGCTCACCGACGGGTCCTGGCTCAACGTCCGGGCCTCCAACACCGAGCCGCTGCTGCGGCTCAACGTCGAAGCACCCACGCCCACCGCGCTGGCCGCCGTGCGCGACGAGGCGCTGGCCGTCATCCGGTCCTAGGAGGAATCCCGTGTCCGTCTCGACCGACCTGCTGGCGATCCTGGCCTGCCCGAGCGCCGACCACGCCCCACTGCGGCTGGAGACCAGCGGCAGCGGCGAGGAACTGGTCTGCACCAGCTGCCTGAGCCGGTTCCCGGTCAGCGACGGCATTCCCGTGCTGCTGGCCGACGAGGCAGTACCCGGCCCGCGCGGCCTGGGGGTGCCCGCCGAAGACGGACCAGCCGGTAACGAACCGACAGCGGGCGCCCCGGCCGCCGACCAGCCGGTCGAGCCACCGGGAAGCACTCCGTGACGGCGTTCTCGCACGAGCTGCTCGACAATTCGCAGGCGCTGACCGCGGCCGACCGCGGCGGCCTGTTGCGGGCGCTGGCCGGTGCCGGCGCGCAGGTGCGCCGCAGTGTCGCGACCGCGGGAGAGTTCGGCCTGGACCGGCTGCGCGACTCGAACACCCCGCGCGCGGTGCTGGTCGCCGCCGACGCGGCCGCTCCGTACCTGTCCAACCTGCTGGCGGCGCTGGCCGCCGCGAACGCACCGGTGATCGACTGGCGCGATCCCACCCTGCCGCGCTGGGCCGGGCCCGCCGACGCGTTGCTCGCGGTCTCGGCCGACGGCCGGCACCCGCGACTGGCCGAACTGGTGGCCCAGGCCGACCGGCGCGGCATGGTTCTCGCGGTGGCCGCCCCGGTCCGCTCGCCGGTGGCGGCCGCGGCCGGCCGGCATCCGGTCGCCGACGTCAGCCACCTCGACCGGGTGCCCGCGCGGGCGCTGTGGTGGGCGCTGGCCACCCCCGCCCTGCAGGCCCTCGACGCGCTCGGCCTGGCCGAGACCGTACCGCTGCTCGGCCAGGTGGCCGACGGCCTGGACCAGGTCGCCGAGACCGACCGGCCGGACTCCTCGGCCTACACCGGACCCGCCAAGCTGCTCGCCGCCGAACTCGCCGAGTCGGTGCCGGTGATCGCCGGCATCGGCCAGACCGCCACGGTGGCCGCCCGGCGGTTCGCCGGCGCGGTGCAGCTGATCGGCGGGTCCACCGCGATGGCCGCGGCGCTGCCGGACGACGTGGCCCGGATCGGCTCGCTGCTGGAGTTCGCCACCACCGAGGCCGACTTCTTCGCCGACCGGATCTCCGAGCCCGCGATCCGCCCCCGGCTGGTGCTGATCGGCGACGACGACCGGTACGGCGAACCGCAGCAGAGCCAGTGGGACAGCCTGGGCGACGACGCCGGCCGGCGGGCCGCCTCGGCGCTGGCGGGGCTGGCCGCCAGCCGGAGCATCGGTGTCTCCCGGATCCTGGTGCCGGACGCCCCGCCGCTGGTCCGGTTCGCGGCCGCGTCGGCCACCGGCGACTTCGCCGCCACCTATCTGGCCCTCGCCCGCGGGATCGACCCGTGCGCGCCGAGACTGGGGGAGTTGCCGCATTGAACCGCTGGGCAGTACGCGAGGACGCCGGTGAGGGCCGCGGAGCGCCGGCATGAGTACGCACGGGGGTAGCCGGGCGGTGCTGGCGGCGCTCGGCGCCAACATCGGCATCGCGGTCATCAAGTTCATCGCGTTCCTGCTGACCGGCTCGTCGTCGATGCTGGCCGAGTCCGTCCACTCGCTGGCCGACTCGGGCAACCAGGGGCTGCTGCTGATCGGCGGCCGCCGGTCCCGGCGGCAGGCGACGGCCGAGCACCCGTTCGGCTTCGGTCGGGACCGCTACGTCTACGGCTTCCTGGTGGCACTGGTGCTGTTCACCGTCGGCGGCCTGTTCGCGCTCTACGAAGGCATCCACAAGATCACCGACCCGCACCACGTCGACTCGCCGGCGATCGCCATCGGCGTGCTGGTGGTCGCGATCATCCTGGAGTCGCTGTCCTTCCGCACCGCGATCGCCGAGTCGCGCGGCCTGAAGGGTGAGGCCAGCTGGCCGCAGTTCATCCGGCGGGCCAAGGTACCCGAGCTCCCGGTGGTGTTGCTGGAGGACTTCGCCGCGCTGGTGGGCCTCGCCTTCGCACTGGTCGGCGTTGGGCTCGCCACGCTGCTCGACCAACCGGTCTGGGACGGCATCGGCACCGTCGCGATCGGGGTGCTGCTGATCGCGGTCGCGGTCATCCTGATCATCGAGACCAAGAGCCTGCTGCTCGGCGAGGCGGCCAGTCCCGGGGCGGTGGCGCGGATCGAGTCCGCGCTGGTCGCCGACCCGGACGGTGGCATCACCGGGGTGATCCACTCCCGCACCATGCACCTGGGCCCGGACGAGGTGCTGGTGGCGGCCAAGGTCTCGATGTCTGCGGACTGCACGCTGGCCCAGGTGGCCGGCGCGATCGACGCTGCCGAGGCCCGGGTCCGGGCGGCCGAGCCCGCCGCCCGGGTGATCTACCTCGAGCCCGACCTCTACCGTCCGGAACTCGACGGCGGTGCCCCGTGACGGCTGGCCAGCAGGTGGGCGAGCGGCCGACGACCGCGAACCTGCCCCGGCTGATCGGGCTGCACAACAGCATCCGCGAGTACGCCTGGGGTTCGGTGCGGGCCATTCCGGAGCTGCTGGGCGTCGAGCCGACCGGCCGGCCCGCGGCCGAGCTGTGGATGGGCGCCCACCCGGACGAGCCGTCCCGGTGGGCCGAGCACCCGGACCGGCCGGCGCTGGACGAGCTGATCGCCGCCGAGCCGCGGCACTGGCTGGGCGAGCCGAGCCTGGCGGCGTTCGGGCCGCGGTTGCCGTTCCTGTTGAAGGTGCTGGCCGCCGACCGGGCACTGTCGATTCAGGTGCATCCCAGCCAGGTGCAGGCCGAGGCCGGCTTCGCCGCCGAGGAGCGTGCCGGCCTGCCGCGCGGTTCGGCCGAGCGCAACTACTGCGACCCGCACCACAAGCCGGAACTGGCGTACGCGCTCACCGACTTCGAGGCGTTCTGCGGGTTCCGTCCGGTGGCCGAGACCCTCGAGCTGCTGACCGCGCTGGCGGTGCCGGAGCTGGCCGGTGTGCAGGCGACCCTGGCCGGGCCGGACGGCCTGCGGGCCGCCTTCACCGAGCTGCTGAGCCTGACCGGTGAGGCCCGCGACCGGCTGGTGTCGGCGACCGTGGCCGGCTGCCGCCGGCTGGCCGAGCAAGACGGCCCGTGGGCGGCAGCAGCGGGCGCTTCGGTGCTGGCGGCACAGGATTTCCCCAACGACATCGGCGCGGTGCTGGCGCTGCTGCTCAACTACGTCCGGCTGGCGCCCGGCGAGGCGATCTACCTCGGCGCCGGCAACGTGCACGCCTACCTGCGTGGCATGTGCATCGAGATCCTGGCCAACAGCGACAACGTGCTGCGCTGCGGGCTGACTCCCAAGCGGGTCGACGTCGCCGAGCTGCTGCGGGTGGCCGACTTCTCGAGCTTGGCCGAACCGCGCTGGCAGCCGGTGCGGACCGCGGCCGGGCAGCAGGTCTTCGAGGTGCCGGTGCCGGACTTCCGGCTCTCGGTGCTCGAGCTGTCCGACGTACCGGTGGCGCTGGAGCCGGCCGACCAGCCGCAGTTGCTGCTCGCCGGCGCCGGGCGGGTGACGGTCAGCTGCGGATCCGAGCGGCGAATCCTGCGGCGCTGGGAGTCGGTCTTCATCGCCGCCGGCGAGCCCGCGAGCACGGTCGTCGGAAGCGGCCAGGCCTACCTGGCCACCACCAACCTGCAAGCCCGGCAGGCCTGAGCGCGGGCCGCCCGATGCGCGGGACGGACCGGGCGGCCGCCAGGGTCAGCGCTGGGCGCCGGTCAACCAGCGCAGCGGATCCTGCGACCCCGGCTCGGCCATGTAATTGATATCGCGGGCCAGGGCCGTGAAGAGATCGCTCCCGGCCGAGCCCGATCGCAGGGCATCGTCGTTGAGGGACCTGGTCACCGCTCCGAACGGCAGGTTGCCGGTGGAGACGAAGCGAACCGCACCCGCCTGGTCACGGCACGGAACGATGTCGGATCGGACGAATCGGCTCGCTCCGAACGGCACGTCCAGCCGTCCGGACTCGAAGGCCGCGCCGATCGCGGTCACCAGGTCCGGGCGCTCCAGCACCGGCTCGATCAGCTCGCCGACCTCGCGCTCGATCAGCTCGAGTTCGCGGGCGACCGCGGCCTCGTCCACGACATAGTCGGCGGCCAGCTCGATGCCGGCCCGGGTCAGCTGCAGGCCGGCCACGTTCTCGGCCTGGCTGGGGATCCCGCTGGCCTCCGCCGGCGACTTGGTGACCACCTTGGCCACCCCGCCGAGCGCGGCGGTCAGGCCACCGAAGGCGATCAGGTCGGCCGCCCGGGCACGGTCGCGGGGGAACACCCCCATGAACTGGTGCAGGACGGTGTGGATCCGAACCTGGTCGAAGCCCGGCAGGTGTGCGAGATAACGCCCGGCCAACCGGGGAATGGCCCGCAGGGCTGCCAGGTCCTGCCACAGGTGGCCACCCTGCGGGTAGGCGATCGAGATGCAGCGCACGCCGGCCCGGAGCGTGAGCGCCGCTTCCAGCAGGGTGGTCGCGATGCAGATGGATGGTGGCATCAGCACCGCCGTCAGGGTGCCGAACAGCTCGCGGTCGATGGTCAGGCCGGCAGCGGTGACCTCGCCGGCCAGATCGTCGACCTGTTGCCAGCTGCGCAGCGACTCGATGATCGGGACGTCCTTGGCGTACGGCACGTTGTATCCGATCCCGCCGCCTTCGTAGGAGCTGAAGCCGGCGGCGACCGCGGTGTCGAACAGGATCCTGCCGTCCGGAGAACCGTGGCGGACCTGCAGCGGTGCCCGTACCGCCTCGTTCAGTTCGCGACCGCGCTGCCAGCCGTGCACCACCAGCGGGTATCCGTTGAGCCGGTCGGGATCGGTGTTCAGCGCCCGGCGCACACTGCCGAACTGCAGCAACCGGGTGTGCGAATCGATCGTGGTGGTCAGTACATCCGGGTGGGCCTGGTGCTCCAGTCCGACCAGCAGCTCACGCATCGCGTCGTGGCCGCCGACGCCGCAGCGCGGCTGCACCAGCGGCTGGCCGGTGCGCTCGGCCTGCTCGAGCAGGTCCGACACCGTCGGCTTGGCGAGAGACAGCGCGTAGCCGACCGAGTCCGCCAGGTCGGGCAGTGGCACCAGGCTCAGCACGCCGGCACCGTCACCGGGGTACCCGCCAGCAGCGAGCTGTAGGAGGAATGCCGCTTGGCGCGCAGCAGATTCTCGGTCGGCTCGGTGGTGCCAGCGCTCGACCGGCCGGCCTGCCGGTGCAGCCGCAGCACCGTCGCGTCCAGCTCGGGCAGTGGCGCCAGTTGACGCTCGCTGCTGCCGTCGGGCTCGACCGTTGAGACCAGTCCGAAACCCGACAGGGACGTCGCGGCCAGGCCGGTGCGAGCCATGGCCTGGGCCACGCCCCGCTGGGTGCCGGGAAAGGCGAGCACGGTCTCGGTGCCGAATGCCACGGTCACCGTCTCGAAGCCCTGCGCGTCCAGTGCGGCCAGCGCCTGTGCGAGCAACGCCTCGGGCTGGTGCCGCGGGTCGGCGGGGGCGGGCAACCGGAACAGCTGGGCCTTGGCGTCACCGACCACGCTGGTCCACCGCGAAGCCTGCACACCCACCGTGGACCCGGCGGTGGCGGTGAGCCGCTGGCACGTTCCACGGCCCTGCAGGGCCCGGCACACGATGGCCACCCCCGCTGCCCGACCGACGGCCACCGAGGCGCCGTGCAACACCTTGGCCCCGCTGCGCGACATCTGGACGCACTGCTCGTAGGACAGCGCGGGCAGCAGTCGAGCCTCGGGCACCAGGTACGGGTCGGCGGTGAACACGCCGGGAACATCGGAGAAGATCTCGCACCGGTCCAGGCCCAGGGCGGCTGCCAGTGCTACCGCGGTCAGGTCGGAGCTGTTGCGGCCCAGCATGGTGATCCGGCCGTCCGGCCCGGTGGCCTGGCCGCCGGCGACCACCACGACCCGGTGCCGGGCCATCGCCCGCAGCAGCGGCTCGGGATCGATCGAGCGGATCCTGGCGCGGGTGGCGTTGCCGTCGCTGCTGATGCCCAGCTGAGGGGCGTACAGCTCGATCGCCGGGCAGCCCTCGGCGTCGAGTGCAGCCCGTAGGAAGCCGGCGCTGACCATTTCGGCCGTGGCCAGCAGCTGATCCTGGACCTCCGGAGCCAGGTCCGGGTCGATCGACAGTGCCGACTCGAGCAGCCGTCCGGTGGTTCCGGACATCCCGCTGACCACCACGACGACCCGGCGGTCCGTCGCCCGTGCGTCGACGTAGCGCGCGACCTCGCGGTAGTCGGCCAGCTCCAGGAAGGACGATCCGCCGAACTTCAGCACCAGCGGCGGGGTCGCCGTGCCCGCGCCGTCCCCGGCCGGCCCGCTCATCGCGCCGCCAGTTCGGTCTCGGGCTTCACCAGCTGCCACGACGATTCCGATTCCTCGCTGAGGATGGTGAACACCCGGTTGATCGCCAGGCCCAGTCCCCACACGTCGGTGTAGGCGGGCCAGTTCGGGTGCCCGGCGTCGATGTCGCCCTGGCGGGCGTAACCCGCGCGCACCCATTCGAAGGTGGACGGCCTGCGATGGTGGAAGTCGTGCTGGGACAGGTCGCCGGGGACCACCAGGATTCGGGCCGGCAGGTGGTAGAAGGCCAACCGCAGCACCCAGCGCGACCAGTCGCGCGCCGCAGCGAGGCCGCCCCGACCGGATTCCGGCAGCGGGTCGCCGTTGAAGCGGCCCCACGAGTGCGAGACATGGAAGGCGCGACCACCCAGGCCGGTGTCCTTGGACTTGAACCAGGCGTGTTCGCTGAGGAACTCCAGCAGTGCCACGATCTGGTAGAGCGGAATCAGCGGCACCAGCACCGCCAGGGCGAAGGGCAGCCAGGCACCCTGCCAGGTCACCAGGGCCAGCACCGTGCCGAGGTAGGCCAGGGCCATCAGTCGCCGGTACAGCGCCGAGCGCAGCAGGTTCTGCGCCAGCCGGGTGGCCAGGAACTCGGCGTGGAACCAGGGCGAGACGACCGTGATCGCCAGCCGGCGCCAGAGCGCCGGCACCGACTTGCCGGGCCGGAAACCCAGCTTGAGCAGGTGCACGATGGTCGGATCGGCGATGGTGGCGAAGGTTTCCTTGCGGTGGTGCAGGTTGATGTGGTCCTCGTAGTACTGGTCGGCGTCCTCGGTGCAGACGATCGTGGACAGCGCCTGGGCGATCTCACGGTCGTACTTGATCTTTCCGGTGAACCGGGTGTGCATGCAGTGGTGGGCGACCACGGTGGAGCACACCCGCGATGCCGACACCGTCACGACCCAGCACAGCGGCAGCAACAACAGCGCCCAGCTCCAGCCACCGTCGACGATGGCCCAGGCCGAGCCGATGCCGATCGCCAGCGCCACCAGGTCCAGGATCAGGTAGCTCAGCGGGTTGAGCCGGACCAGCGGCCGCTGGCCCGGCAGCGCCTTGCCGGTGACCCAGGTCCACAGATGCTGGGTCCAGCCCGGGAAGCGCTGGAAGGAGGCACGGATCGCCTCGGACTGCTCCGCGGAGGAGACCCCGGCTATGACCGCGGGAGCGGCGGCGGTGATCGCCTCGCCGGTGATTGCCTCGGCGGCGCTCGCCCGGGTACCGATGGGCGCGGCGGTCGACGGCTGCTGCGTGGTCGATGCGGTCATGCTGGGTATCCCGTTCCGGTCAGAAGAAGTGATGAGGTCGGCAACTGCTGCGGCACAGCTGCCCCGAGCTCGGCGACGACATCGGCGATCGCCGCCGCCAACAGCTCCAGCGCTTCGTCCGCCTCGGCGATGCTGAGGTTCAGTGGCGGCAGGAAACGGGCCACGCAGTCGTCGCGGCCAGCGAGTTCGAACAGCAGGCCGCGGTGCAACGCCGCCTTACGGACCCGGCCGGCGAGCTCGGCTGCGGACAGTCCGGCCCACGGCACCAGCTCGACGCCCAGCATCAGCCCCAGGCCGCGCACGTCACCCAGGAACGGGTGCCGCAGCTGCATCCGGAGCAGGCCCTCGCGCAGGTGGCTGCCGACGGCCCGGACGTGCTCGAGCAGGCCCTCCTCGACGACCACCCGCATGAGTTCCGCGCCGGCGGCGAAGGCGAGCTGGTTGCCGCGGAAGGTGCCGGTGTGGGCACCTGGCTTCCAGCCGTCGAGCTTGCTGTCGTAGAGCAGCACCGAGGCCGGGTGACCGCCCCCGATCGCCTTGGACGACACGACCACGTCGGGTTCGATGCCGTATTGCTCGAAGGCGTACCAGGTGCCGGTCCGGCCGCACCCGCTCTGCACCTCGTCGACGATCAGCGGCACGTCCAGGCGGCGGGTCAGTTCACGCAGCCGTTGGACGAACTCGAGCCGCGCCGGCACGACGCCGCCTTCGCCCTGCACCATCTCCAGCACCACGGCTGCCGGTCGCCGGACGCCGCCGTTCGGATCGGCCAGCATGTTGTCCAGGTACTGGATGCAGTTGATCTGACAGCTGTCCGGCGTCAGCGACAGCGGGCACCGGAAGCAGGAGGAGTACGGGAAGAACGACACTCCCGGCATCAGGTTGCCCAGGTGTTCCTTGGACGACCGCAGCCCGGTCAGCGCGATGGTGGACTGGGTGCTGCCGTGGAAACCGCCCGAGAAGGCGATGACGTCGGAGCGTCCGGTGTAGGTCTTGCACAGTTTGACCGCCGCATCGACGGCATCGGCACCGGTCGGACCGCAAAAGTGGATCTTGGTCCGGTTGCGCATCGGCTCCGGCAGCAGGTTCAGCAGCCGGCTGCTGAACAACTGCTTGGCCTCGCTGGGAAAGTCCAGCAGGTGGGTGGCGATGTCGAGCTGGCGGTGCGCGGCTGCCAGCAGCCCCGGATGGTTGTGCCCGAGTGCGAGGACTCCCGCGCCGGACAGGAAGTCCAGGAACCGGTTGCCGTCCAGGTCCTCCAGGTAACTGCCGTCACCGCCGGCCACCGCGATTGGGGTCTGGCGGGGGTAGGTACGCGCCGAGGACTCCTGAGCCGCCTGGTCGGCCAGCAGTGCCTTCGAGCGCGGTCCCGGCAGGTCGGTGAGCACCGCGGCGCGGCGCGCACCGGTCATCGGGCTGCCGCCACTGCGGTGAACTCGTCGTTCGGAATGCTCTTGCCGAGACTTCGGGCGATGATCTCGGCCCGCAGCGAGAGCAGGCTGAAAGATCCTGCGTCGGAGATGCCGTGCGAGGATTCGTTGAGGTTGTAGAGGTAGAGCGGGGGGATCGCCCGGCCGTCGGCGGCTGAGACCAGGTAGTCGTGGCCGACGGCCACCGCGCCCCGCTCGTTGTGCGCGAGCTGATCAGCCAGCTCGGTCAGCAGCGGCGGCCGTGGTTCCTGGGCGGGCCCGGGACCGAAGTTGCGGAAGCCGGTTGCCAGCACGACCAGGTCGAAGTGTTCTTCGGTGAGCTGGCCGTAGTGCCGTTCCCGGACGGTCAGGTCGACCCCGTCGACATCGGCGGTGGCCGCGTCGACCACCGAGTTGTTGCGGACGAAGACCTTGCGCTCGCCGTCGAGTTTCTGCTCGTACATCAACAGGTACAGCTGCCGAAGTACGTCCATGTCGACCGCGGAGTAGTTGGTGAAGCGGAGTTCGACGTCGAGCTCGTCCTTGCTCTGCTGGGACGCGTGGAAGTAGTAGTCCACGAACTCCGGCATGATGCTGGCCTCGCTGAAGGGAGAGGTGTCCTTGAGCCGGTGGGCGAAGCCGCGGGTCAGGTTGACGACCTCGGCGTCGGGGAAGCGGCGGGCCAGGTCGAGGGTCAGCTCCACCGAGCTCTGGCTGCCTCCGACCACCGCGATCCGGCCGGTACGCAGTTGCTGCGCCATCCGCTGCACCGTGCTGCGGTACCGGGTCAGGTGCACCACCCGGTCCGAGTCGAGCTGGTCGAAGGGTGCCGGCACGAACGGGGTGCGGCCGTGCGCCAGCACCACCGCGCGCGCCAGGTGAGTGCTGCCGGAGCCCACGGTGACCCGATATCCCCGCGTTCCGTCGGGAAGCTCGGTGAAGTTCACGCCGGTCACCGGCGAGCTGGTACGGACCTGGTCGGCGAAGTGCGAGCCGACCCAGGTGATGTACTGGTTGTACTCCTTGCGCAGCGGAAACTCGATGCCCAGGTTGAGGTACTCCAGCAGCCTGCCCTGTTCGAAAAGGAAGTTCAGGAAGGTGTACCGGCTGCGCGGATTGCGCGGGGTCACCAGATCCCGGACCGGGTTGTTCTGGATATCCGAGCCGGGCAGCAACATCTCGGGCTGCCAGGCGAGGGTGTCGCGCGCCTCGAAGAACATCGCCCGGATCTCAGGGTGCAGTTCTTCCAGGGCGACGGCCAGCGAGATGTTGGCAGGACCGAAACCCACGCCGATCAGGTCGTGGACGGCGTTCTGGTCGGTGTGGTTCATCGGGCGTCCTGCTCGCCGACGACGAACAGTGCGTCGCTTCGGGTGGTTGCAAGTTCGGCGACTCGGGAGGCGACCGCGGCGGCGTCGGCATCGGACTCGAAAACCTCGATGACCCCGTTGCGCCCGAGGTAGGAGGTGGCGGATCGGGACCGGTCTCCCACCTTGCTGGTGACGTAGCGGGCCAGCTCGGCCCCAGGATCGACGGGCACGTCGCGGATCTCGGAGATGACGCCGGCCGGAGCCTTGAGGAACCCGATCGCACCGACGCCCTGGGGGGTGCTGGGAATGTCGGGCAGGGTGTTGATCGTGCGCCGGTAGGCGGCGATGTGCAGGTCGTAGGGGTTGAATCCGTACACCCGGTCGATCAGGTCCATGATGCCGTCGCCGCCGGGCCGGGCGGCGACCTCGACCAGGTACAGGTCGTCGGATCCGTTGAGCAACACCTCGACGTGCGCGATGCCGCGGTCGATCAGCAGAACTTCACAAGCCTTGATCGCCAGTTCACGCAACCGGATGTTGCCGCTCTCGGTGCTGGGCACCAACTGGCCGGTTTCGGTGAAGTACGGCGGCGCGCCCTTGGCCTTGTCGGTCACCGCCAGGACTGCTCGCTGGCCCTCGTAGTTGATCACCTCGACCGAGACCTCGTGGGTCGAGGCGATGAACTCCTCTACCTGGTAGCGGCCGTCTGAGAAGTCGTAGGTAGGCGCGATCTCCAGCAGCGAGGCGCGGCAGTGCGCGAAGGCCGCCGCCAGCTCGGACGGCTCGTTGACCATGATGATGCCGACGCTGCCGGCAAAATCGCGCGGCTTGAGCACCAGCGGGTAGGTCAGCTCGGCGGCGACCTCGGTCAGCTCGTCCAGCGTGGCGAAAAGTCGGTGCCGCGCGCACGGGATGCCGGCGGATTCGAAAGCCTGCTTCATGGTGTGCTTGTCCCGCACCAGGGCCAGGGACTCGGTCGCCAGCGACGGCAGGCCGTAGTGGCCGGCGATGGCCACCGCGACGTGCAGATTCAGCTCGAGGATGGGGACCACCGCATCCGGTCGCAGGCCGGTCGCCCGCTCCAGGTCGCGCACCGCTTCCAGCGCCTCCGCGGCGTTGTAGTGGTTGGCGGCCAGGACGTGGTCGAACACCCGGTTGGCGTTGAGGACCGGGTTCTCGACCATCCCGAACACCGGACCCGGGTAGGTCCGAAGTCCCGAGACGATGGCACGCTCGCGCAGCAGCGGGTCGGCTCCCAGCAGCAGCAGGTAGCGATCGCCGTTGGCGCGGGCGTGTTGCAGGTTGAACATCGAATCTCCTTGATCGGGGCGGCCGTCACCCGTGCGGGGGTCGACCCGGCGGTAGGACGAGCTGGTACCTGGTACCGGTTCGTGCTCCGGAACCTGGATGGTTGTCGGTGGGGCCGACGCTCGCGGCGACGGCAGGACTGCTAGGCGACGGTCTCCAACTGCTCGCAGTCGTCGTCGAGGTCGTCGGGTTCGAAGTCGAGCGCGGCTGCCGTCCGGTACTCGCCGAGAACCTCGAAGAGTTCCTCGATGCTGGTGAGCACCCGGTCGACTCCGAGGGCGTAGAGGTGGTCGGCTTCCTGTCCGGTCTTGGTGCTGCCGACGGACAGGTTGCCGCCGACGATCACGGGCCAGGGCACCAGCCCCGCGTCACGCGCCGCCCGCAGCGGGCGCAGATCCTCCACCGCGTGGCCGTTGACCGAGCCGATGACGATCGCGATCGCATCCGGATTGCGTTCGGCGCAGTCGAGGAAGTCCGACACCGGGGTGCAGGGACCGAGGTTGAGCACGGTGTACCCGAGGAAACGCAGCTGCAGTGCGATGAGGTGATTGGCCACTACATGGGCGTCGCTGGCAGCGACTCCGAGGATGACCTTCGCCGCGGGTGCGGCGGGCACTGCAAGGGCACAGCCGCTGTCCGTCGCTGCCGGCACGTAGGCGGCGAAGCGGCGCTCAGCCGTGTTGGACGGGTGCATGGGCGGTTTCCTCAGGAGTGAGCGGCGTGACGACGACGGAGGCGAACAGGTCGCGGAGAAAGGCATCGAGAACATCGGTCGGCCCGGGCCCGACGATGCCGGCCAGCGGCACGTCGGTGTCGGAGTAGCTCACCGTCAACTTGACCGGCTCGTCCTCGCGTCGCTGTACCCAGCGCCAGACCAGCGGGCTGTCGCGGTAGGGCTGTTCGCCGGTTACCGAGCAGAACTCGCTGCCGAGCAGATGACCGGGCCAGACGAACCATCCGTACCGGGCGGCCGGGTCATCGGGCCGCACGTCGGCGGAGCCGTCGGCCGAGCCGGTGATCATCTGCAGGAAGCGCGACGGCATGTGCAGCCCGGTCGCCAGCTCGAAGGTGTCCACCACATCGGCACCGCCGAACCGGGCACCGACCTCGAGGAACACCGGACCCTCGTCGGTCTCGATGCCTTCCAGGTGAAACAGGCTGGTGCGGATCCCGAGGGCCGCCAGGCAGTCCAGCGTCCAGGTGACGAGCTCCTCGGTCGGCTCGATCTGCACCGATCCGACCGGGCTCCCCTCGGCATAGCCCAGGCAGGTGCCGACGTAGCGGCTGATCCGCAGTGCCACCGGAGCGCCGTCCACCACCAGGCCGTCAGCATGGATGATCGGGCCCTGGACGTACTGCTCGACCTCGTAACCGGCCAGGTCGCCGCCGTCGGGTAGGCCGTCCCCGCGCACCGCCTCCAGGGCCTCGTCCAGCGTGGCGAAGACCTGCACGTTGGCACTGGCCGCCCCGTCGAGCGGCTTCAGCACGGTCGGCCCGCTCCAGGGACCGGCGCCGGGAGCAAGCTCGAAAGCCTCGGCCAGCGATAGGAATCCAGGAGCCAGCAGTCCGGCCTTGGCCACCTCGGCCTTCATCAGGACTTTGTTGCGGTAGGGCAGCACGTCGGCCTCGCGGTCACCCGGCACGTCCAGGGCGGCTCGGATCTGGGCGGCGGCGATGATGTCGAACTCCGACATGGCGATCACCATGTCCGGCTTGGGCATTCCCTCGACCAGAGCCAGCACCTCCTCGGCGATGTCGCCGGTGTCCGGGCGTGCCAGGCGGGTGCAGGGAAGTTCGGGGGGCAGGGTTTCCAACCGGTCGGCCGCTCCTACGTAGATCACGTCGTGCAGGGCATGGTCAATGCCCAATTCGTACCGAATCAGCTTATTCGTGATTCGATGCAGGACCAGGATGCGCATGTGGAGACCTCAGTTGCAGCAGGAGCGGAATAAGCAGGACCACAGTGCAGACAGAGCCGACAACCGCCCCTAGGACGACGGTCCGGGGGTCGTGTTGCACGGCGAAGGCTGCTACCAGCAGTCCGGCGAGTGGAAGCGATATTTGATTGAGCAGGATGATCAAGCCGATCGTCTTACCAAGGTGTTCTCGAGGTATTCGCTTGATACGTTCCGCGCGAATAAAGACGTTGAAGAACCCGATGGGTCCGAGGAGGACGGCGTAACTAATAGCGAATTCTACGAAATTTGTCGAACGGCTTATACCGATTCCACCGATGCAGACTAGGGCATAGGACAGCATAATTGCTAGGAACGGGCTGATGTGCTTCGAGATCTTCGGTACCAGGAAGAAGGTCAGGAACCCGACCAATCCCGCGATCGTCGACAGGATGCCGAAATAACGGTCGGGCTTGCCGTATGTGCCGGTGGTGATCGCCGCGCTGGTGGCCAAGCCGACGCCCACCATCAGGTTGACCGTCATGGTGAGCCCGACCAGGCCAAGAATGGCCGGTAGCCGGCGCAGGGTCGCCGCGCCGTCGACCACGCCGCTGACCACCGAGCGCACCGTGGTGCCTTCCGGGACCGCGCCGTCGACCCGCTCCCTGAGCAGTGGTCGGCGCAGCGTGAAGATGTTCAGCGCCGTCAGGGCGTAGACCACGCTGATCACCACCAGCAGGTCGCTGGTGCCGATCACCGACGACAGCGCGGCAGCGAGGACGGGCCCGAGGATCTCGCTGCCCTGCTCGGTGCCCTGAATGGTCGACTGGGCGCGAATCATCTGGTCCATGGGGACGAAACGCGGCAGCGTGGTCTCCATCGCGACATAGGCCTGTGCGCTGGCCAGTGACATGCCGGCCGCCAGCACGCAGAGCGTCAGGAACTGCAGGCCGGGCGCCAGGCGGATGAGGGCGAAGGCGCCCAGGGCCAGTGTGGCGCGGATGGTGTCGGAACCGAGATACAGCCGGTATCCCATGAAGCGGTCGGCGAACACGCCGGCTATTGGGAGGAAGCAGACCCGTGGCAGCCACTCGACGAGGAAGATCAAGCCGGTCATCGACGCGCTGCCGGTCAGGCGGTAGGTCAGCAGCGGGATGGCGAAGAGCAGGAACTGGTCGCCGAGCCCGGCGATCCCCCGCCCCAGGACGAACCGGGCGACCTGATGCCGCCGGATCGGCTCCGCCGCGGCAGGTTCTGCAGGCGCGGGGCCCGCCGCCGCCGGCTGGGGCGGCGGCTCGAGTTCGGTCGCGAGCGAGCCATCCTCCGGTTGTCCGAACGGATTGGGCACGACCTCGCCAGTCATCGTCACTCCGTTCCGGGCGCCTGACCGCATCCGCGCGGCGGAGGGTGGTGAGTTTGTGCCGTATGTGGCACAACTGTGAAGAATACCGTACCGAGCGGGGTGGAACAGCGGCCGTCGTGCGCTGGAGTGACTGAGAAGAAATCATGCGATCAAGTAATTGAATCGTCGCGGAGCGTAGTAATAGGCAAAAATAACGTAGCCGTCATAGCCGGCATCACTATCCTGTCGAGGGGTCGCAAGAGTTGCTGGGTAGCCCCGTCGGAGCGGGCCGCCGCGCCACAGGTGGCAGCAGCAGGTTTCCGCTTCCCAGACTGGCGTGTTGCGTCGCACGGCATCCTGCCTGCGGTTGGGCATCGAAGGTGCCACGATGGGACGATGAAACCTCGCGTTCTGGTAGTCGACGACGACTCCTCACTGGCCGAGATGCTCGGCATCATGCTGCGCTCGGAAGGTTTCGAGCCGGCGTTCGTGCCGGACGGCTCGCGCGCGCTGGCCGCCTTCCGCGAGGTCAAGCCGGACATCGTGCTGCTGGATCTGATGCTGCCGGGGATGAGCGGCATCGACGTCTGCCGGGCGGTCCGGGCAGAATCCGGCACCCCGATCATCATGCTGACCGCCAAGACCGACACCGTCGACATCGTGCTGGGCCTGGAGTCCGGCGCCGACGACTACGTGGTCAAGCCGTTCAAGCCCAAGGAACTCACCGCCCGGATGCGGGCCCGGCTGCGCCGCTACGACGAGGCGGGTGGCGAGACGCTGCAGATCGGCCCGCCGGACTCGGCGGTCAGCATCGACGTGCAGGCCCACCAGGTGGTCCGGGACGGCCAGCAGATCTCGCTCACGCCGCTGGAGTTCGACCTGCTGGTGGCGCTGGCCCGCAAGCCCCGGCAGGTCTTCACCCGTGAGGTGCTGCTGGAGCAGGTCTGGGGCTACCGGCACGCCGCCGACACCCGGCTGGTGAACGTGCACGTCCAGCGGCTGCGTTCGAAGGTGGAGCGCGATCCGGAGCGTCCCGAGGTGGTGCTGACCGTCCGCGGCGTCGGCTACAAAGCCGGGCCGCCGTGAACCCTGCCGCTCGGCGGCAGCTGCCCGGCGGGTTCGAGGCGCTGCCCGCCTGGATCTACCAGCGGTTGCAGAGCACGCTCGACTGGCTCGACCGCCGGCTCCGGCCGGCCGTCGCCGGGTTGTCGACCCGGTGGCGGCGCTCGCTGCAGCTGCGGGTGGCCACCACCACCATCCTGGTGACGAGCTTCATCGTGCTGCTGATCGGCCAGTTCCTGGTCGACCAGATCGGCAACGGTGTGCTGAAGGCCAAGCGGGACGCCTCGATCACCCAGGCCTCGCTCGGCCTGGAAGCTGCCAACGCCGCCTTCGACGGGGTGGCGCCGGGCGACCCGGTCTCGATCCGGCAGGCCGTCGACCAGATCGTCTCCGACCCGGTGCAGTCCACCGCCACCCTGGGCAGCGGTGCGCTGTTCAGCAAGGTGGTCCGCTCGATCGACCAGGCGGTGAACCGGCAGCTGCCGGTCAGCCAGCCGATCCCGGACGCGCTGCGCCGCCAGGTCGACCGGGGCACCCTGGCGGTGCAGTACGCCCCGGTCCGGACGCCCGGCCAGGCCGGCGAGGTGCCCGGCCTGATCGTGGGGCAACCGATCACCACCCAGGCCGGCGCCTTCGAGCTGTACTACCTGTTCCCGCTCACCGCCGAACAGCGGACCCTGAGCCTGGTGCAGCGCACCGTCCTGATCGCAGGCCTGGCGCTGGTGTTGCTGGTGGCGATGATCGCCGCGCTGGTCACCCGACAGGTGGTGCGCCCGGTCCGGGTGGCGGCCCAGACCGCCGGACGGCTGGCCGGTGGTGAGCTGTCCCAGCGCATCCAGGTCTCCGGCGAGGACGACATCGCGCTGCTGGGCGAGTCGTTCAACGACATGGCCAACAGCCTGCAGCAACAGATCCAGCGGCTGGAGAACCTGTCCCGGGTGCAGCAGCGGTTCACCTCCGACGTCTCCCACGAGCTGCGCACCCCGCTGACCACGATCCGGATGGCGGCCGAGTTCCTCTACACCAGCCGGACCGACTTCGCTCCGGAACTGGCCCGCGCGGTGGAGTTGCTGGGCAACGAGCTCGACCGTTTCGAGAGCCTGCTGGGCGACCTGCTGGAGATCTCGCGGTACGACGCGGGTGCTGCCCACCTGGAGACCGAGCAGGCCGACCTGCGCGGTGTGGTGGAGCGCGCGGTGGCCGCCGCCGGACCGCTCGCCGACCGGCACGGGGTGGAGCTGCGCTGCGAGCTGCCGGACGCACCGGTGATCGCCGAGATGGACGCCCGCCGGATCGAGCGGGTGCTGCGCAACCTGCTGGGCAACGCCCTCGACCACGCCGAAGGCCGGCCGGTGACCGTCCGGGTCGGCTTCGACGCGTCCTCGGTGGCGGTGACGGTGCGCGATCAGGGCGTGGGGCTGCGGCCCGGTGAGGCGGCGCTGGTGTTCAACCGGTTCTGGCGCGCCGACCCGTCACGCAGCCGGCTGACCGGTGGCACCGGCCTGGGCCTGGCGATCAGCCTGGAGGACGTCCGGTTGCATCACGGCTGGCTGCAGGCGTGGGGGGCGCGGGGCCACGGGGCGGTGTTCCGGATGACGCTGCCCCGGGTGGCCGGCGGTCAGCTGAGCGGCTCGCCGTTGCCGCTGGAACCACCGGGGGTGCTGGCATGAAGCTGAACCACCACGTCGGTCCGCGCCTCGCTCGTTCCTCGCTGCGATGCTCCCTCAGCAGGCTGAGCTGTCACTTCGGTCCGCTCCTCGCTCGTTCCTCGCTGCGATGCTCCCTCAGCAGGAGGGCGGTGCTGGCGCTGTTGCCGGTAGTACTGGTGCTGGCCGGCTGCACCGGGGTGCCGACCGACTCCGCCCCGCTGGTGGTGCGCACCGTCGACCACGGCGGCCCGGACGAGCAGGCCAACATCACCCCGAAGGACGGGGCCGAGCCGCGCGACATGGTCATCGACTTCCTGACCGCGTCGGTGGCTGCCGACGCCCGGCACTCCCAGGCCCGGCAGTTCCTCACCAACGCCGCGTCGCGCAAGTGGCAGGACAGCGGGGTGACGGTGCTCAACGAGATCACCATCACGAAGGAGAAGTCCACTGGGCCACACACCAAGCGGGTCGAGGTGTTCGGTCCGCGGGTCGGCCAGCTCGACGATAAAGGGGTGTTCACCCCGTCGTTGAAGGGCCTCGGTCTCGGCGACACCGAGACGTTCTCCTTCGACCTCGTCCAGGTCGAGGGCCAGTGGCGGATCAACCAGCTGCAGCCAGGGGTGCTGCTCAGCAAGACCTCCTTCGACCGCTCCTACCAGGCCCGCAAGCTGTACTTCTACGACCTGTCCGAGACCGTCCTGGTGCCCGACCTGCGCTACTCCGCACTGGGTGGGCAGGCGCTGGCCGCCTGGCTGCTGACCGCGCTGGTGACCGGCCCGCGACCCGAACTCACCCAGTCGGTGATCAACGAGGTGCCCGACAAGGTGACCGGGGCGACGGTGGTCAACAGCGACCCGATAGCGGTGGAGATGCCCGGGTCCAGCCAGCTGGATGCCAACGGCCGGAACCGGCTCGCCGCGCAGTTGGCGTACACGCTGATCCAGATCCGGTTCGCCTCGGGGACCCAGTTCGCGTTGACCGACTCCGGCCGTCCGGTCGTCGTGCCGGCCGGACACGGCGCCAACTTCGTGGCGGCCGACTTCTCCACCGCCTTGCCCGACAGCGCGGCCCCAGCCGCCGAGCCCTACTTCCTGCGCGACGGCGCGGTCATCAAGGGCACCGACGACAAGCCGATCGCGGGCCCGCTGGGTCAGCCCGGTCGCGGCCTGACATCGGTGGCACTGCGCCACACCGACGCCGGCGAGCTGCAGGTGGCCGCCGTCGGCGGCAACCGGCTGCAGATCGGCACCGCCAACAGGCTGATCCCGGTCAGGCTGCCGGCCGGCGCACTGAGCAGGCCGGAGTGGCGTCCCCGTACCGGCGACGCAGCCGCGGACGCCTGGGTGGGCGTCGGCACCCGGGGCTCGATCTTCCGGGTCGGCGGGGACGGGATCGCCAGGCAGGTCTCGATCACCTCGTCGGTGGGCGGCCTGCCGCTGGGCCAGGTGGTGGCGTTGCGGTTCAGCCCGGACGGGGTGCGGCTGGCGGCCGTGCTGCGCGGGGCCGACGGCTCGCTGACGGCCTGGATCGGCTCACTGGTGGTGTCCTCCAGCGACATCCGGATCGACTCGTTCCAGCCGTTCACGCCGCCCCGGCTGGCGATCAGCGACCTGGCCTGGACCGATGCCACCAAGCTGCTGCTGCTGGCCCGCGAGCCGGGCGACGAGACCCGGGTCCGGCCGGTGTCCTCCGACGGCTCGGAGCTCGGCAACCCGACCCGGGCCGCCGGGCTGCCGGGCACGCCGACCTCGATCGCCGCCGCTCCGCAGCAGTCGCCGTTGGTGTCGGCCAGCGACTCGATCTGGACGCTCGGGACCGGGGGCTGGAAACCGTTCCCCGGCGTCACCGCCACTCCCGGCGTCAACCCGGTGTTCGCTCCCTGGTAGTCCCTCGACCGCTCGGCCAGCGGACCGCTCCGGGGCTTGCGGGGATCAATCGGAGACGTGGTAGATGGTCACGGTGCGGCTGCCCATGCAGTACATCGTGATGCCGCCGCCGAGGTCGTAGGGGTTCGACTTGTCGTGCGCACCGAGGCTGCTGCCGTCCTCGTAGAGAACGCCGTTGTTGCAGTTGTAGGACGTTGCCGTCGCGGCGGTGGGGGTGAGCGCGACCACCGCGGCACAGGCCGTTGCGACCAGGCTGGCCAGGGCAGCTGTCCGGCGCAGCCGGTTTTGGGTACGAGGCATCGGGTCCGTCCTTCATGGGGTAGGGAAATCCGGCTGTGCCGGGCATCTGGCCGGAAACTAAAGCTGCCGCCGGCCAGGCGTCAAGGCTGCCGCATGGCCGTTGTGTATAACGCCCGGTTATCCGGCGCTATGCGGCGGTTATCCACAGAAAAGCCACCGCACCGGCACCCACCCGTGCAGTCGGGCACGATCAGGGTTATGAGGGTATTGCCCGACTTGCTGGATCTGGTGTGGCCGTCGAGCTGCGTGTGCTGCGGCCGGTCCGACACGGTGTGGTGCCCGCACTGCCGGCCGCCGTCGGTGCCGCACCAGGTCACGCTGCCCGCCACCGCATCCGCTGCGCCGGTGCTGGCCGCCGGTGAGTACGGCGGTGCGCTTCGCCAGGCCCTGCTGGCCTTCAAGGAACGCGGTCAGCGGGCGCTGGTCGGGCCGCTGGCCGGCTACCTCGGCGATGCCGTCGACGCCTGCCGCTGCCGGCTCGGCAACCCAGGCCTGACCGACCAGACCATCCTGGTTCCGGTGCCCTCCAGCCGATCGGCGGCCCGGCAACGCGGCGGCGACCACCTGCTGCGACTCGCAGCCGAGGCCGCCATGCCGCACCGCCTGCAGGTGGTCCGGGCGCTGCGGCTGGCCGGCCACGGGCCGGACTCGAGCCGGCTGTCGGCGACCCAGCGGGCGGCCAACCTGGCCGGCCGGATGCAGGCCCAGCCGGCGGTCACCGACCGGCCGGTGCTCATCGTCGACGACATCGTCACCACCGGCGCCACCCTCGACGAGGCCGGCCGGGCGCTGCGGGCCGCCGGCTGGCAGGTGGCAGGTGCCGCGGTGATCGCCGCGACCCGGTTGCGGCTCGGCGACCGGGCGGCGCCGGCCGGTCGGCATCGGCACGTTCCGACTGGGCAGATCCCGCCTGACCGGCTAGCGTTCGTATGACCTACCGAATACAGGCGCCAGCGAGCCACGGCTCGGGCCGGCCAGTCTGGGGAGGAACGGCTAGTCCGGCGGTAGCTCGGGGACGTCACGAGCAGCAGGAGGTCGCGTGGATATTGTCGTGAGGGGCCGCAACGTCGAGGTGCCCGACCACTACCGGCAGCACGTTGCGGAGAAACTGGCGAGAGTCGAGCGCTACGACCAGCGGATATTCCGGGCTGACGTCGAACTCCTCCACGAGAAGAATCCCAGGCAATCCGAGATCTGCCAGCGGGTTGAGATCACCTGCAGGGCCCGAGGCCCGGTGGTACGGGTAGAGGCATGTGCGGCCGACTTCTACAAGGCCCTCGACCTGGCCGTCGAGCGGTTGGCCCGCAAGTTCCGGCAGTCGGCCGACCGCCGGCGGGTGCACCACGGCCGGCACACCCCCACCTCGGTCGCGGCCGCCACCGGCGCGCTGATCGAGCCCGACGCCTTCATTTCCGCGCCCGCCGACGAGCCGGCTCCCGACGAGGAGTTGACCGACGGGCCGGGCCAGGTGGTCCGGATCAAGGAACACCCGGCCAAGCCGATGACGGTGGACCAGGCGCTGTTCGAGATGGAGCTGGTCGGCCACGACTTCTACCTGTTCGCCGACGCCGACGGCGGCCATCCGAGCGTGGTGTACCGGCGAAAGGGTTACGACTACGGAGTGATCCGGCTCGTCGAGTGATCCCGGCCGGACCGGCGGCCGGTCGCCGGGCGAATGGCCCGGCCACCGGCCGGTATCCTGGGTGATCATGACTGCCACCGACAGCGCCGTCCAGCTTGCCCGCACCGCCGCGCAGGCCGCCTCCGACAAACTGGCCTCCGACATCGTGCTCATCGACGTCAGTGACCGGCTGGCCATCACCGACGTCTTCGTGATCGTGACCGGCAGCAACGAGCGGCAGGTCGAGGCGATCGTCGACGAGGTCGAGGAGAAGCTGCGGCTAGCCGGCAGCAAGCCGTTGCGCCGTGAGGGCCGGCGGGACGGCCGGTGGGTGCTGCTGGACTACGCCGACATCGTGGTGCACGTCCAGCACGCCGAGGAGCGCGTCTTCTACTCCCTCGAGCGGTTGTGGAAGGACTGCCCGGTGATCCCGTTCGACGACGGCCGGCCGGCAATGGACGGCGGCCGGCCGGCAGTGGACGGCGGCAGGCCGGTAGCCGACGCCGGCCAGGCCGCCGCCCCGGTCAGCGGAATCGGACCGACGGACCCGGCCTAGTGGAGCGCCGCCTGGTCATCCTGCGGCACGGTCGAACCGCCTGGAACGCCGAACGGCGCTACCAGGGTCAGGAGGATCCGCCGCTGGACGAGGTCGGCCAGGTGCAGGCCCTCGAGGCCGCGGCGCTGATCGCGGCCATGCATCCCGACTTGGTGGTCTCCTCCGATCTGCGCCGAGCCGAGCAGACCGCGCGCAAGGTGGTCGCGCTGACCGGCCAGAAGCTGGTCATCGACCGGCGGCTGCGCGAACGGCACCTGGGCCACTGGCAGGGCCTGACCCGCGACGAGGTGCAGGCCCGTTACCCGGAGGAGTTCGCCGACTGGCTGGCCGGCCGTGACGTGGTGCGCCGGGGCGGTGAGAGCCGGCAGGACGTCGCCACCCGCGCGCTCAAGGCGCTCGGTGACCAGCCCGAGGTCGGCCTGACGGTGCTGGTCAGCCATGGCGCGACCTCGATGTGCCTGTCCGCGGCCTTGCTCGGCCTGCCGCAGACGCCGTCCATCCTCGGCCCGCTGGCCAACTGCCACTGGACCGAACTGCGCGACGGCGGGGACGGCTGGACGCTGCGTGCCCACAACGCCGGGCCGCCCGGCCCGGTGATCCCGCTGCTGGCTCCGGACGGCGAGCTCTCCGACGCCGACGCCTGACCGGATCGCTTTCCCGGCGCCGGACGGCCCGCGCGTGCGGCCGGCGCACCGCGGGTACTATCTGGCTCATGGGTACCTACCTGCTCCTTACCGAGCCGCGCTGAGTCAGCTTTCCGACCCAGTGCGGCTCGAGCCTCTGCATTCAGCGCAGGGGCTCTTCGTCTGTCCGGGGCCTGTCGAACGACCAGAAACGGCCCAGTACCCCTCCGACGCATTCCGACCAGGAGACCCAGCATGACCGCGAGCACCGCGCAGCCGGAGAACGCAGCGCAGCCGGCCGAGGAGTCGCCGCCGTTCCGCTACACCGCCGCGCTGGCCAACGAGATCGAGTCGCGCTGGCAGGCCGAGTGGGCCGAGCGTGGCACCTTCGACGCCCCCAACCCGACCGGTCCGCTGAGCGCGGGCTTCGAGCGGGTGGCGGGCAGGCCGCACACCTTCGTGATGGACATGTTCCCCTACCCGTCCGGCGCGGGCCTGCACGTCGGGCACCCGCTGGGCTACATCGGCACCGACGTCTACGCCCGGTACCGCCGAATGTGCGGTGAGAACGTGCTGCACACCATGGGCTTCGACGCCTTCGGCCTGCCCGCCGAGCAGTACGCGCTGCAGACCGGCCAGCACCCGGCGACCACCACCGACCAGAACATCGAGACCTTCCGCCGCCAGCTGCGCGCGCTGGGGCTGGGCCACGACCAGCGCCGCGGGGTGTCCACCACCGACCCGCAGTTCTACCGCTGGACGCAGTGGATCTTCGCGAAGATCTTCAACTCCTTCTACGACCGGGCGGCCGACGGCGGCGTCGGAAAGGCGCGCCCGATCGAGGAGCTGGTCGCCGAACTGGATGCCGGCAGCCGGGAGCCGGACGCCGGTACCAACGGCTTCGGCCTGCCGTGGTCGCAGCTGGAGGAGGTGCAGCGCCGGGCGGTGGTCGACCGGCACCGGCTGGCCTACGTCGCGGACCTGCCGGTGAACTGGTGCCCGGGCCTGGGCACCGTGCTGGCGAACGAGGAGGTCACCGCGGACGGCCGCTCCGAGCGCGGCAACTTCCCGGTGTTCCGCAAGCCGCTGCGCCAGTGGATGCTGCGGATCACCGCCTACGCCGACCGGCTGCTGGCCGACCTGGACGCCATCGACTGGCCTGAGAAGGTCCGCACCATGCAGAAGAACTGGATCGGGCGCTCGGTCGGCGCGCACGTCGGGTTCAGCACCCCGGCCGGTGAGCTGACCGTCTTCACCACCCGTCCGGACACGCTGTTCGGCGCGACCTACCTGGTACTGGCGCCGGAGCATCCGCTGGCCGGCGAGCTGGCCGGCCCGTCCTGGCCGGAGGGCACCCCGGTGGCGTGGACCGGTGGTTACCCCACACCGGCCGAGGCGGTGGCCGCCTACCGGGCCGAGGCCGCCACCAAGACCGAGCTGGACCGGCAAGGTGCTGACGCCAAGACCAAATCAGGCGTGTTCACCGGGGCATTCTCCACCAACCCGGTCACCGGCGCCGACCTGCCGATCTTCATCGCCGATTACGTCCTGATGGGATACGGCACCGGCGCGATCATGGCCGTGCCCGGCCAGGACGAGCGCGACCACGACTTCGCCGAGAGCTTCGGGCTGCCGATCGTGCGCACCGTGCAGCCGACCGAGGGCTTCGAAGGTGGCGCGTTCACCGGCGACGGCCCGGCGATCAACTCCGCCAACGACGAGCTGGACCTGAACGGCCTGGGCGTGGCGGAGGCGAAGGCCGCCATGATCGAGCACCTGGAGCGCACCGGCACCGGCCGCGGCGCCACCACCTACCGGCTGCGGGACTGGTTGTTCAGCCGGCAGCGCTATTGGGGCGAGCCGTTCCCGATCGTGTACGACGAGAACGACCAGCCGATCGCGCTGCCCGAGAGCATGCTGCCGCTGCTGCTGCCCGAGACCCACGACTTCACGCCGAAGTCCTACCCGCCCGACGACGTCGACTCCGAACCGGAGCCGCCGCTGGGTCGGCTGACCGACTGGGTGCACGTCGAGCTGGACCTGGGCGACGGGCCGAAGCGGTACCGGCGCGAGACCAACACCATGCCGAACTGGGCGGGTTCCTGCTGGTACGAGCTGCGCTACCTGGACCCGACCAACGACGACCTGCCGGTGGACCCGGAGGTGGAGCGGTACTGGATGGGCCCGACGGCCGACCGGCCGCTGGGCGGGGTGGACCTGTACGTCGGCGGCGTCGAACACGCCGTGCTGCACCTGCTGTACGCCCGGTTCTGGCACAAGGTGCTGCACGACCTGGGCTACGTCTCCAGCTCCGAACCGTTCTCCCGGCTGGTCAACCAGGGCATGCTGCAGCTGCCCGCGTACACCAACGCCGACGGCTTCTACGTCGAGGCGGCCGAGGTGACCGAAACCGACGGTCGCTTCTTCCACCAGGGCGAGCAGGTCAACCGGGAGTTCGGCAAGATCGGCAAGAGCCTGAAGAACGTGGTGACGCCGGACGAGTTCGTGGCGAACTTCGGCACCGACACCTTCCGGCTGTTCGAGATGTTCTCCGGCCCCCTGGATCAGTCCCGGCCGTGGGACGCCAAGGCGATCGTCGGGCCGTACCGGCTGCTGCAGCGGATCTGGCGGGTGGTGCTGGACGAGCAGACCGGCCAGCCGCACGTGGCCGACATCGAGGTGCCCGACGAGCTGAACCGGTTGCTGCACCGGACCATCGCCGCGGTGCGGGAGGGCTACCAGACGCTGCGGTTCAACACCTCGATCGCCCGGATCACCGAGCTGAACAACGCCATCACCCAGGCGTACCCGGACGGCGGCACGCCGCGAGCGGTCGCCGAGGCGCTGGCGCTGATGCTGGCGCCGCTGGCCCCGCACGCCGCCGAGGAGCTGTGGGCCCGGCTGGGCCACGATCACTCGCTGGCCTGGGAGCAGTTCCCGCAGGTCGATCCCGCGCTGCTGGCCGAGGACCGGATCGAGATTCCGGTGCAGGTGAACGGCAAGGTGCGCTCGGTCATCTCGGTCGCCGCGGACGCCGACCCGGCTGCCCTGGAGGCCGCCGCGCGGGCCGACGAGAAGGTGGCGGCGGCGCTGGGAGACCGGCCCAGCAAGCGCGTCGTCACGGTCCCGGGCCGGCTGATCAACTTCGTCGTCTAACGTTCGGCAGATGGCGGTGCAACAGCAGGTCACGGTGGTCACCGACTCGACCTCCTACCTGCCCGCCGGGCTGGCCGAGGAACTCGGCGTGCCGGTGGTGCCGCTGCAGGTCCAGCTGGGCGGCCGGACCGGCCTGGAGGGCGTGGACGTCACGCCGGCCGACGTGTGCGCCGCGCTGCGGGTGCGTACCGCGGTGACCACCTCGCGGCCGACGCCGGCCGAGTTCGTCGAGGTCTACCGGGCCGCGCTGGATGCCGGGGCTTCCACCGTGGTGTCACTGCACCTGTCGGCGGAGCTGTCCGGCACCTGCGACTCGGCGCGGCTGGCGGCTGCGGAGTTCTCCCCGGACGTGGTGCGGGTCATCGACTCGCGCTCGGCGGCGATGGCGCTCGGCTTCGCGGTGCTGGCCGCCGCCCGGTCCGCGGCCAGCGGCGCCGACCCGGAGCTGGTGGAGCAGGCGGCCCGCCGGTCGCTGGAGCGGACCTCGGCGCTGTTCTACGTCGACTCGCTGGAATGGCTGCGCCGGGGCGGCCGGATCGGAGCGGCCGCGGCCCGGTTCGGCACCGCGCTCGCGGTCAAGCCGCTGCTACACCTGTCCGACGGCCGGATCATGCCGCTGGAGAAGGTGCGAACCGCGTCCAAGGCGATCGCCCGGCTGGTGCAGCTGACGGTGCGGGCGGCCGGCAACGACCCGGTGGATGTCGCCGTGCAGCACCTGGCCGCCCCGGAACGGGCCGCCGAGGTGGCCGGCCGGCTCAAGGAGGCGCTGCCGCAGCTGGGCCAGCTCTACGAGTCCGAGGTGGGTGCGGTGGTGGGCGCGCACGTCGGGCCGGGGTTGCTCGGGGTGTGCGTCACCAAGCGCTGACCGGGTCACCAGTCGCGCCGTCCAACTGGGCGCGATCATGAGCCCAGTCGGGGTCCGCCGGACCTTTGAACAGCTCAGTGATCTCGGACCCTGAGCGCCAGCGGTTGCGCTTGATCGGTTTCCTCAGCCTTTCGGGCAGTGGCCGGTGCCGATCGGGAAGTGCGAGTTGAAGGTGTAGTTGCCGCCGGACGGCCCGGTGTTCAGCCGGACGTACAGCCCGTCCTGGGCGATGCAGGCCTGTTTGTCCTGGCTCTCCATGCCCAGCCAGCGGTACCAGCGCAGCCGCACCCAGATCGAGCTGTTCGGCGGCACCGAGACCACGATGGCATCCGGCTGCTGGCTGAGCACCTGGGCCGGTGCATCGACCAGCGGGGCGAAATCGGTGACCTCGTACAGCGTCCAGTGCGCGTTTCGCCAGGCGGGGGTGAGGTAGGGCAGGCCGGTCGAGATCAGCGCAAGCTCGTCCCGGCCGAAGGCGGTCAGCTCGGCGTCGGGCACCGCGACGTACTGCACCGCGTTGTCGGTGAGGAACTGCTGGTAGGACACCGGTGTCGGCTTGCGCTTGTAGAAGATCGCGTCGTTGAGCCGGACGTCGGTCTGGCGCAGCCAGCCCCGGGCCAGCGGCACGCCGCGGGCCAGGTAGACCGAGTCCCAGTGGCCGGCCATTTCGGGCACCTCGACCCGTCCGGTGAGCGGTCCGCGGGACAGGATCTCCTCCGACAGCGCGGTGTAGTAGGCGCTGTAGCCCGAGACCCGGCCGGTGCTGGCGACAGTGGCCGGATTGACCGGCAGCTGCAGCGCCAGGACGGCGATCAGCGCCAGCGCGGTGAGTACCCGGGTGCGCCAGTGCACGAACGAGGCGGCCACCGGCAGCGCGAACAGCACGCCCAGCCGGGTGGCGTTCGATCCGACCGGGGTGGGCAGCAGGAAGGCGAGCACCAGCAGCACGATCCCGATCCCGGCGCCGAGCCGGACGGGATGGCAGCGGCGCGGAACGGTGGCCAGCACGATTGCCAGCGCCGTCAACGACTTCAGGCAGTCGAGGAAGGTGAACGGCTGGTGGCCGCCGTCGCCGAAGACGATCGCGATGACCGCGGTCGCCAGCCCGGACGGCAGGATCAGCACCGCGGCGGCGAGCGGTCGCCGCATCAGCAACGCCGCCCCGCCGGCCACCCAGAGCAGCAGCGCGGCGACCGGGCTGGCGCCGCCGCAGAGCAGGCTGAACAGCACCGCGAGCGACACCGCCAGCCAGCGCGGCACCCGGGTGGTGGTGAACAGGGTGATCGCGACCAGGCCGCAGGCCAATCCGCAGGCGAAGGTGATCCGGCCCTCGACCACGTTGGCCACCTGGGTGACGGCGGCCGCCATGCCGCCCAGCACCGGCCGGGCGGGTTTGAGGCGGTTCAGCAGCCGGGTTGTGTACCAGGTGCCGATCACCGCGGCCAGCGCGCCGGTGACCTTGGTGCCGAGGTGGGCCATCAGCGCCGAGGCCCACAGGGTGTAGCCGTACTCCACGGTGCCGCCGAACCACCGGAAGTCGATGATCGAGACCGGGTACCTGCTGGCGAAGTCGGCCCGGGCCAGTTGCGCGGCGAGGTCGGAGTTCATCGGGGGTAGCAGCAGGAAACCCCACGCCAGCAGCACGGCGAACCCGGTCGCGATCAGGGTGGGCCGGTACCCCGACCGCCAGACCCGCCGGGCGAAAGCTGCCGGACGCCGCGGCCCGGCCGGCGGCGCCTCGACCGACGCGGCGGGCACGGACGTCACGGGCACAGCCGAAGTGTCCCATCCACAGCCAGCCGCTTTACCCACAGCTGTCCCGGCAGCCGGTTCGCGGTGCCTCCGGCTGCCTAGCGTCGTCGGAGTGGAACGGGGTTCGGAACGGAGATCGGGTGCTTGGCTGGCGGCGGTCGGCGTTCTGCTGGGCCGGCTGCTCGGCGGCCCGGCCTCGGCGCAGCTCGGCATGCCGGAGCCGGGTGAGCCGGTCCGACTGGGCGGCACCCGTCTCAACCCGGGCCGTCGGGGCGTGCTCGCGATGGCGGTGGTGACCGTGCTGACGGTGCTGGTGGCTGGCGGCTGGGTGCTGGCCTCCCGGCCGCATCCGATGCTGGCCGCCGAGTCGACCCCGACCGGTGCGCCCGCGACCAGTGTCGCGTCACCGAGCGGCTCGGCTTCCGTGCCGGCCGGCCGGCCGAGCCCTGCTCAGCCGGCCGGCTCGGGGCTGGTGGTAGATGTGGTGGGCAAGGTGCGCCGGGCTGGCATCTACCGGCTGCCGGCCGGTGCCCGGGTGGACGACGCGGTGCGAGCGGCCGGCGGGCTGCTTGCCGGGGTGGACCCGGTGTCGGTGAACCTGGCCCGCCGGCTGGTCGACGGCGAGCAGTTGGTGATCGGGCAGGCCGCACAGCCGAACGCCGCGGGACCGGCTGCCACGGCGCCCGCTCCCGGGTCGTCGGGCGGTGCCGGCCCGCTCGACCTGAACTCGGCCACCGTCGCCCAGCTGGATGCGCTGCCCGGCGTCGGACCGGTGCTCGCCCAGCACATCGTGGACTGGCGCACCGAGCACGGCCGGTTCGACTCGGTCGAGCAGCTCAACGCGGTGTCCGGCATCGGCGACAGCAAGTTCGCCGACCTCAAGGCGCTGGTGACGGTGGCGTGAACGAGCCGCTCGACCTGCGGCTTGCCTCGGGAGCGCTGGTCGGCTGGTCGGCGGTGCTGTGGGCGCTCGGGCGCAGCGCCGGCGCAGTCGCCCTGGCGGTGCTCGGCGCGGTCCTGGTCGCGGTGGCGCTGGGCGTCGCGGGCCGCCGGTGGCCGGTGCTGTACACCGGTGCGTTCGCGGCCTGCTGCGTGGCGGTGCTGCTCGCTCCGCTGGCCGTCCGGCTGCATGCCGCTCATGACGGCGAGCTGGCCGGGCTGGCCCGGGCCGGCCTCGAGGTCAGCGCCGAACTGCGGGTGAACGGCGACCCGCGGCCCCTGGGTGGTGGCGGTTCCGCCGGTTCGCCCACCGTCGCGGTGGACGCCCAGCTGCGCGCGGTGCTGCGCCGCGGCCGCTGGGTCGGCCTGTCCGGCGCGGTGCTGGTGCTCGGGCCGGCCGACGCCTGGCGCGGGGTACTGCCCGGCCAACGGGTGCGGCTGGACGGCAGGCTGCGGCCGCCGCTGCCCGGCAACCTGCTGGCCGCCACCGTGCTGGCGCGGTCGGCGCCCGCGCTGCTGGGCCGCCCGCCCTGGTGGCAACGTGGTGCCGGCAGGTTGCGTTCGGGTCTGCGCCGGGCGGCGGCCGGCCTGCCGGCGCTGCCGCGCGGGCTGCTGCCCGGCCTGGTGGACGGTGACACCAGTGGGCTCGACCCGGTGCTGGCCGAACGCTTCCGGGTGGCCGGCCTCAGCCATCTGGTGGCCGTCAGCGGAACCAACCTGAGCCTGCTGATCGGCACCCTGGCCCTGCTGCTCAGGCGGCTGCGGGCCTCGCCGACGGCGATCGCACTGGTCAGCTCGGTGGTGCTGGTCGGCTTCGTGGTACTGGCCCGGCCCTCGCCCAGCGTGTTGCGGGCAGCCGGCATGGCCGGTATCGCGCTGGTGGCGCTGGCCACCGGGCGGCAACGTGCGGCACTGCCGGTACTCGCCGCAGCCAGCCTCGGCCTGTTGGCGTGGCAGCCGGCGCTAGCGGTGAGCGCGGGGTTCGCGCTGTCGGTAGCGGCCACCGCCGCCCTGCTGCTGGTCGCGCCCGGTTGGGTCCGGGCGTTGTACCGCCGGCGGGTACCCGCCGGACTAGCCGAGGCGCTGGCGGTCGCCGCGGCAGCGCACCTCGCCACCGCGCCGATCATCGCCGGCCTCGGCGGCCGGATCAGCCTGACGGCCATCCCGGCCAACGTGCTCGCCGAGCCGGTGGTGGCCGCGGTGACCATCCTGGGGCTGCTGGCCGCGCTGGCGTCGGTGCTGTGGTTGCCGCTGGCGATGCTGCTCGCTCAACTGGCCGGCTGGCCCTGCCGGTGGCTGGTCTGGGTGGCCGAGTACTTCGGGTCGCTGCCCGGTGCGTCGCTGCCCTGGCCCGGCGGGGTGCGCGGCGGCCTGCTGCTGGCCGGCCTGACTCTCGCAGCAGTGCTGGCGTGCCGTCGTCCGGCGGCCCGGGCGCTGCTCGGCCTGGCGGTGGTGCTCGGCGTCCTGATCCAGATACCGGGACGGGCGGTGCTGGCCGGCTGGCCGCCACCCGGCTGGCTGGTGGTCGCCTGCGACGTGGGCCAAGGCGATGCCTTGGTGCTCAACGCCGGCCGGGGCAGCGCCGTGGTGATCGATGCGGGTCCGGACCCGGTGCCGGTGGACCGCTGCCTGCACGAACTGGGCATCACCCGGATCGCGGTGCTGGCGTTGAGCCACGACCACCTCGACCACGTCGGCGGCGTGGTCGGGGTGTTGCACGAGCGCCGTCTTGACCGCGCCCTCGCCTCGCCGCTGTCCGAACCGGCGTCCGGTCACCGGCTGGTGCTCGCAGCGCTGGCCGGCCGGCACGTCCCGCTGGAACAGGCCTACGCCGGCGAGCACATCGACGCCGGCCAGGTCGCCCTCGACGTGCTGGGCCCGAGCCATGTCTTCGCCGGCTCTAGGTCGGACCCCAACAACTCCTCGGTGGTGCTGCGCGCGACCGTGGCGGGAGTGCGAATCCTGTTGCCGGGCGACGCCGAGGTCGAGGCGCAGGACGACCTGCTCGGCAGCGGTACCGACCTCTCCGCCGACATCCTCAAGGTGCCGCACCACGGCAGCGCCTATTCCGATCCGGCGTTCCTGCGGGCCAGCCACGCCCGGCTGGCGCTGATCTCGGTGGGAGCCGGCAACGACTACGGCCACCCGGCCCCGGCGACGCTGGCCGAACTGACCCGGCTGGGCATGCCGTTCGCCCGCACCGACCAGCAGGGTGACATCGCGGTGGTGAACCGGGCTGGCCGGCTGGTGCCGGTGGTGCGCTCGGTGGGCACCGCGACCGGCGGATTTCGCTTGACCCTGCCGCAGCGTCAACCCCTAGCGTCGGCACGAGCACCGCCATCACGGGGCGGTGCCCGTGCGAAGGTGGCGGAGGGAGCGGCATGGCCTGGTCGATCACCGAGGTGGCCCGGATGTCTAACGTCAGCTCCCGGACGCTGCGGCACTACGACGAGATCGGACTGCTGCCGCCCGCCCGGATCGCTGCCAACGGCTACCGCTACTACGGGCAGGCGGAGTTGCTGCGGTTACAGCAGATCCTCCTGCTGCGCGAGCTCGGCGTGGGGCTGGCTGACATCCGCGGCATCCTGGACAGCCAGCTCGACGCCGTGCAGGCGCTTCGCACCCATCACCGCCGGCTGCTGCGGGAACGGGACCGGCTCACGGTGCTCGCGCACACCGTGGCCCGCACCATCGACGAACTCAGCACCGACGCACCGCACCGAGGGGACGCAACCACCATGGCTCGGATCAACCGGCCGGAGAACCTGTTCGAGGGGTTCGATCCATCGCTGTACGACGACGAGGTTCGCGAGCGCTGGCCCGAGGAGTGGCAGCAGTCCCGGGCCGCGACGAGCACCCTGACCGAAGCGGACACCGAACGGCTGCAGCGAGAGATGACCGCCGCCATGATCCGGATGGCGGAGCTGATGGCGGCCGGTGCCGCAGTGGACAGCGCACCCGTACAGGCCGAGGTCGACGCCGCCTACCGGGGCGTGTGCCGGTTCTGGACACCGGACGCCGCCGCTTTCGCGAGCCTGGGCCGGATGTACGTCGAGGACCAACGGTTCAAGGCCAACTACGACCGGATCGCCGAGGGGCTGGCCGAGTTCTACCGCGACGCGATGGCCCACTACGCCGACACGGCGCTCAGCTGAGACCCCGCGCCGGGTGAGGGGGCGGATCTACCTACTCACAATGTATCTACCCAGCCCGTGGACCGGATCAACGGCCGGCGGCGGTGCGCAATGCGATCTGGTCGAGCGGGCCTACGCCCGGCACGTCGAGAGCGACCTCCTGACCGGTCCGGCTGACGGCCAACAGCCTGCCGGTGCCGTCGGTCGCGAACAACCAGCGGCCGTCCGGCGACCAGGCCAGGGTCCGGCTGCCGCCGGTCCGGTCCACGCCGGTCGTCACGCCGGTGACCCGTACGGCCCCGGTAGCCACGTCGAGCAGGTGCAGGTTCAGGCTGCCCTGGCCGTTGGGCTGCAGCAACGCGGCGGTCCGGCCGTCCGGCGAGACGGCCCCCGGGTTCTGCGCGTACCCGTCCAGTGGGGTGGCCAGGGACCGCCGGGCACCGGTACCGCGGTCGGTCACCGCGCTGGTGCACCGATAGCTCTCGTCACACTCCTCGGTGATCCAGCGGGTGGGGCCGATCGCCAGCAGCGAGCCGCTGGTGATCCGGTGCAGGCCGTCTGCCCGGGCGTCGTACACGCCGCCGGTACCCGACATCACCACGTTGCCGGCACGGTCGGAGGCGCGCACCGTGGCGCCCCTCGGAATCGGCAGCTGCACGCCGGCCGGCCGCCCGGCCAGGGTGAGCAGCGACAGCGCCGAGCCGGTGCCGGCCCGGGTCTCGGCCCACAGATGCCGGGAGTCCGGGCCGGGCAGTACTGCGAAGGCTTGGTCCAATGCGGCTGGCAACGCTCCGGCCGGCTTGCCGTCGGGCACCAGGTAGCCGGGCACCAGTCCGATCGGGTGGACCAGCGCCCGGTCCGGGCCGACCACGAGAAAGATCCGGGCGGCGGCGCCCAGCTCCGGAACCGTGGTGCGGGTCACCCGGCCGTTGCGGAGCTCGACCCGCACCAGCACGCCCTGGCCCTGCCCGAACAGTTCCCAGTCGGCCGGCACGTCGAGCAGGGGACGCCCGGTCTGGGTCACCGACACCGACTCCGCGGTTCCGAGGCCCGGAGGCGGCGGATGGATGCCGGGCACCCCCACCGAGGCGGTCGCCGGCTGCGAAGCAGCAGTGGCGGGACGTGGCCGTTCGGCACTGCGCTGGTTGCGGGTCAGCAGCAGCGCCGCCAGCACCGCCGCGGCGACGAGTGCGTACCACCACCGCCAGCGCGGTGGCGGCGTCCGGCTGCCGGCGAAGTCCTCCTCCGGCCCCAGGTCGAGCCAGTGCACCGAATCCAGGTCCGGCTCGCGATCACCCACCGTCCCATCCTGCCCCGAGCCGCGGGCCGGTGCGAGGAACCGGCTCAGCCGCTGTGCGAACGCCAGCCCAGTTGGAGCACCGGGGGGAGCGTCATGCCGAGCGGAGTCGCCTTGCCGGTGGCCCGGTTGACGATCGCCACCTGCCTGCCGCTGTTGACGACGAAGAGCCACCGGCTGTCCGGCGACCAGACAAAAGAGGGACCTCCGGGCTGGCCGCTACCGTTCGGGGTCACGTCCACCGGGCGATGGAGTCCGGTATCGAGGTCGAGCAGGTCGAGCCCGTCGCTGCTTATCCCGTCACTCGGTCGGGGCACCACCACGGTCCTGCCGTCCGGTGAGATAGCCAGGTTCTGCTCGTACGCTGCCATCTCGGCGTTCACGGTGTGGCGGGCGCCGCTGGCGCGGTCGATGAGGACCGTGGCGCAGTTGAGGCCGTCGTCGCATTCGTTGATCAACCAGCGGGTGGGTCCGCTGGCCAGCAGGACCCCGCTGGTGATCCGGTGCACGGTGCCGGGTTTGGCATACCAGACGCCGCCGGCCGGACCTGACAGGAGGACGTAGCCGGCGCCGTCGGAACTGAACACCGAACCCGAGACCGGAATGTCGATGGTGGCACCGGCCGGTTTACCGTCCAGGGTGACCAGTGCCAGACCGCTGCCTAGGTCTGCCCAGATGTGCCGCGAATCAGGGCCGGGCAACAATTGGAAGTTCTGCCGCAGGGCCTGCGGCAGGTCCGTTGGCGTCTTACCGTCGCGCACCACGAAAGCGGGGGTGTCGTCCCCCGGGCGGATGATGGCCCGGTCGGCGCCGACGAAGAAGACCGCCGGAGCGTCAGAGCTCGACCTGGGTACGGCGGTGATGGTGGCCCGGCCGAGAGCCAACTGGATCCGGATTACGGTGTCGTCACCCCGGGCGAACAGTTCCCAGTCGGCGGGCACGTCGAGCAGTCGGTGCCCGGCGCTGCTCACCCGCATCGGAACACCGCTCGGCAGGTTCGTGATCGCCGGCGTGGGGTTGGCGAACGATCCCGAGGACACCGGGTCAGTCGCCGACAGCGAGGCAGCCGGTCCTGCCGCCGACGCCGAGGTGCTCGCCGACCCCGAAGCGACGCCCGACGCCGGTGACCGGGGCGCCGAGGCGGCCTGGTTCGTGCCGTGCTGGGTGCGGGTGAGCAACAGCGCCACCACGACGGCGGCCGCCCCGCCGTACCAGACGTAGCGCCGCCGCGGATCCTTCGGCTGCCTGCCCTCGTCGGGGTCCGGCCCGAGATCGAGCCAGTCCACGTCGTCGGAGTGGGTGCTCACCTCAGCATCATCGCTGCCGGAACGGCTCTTGTGGCGGAAGTTGCAGATCTGTTTCGGAACGGACATCGGCTGAGCAACCGTGCAACAGTTCCGGTTCCGCACCTCGTTTGAGGGGCATGACGACACAGATCGCCGTGCAGCCGGCGATGCAGATGCGGCGCAGCCGGCCCCGAGCCGCTCGCTCGATGCCGGGGGTGGAGGCGGCTGCGGTGCCCGACATCAGCTTCGAAGCCCCCGGTGGCCGCAGCCTTGGTGAGTTCGCGCGCGAGCACGGGCTTGAGCTGACCCGGTTCGCCTACCTGGTAAGCGGCGATCGTGGCCGCGCCGAGGATCTGGTGCAGGACGTGCTGCTCGCCATGTACCGCCGCTTCGGCAGCCGGCTCGACCTCGACCGGCCGCTGTCCTACGCGCGCCGGGCGATCGTCAACGCCAACTCGAGCTGTGGTCGCCGCCGGTCCAGCACCGAGATCCCCACTGCCTTCGACCTCGACCGCCCGGCGCCCCAGCCGGAATCCGGTGGCGAGCTCTGGCAGCTGGTGGCGGGTCTGCCGCACCGGCAACGGGTGGTGCTGGTGATGCGCTACCACCTCGGCTTCGGTGACGATGAGATCGCCGAGACCCTCGGCTGCCGGCGGGGCACCGTCCGCAGCCTGGCGTCTCGCGCGCTGGCCGACCTGCGGGGCTCGACCGACCTCAGCCTGCTCTACTCCTCCGACGACGGGACGAGCCGATGAGCACCCCCGACCGCGACGATCTCGAACAGCGGTTGACCGAGCTGTTCGCCCAGCGAGCCGCAACCGTCACCCGGGCGCCGTCGCTGAGCTTCATCCCCGAAGCGGGGGATCGGAAGGCGGCGCCTACCCGGTCGGCCAAGTCTGGTGTCGCACGCGGCGTGCTCACCCAGTTGGCGGTGGCGGCGGTGGTGTTCCTCGCGATCGCTGGCACCGTGCTCGGTGGCCTGGCGCTGTCTGCGCGCAAGCTCGTCAACCAGCATCCCAACTACCAGTCCGGGCCATCGCAGTCGGCCACCCCCACAGCCGGACCGCCATGCTGGGTGTCGGCGCCGGCGGGGTGGCTGCAGGCGATCGAGGCCGGAGCATTCGCGGTGGACCGCAGGCTCAACACCGTGCTCAGCACGAACGGCGCGACGGGGGACTATCTCGTGGCCCAGGGCAACGCTCCGGCGGACCGGACCTCCGAGGCCTACTCCGACCTCAAGCTCACCCTGTACCGCGGCACACGCGGCAGCACCATCTACACCCCGGCCGGCCCGAAGGACTACCCGCAGGCCGATCCCACCGGTGCCATCTCAGCCGACTGGGTCGCCTTCGCCGTCGTCCACCCGGACGGCGCGGACCGCCGGTTCGAGGTGATGCTGTACCAGCGGAGTACCCGAACCCTGCGCTCGCTGGCCGGCAGTGCGGATCAGCCGAATCCCGAGCACAAGCTGGTCCGGGGAGCGCCGGTGATCGCGGCCGGCAAGGTGTTCTGGCTGGCCGCGGTGGACAATCGTGCCGAGACCATGACACTGGAGTCCTGGGATCTGTCCCGAGGTTCTGCGGCGGCTCCGATCGATATCTCGCCCGCCGGCGAACCCAACTCCTACGCCAGCGGGCTGGTCGGCTACGGCAGCGGAGTGGCGGTGGTGCACGAATCGGTATCCGAGGCGTCGGGTATTACCGCCATCCTCCGCAACGGCGCCGGTGAGCCGCTGTCCGCTCCTCAGCTGTCCGCGACCGCCGGTGGCAGCAGTTTCGGCTTCGACGGCGCCGACACGCTGTCCTGGCTGCGGCGTCAGGGCGATTCGGTGGGCTACTCCGCCCTGACGGTGGGCGGCACCGGGGTGAGGCACGTACCGCTGGCACTACCCGCGGGCCCCGCAGCCGGAACATCTGCTGGCGAGAACGTAGCGGTCTTTCCCTTCACGGCCGCCGTCGTGCACTACGTGGACGGCCTGCTGGACCTGCGTACCGGAACCCCGGTTGCCTTGCCGATCGGAGAGATCGTGCAGGCGGTGGTGGGGGACAGCGTCGTCTTCGGCACCGGCAGCTCCTACCACGGCCGGGCCTTCGGGTCGGCCGGGTTGAGCCTGGTCCCGCTGAGCGCACTGCCGCCGGCGCACTGCTGAACGCGCGCGAGCTCAGCCGGGCTTGACCGCTTCGACCAGCACCCGCTGGGAGTGGGACAGGAACGGCCCGGTTCGCCGGATCTGCCGGTGCAGGTCGGCGAGCCGGGCCCGGTAGCGCTGCACCGAGAAGTCCGGCACGGTCCAGATCACCTTGCGCAGGAACACGATCACCGCGGCGACGTCGTCGAAGCGCACCTCCAGCGACTCGTGCCGGACGTCGCAGGCCACCAGCCCGACCGCCGCCAGCCGCCGGACCGCCCGCTCGGTGCCGTCACCAGCCGGATGTGGTTGCGGTCCCAGGAAGAACTCGTACAGCTCGCGGTTGGAGCCGATGCCGATCTGCTGGGACAGGTAACGGCCACCGGGCCGCAGCACCCTGGCGATCTCGTCCCACAGCACCACGGTGGGATGCCGGCTCACCACCAGGTCGAAGCTCGCCGTACGGAACGGCAGCGGCTGGTCGTCTCCGGCACGCACCACCGAGCCACCGAGCGGAACCAGGTTGCGCCGGGCGAGGGCCAGGTTCGGCGGCCAGGACTCGGTGGCACACAGCGTCGCCGGAGCGCTCGGAATACCGGCCAGCACCTCACCACCACCGGTCTGCAGGTCGACGGCTGCCGTCGCCTCGGCCATCCGCCGTCCCATCCGCTCGGCGTAGCGCCAGGACGGCCGCTGCTCGCTGGCCCGGCCGTCGAACCAGGAGAAGTCCCAACCGGCGACCGGCACCGCTTCGGCCTCGGCCAGCAGCCCTTCGAACTCGGGATCGTCAGGCACGCCGCCCAGGGTGCCAGAGGCCGAACCACCTCAGCGGGCCGCGAGCTGCCCTGCCACGAAGCGCAGCTGGGCAGCGGCCTGGCTGCGCCAGTAGCCCGCGTCGTGACCGCCCGGTGAGATACCACCGGCCGGCGTCGGCGACAGCGCCGCGCGCAGGTCTCGGGTGACGGCTGCGAACCCGTCCGAGGCGCCGCAGTCCAGCCGCAGCGGGATGCCGTCCAGCAGCTCCAGCCGTCCGAAGATCGCGTGGGAGTCGAAGTCGTCGGCGTCGTCGAATGCGCCGTCCGCGCTCTGGCCGGCCCGGTGCCACACCGCGGGACTCTCGGCGACGGCCACCGCAACCTTGCTCCGGCCCAGCCGGCCGGCCAGGTAGAGGGCGCCGTAGCCGCCCATCGACCAGCCGAGCAGCCCGACCCGGGTGGTGTCGAGCCCGCGCCGGCCGAGCAGCGGCAGGAACTCGTCGATCACCAAGGCTGCCGGGTCGGTGTCGCGGCGCGGATGCCAGTACTCGTGGTCACCGCCGTCCACCGCGGCGAGGGCGAACGGCGCGCTGCCGTGTGCGACCGCGTCGGCCAGGTAGCGGTGCAGTTGCAGGCTGCCGGCGAAGGAGTCCCGGTGGCTGCCGCCGCGGCCGTGCAGCGAGATCAGCACCGGCAGGTGATCGCGGGCCGGGCCGGGTGGGTAGGCCACCGTCCAGCCGGTCCGGGCTCCGTGCCGGGCCGCGGAGGTGAAGCTGCCGCTGACCAGCCGGCCCGGCGTGGTGGCCGGAACTCCGTCCGGCAACCGGTCGCGGTCAGGCAGGAGCCGGGCCGCGGTCAGCCCGGCCGCCGCGGTGGCGAGCGCGCCGACGCCACCGAGCAGCACCGCCCGCCGGCTGGGGGAACTCAATGCCGGACGCGGTAGCGCAGGTGGGTGACGGTCGGTGACCCGATCACCTCGACCTGCTCCAACACCGGGGTCCCGACATCGGTCAGCAGCCGCTCGCCGTCGCCGAGCAGCACCGGGGCGATGTGCAGGTGCAGCTCGTCCAGCAGTCCGGCTGCCAGGTACTGCCGCACGGTCTGCGCGCCGCCGTCGACCGTGACGTTCCGCTCCCCGGCCGCCGCCCGGGCCTGCTCCAGCGCCGATTCGATCCCGTCGGTCACGAAGGTGAACGTGGTGCCACGCAGCTCGAGCGGTGGACGGGGATGGTGGGTGAGCACGAACACCGGTGCGTGGAAGGGCGGCTCGTCCTCCCACCAGCCGATCCAGCTCTCGTCCCAGGCGCCCTCGCCGCCGCCGAACATCCTGCGGCCGATGATGTAGGCGCCGACGCCACGGGTGTCGGCTGCCAGGATCTCGGAGTCGGTGTTGTGTTCGCCGCCGTCCAGGCCGTGGATGCCTCGCCAGCTGGCCGTGCCGTAGGACCACTCCTGCAGCTTGGTGCCACCCTCGCCGAGCGGATGTTCCAGGCTCTGGTTGGGTCCGGCTACATAGCCGTCGAGCGAGATCGAGAGCTGGCAGGTGACCAGCTGCACGGCCGACCTCCTCAGGTTGACGCGCTGCGCACAGCGTCGTGCGTGGCAGTATGGCGGCGTGCCGCCCGCTGAGACCGTAGCCCCGCTGACCCTGGTGGTGGGGGATGAGGAGTTTCTGGTCAGCCGGGCGCTGGAGGACCTGCGGCACGCGGTGACCGCCGAGGATCCGGACGTCGAGCTGCACGAGGCCGAGGCCGGCACGGTGGAGCCGGCCGAGCTGCTGCAGTTGCTCAGCCCGTCGCTGTTCGGCGGCCGCCGGATGGTGGTGCTGCGCTCGGCCCAGGACCTGCCCGCGGCGCGGGTGTCGACCATGGTCCCGCTGCTGCTCGACACCGACCCGGACACCGCGGTGGTGGTGCAGCATCTGGGTGGTGCGAAGGGCAAGGCGGTGCTGGACGCGGTCCGCAAGGCCAAGGCAGCCGAGATCAGCTGTGCCCGGGTCACCCGGTTCGAAGACCGCCGGAACTTCCTGCGCAACGAGGTGCGCCGGTTCCGGGGCCGGATCACCCCCGACGCGGCCGCCGCGCTGATGGACGCGGTCGGCAGCGACCTGCGCGAGATCTCGGCGACGGTGGCCCAGCTGGTCGGCGACACCGGCGGCTCTATCGACGCCGACGCGGTGGCCGCCTACCACCGGGGCCGGGCCGAGGTTAGCGGGTTCGCGGTGGCCGACCAGGCGGTGGTGGGCAACGTCGCCGAGGCGGTCACCAACCTGCGCTGGGCGCTGCATGTAGGGGTACCGGCGGTGGTGATCGCCGACGCGCTGGCCGACGGGGTCCGGACGGTGGCCCGAGTGCTGGGCGCGGGGCCCGGGGACCCGTTCCGGCTGGCGCCGGTGCTCGGCATGCCGCCGTGGAAGGTCAAGCGGGCCCGGTCCCAGGCCGGTGGCTGGAGCGAACTGGGGCTGCGGCACGCGCTGGGGGTGGTGGCGGACCTGAACGCCGACGTGAAGGGCGCGGCTGCCGACCCGGCCTACGCGCTGGAGTCGGCGGTGCGCCGGATCGCCGCCGCCCGCGCCGAGCGCTGACCACTCCAGCCGACCGGACGCAGGCAGCACACAGCCCACGTCCTGGCCGGAGCCGGGTACGCGGGCTGAGGTGGTCGAACTAGAGCGAGTTGGCGCGCTGCGCCATCGCCGACTTCTTGTTGGCGGCCTGGTTGGCGTGGATGACGCCCTTGCTGACGGCCTTGTCCAGCTGCCGGGAGGCGTGGCCGAAGGCGGCGGTCGCCTTGTCCTTGTCGCCGGCGTCGGCGGCGGTGCGGAAGGACCGGATGGCGGTCTTCAGCGAGCTCTTGACGCTCTTGTTGCGCAGCCGGGCCGCCTCGTTGGTGCGGATCCGCTTGATCTGGGACTTGATGTTCGCCACGAAGTTAGCCTCGAATGCCGATCGTTGGTCTGCTGGTGGTCGCCGACGTGCTCGCCGGACAACCTCGCCAGATTACCAGTGGGCTCGGTCGCGTCCCAAATCAGCCGGTTGGCGGTCGGGGCTCAGCGGGTGGCGGGGTCAGCCCGGGTTGTTGGCACCGGCCGGGATGCGGACCGTCCGGCTCTCCTCCGCCAGCACGCTGCCGTCGGTCTCGCTGCTCACCGTGACGGTGACGACGGCGGTGCCCGGGTGCAGGCCGTTGCCGAAGAACGCCATGCCCGCGGCCGCCGTGCCGGCGTCGGTGCAGCCGATCTCGACCGCGCCCAGGGCCTGGGTCGCCCACTCGTAGCTGACGCCGTCCTGGACCAGGGTGATCGACCGGAAGTAGAAACCGGGGGCGGGGCAGTGCCGCAGCTCGGCGCTGACCTGCACGGTGTCGTACAGGATCCCGTCGCCGTTCGGGCTGGGGTCGGACTGGTAGATCGCGCCGGTGTTGTGCGCGATCTGCAACCGGGGTGCCGGGTCGGCGTTCGCGGCGGTAGGAACCCAGGCCAGGACCGCCAGGCAGGCGGCGGTGCTCGACAGGACGGTGCGCATGGTGTTCCCCGTGACTATCCGGGCGGGTACCTGACCTGGCGTGGTCGGTAGCCCGCGGCCGACGTTCGTCGTCACGGCGAAGTGTCCGGCGCGCACCGTCACGCCACCGCCACGAGCTCGGCTCGCCCGAGGATCAGACCAGGGGACGGGACCGGACGTTGACCAGCTCGAAGCGGGTGTAGAGGAAGGTGCGGACCGCGTCCGGGTCGGACAGCACCTCGGTGACCGGGCCGTCGTCGGCGCCGTCCAGGCCGTAGGCCATCGCGGTGCCCTCGGCGAAGTACACCGGGCTGTCCACGGGGGCCACGTCGGTGAGCCGGACCACCACGTACCGGTCGCCGATCTCGGCGACCAGCTGGGCCGCCTCGGCGTCGGCCTCGGTGCCGGGCGACTCGGCGGTGTGCACCGACAGCACCTGCTGCCAGTCGTCCTCCCCGCCGGGGGCGGTGTTCACCAGGTCACCGGCGAGCAGGGCGGGGGCGGGGACGCGGTACTCGGTGACGGCGCGGACGTCGGCAGGTGGCTGGCTCATGCGCACATCCTCGCATCCTCAGCCCGACTCTTCGGCGTAAGGCGAACTCCACCAGCAACCGGTACCTGTGGAACCGGTGGCCTAGATGATCACCGTCTGTGCATCTGCTCTGGTGAACTCGCTTTTCCGGTGAACAGGCCTGCGTCCCTGATGGCATCGGCCGCGACTCCTTCCAGCGGGCAGCTGAGCATCACCCGGGGGGTGTCGCCGCACGCCTCGGTGGTGCTGAGGCCGATCGCTTCGAGCCGCTCCCAGATGGTGGGGACGTCCTCGACCCGGATCCAGTGCAGCTGGACGTTCTGCCGGTCGGTGATGTCGGCAAGATCGCGGCCGTAGCGGGTGGCGATGTCGCCGACGGTTGTCAGCTGGTCGGTGGTGAGCCGGCCGCCGTCGATGCGGATCCGGAGCATGAAGTAGCGGTCCTCGAGCTCTTCGGGCTCCAGGATCGCGGTCCGGCCGCCCGGGATGCCCTGGGCGCGCTGGGTGTAGAGGCCGTACCAGCGGAACCGGCC
>Ga0207708_10000177_pt1 | contig 50682 bp, 45 predicted proteins | sample KBSK5101metaG_FD_184340 | JGI IMG/M metagenome (GOLD analysis project Ga0207708, IMG submission 184340) | Corn, switchgrass and miscanthus rhizosphere microbial communities from Kellogg Biological Station, Michigan, USA - KBS K5-10-1 metaG... | ecosystem: Host-associated > Plants > Roots >... | reverse complement strand
CGCCGCCCCCGTCTTGGTGGGGATCATGGACATTGTCGCGGAGCGCGCGCGTCGCAGGTCGGTGTGATACACGTCCGTCAACACCTGGTCGTTGGTGTATGCATGGATTGTCGTCATCAGTCCGTTCACCACGCCAATCCGGTCATTCAACGCCTTGACCATGGGTGCCAGACAGTTGGTCGTGCAGCTCGCATTGGAGATCACTGTATGCGCCGATTTCAGCGTGGCGTGATTCACGCCGTAGACCACGGTGGCATCGACGTCCTTGTCGCCGGGCGCGGAGATGACGACCTTCTTCGCGCCGGCGCTCAGGTGGGCGCCAGCCTTGGCTTTGCTGGTGAACAACCCGGTGCATTCGAGCACCACGTCCACGCCGAGTTCCTTCCACGGCAGTTCGGCAGGACTGCGCAACGCGCAGACCTTGATCTTGTCGCCGTCAATGACCAGATACTCGCCGTCGACTGTAACGCTGCCGGGAAATTTGCCGTGCGCGGTATCGTACTTGGTCAGATGCGCGTTGATCTTCGCATCGCCCAAGTCGTTTATGGCGACAATCTGGATGTCATGTTTCTTCTTGCCCTCATAATGCGCCCGCAGGATGTTGCGGCCGATGCGGCCATAGCCGTTTATTGCAACACGAATGGTCATTGACAAATCTCCGGTTCAAAGGCGGATTTTACTGCACTCGGATGTCGATCACAGGCGCGTCCGCGCCAGCGGTTTGGAGTGGATCTCGTTCTGCGTTCCACTCGTGTGAGAGCGGAGTAGTACATCGGGGTTCCGGCGGCAAACTGGAAACACATCGTCCCGTCGCGTGACTTAGCGCCGGCGGTCTCGTTCGCCATCAGCCCGCGGCCGGCTGTAGCGGATCTTCAGCGCAATGATGGCCAACGACAGGACCAGTGTAACCCCATTGGTAAGGATAAGCGGGAGCGATTGCAACTGGATGCCATAGAACAGCCAGAGCACGACCCCGGCGCTCAGCATCCAGAACATCCGTGCGGAGACATCTTTTCCGGATTTGCTCCGGTAGATCTTCCACACCTGCGGTACGAATGCACCCGTGGTGAGCGCTCCGGCGACCAGGCCAATACTATCGATCATTGCGTTCATGGTTTCATTGGGAATCGGGGAATAGCGTAGCCAGCCCCCGCAATGCAGGCGTCTGGGCCAAAATCACGTAAGTTGGCACCGCGGAAACATAGGAGGAAAACCGTCCTTTGGTTTCGAAGCGTGCGCGAAACGGCGAGCGCGCGAAGTAGGCTCCAAGGCGGGGAACGATGCCCCCGCCAATATAGCAGCCTGCCCTCGCGCCGAGGGTGACCACCAGATTTGCCGCCGCCGTGCCGAGTATTGCGCAGAACATTTCCACCGCGGCCACGCACTGCGCATCGGTGTCGGACAAGGCACCCGCCGTGATCTTGTCCGGACTCAAAGACTGTGTTTGCACACCATCCATCGCGCAAATGGCTTGATAGAGATTTTCCAGACCCATACCGCTGACCACGCGCTCCGTGGAAACATGGTCGTAGCGCTTTTGCAGCCAACCCAGAACCTCCCGTTCTTTCTCGTTCATAGGACTGAATGCGGTGTGGCCGCCTTCTCCCTGCAGCGCAACGTAGCTGCTGCCCACCGGAATCAATCCGGAAACACCCAGCCCGGTGCCCGGACCGATCACAGCGATCGGTGCCGCAAGAACCGCGGCGCCGCCGCCAATTTGCTGCAATTCATCCGGGCGCAAGGTCGGTACTGCAAGCGCAAGCGCGGTAAAGTCGTTGACGACCTGTAACCGATCGAGCGCAAGGGAGCGGCGTGTTTGCTCGATGGAGAATCCCCACGGCCCGTTGGTCAGTTGCACGAAGTCGCCGGTTATGCCGGTCGCAACGTCCACAGCCGCCTCACGTACCACGGCGTTGTCGCAACCCTGCAGGTAGTGGCGCACGGCCTGCTCAAGGCCTTCGTATTCGGCGCACCGCACGGTCTTTTCGCGTTCGGGCTGCAGCGAGCCAGCGGCAACCAGGGCGAGACGCGCATTCGTGCCACCTATATCAACAACCAACCGCATAACATTCTGCATAGTTCGTCCCAGACCTGCCGCCGCTCGACCCGTGAAGATGACCTTCAGATCACGCGCTTGACTGCGTCGGCGACCGCCTGCGCGGTAATGTCGAAGTAGTTGAACAGTTCGCCTGCAGGCGCCGATTCGCCGAACCGGTCCAATCCGACGACCGCGCCCTCCAGGCCGACGTACTTGCGCCAGTAGTCGGTCACACCGGCCTCCACCGCGACGCGCTTGCTGCCTTTTGGCAAAACGGAATCGCGATAAGTTGCGTCCTGGCGATCGAATACGTTCGTACTCGGCATCGACACCACTCTGACTGCAACGCCGGCGCTGGCCAATAGTTTCTGTGCAGCCACTGCCAGCGAAACTTCAGATCCCGTCGCAATGATGATGGCCCGCGAATCCGCGGCATCCGATATCACATAACCTCCGCGCGCGATCTGTTCAATGCTTGCGGCCGCGCGCGCCTGGAATGGCAAATTCTGGCGGGAGAACAGCAGACAAACGGGACCGTCCCGGCGCTCGATCCCGGCAATCCAGGCCACCGCAGATTCCACCGAATCGCAGGGGCGCCAGACGTCCATGTTCGGGATCAGGCGCAAGCTGGCGACATGCTCGACCGACTGGTGCGTGGGACCGTCTTCGCCAAGACCAATGGAGTCATGAGTGAACACGAACAAGGCGCGAATCTTCATCAGCGCGGCCATGCGCAGCGCGTTGCGAGAATAGTCGGAGAACGTCAGGAAGGTCGCGCCGTAAGGAATCAGTCCGCCATGCAGCGTTACTCCATTCATGATCGCTGACATGCCGAATTCGCGCACACCGTAATAAATGTAATTGCCGCCACCTGCCTTGCTCACTGCTTTCGATCCGGACCAGAGCGTAAGGTTCGAGCCCGCAAGGTCGGCTGACCCACCGATCAGCTCCGGCAGCGCGGGTGACAGCGCTTCGATTGCATTCTGCGACGCCTTGCGGCTGGCTATGGTTTCGGCCTTCTCATTGACTTTGGCCAGAAAGCCCGCGGCATGTTGGCGCCAGCCTTGCGGCAGTTCGCCCGACATGCGGCGCAAAAGCTCCGCCGCTTGCGCCGGAAACGCCTGCGCATAAGCGGCAAACCGGACATTCCAATCGTCTTCCTGCTGCGCCCCCCGGGGGCGCGCATCCCACCCGGCGTAAACGTCGGCGGGAATTTCGAATGGTGGATAATTCCAGCCTATGTTCTTGCGCGTCGCCGCGACTTCTTTTTCGCCGAGCGCCGAACCGTGACTCTCGTGGCTTCCCGCTTTGTTTGGCGAACCTTTGCCTATGACGGTCTTGCAGCAAATAAGGCTTGGCCGGTCGCCTATTTTCTTGCTGGCCTCGATTGCGAGATTGACGGCGTCCGCATCGTGGCCGTCGACATGGGGCACCACATGCCAGCCGTACGCCTCGAATCGCTTCGGAGTATCGTCGGTAAACCAACCCGTCACATGACCATCGATGGAGATGCCGTTATCGTCGTAAAAAGCGATCAGCTTGCCCAGGCCCAGCGTACCGGCCAGGGAACACGCTTCATGCGAAATGCCTTCCATCAGGCAGCCGTCGCCCACCATTACGTAGGTGCGATGATCGACGATGTCGTGTCCGGGCCGGTTGAATTCCGCAGCCAGCAATTTTTCGGCGAGCGCCATGCCCACTGCGTTGCCCAGGCCCTGTCCCAGCGGTCCGGTGGTCGTTTCCACGCCCGGCGTCACGCCCAGTTCCGGATGGCCGGGAGTCATCGAATGCAGCTGGCGGAAACGCTTGATCTCTTGGATGGGAAGCGCGTAACCGCTGAGGTGCAACAAGGCATACTGCAGCATGGATCCGTGGCCGTTGGAAAGCATGAAGCGGTCGCGATTCACCCACTTGGGGTTGGCCGGGTTATGCCGCAGGTGGTGATTCCATAACACCTCGGCGATGTCGGCCATGCCCATGGGCATGCCGGGGTGTCCGGAATTGGCTTTCTGTACTGCGTCCATTGCCAGCGCGCGGATCGCGTTGGCAAGTTCGTTCCTGGATGCCATGTTTTCCTTTTGGGAGAGCAGAAAATCCCGAGGAGCCCCGGGGGGAGTACGCCGCTATATTAGCTGAGGACTGCCTCGATTATTCGTCGGCACGACGGGGAAGTTTGACGCCAAGCTGCTTGAGCTTGCGATACAGGTGAGTGCGTTCCAGGCCGACGCGCTCCGCAACCCGGCTCATGTTTCCCCCTTCTCTGCCCAGGTGGTACTCGAAATATACGCGCTCGAAAGCATCGCGCGCTTCACGCAATTCGCGGTCCATCGGGAATGTCTGCGCCGGACTTGGCAATGGCGCGTCCAGCTTGGCCAATGCATTGGTTACGTCGGCAACGCCGATCTCGGCGGTTGGCGCAAGTTGCGCAACTGTTTTCACGACGCTCTCGAGCTGCAGGAGGTTTCCGGGCCAATGATAGTTGCGCAGCATGTTCAATGCAGCGGTATTGAAGCTGCGTGCCGGGACCTCTTTTGCTTCGATCGCGCGCGACAATACGACGTTGGCGAGTTCGGGAACATCCTCGGCCCGCTCGCGCAGTCCAGGCACGCGCACAATCACGCCCGTCAGCAAGGCGTAAAGGCGTGGTTCGAAAGCGCCCTTCGCCACCAGTTCCGCGAGGTCTATCGAGCTCGAAGACAGGATCCGCGTGCTATGTCGCTCCAGTTTCAGGGTCTGGTTGAGCAGATTTTTTTGCTGGGTCCGCGTCATTTCTCCCGCTTCCCGCAAAAACAGGACGCCTTCCGCCGCCTGGCCGACCAGGTTGCTTTCCATTTGATCGAATGCGAGAAAGTCCTCCGGAGCTACCCATGGCGCGTTGGCCTGGAGCAGAAGCCGTGCGCACTGTTCCATGCCGGCCCCGGGCTCACCGACAAACAGCGCAGATGATTTCAATGTACGCAGCCGTTCGAGCTGCGCCCGCAACTGTTCGACCGCCCTGGACTTGCCCACTGCAACTGGAACGGCGGCAGCACTATTCTTGAGAGAGCCCTGTCTCAGCGCGGTGCCCACCGTGCTCAGCAATTTCTGCAGCGCTATTGGCTTTTCGAGAAACGCGTACGCGCCAATACGTGTAGCCTCCACCGCGGTGTCGATGGTGCCATGACCCGACATCATGACAACTGGCATGGTCAGTTGACCTGTGCTGGCCCATTCTTTGAGCAGCGTGATTCCGTCGGTATCGGGCATCCAGATATCAAGCAGCACCAGATCCGGTCGCAGACGTCCGCGGATCTGACGGGCTTCCCCGGCATTCTGCGCGAGCCGCACCTGATGACCTTCATCGCGCAGTATTTCAGACAATAGTTCGCGAATGCCGACTTCATCGTCAACCACCAGGATCTGGCTCATGTTCCTACCTGCCTGTTGATTCGCAATTCGCTGATTTTGCGCGGCGCCGCCGGCAGGATGATCGTCACGCTGGCACCACCCGATGGATCGTTGGAAACTGCGATCCTGCCATTGTGTTCCTCGACGATCTTCTTGACGATGGCAAGCCCGAGTCCTGTGCCCCTGGATTTTGTGGTGACATAAGGCTCGAATACACGCCCCAGCAGTGCCTCTGGAAAGCCGGGCCCGTTATCGCGCATGCTGAACTGCACACCCTCATCCGTCGCCTGCGTTCGCACGACGATACGCGGTACGGCAACGTCCGTCACCGCCTGCTCGGCGTTTTGCAGCAGATTGTGGATGACTTGTCGCAGCTTCGCCGTATCTCCGGGAACCGGTGGCAGATTTGACGCAAGTTCCAGTTGCATCGCCGGGCGCGAAGACTCATACAATCCCAGGACTTCGCGTATCAGCAGGTTGAGATCCAGGGGTTCAAGTTCGGGCACCGGCGTGCGTGCGTACAGACTGAACGCGTCCACCATCGCCTTCAATGCTGCGACTTGATTGACAATGGTTTGCGTGGAACGTTGCAGAATCTCGGCTTCCTGGCTGGAGAGCTTGTCGGCCAAACGAAGCTGCAGGCGCTCGGCCGACAGCTGAATGGGCGTCAGCGGATTCTTGATCTCATGTGCGAGCCGTTGTGCGACTTCCCCCCAGGCCGCCAGCCGTTGTGCCTGTCGCATGCGGGTGATGTCGTCGAACACCAGCACCATGCCGGTTTCGGTGCCGGCCGAGAGCCGGGATCCGCGCAGCAATAATACCTGCTGACCGGCGGTCCCTGACAATTCCACCTGGGTTTCCCAAGGCTTGTCCCGGGTTTTTTCCAGCGCTTCGCGCACCGCGTTGCCGACCACTCCAAGTCGCGGCTCGCGATTGGCCCATTCATCCGGTTGCGATCCAATCAATTCGCCGACGTCCACGCCCAGAATGTGCTCGGCGCTGCGGTTGGCAGAGCGCAGGCGGAATTCGGCATCGAACGACATTACGCCCGCCGACAGGTTGCCAAGCACGCTCTCGAGGTAAGCTTTCGCAGCGGCCACCTGTTCCTGATTGCGTTGCGCATCGGCCTGCGCATCCGCAAGTTGCATGGTCATGATGTTGAATGATTCCGTGAGTAATCCGAGTTCGCCGTGGGATTTGACCGTCTGGCGCAGGCGGAAATCGCCCTGCGCTACCGCGCGCGTTCCTGCCGCGAGGACTCCCAGAGGCGCCGACAACCGCTGGCTGAACAGTATGGCCAGCAGCAATGCCGACAGCAACGCCAGCAGCAGCGACAAGGTAAGAGTCAACCCGTACAGCCGTTTCAAGCCCAATCTCGACAGCGACAGTTCCTGATAATCGCGATAGATCTCCTGCACAGTTTGCGCATCGCGAGCCAGTGAAGGGGGGACCGGTTGAATCAACTGCAGCAGCAGCGTTGCCCCGCTCACGTCGTTGACCGGGAGCAGGACCCGCAACTGCAAGCCGCCTTCTCCAAGCGCTTCGATGGCGGTGTAAGGCTGCTGCATGCGGACCCCGCGAACAACGGACGGAGAAGGCAGCTCCGGAACAAGACTGGCCGCATCTGCGCTGGAAAAGGCGATGACGGAACCGTCAGTGCGCAACAATGTCGCCTCGTTCACGGCGGCCTGTTCACGCAGGCCATTCAGCGTCGCGAGCTGGCGCGGCGTTGTGCGCTCGGACAGGACCAGCGTCATCGATTCGCCCTTGCGTCGCAGATCCTTCAACATGTTGTCCAGATTGGCGCGTCCAAGGCTCAAGCCGCCTTCAAGCGCCTTTTCCACGCGCACGTCGAACCAGGATTCGATGGATCGCGAAAGGAATTGCACCGATACGGCGTAAACAAGCGCGCCCGGCAGCACCGCCACCAGTGCGAACAGCAATACCAGCCGCAACGTCAGCTTGGAACCGAATACGCGCGCGTTGAGGCGTCTGCGCAGCAGCAACAACTGGTAGCCGACCACCAGCATCAGAATCAGGACGACGCCGACTCCGAGCGCGAGCAACAATGGCAGATCGCTGGAAAACCACGGGGTGTTGGCGCTGGCGCCGGGTAGCAGATAGAGCATGACCGCGCCCAGTGTAAGAACGAGCACGATGAGGAACTGCATTCCCCGGCTTGACAGCGAGCGCCTTACGATGCGGGCGACATTCATCGCGACAGTGTCCAGCGAAACCATTCGGAGGCCAGATTCCAGTCGCGCGATGCCAGCGCATTGATCTGGAACGGCTTGGGCAGTTGCGTGACGTCCAGACGCATGCGTATCGCGGCTTCGTAGATCTTGCCCCGATCCAGCATGTCGGCATCCGCCAGAAAACGGGACCGCAAGCGGCCCATCAAGGTCAGCGCATCGTAGAGCGTGTCGAAATTCTGGTGAAGCGCGCCTTGGGACAAACGATACTGTCGGGTCAGGGCGTTATACGAGAGCCGAACGTCCTGCTCGAATTCGAGGACCGTTTTGTTCCACAGATACAGCGTGTACCAGCGCGGTCGGATGAGTTCGAATTCCACAATGAAATGCAAAGGCAGGCCCTTGTTGAGCGCGTCCTCCAGCGTGTGTGTCAGCTCGACCTCGAAATTCGCCTCGAGATAGTAGGCGCCGGCGTTCTGCGATATTTCGGCGGACTTGATATGTATGCCTTCAGCAGCCGCAAAGCCGGCACTGCACCACAACAGCAACAGCAAAGTGAGCTGGCGCAACAGATCAATCCTTGTGGAGGAGGGCATAATAGAAACCATCGTGCTCGTCGTCCGGGAGCAGCAAGCCGTCCTGTCCCGGCATTCCCCCCAGAATGCGCGCGTCTGGGTGACGCGCCGCGAAATCGTCGATCGTTTCGTGATCCTCTTCTCTGAAAATCGAACAGGTCACGTAAAGCAATTTACCACCACGCGCGACGACCTTCCACAATGCCTCCAGCAGCCGTCGTTGCTGCCCGGCAAATCCGGCGATGTCCGACGGCCGCCGGAGCCATTTGATGTCCGGGTGCCGTCTCACCACACCGGACCCGGAACACGGCGCGTCCAGCAGCACGCGGTCGAAGGGTTTGCGGTCCCACCAGGTATCAAGCTCGGCGGCGTCGCACGCCTGCAAACGGGCACTCAGCCCCAGGCGTTCAAGATTCCTGCCCACCCGTTGCAGACGCACGGCATCCGCGTCGAGCGCGGTCAGGGCGACGTTTGCGAGTTCCAGAATGTGAGCTGTTTTGCCTCCGGGCGCCGCACAGGCGTCGAGTACCCGCATGTCCTGCCGGATGTCCAGGAGGGGCGCGGCGAGTTGCGCACCGGCGTCCTGAACGGAAATCTTTCCTTCGCCAAACCCGGGCAGACTCTCTACCGGCACCGGTCGTTCAAGCAGAATAGCGCCGCTATCAAGACTGCGTGCCCGCAGACCGGCTTGCTGCAGGCTACGCAGATAGTCCTCTGCATTTGCGCGGCGAACGTTCGCCCGCAGAGCCATCGGTGGATGCTGGTTGCCCAGATTCAGGATGCGTTCCGCGTCGGCTCCGTAGTCGCGCTTGAGCTTTTCAATCCACCAATCGGCGTGCGAAAAACGTCCCTCGTTGCCAGCCGCGGCATTCGCCAACAAGACTTCGCGCCTGCGCTGGTAGTTGCGCAGCACCGCATTGGCAAAAGGCCTGACATGCTCGCCACCGATTTGCGCAGCGCTCTCGACCGCATGGTCGACCACTGCGTAAGGCGCGGCCTGGCTGTATTCAAGCTGGTAAAGCGCCGTCAGCAGCAAGCTGCGCAACGGCGCGCTTGCAATCGGTTTGCTCGCCAACTGGTCGAGAACCGCATTCAGCCTTCCCAGGTGCCGCAGGGTTCCATAACAGATATCCTGGATTGCGCCTCGCTCCGAAGGGGTCAATTGCCTGGCGGTGCGCCACACCGAATCAAGCGCGGCATTGAGGCTCGCTCCGGTCAAAACGTTTGCGACAGTTTGCGCCGCGAACTTCTGGATTTGCAGCACGGGATTCCGGCTTCTGTTCCTAGGAATCGAACCGTGCGCCGGGTGCGCGCGCAAATCCGCGAATGAAATCGGCGGCCGACATGCGCCTGGCTCCAGCTTTTTGCAATTCCATTATTTTTAGCGTCCCTTTGCCGCAGGCCACCTCAATCCCATCCGGAGCGAAATAAAGAATTTCCCCGGGCGTTCCCGCGCCCTCATCGCCGGCGCGAGCGTGCCAGATCTTTATCAGCTCATTTCCGAGTGCGCTGGAAGCGCCGGGCGCAGGATTGAAAGCACGAACCTGGCGCTCTATGGCCGACGCATCATGCTTCCAGTCGATCACCGCTTCCTGTTTGGAGATCTTGTGCGCATACGTAACACCTTCTTTCGGTTGCGGCAGGGCAGTGAGCGTGCCTTCGGCAATTCGGGGAAGTGTTTCGACTATGCATTGCGCGCCCAGTGCAGCAAGCCGACCCTCCAAAGACCCGGCTGAGTCATCGGCCAAAATCGGCAGCGTCCGGGAGCAATATACGGGGCCGGTATCCAGCCCTTGTTCCATGCGCATGATCGAGATCCCCGTTTCAGGGTCTCCGGCAAGCAGGGCGCGTTGTATCGGTGCAGCCCCGCGCCAGCGAGGTAACAGGGAGGCATGGATGTTGACGCAACCGCCAGGAAAAACCTCGAGCACGCCGGGCGGCAGGATAAGTCCGTAAGCGGCGACGACCATCGCCTGCGCGTTGCTGGCGCGAAGGCTTGCCACGATGGCTTCGCTGCGCAGCGATGGCGGCTGGGCAATCTCCAAGCCATGGCGGGCCGCCTGTTGTTTGACCGCGCTGGCTGACAGGTGAAGACCGCGGCCGGCCGCACGATCCGGCTGTGTCAGTACCAGCGCGATATCGAAACGCGCGTCGATCAACGCCTGCAACGCCGTCGCGGCAAGAGCCGGCGTGCCAGCGAACACGATTCGCATCAGAGCGTCCGGCGTTGCTGCTTTTTCAGCTTGCCAACAATGCGTTTTTGCTTGAGTTCTGAAAGATACTCGACGAAAACCTTCCCCTTCAAATGATCCATTTCGTGTTGTATGCAAACCGACAGCAGGCCGTCCGCCTCGAGCTGGAAGGATTTGCTGTCAAGGCCCATGGCCTGCACCCTGACCCATTCGGCGCGCGTTACCTTTTCGAAAATACCCGGCAGGGAGAGGCAGCCTTCCTCGCAATCCGAGCGACCCCGCGAATCGAGAATCTGGGGATTGACCAGGACCAGCAATTGGTCGTGGGTTTCGGAAATGTCGATCACGATGACCTGTTTGTTGACATCCACCTGGGTTGCCGCCAAGCCAACTCCCGGCGCGGAATACATGGTTTGCGCCATGTCGCGCGCCAGATTGCGGATGCCATCATCGATTGCCGCCACTGGCGTTGCGATTTTGTGCAAGCGCGCGTCGGGGTAGTGAATGATCGGGAGTAGTGCCATAATTGCTTGCTAATTTAATAAACTAGATGCAGAATTTAATCCAAAGTATCGAATCTGTGCCGACTGAGGGCGGGGCCGTAGCAGAAATGGCGGATCGGAAGAAATGGGGGCCTGAGATGGGCAAATCAATTATATCGCTGCTGTTCCTTGTGGCTGCTCTCGCATGCCGCGCTGCTCTCGCGGACGAGATCAAGCTCGCCGAAAACGTTCCTGACCGTTATGTGGTGGTCAAGGGCGATACGCTGTGGGGAATTTCCGCCAGATTTCTCAAGGACCCATGGAGATGGCCCGATGTGTGGGGTTTGAACAAGGACGAAATCAAGAATCCGCATTGGATATATCCCGGCGATGTGATCGTGCTTGATTTCACCGGCAACACCCCGCGCTTGCGCAAAGATGGTGGTGGAAATAACGGCACTGGCACGGGGAGCAACGGCAGTGACGAAGAGTGGCGCTTGATGGACACGAAACTCAGCCCGACTATTCGCCGGTATCCATTGGCAGTCGGTGCTATTTCGAGTATTCCCGCCAGTGCAATCCAGTCGTTTCTGACTCGTCCGCTTATCGTTGGGGAGCAGGAATTGAATTTGGCGCCCACGCTGGTTGCCGGCCCGGAGAATCGGGTCATACTGTCTGCGGGCGACACCGCCTTTGCCAAGGGTGTGTCGGCGGTGGATGAGCCGGGTTGGAGCGTTTATCGTCCCGGACGCACGCTGACCGACCCCGATTCCAAGGAAATACTGGGTCGAGAAGCCATTTATCTTGGCGACGCGCAGGTTACGGAATTCGGTGAGGTCAGCACGGTCTTGGTTACCAAAAGCGCTCGGGAAATCGCTCCCGGCGATCGCCTTGCGAAGACGCCGTTGGTCCAGGAGCTAGCGTATGTGCCGCATGCCCCGGCCGCTACGATCAAGGGCCGCGTAATCGCCGGCCCCGACGAAACCTTCTCGGAGATCGCGTCGCTGCAAGTGGTAGTCATCAATCGCGGTCGCCGCGAAGGCATGGAGGTCGGCCACGTTCTCGCTCTGTATCACGACAGGCCGCCCGTGACCCCTGCCAACGCAGTTAACCGGAAAGAGAAGATTCGCCTTCCCGCGGAGCGCTATGGGGTCGTCTTCCTTTTTCGAGTATTCGACAAAGTTTCCTACGCGCTGGTCATGAATTCCACACAGCCGGTCAACGTGCACGACGTAGTACAAAACCCTTAAGCGGTTTGCGGCGCGTGTCGCCGGACCCCGAAATGCTTGCCTGGCTGAGGCTGGGACTGGTTGCCGGGTTGACTTCTTCCGGCTTCCGCAAGCTTCTTGCCGTGCATTCGACACCCGAAGCCATTTGTGAAACCGATCGTGCAACGCTTGCGCGCATCGTCGCGGATGATGTCGCGGCGGCTATCGCGCGCGGGCCTGACCCCGAGCGTCTCGAAGCAGCGCGGCGTTGGCTGGAGAATTCAGCCAACCATGTGGTTACTCTGGCCGACAAGGCCTATCCCCGGCTTCTTCTGGAAATCACCGACCCACCGCCACTGTTGTATGTGACCGGCAATCCGGATCTGTTGAATCGCCAATCGTTGGCGGTTGTGGGAAGCCGCAATGCAACCCCGCAAGGCCGCGCCAACGCCCAGGCGTTTTCACGCGAACTATCGGAAGGCGGTTTTACCATCGTCAGCGGAATGGCTCTCGGCATCGATACCGCCGCGCATCTTGGCGGACTTGCTGGAGCCTCTTCTTCAATCGCCGTAGTCGGTACCGGACTCGACATCGTCTATCCTGCGCGCAATCGCGATTTGGCACACCGGCTGGCCGACGAAGGCGCCCTGGTATCCGAGTTCGCGCTGGGCACACCCGCATTGGCTTCGAACTTTCCCCGCCGGAATCGCTTGATCAGCGGATTGTCGCGCGGCTGCCTCGTGGTAGAAGCCGCGCTCATGAGCGGCTCGCTGATCACTGCGCGCCATGCCCTGGAGCAGGGTCGCGAGGTTTTCGCAATTCCCGGTTCCATCCACTCGCCGCTCTCGAAGGGATGCCATTTGCTGCTCAAGCAAGGTGCCAAGCTCGCGGAAAACAGCCAGGACATTCTCGAAGAGCTCAGTGGCGCAATTGGCGAGCGTAGTGCCTTCGCCGGCGCGAGCGATGGAACTCCGGAAGAAAATCCCTTATTGACCGCGTTGGGCTTCGATCCACTCGACTTCGACGCCCTGTGCCAGCGCAGCGGCTTGACGCCGGATAGCGCATCGGCGATGCTGTTGACACTGGAACTCGAAGGCGTCGTGAGCCGCCTTCCTGGTGGGAGGTTCCAGCGCGTGCGCTAGCGTGAGAAGCGTCAACACGTGCAGACAGGGCTCATGTTCGACATACTCGTCTTCCTGTTCGAAAATTATTTCCATGCCGGTGCCTACCCCGATCAAGAAACGCTTACCAAACGCCTATCCGCAGCAGGATTTGACAGCCGCGACATCTCCCAGGCGCTGACTTGGCTGAGCGGCCTCGAACGCGTCGGCCAGAGCAGCGCCCGTGCCGGTTCCACTCCGAGTAAGGGCTTCCGCTACTACACGGAGCCAGAGCTAAGTTCGCTTACCGCCGAAGCACGCGGCTTTTTGCTGTTTCTGGAGAGCGCCGGTGTCATCAGTGCATTACAACGCGAACTCGTGATAGAACGCGTGGTGGCTCTCGAGGAGCCTGCAGTAGACCTCGACAAGGTCAAGCTCATCGTGTTGATGGTGTTGTGGAACCAGAACGAGACCCTCGACACGCTGGTTTTGGAAGAACTCATTACTCCGAGTCAGGAGCGGTACCTGCAATAGGTTCGACCATCAAAGGCGCTTGCTCCAGCGCCATCAAGTTCTTATCATTCCGCCTCTTTTCCCGGCCGGAAGCTCAATGTCCCAAAGTCTTTTGATCGTAGAGTCCCCCTCCAAGGCCAAGACTCTGAAGAAATATCTCGGCAGCGGCTTCGAAATCGTCGCGTCCTATGGCCACGTACGTGATCTCGAGGCAAAGGAAGGCGCGGTCGATCCGGGCAACGATTTCCACATGCGTTATGAGCTGGTGGAAAAGAACAAGAAGCACATCGACGCGATCACGAAGGCCGTTGCCAAAGCAAGCAACATCTATCTCGCCACCGACCCGGACCGCGAAGGTGAAGCGATTGCCTGGCATCTTGCGGAAATACTCAAAAGCAAGAAGCTTCTGAAGAACAAGAAACTGAACCGGGTCGTGTTTTACGAAATTACGGAATCGGCGGTCAAGGAAGCGGTCGCCCATCCCCGCGGGATTTCCATGCCACTGGTCAACGCGCAACAGGCGCGCAGGGCACTCGACCATCTGGTCGGTTTCAATCTGTCGCCGCTACTATGGAAGAAGATCGGACCCAGCCTGTCCGCCGGGCGCGTGCAAAGTCCTGCGTTGCGCCTCATCGTCGAACGCGAGCACGAAATCGAGAACTTCAAGAGCCGCGAATACTGGTCGCTGCATCTTGAAAGTCACAAGGGAAAGCAGACGTTCGGGGCACGACTGATTCAGTATCGTGGCGAGAAGATCGAGCAGTTTTCGATCGTAAGCGATGACGAGCACCGCAAACTCGTTGACGACATCCAGAAAACGGCAAAGGGGCTGGCGAAGGTTGTCAGAGTCGAACGCAAACCCAAGAGCAGGCAGCCGGCTCCGCCTTTCACCACATCCACGCTGCAGCAGGAGGCGGTGCGCAAGCTCGGCATGACCACGCGGGGGGCGATGAGTACCGCGCAGCAACTCTATGAGGGCGTGGACATTGATGGCGGCACCGTCGGCCTGATCACGTACATGCGCACCGACTCTCTGGCACTCGCCAACGAAGCGCTGCTCGATATTCGCAATTACATAAAGAAGAAATTCGAGCCCGGTTACCTGCCTTCGGCGCCGAATGAATACCGCAACAAATCCAAGAACGCCCAGGAGGCGCACGAGGCGATACGCCCGACTTCGATCGAACGCACGCCCGAGGCCATCCGCAAATACCTGACGGCGGATCAGGCGGCGCTCTACGAAATGATCTGGAAGCGCACGCTTTCCTGCCAGATGACTCCGGCAAAATACGATACGACCTCGGTGGATCTGGCTGCGGGCAATCCCGACACGCTGTTTCGCGCGACTGGTCAAATCCTGGTTTTTCCCGGTTTCATGGCGGTTTATCTGGAAGATGCAGATGACGTCGAACAGGAGCAGGAAGCCCGATTGCCTCCGCTCGAGGAGAAGGAATCGGTTCCCGTCGATCGTATATACGGCGAGCAGCACTTCACTCAACCGCCGCCGCGCTACACCGAGGCAAGCCTGGTGAAGACGCTCGAGGAATTCGGCATCGGCCGGCCCTCAACCTACGCGAACATCATCTCTACGCTGCAGGAACGCGGCTACTCATTGCTTGAGAAGAAAAGATTCATGCCGACCGACATCGGCAGGCTGGTAAACGGCTTTCTGACATCGCACTTCAATCACTACGTGGACTACGGTTTCACGGCACGCCTGGAGGAAGAACTCGACGAGATCTCCAATGGCGAGCGCGAGTGGGTGCCAGTATTGAAAGAGTTCTGGAAGGATTTCGCCCGCGCCCTGAAGTCCAAGGAGAAAGTCGCGCGCGGCAGTCCGATGGAAGAGCAATGCCCGAAGTGCGGCAAACAGCTGTTTCTGCAAAACAGCCGGCGCGGGCTATTCGTGGGCTGCAGTGGCTACCCGGATTGCGACTACACCCGCCCGTGGGGCGATCAGCCGGCCGGCCCGGTGTTGCTCGGCAAGGACCCAGCCACGGATCTGGACATCTTATTGATGAAGGGGCCCTACGGGTTTTATGTGCAGTTGGGCGCGACACCGGAAGACAAGACTCAAAAACCAAAACGCGCTGCGTGGCCGAAGAACATTCCTGCGGCCGCAGCAGACCTGGACACCGCCCTGAAGATGCTGGCGCTTCCCCGTCAGCTTGGCGATCATCCGGAGCTGGGAAAGATGATCGAGGCAAATATCGGGCGCTTCGGTCCGTACGTGAAACATGATGGCATGTTCAAATCGATCCCGAAGGCCGAGAGCGTGCATGAGATCACCCTGGCACGCGCTATCGAATTGCTGGCGGAAAAGCGGGCGGCAGGCGGTGGCGGGAGACTGCTTGGCGCCCATCCGGACGACAACAGATCCGTCTCAGTCTATAGCGGGCGCTACGGCCCCTACGTCAAATATGGCAAGGTTAACGCGACCATTCCCGCATCGGTCGATCCTGCCAAGATAACGCTGGACGAAGCGCTCGAATTGCTTTCGGCCAAGAGCGCCAAGACCGCAAAACCCGGAAGGAAGTCTGCGAAACCGGCAAAGCCCACAAAGTTGACCAAGCCGCCCAAGGTTACGAAACCGGTAAAACACAAACTCACGAAACCAGCCAAACCGGCAACACCGCCCAGATCCGCCGCGGCAAAGAAAAGACCGACCACCGCCAAGGGCAAAGGGGGCAAACGCAAAGCCGCCTGAGGCCTGCTTTCAGACGTCCAGGTTGCGTACCCCCAGGGCGTTGGTCTCGATAAAGGCGCGGCGGGGTTCGACCATGTCGCCCATCAGCGTTGTGAATATCTCGTCGGCGGTAATTGCATCCTCGATCTGTGTGCGCAATAGGCGGCGTGATGCGGGATCCATGGTGGTCTCCCACAACTGCTCCGGATTCATTTCGCCCAATCCCTTGTAACGCTGGATCGCCACGCCCTTCTTCACTTCTTCGAGCAGCCAGTCCAGCGCTTCCTTGAACTCGGACACGCGGTGTTCATGTTCACCGCGCTTCACGAAGGCGCCTTGTCCAATCAGACCCTGAAGGACCTGCGCGGTCTGCTTGATCTGTGTGTAGTCGCCGCTGTTGAGGAAGTCGCTATCGAGATAGCCTACTCGCAAATTGCCATGCTGCATGCGTTTGATTGCCAGCAGCTGGGTTTCATTTTTCTGGTCGTAGCGAGGTTCTATTACGAGCCCCGGGACGCCACTCAATGCCGTCAGCCGCTGCGCTGAATCCTGCGCTGCCGCGGCGTCCGCAAGACTGATCTCGGGATCTTTCAATAGCGCCGCCAGGACCGCGGGATCGATACGCTTGCCCAGCCGTTCGATTACCGCCTCGGCAAGAATATACGAGCGGGCGACTTCTTCCAGGGCTTCCCTGGCCAGCGGCATGCGATCGCCACCGGGATGAAGCTCGGCGTCTTTCAGGGCCAGCCGCAGCAAGTACTCCTTGAGCTCATGGTCATCCTTGAGATAACGCTCCTCCTTCCCGTGCTTTACCTTGTACAGCGGAGGCTGGGCGATATAGATATGCCCCCGTTCGACAAGGTCGGGCATCTGTCGATAGAAGAATGTCAGCAGCAAAGTGCGGATATGGGAGCCGTCGACGTCTGCATCGGTCATTATGATGATGCGGTGGTAGCGCAACTTCTCCGGTTTGTAGTCATCCTTGCCTATACTGGTGCCCAGCGCGGTAATCAGCGTCGCGATCTCCTGGGACGACACCAGTTTGTCGAACCGCGCGCGCTCCACGTTGAGGATCTTGCCTTTCAAAGGCAGGATCGCCTGAAACTTGCGATCCCGGCCCTGCTTCGCCGAGCCACCCGCGGAATCGCCCTCAACCAGATAGAGTTCACACAACGCAGGGTCTTTTTCCTGGCAATCGGCCAGCTTTCCGGGCAGCCCGAAGCCTTCAAGCACGCCTTTGCGGCGGGTCATCTCGCGAGCCTTTCGCGCGGCCTCGCGTGCGCGCGCCGCATCGATAATCTTGCTGACGATGACTTTCGCGTCGGCCGGACGCTCGAGCAGCCAGTCGTGCAGCGTCTTCGATATTGCATCCTCGACGACCGGACGCACCTCGGACGACACGAGCTTGTCCTTGGTCTGCGAAGAGAACTTCGGGTCAGGCAGCTTCACCGACAGAATGCAAGTCAACCCTTCGCGCATGTCGTCGCCCGTCGTCTCCACCTTGGCCTTCTTGGCGAACTCGTTGGCTTCAATGTATTGATTGAGCGTGCGCGTCATCGCCGCGCGCAACGCGGTCAGGTGCGTGCCACCGTCTCGCTGCGGAATATTATTGGTGAAACACAGCACGGCTTCCTGGTATGAATCGTTCCATTGCATTGCGACTTCGACGCCGATACTTTCCTGCTCGAATACCGCATGAAAGATATTCGAATGCAATACGGTCTTCGATCTGTTGATGTATTCGACGAATCCCTTGACGCCGCCCGCGAAGGCGAAGACTTCCTCTTTGCCTGTGCGTTGATCTTGCAGTTCGATGCGCACCCCGTTGTTGAGGAACGAGAGTTCGCGCAGTCGTTTTGCCAGAATTTCGTAATGGAACTCAATGTTGCCGAACACATCCGCGCTCGGGTGAAAATGAATTTCCGTGCCGCGCCGCTCAGTCGTTCCGGCCACCGCCAGCGGTGCTACCGGGTCGCCGTTGCGAAACTCCATCGAATGCACCTGGCCGTCGCGCCTGATGGTCAGCTTCAACAAATCGGAAAGAGCGTTGACCACCGAAACGCCGACTCCGTGCAGGCCGCCGGAAATCTTGTAGCTGTTGCTGTCGAATTTGCCGCCTGCGTGCAATACCGTCATGACGATCTCGGCGGTCGAGCGGCCGGTTTCGTCCTCCGGATGGATCCCCGTGGGGATGCCACGCCCGTTGTCTACGACGCTGACCGAATTGTCGGAATGGATGACGACTTTTATTTCGTTGCAATGCCCTGCCAGCGCTTCGTCGATGGAGTTGTCGAGGACTTCGAACACCATGTGATGCAGTCCGGTGCCATCGCTCGTATCCCCGATATACATGCCGGGGCGCTTGCGTACAGCCTCGAGTCCCTTTAGTACCTTGATGCTGTCGGAATTATATTCAGAAGAAGACATGGAGTAACCAATAAGAGTCAGATGCGCATTGGCATCACGACGTACTTGAAATCCTTGTTGCCCGGTACGGACATCAACATGCTGCTATTGGCGTCCCCTACCGCGCAGTCGACTTCCGCAGTATCTAGATTGTTGAGGACATCCAGCAAATAGACGATGTTGAAGCCTATATCCAGCGGCTCGCCGGCATAGTCCACGATCAATTCATCTTCGGCTTCTTCCTGTTCGGCGTTACTGCAGATAATGCGCAGGCTATTCGGCGTGAGCACCCAGCGCACACCGCGGAATTTTTCATTGGAGAGTATGGCGGCCCGTTGAAGCGCCTGCTGCAGCACAATGCGGCCGACGGCAAAGTGTTTCTTGTAATTGGTTGGTATGACCCTGGTGTAATCCGGAAATTTACCGTCGACAACTTTCGAAATGACATCGATTCCAGCGAAAATGAAACGCACCTGGTTCGGCAGCAGTTGTACTTCAACTTCGTCTTCCACGTCTTGCAGAAGCTTCGCCAGTTCAAGCACGGCTTTTCGCGGAATGATGACTTCCGATCGAGCGACCCCGGCGGCCAGGGTGGTCGATGCGTATGCCAGCCGATGGCCATCCGTTGCGACCATGGTCAGTTGCTTGCCATCCGCAACCAGCAACAAGCCATTCAGATAGTAACGTATGTCCTGCTGTGCCATGCCGTACTGAACGAGAGAAAGCAGCTCGCGGAAGACTTTTTGCGGCAGCTTTACGCTCGCCGTGGCGGAACCACCCTCGGCCAGCCTGGGAAAATCCTGGGCTGGCAAGGTCTGAAGATTGAATTTGCTCTTGCCGGCCCTGACCTGCAGCCGGCCTTCCTGGGCATCGAGTGTGACGGCTGTGTTTTCCGGCAGAGCCCGCAGGATGTCCTGAAGCTTCCGTGCCGATACGGTAACGGCGTGATCGGCCGCCGCCTTGTCCAGTTTCGCCGAGGTCGATATTTGAATCTCGAGATCGGTAGCCACCAGGTTCAGATTCACTCCCTGGATTTGCAGCATGACGTTAGACAAGATCGGCAGCGTATGCCGGCGCTCGACAATTCCCGACACTGCCTGCAACGGTTTGAGCAATACGTCCTTGTCTATATCCAGGATTTTCATTCTTTAAACCTTGATAAGAATAATAGAGTCTGGCAAAGCTGTTAGTTCAGCAATAAACCTCAAACGAGGCAAGCACATCGCGTGTTGTATAAGGCCAGTAGAGACGGTGGATGAATTGTGGATGAAATCCGCTTCGCCTGATTTTCAGAAGTTTTCAACAACTCATCCCGTCCTTATCAACCGCGCAAGGTCTGGAGTAGCGCGACAAAGTCTCGCGAAATTTCGGGATTGCAAGCACGCAGGTCGACAATTTTCCGGCATGCATGAAGAACTGTTGTGTGATCCCGTCCCCCGAAAGCATCGCCGATGTCCGGGAGACTCAGCTGGGTCAGTTCCTTCGCGAGAGCCATGGCCATCTGTCTTGGCCTGGCAATCGTGCGGGACCTCTTCTTGGAATACATGTCCGAAACCTTGATCTTGTAGTAATCAGCGACGATACGCTGGATATTGTCAATCGATACCTGCCTCACCTGCACCGCAAGGAGGTCCTTCAGGGCTTCGCGAGCAAGATCGAGCGAGACCTTAGCATTCGCGAATTTTGCATAGGCCAGCACGCGCTTGAGGCCGCCTTCCAATTCGCGCACGTTCGACTGGATATGATTGGCGATGAAAAACGCAACGTCCTCGGCGAGATTCACTCTGTCGGCCTCGGCTTTCTTCAGCAGGATTGCCACCCTCATTTCCAACTCGGGTGGCTCGATCGCAACGGTCAGGCCCCAGCCGAAGCGCGAAATGAGCCGGTCTTCGATTCCGGCGATCTCTTTCGGATACGTGTCACAGGTGATGATCACCTGTTTGTGCGCTTCGATCAGTGCATTGAAGGCGTAAAAGAATTCCTCCTGCGTGCGATTCTTCCCGTTGAAGAACTGGATGTCGTCGATCAGAAGCAGATCGAGAGAGTGGTAATACTTCTTGAAGCCGTCAAACGCCTTGTGCTGATAGGCGCGTACCACATCGGACACGTATTGCTCGGCATGGATGTACCGCACGTTCGCCGAGGAGTTGAACTCGAGCAACATGTTGCCGATTGCCTGGATAAGATGGGTCTTGCCCAGGCCTACGCCGCCGTAGACGAATAGCGGGTTATACGCAACGCCGGGATGCTCCGAGACCTGAAGTGCGGCAGCGCGCGCAAGCTGGTTGGCTTTACCGGTCACGAAAGAGTCGAAGGTAAACGTCGGGTTCAGGCGCGTCTGCTCCCGGATTTTGGGTTTGGGCAGGGGTGCCTCGGCTATTGGATTCGCCGCGGCCGTGGCGACGGGTTCTGCCGGTGTTGCCGGAGATTTGTCTCCGAGGCTCAGCACCACGTCTACCGGCTTGCGCAAGTATTCAGTGGAAAGCCTTTCAATGTCGGCCAGAAATTTGTCCTTGACCCATTCCAGAACGAAGCGATTGGGCGCAGAAACCACGACGTTCTCACCTTCAAGACGCGCGTGAAGCGGCTGAATCCAGGTCTTATACTGTTGCGCTGGAAGGGCTTTTTCGAAATGACGAAGGCAATGGTTCCAGAAGCTATCCATCGGCGCAGAGTTAGTATTGTGGTACAGGATGCGGCCGTGGAGGCCTGCCAGACAGAGCGGCGAATTTTACCAGCAAGGCTACAAGTTATCCACAGGCTTGATCAGGCATCGCCAAAGTTGACAAGCATGAGCGAAAACCCGTGTAATACCGCGCCTTTTCCGCCAGACATCGGAGCACAGCAATTATGAAGCGCACATACCAACCCTCAAAGACCCGACGGGCACGCACCCATGGTTTCCTCGAGCGCATGAAAACTCGCGGCGGACGGGCGGTAATCAATGCCCGCAGGGCCAAAGGACGGGCACGTCTGGCGGTCTAAAGCCTGCGCGCCAGAGCCTTCCCCGCAAAGCGCGGCTTTGCGGCAAGGCGCAGTTCACCGGTGCATTCGCCGCGCGGCGGCAAGGCAAATTTTTTGTCGTATTGCGCAGGGACGGCCTGCCGGGCGCACGGGCGCGTTTGGGAATCGTAATTGGCAGGCATACCGCTCCGCGCTCGGTTGCGCGCACCTTGATCAAGCGCACCGTGCGAGAAGTATTCCGGCGAGTGCGTGAACAACTTGGCCCGGTCGATATCGTCGTGAGAATTCGTCAGCCCGCGTTGCGATCGGATTTGCCCGCGGCGCGTCATGAACTGGAAAAACTTCTGCGGGAAACTTGCTGATGCGGGCGACGTTCTTGGTCTTCATCCGGATTTATCAGGTCCTGCTCAGTCCATGGATCGGCGATCGCTGTCGTTTTTATCCGACGTGTTCGGAATACGCCAGGATCGCAATAGGCAAACATGGCTCCGCGCGCGGTTGCTGGCTGACAATCAGGCGGATCCTCCGATGTCATCCCTGGCACCCCGGCGGAGCCGATCCGGTACCTTGATATAGCCAAATCCTCAATGGACAGTTTGCGATTATTTGCGGCCATGGTGTTTGCAGTCTCCGTTTTCCTGCTGTTCGACGCGTGGAACAAGGAACGAAGCCCTCAGCCTCCTGCGCAGGATCAGGCCGCACACCGAAGCGAGACGCCGATACCTTCCTCGGTATCGCCGCCGGGCACCGTTGCACCCTCTGCGCCGGCGAAACCAGCGCCGACCGACGCGATACCGGTTGCGGCGAATATTCCACTCATACATGTCCGCACCGATGTGCTTGCCGCGGAGATCGATCCCGTGGGCGGAACGCTGCGCAGACTGGAGTTTCTCCACCACAGGGACAAGCTCGACAACACCAAGAATTTTGTTCTGTTCCAGAAGGACGCGGTCCATACCTACGTGGCCCAGAGCGGGTTGATCGGCGATGATCTTCCCAACCACACGACGGTCTATAACGCGGATGCGACGAACTACGAAATACGCGACGGCAGCGACGAAGTAGTCGTCACTCTGTTGGCAGCCGGCGCGAAAACCGCTGGCGTAACCAAAAAACTCGTATTTCACCGTGGCAGTTACGTCGTGGACGAGTCGTACCAGATCTCCAACCGCAGCGCAGCCGAAATAAAACCATTTGTGTATTTTCAGCTCGTGCGCGATGGAACACCGGCGGCCGGAGACTCCAAGATGGTGCCGACTTATACCGGCGCTGCGGTGTACACAGACCAGACCAAGTTCCACAAGATAGCGTTTTCCGACATAGACAAAAACAAGGCGGATTTCCCGAAGCATGCGACCGACGGCTGGATCGCGTTCGTTCAGCATTACTTTGTTGCAGCCTGGTTGCCTGCAGGAAATATGCAGCGGGAGTTTTATACCCGCACACTGGGCAGTGGCCTGTATACCGTGGGCGTCATCGTGCCGGCTGACGCCATCGCGCGGGGCGGCAGCACCACGGTCGAAATGCGTTTGTACGCAGGTCCGCAGGAACAGGACAAGCTTGCACAACTTGCGCCTGGCTTGAATCTGACAGTCGACTACGGATGGCTGACCATCATTGCCACGCCGTTGTTCTGGGTGTTATCGGCTATTCAGCGCTGGACCAACAATTGGGGCGTGTCGATCATATTGCTCACCGTGATCATCAAACTGATTTTTTTTCCGTTGTCCGCAGCGAGCTACCGGTCGATGGCAAAAATGCGCGTCATGGCTCCGAAGATGCAGAAACTGAAGGAGCAATACGGCGACGATCGCCAGCGCATGCATCAAGCAATGATCGAGATGTACAAGACCGAGAAAATAAACCCGCTTGGCGGATGCCTTCCGATCGTGGTTCAGATTCCGGTGTTCATTGCGCTCTACTGGGTGCTGCTGGCGAGTGTGGAATTGCGCAATGCGCCGTTCATCTGGTGGATAAAGGATCTCTCGGCACAGGATCCTTACTATATTCTGCCGGTGCTCATGGGCGCGACCATGATCATTCAAACCTGGTTGAATCCGACTCCTCCGGATCCCGTGCAAGCCAAGGTAATGAAAATAATGCCGGTCGCTTTCAGCGTCTTCTTTTTCTTCTTCCCGGCCGGTCTGGTGCTTTACTGGCTGGTAAACAATATCCTGTCCATTGCGCAGCAGTGGCAAATTACGCGCATGATCGAGCGGTCAAAATCCGCTCATGCGTCCCGCTGACACAATTGCCGCGATAGCGACGGCGCCGGGTCGTGCCGGCATCGGTGTCGTCCGCGTATCGGGTCCCGCAGTTAGCGCAGTTGCAGCCGCGATACTGGGACGCACCTTGCAGCCGCGTGTTGCGACGCTGTGCGATTTCATCGATACGGAATCCAGAATTCTGGATAGCGGCATCGCGATCTTCTATTCTGCCCCGCGTTCCTACACCGGTGAGGATGTGCTGGAGTTGCAGGGGCATGGCGGCCTGGCCGTGATGCAACTGGTTTTGAGGAGGTGTCTGGAATTGGGCGCTCGTCCTGCAAGACCGGGCGAGTTCACCCAGCGCGCCTTTTTGAACGACAAGCTTGATCTCGCCCAGGCGGAGAGCGTTGCCGATCTGATCGACGCAAGCTCGGAAGCGGCAGCCAGGAGTGCAATGCGCTCGCTCGCTGGGGAATTTTCCGAGCGCGTTGCGAAACTCAATCGTGCGCTCGTCGAGTTGCGCAGCCTGGTTGAAGCGACGCTCGATTTCCCGGAGGAAGAAATCAATTTTCTCGAGCGCAGTGGAGCCCAGCAAAAGCTCGAACACCTGCGGGACGACGTGAGGGTTTTGTTGGCGGAAGCGGAGCAAGGCAAGATCCTGCGCGACGGTGCGAAAGTCGTACTGATGGGCCAGCCCAACGTCGGAAAATCGAGTCTGATGAATCGTCTCACCGGCGAAGAGGTGGCAATCGTTACTGAAATTCCCGGTACTACCCGCGATCCTTTGCGCTATGAGTTGGCAATCGAAGGCGTCCCGGTGCATGTCATCGATACAGCTGGACTGCGCGTGGCGACCGATGCGGTCGAAAAAATTGGCATCGAGCGCGCATGGCGCGAGATTCAACAGGCTGATTTGGCGTTGCTGGTCGTGGACGCAACGGCGGTGACCAGCGAGGCGCATGTTCAAATTCCGGCCGAGGTTCCGTCAGACTTAAAAAAGATTATTGTTTTCAATAAAATAGATCTATTGGAGCCCGCCCCCCCGAGCGATTCCAAGCCTCGGAGCGGCGACATTGTCTGGGTGTCTGCAAAGACCGGAAAGGGAATGAATTCGTTGCGCGCGGCTATTCTGAGCAGTATTGGTTGGAAACCAACACATGAAGGCCCCTTTAGTGCTCGGGAACGCCATCTGCAAGCGCTACGCGAGACAGAGATTTCCCTTAATCGCGCTCTGAACGTCTTGGGCACGCTCGAATTGATGGCGGAAGAACTTCGCCTGGCTCAGCAGGCAATCGGAACCATATCGGGCAAGTTCAGCGCAGATGATCTTTTGGGTGAGATTTTTTCGCGCTTCTGTATTGGCAAATAGAGCGTGTCCGAATATTTAGCCCTCTGTATTCTGGCGTTCTTTGCTGGACTTATTGATGCGATCGCTGGCGGCGGCGGTTTGATCCAAGTCCCCGCCCTATTTGCGGTGTTCCCCACGCTGCCGCCACCGCTTTTGCTGGGCACAAATAAATTTTCGGCCCTGACGGGGACGACCATTGCGACGTTGCGCTACAGCTGGTCCGTTCCCATTCGTTGGCGGGTGGTTCTTCCCGCAGCGGGTATCGCCGGCATCGGCGCACTATTAGGCGCGAAGGCGGTGACGCTGATTGATACTTCCATACTGCGGCCGCTACTCCTGATTCTGCTGTTCGGCATGCTGATTTATACCTTTGCGCGGCCAAAACTTGGCGAGCATGTGGACTCGAAGCGTGCGGAGGGTAGTGGCACCGGTCTTTTCGCACTTTCGGCTGGCTTCGGCTTCTATGACGGTTTTTTTGGCCCTGGGGCGGGAAGCGTGCTGATGTTTGCGTTGGTACGCTGGTTCGGTTTTGACTTCCTGCGAGCGGCAGCCACGACAAAAGTACTCAATCTCGCCAGTAATTTTGCTGCTCTCGTTCTGTTTATGATGACTGGAAACGTGCTCTATGCGGTCGCGTTACCCATGGCGGCATTTAATGTTGCCGGGGGGTTCCTGGGAGCTCACTTGGCGGTTCGCCGAGGTAGCCGGTTTATTAGGGGTGCATTTCTGTTGGTGGTCGTTGTCCTGTTAGCCAAGATAGTGTTCGATATCGTGAAAGCATACTAGCTATGTTTCACGTGAAACTTCGTCCTGTGTTTCACGTGAAACCATCATCCTCATACCTTTCCGGTATTATTCGCCCTCCCCGGAATACTGACGATGAAAAACGATCGTTCCTTTGATGTAATTGTGGTTGGAGGTGGCCATGCGGGCACGGAAGCCGCCTTGGCCGCTGCACGTGCGGGGTGTCGAACGCTGCTGATCTCCCACAACGTGGAAACGCTAGGACAAATGTCCTGCAATCCTTCCATCGGCGGCATCGGAAAAGGTCACCTGGTCAAAGAAATAGATGCGCTTGGCGGCGCCATGGCCACGGCCACGGACGAGGCCGGTATTCAATTTCGCATCCTCAATGCCAGCAAGGGTCCAGCGGTTCGCGCTACGCGTGCCCAAGCTGATCGCGTGCTCTATCGCAAGGCGATTCGCCGACGCTTGGAGAACCAAAAAAATCTTACAATTTTTCAACAGGCTGTAGACGATTTCCTGATGGAGGGAAATTCCGTTAGAGGAGTGGTCACCGAGCTCGGGCTAAGCTTTCGCGCCAAAGCCGTGGTTTTGACGACAGGAACATTTCTGTCCGGCCTCATCCATGTGGGTCTGAAGAATTACCAGGGAGGACGCGCAGGTGACCCTCCCGCCATCCGTTTGGCGCAGCGTCTGCGAGAACTGGATTTGCCCGCAGGGCGCCTCAAGACGGGCACGCCTCCCCGGATCGATGGACGTACCATAGACTATTGTGGAATGACAGAACAACCCGGCGACGAACCGGTTCCGGTATTTTCCTTTTTGGGTTCGGTCGCGCAGCACCCTGCACAGATGCCGTGCTGGATAACCCATACCAATGAATATACACATGAAATCATTCGAAAAGGGCTCGATCGATCGCCCATGTTCACCGGGGTGATCGAGGGAATCGGGCCGCGCTATTGTCCATCAATCGAGGACAAGATCACCCGGTTCGCCGACAGGACATCGCACCAGATTTTTCTCGAACCCGAAGGCTTGACGACCCACGAGATCTATCCGAACGGCATTTCAACGAGTCTGCCATTCGACGTTCAAGTCGAACTGGTGCACTCGATCAAGGGCCTCGAAAACGCGCATCTGACCCGGCCGGGATATGCAATTGAATATGACTATTTCGATCCGCGGGGTCTGAAATCATCGCTCGAGACCAAAGCGATAAACGGCCTGTTTTTCGCGGGCCAGATCAATGGGACGACGGGCTATGAAGAGGCAGCGGCGCAAGGCCTGCTTGCCGGAATCAACGCGGCCCTCCTGGTGCAAGGAAGATCCGCGTGGTGTCCGCGTCGCGACGAGGCGTATCTGGGCGTTCTGGTCGATGACCTGATAACCCGCGGGGTTACCGAACCCTATCGCATGTTTACCAGTCGCGCGGAATACCGATTGAGCCTGCGCGAAGACAATGCCGACATGAGGCTGACCGAAATCGGGAGGCAACTGGGTCTTGTCGACGACGAACGCTGGGGGGCTTTCGAACAAAAACGCAATGCAGTCGTACTGGAAAGGCAGCGGCTGAAGTCGACTTGGCTCAATACCAAGTTGATTTCCGAAGCCGACATGCAAACGCTATTCGGGCAGAAACTCGAACGCGACTACACCTTCGAGGAGTTGTTGCGCCGGCCGGATGTGCACTATCGGCACTTGATTTCCCTGCCGGGCGGAGACTCGTGTGTGTCAGACGACAAAGTCGCCGAACAGGTCGAAATTCAAATCAAATACCAGGGGTACATTGAGCGGCAGCGCGAAGAAGTGCTTCACCAGGAAAAATTCGAAACCACCCGCCTGCCGGCCGATCTCGATTATGGATCGGTGCGTGGATTGTCGATCGAAGCGCAGCAAAAACTAAACAAGCAACGGCCGGAAACACTCGGCCAGGCGGCACGCATTTCAGGCATAACGCCTGCCGCGATATCCCTGCTTCTGGTGCATCTCAAACGCGGTTTCGGGGCGTCCGTGCGCGCCGGCCAATCCGCCCCAGGACTGGTTCGCGAAGCGGGAAGCAGTCATTGAGTCAGATCGCAACTTTGCTCCGGCAAGGGATCGCCGAAATGCATTTGGAAATGCCCGCTGCAAGTGTGGACCAACTCGTGAATTATCTGGACTTGTTGACCAAATGGAATCAGGTGTACAACCTCACCGCGATTCGGGAGGAAGCAAGACTGGTAAGTCATCATGTGCTCGACAGTCTTGCCGTCGTGAGCCATCTTTGCGATGGGAATATAGTGGATGTCGGAAGTGGAGCCGGGTTGCCCGGTATTCCCATAGCGATCGCCCGCCCCGAGCGCGCAGTAGCGCTGCTCGATTCCAACCACAAAAAGGCTGCGTTTCTCAAACAGGCTGCTGCAGAACTGGGGCTGGTGAACACGCAAGTCGTGACCGAGAGAGTCGAAAGCTACCGGCCCATGGAGTCATTCCAGACTGTCATTTCGCGCGCCTTTTCTGATCTTGCGGATTTTGTAAAGTTGGCCGGCCATTTGTGCGCACCAGACGGAATCATGATTGCGATGAAAGGTTTGCATCCGCATGATGAGATAGCGCAATTGCCCGCAACCTGGAAAGTCGCGAATACGGTTCACCTGAAGATCCCGCAACTCGAAGCGTCACGCCATCTCGTGTTCATGTGTCGCGCACCAGAATTAACATGACGCATATCCTGGCAGTTACCAATCAAAAAGGCGGCGTGGGCAAAACCACGACGAGCATCAACGTTGCGGCGAGCCTCGTGACCGCTGGCCGCAAGGTGCTGTTGGTCGATCTCGACCCGCAGGGCAACGCAACGATGGGCAGCGGAATCGACAAACGCAGCCTAAAGTCGACGGTATATCAGGTGTTGCTCGGCGAGATGCCACTGTCGGCTGTGCGGCTCCCAAGCCAGAGCGGAGGATTCGACGTGATTCCGGCCAATCGCGAGCTTGCCGGCGCCGAAGTGGAAATGGTTGCCCTGTCGGAACGCGAAACCAGGCTGAAGACGGCCCTGCTCGAAATCAGGGATCAATACGACTTCATCCTTATCGATTGTCCTCCGGCCTTGAACCTTCTGACTGTAAATGGTCTCTGTGCCGCGAACGCGGTAATGATTCCAATGCAGTGCGAGTACTACGCGCTCGAGGGGCTCAGCGATCTCGTGCAGACAATCAAGAAAGTCCGCGTGAGCCTGAATCCGGCGCTGGAGATAGAAGGCTTGCTGCGCACCATGTATGACCCGCGCAACATGCTTGCACAGCAGGTGTCTGACCAGTTGCAGCAACACTTCGGCGACAAGGTTTACCGCACCGTTATCCCGCGAAATATTCGCCTCGCCGAAGCGCCAAGCCACGGCCTCCCGGTGCTCAATTTCGATCGTCAGTCCAAAGGTGCGCTGGCTTATCTTGCGCTTGCCGGCGAAATGCTCGGCAAGGCCATTTAGGAAAAGAGCAAATGGTAAAACTCAAGGGGTTGGGCCGAGGACTCGACGCATTGTTGCCCGGCGATGAACAAGAGGTCCACGATGCTCTTACCGAATTGTCAGTCGGGCTGCTTAAGCCTGGCCGCTTTCAGCCGCGAACGCGCATGGACCCTCAATCGATCGCGGAATTGGCCGATTCAATCAGGGCGCAGGGCTTGATCCAGCCCATTCTGGTACGCCCGGTCGACGACGGCAAATACGAAATCATCGCTGGCGAAAGGCGTTGGCGCGCTTCCCAGTTGGCAGGCCTTACGCGAGTGCCGGTCGTCATTCGTACTGTGCCGGATAGATCCGCGCTTGCGATGGCATTGATAGAGAACATTCAGCGTGAAGACCTGAATCCGCTGGAAGAGGCTGCCGGCATACAGCGCCTGATAGACGAATTCGACATGACTCACGACGTTGCGGCCCAGGCTGTGGGCCGCTCCCGCAGTGCCGTCACGAATCTGTTGCGTCTGCTCCATCTGTCGAAGGCCGTACAGGACCTGTTGATGCAGGGGAAGCTGGAAATGGGCCACGCGCGCGCCCTTCTGGCGGTTAGCGGACCGCGCCAGGCCGATCTGGCGCACCAGATCATCAGCCGCGGCTTATCGGTGCGGGAAACCGAACAACTAATAGCCGGGCAGAACGAAGTGATTTCGCGCAAGACCACGCGCAAACAGCAAAGAAAAGACCGCGATCTGCAAGCGCTGGAGGAGGAGCTGTCAGACATTCTTGGAACCACGGTCAGCCTGAAAACACTCAGGGGCGGCCGGGGCAAACTCACAATCGATTACGCCAGCCTCGATCAATTGGACAACGTCCTGCAGATATTGCGCCGATAGCGCTGCCTGGACCATCCGGGGGTCGACCGTTGACGCAAAATCGTCAAAACAATTACAATCGAAAAGTTTGCTCTCCTCGTCTTGTTTTTGCCTGGCAACAATTTAAGCATGCTGCGCATTCGGAGCAAGCCGGTACGCAAGGTTCTTGTTTGGCAGGTTGTCGTTACCGCGATTCTGGCAATTTGTGCCGGTCTGCTGGTTGGGGCGCGCGGGGCGGCGTCTGCTGCTTTGGGCGGATCGGTCAGCATTGTTGCCGGATTGGCTTTTGCGATAGTCATGCAATCCAGCGACGTGCGCTCAGCCGATGGAACGGTAGTCGCAGCATTACGGGCCGAGGCGATCAAGATCGGTCTGGCCGTAATTCTGCTTTGGCTGGTACTGGCGTTATATAAGGATGTGGTGCTTATCGTTTTCATCGGATCGTTTATTTTGTCGATCCTGGTGTTCTCGATGGCGTTTTTCGTACGCGACGTATAGAGCAAGTGCATAGCGATGGCCGCCGAAAGCGAATTGACTCCGACCGAATATATATCGCACCACCTGACGAACATGACATCGCAGGTGGGGCCCGGCGACTTCTGGATGCTCCATGTCGACTCGCTGGTGATGTCGATCCTGCTCGGTATCGTGAGCCTTGGCTTTCTCTGGTGGGTGGTGCGCGGCGCAACTTCCGGCGTGCCAGGCAAGCGCCAGGCCTTCGTCGAACTCGCGGTGGAATTCGTCGACGAGCAGGTCAAAGGAATATTCCACGGCGACCGCCACAAATTCATAGCGCCCGCGGCACTGACCGTCTTCGTGTGGGTGTTGCTGATGAACGCCATGGATTTCCTTCCTGTCGATATCATGGCCTGGATTTATGAACACGTATTTCATCTACATCACTGGCGCGGCGTGCCTACTGCCGATGTCAATACGACGTTTGCGCTCGCACTGTCAGTCTGGCTGTTGATGATTTATTTCAGCATCGCCGTAAAAGGACTCGGCGGCTGGTTGCACGAGTTGTTCGCCACACCTTTCGGCAATCATGTGTTGCTGTGGCCCGCGAACCTGCTGTTCAACCTGGTCGAATACATTTCCAAACCGCTGTCTCATTCGCTGCGGCTGTACGGCAACATGTACGCGGGCGAAATCATCTTCCTGCTGCTCGGCCTCTGGGCCGCCACCGGGATTGTCGGAGCGGTTTTCGGCGCAATACTCGGGGCCGGCTGGGCGATTTTCCATATATTGATCGTCGTATTGCAGGCCTTCATTTTCATGATGCTGACCGTTGTGTACCTATCGATGGCGCATGAAAGTCACTGATTTTCGTCGTCCACTACTTTTCAAAGGAAGGAAGGAATACCCAAATGGAAAAACTGCAATTTCTGGCCCTGATTCAGGCCTACACCGGTGTGGGCATCGGCCTGATGATCGGCTTGGGTGCCGCCGGCGCGTGTATCGGCGTAGGCATCATGTGCAGCCGCTTCCTGGAAGGCGCGGCCCGCCAGCCTGAAATGATTCCGGCATTGCAGGCCAAGGTATTCCTGCTGCTGGGTCTGATCGACGCGTCGTTCATCATCGGTGTCGGACTCGCGATGCTGTTCGCGTTCGGCAATCCGCTGCTTGCTGTTATTCGCTGAGCCGGGATTTCGGCAAATACAGGTTTAAGGAGACAGCCGTGAATATCGGTATAACCATGTTCTCCCAGGCGGTCGCTTTCGCGCTGTTCATCTGGTTTACTGTCAAGTTCATCTGGCCGCCGCTGATGCAGGCCATCGAGCGAAGACAAAAGCAGATCGCCGAAGGCTTGGCCGCGGCGGAGCGCGGCAAGCAGGATTTGGAGCTTGCCGCCAAGCGCGCGGCCGAAGAGCTGCAACGCGCGCGGACGCAGGCGGGCGAAATCATTTCGCAGGCAGAAAAACGCGGCGCGGTTCTGGTGGAAGAAGCCAAGGCGGCCGCCAAAGTAGAAGCAGAGCGTATCGTTACCGGCGCAAAAGCAGAGATCCAGCAGGAAGTTTTTCGTGCCAAGGAAGCCTTGCGTACCCAGGTATCCGCGCTCGCGGTTACTGGAGCGGAAAAGATTCTCAAACGCGAAATCGACGCCAAAGCGCACGCGCAATTGCTGGCCGGCCTGGAAGCCGAGTTCAGATAGCCCCATGGCCGAACTCGCCACCATTGCGCGCCCCTATGCCGAAGCGGTCTTCCGCCTCGCCAAACAGGGCAATGCCCTGCCAGCCTGGTCCGATGCATTGAACTTGATCGCCACGGTCTATAAAGATCCGCAGATGCAGGCGGCCATGGCCAATCCCGAGGTTACACCGAGCGATATCGAGAGGCTGTTGCTCGCGATCTGCGGCGAGCGCATCGATGGAGTAGCGCGCAATCTGATCGAGTTGCTGGTACACAATCGCCGCTTGCCGGTGCTTGCGGAAATTCGAGAGTCGTTCGAGCAACTCAAGCTCGAAGACGAAGGCAAGGTGGATGCGAAGATCAGCTCGGCCTTTCCCATGGAAGACACGCAACGCGATCAGGTCGTGAACATGCTGTCCTCGCAATTCAAGCGCAAGATCAACGCCACCGTGACCGTGGACCCCGAACTGATCGGAGGGATCAAGGTCGAGGTGGGTGACAAAGTCTGGGATGCTTCAGTGCGCGGCAGGCTGCAGACCATGGCTGCGACCCTTACGAAATAGGAGTTTGACCCATGCAGTTGAATCCGTCCGAAATCAGCGAGCTGATCAAGAGCAAGATCCAGAATCTCGCATCGTCTTCCGAGGTTCGTACACAAGGCACCGTTGTCTCGGTAACCGATGGTATCTGCCGCATTCATGGCCTGGCCGACGTGATGCAGGGCGAGATGCTGGAGTTTCCCGGTAACACCTTCGGTCTCGCACTGAACCTCGAGCGCGATTCCGTCGGCTCGGTGGTGCTGGGTGAGTATGAGCACATTTCCGAGGGTGATCCGGTCAAGAGCACCGGCCGCATCCTGGAAGTGCCGGTCGGCCCCGAGCTACTCGGCCGCGTCGTCAATGCACTCGGGCAACCGATCGACGGCAAAGGACCGATCAACGCCAAGGAAAACGATGTTATCGAAAAGGTTGCGCCCGGCGTCATCTGGCGCCAATCCGTTTCCCAGCCGGTTCAGACTGGCCTCAAGGCAATCGATGCCATGGTGCCGGTGGGCCGCGGCCAGCGCGAACTGATCATCGGCGATCGCCAGACCGGCAAGACCGCCGTGGCGGTGGACACCATCATCAACCAGAAGGGCAAGGACATCTTCTGCGTGTATGTTGCGATCGGGCAGAAAGCATCGACCGTGGCGAACGTGGTGCGCAAGCTCGAAGAACATGGCGCGATGGCCTACACCATAGTCGTCGCGGCAACGGCTTCCGAATCCGCAGCACTGCAGTACATTGCGCCCTACTCCGGGTGCACCATGGGCGAATACTTTCGCGATCGCGGTCAGGACGCGCTGATCATTTACGACGACTTGACCAAGCAGGCCTGGGCGTACCGACAGGTGTCGTTGCTGTTGCGTCGGCCGCCGGGCCGCGAGGCTTATCCCGGCGACGTGTTCTATCTGCATTCCCGGTTGCTCGAACGCGCGGCGCGGGTAAGCGAAGCCTGGGTCGAGCGCTTTACCAAAGGCGCGGTAAAGGGCAAAACCGGATCGCTGACGGCCTTGCCGATCATTGAAACCCAGGCCGGCGACGTTTCCGCCTTTGTGCCGACCAATGTGATCTCGATTACGGACGGCCAGATTTTTCTGGAGACCGACTTGTTCAATGCCGGCATCCGCCCGGCAATCAACGCGGGCGTGTCGGTGTCGCGCGTCGGCGGAGCTGCGCAGACCAAGATCATGAAGCGCAAGGATACCGGGGGTGGTGTGCGACTGGCGCTCGCCCAGTATCGCGAACTCGCGGCATTCGCCCAGTTTGCATCCGACCTCGATGAATCCACCCGCAAGCAACTCGAGCGCGGCCGTATGGTTACCGAACTCATGAAGCAGCAGCAATACCAACCGCTGCAGGTCTGGGAAATGGCATTGACGCTATTCGCCGTGAACACGGGCTATTACGACGATATCGACGTGAAGAAGGCACTTGCCGCGGAGAAATCCATGCGCGACTTCGTCAAGTCCAAATATGCGGCACTTGCCGGACGCATGGACAAGGAATTGTCGGGGGACGACGAAAAGGCGTTGAACGAAGCGATCAAGGACTGGAAGAAAAACGGAAGCTATTGATCGGACGCAGCAGAGGCTGCTCTGTACCGACAACCCTGTAATCTGGATTGAGAATCGATGGCGGGCACAAAGGAAATACGCACCAAGATCAAGAGTGTGCAGAACACTCGCAAGATCACGAAGGCGATGGAGATGGTCGCCGCGTCGAAAATGCGCAAGGCGCAGGAGCGAATGCGCGCGGCGCGGCCGTACGCTGCAAAGATCCGTAACGTCGCCGCGCACATTTCGCACTCCAATCCCGAGTATCGTCATCCGTTCCTGATCGCGCGCGATACGGTAAAACGGGTGGGCATCATCGTAGTGACCACCGACAAAGGCCTGTGCGGGGCGCTGAATACCAATGTGCTGCGCATGGCACTCAACCAGTACAAGCAGTGGCAAACAGAGGGAGAGGAAATCGACGTTTGTTGCATCGGTGGCAAAGGCCTCGGCTTCATGCAGAGACTCGGCGCGAACATCATTTCGCAGTCGACCGCCCTGGGTGACCGCCCGAAACTGGACGATCTGATCGGTGCAGTCAAGATCATGCTCGACGGCTATACCAAGGACCGCTTCGACCGGGTAAACATTTTCTACACCCGTTTCATCAACACCATGAAGCAGGAGCCGGTCATGGAGCAGTTGTTGCCGCTTACCGGAGAGCGGATCGGTGCGCCCGAAGGCAGCTGGGACTATATCTACGAACCGGAAGCAAAGGTCGTTCTCGACCAGGTGCTCACGCGGTACATCGAGGCAGTGGTCTACCAGAGTGTTTCCGAAAACATGGCTTCCGAGCAGTCCGCGCGCATGGTGGCGATGAAGTCCGCGTCCGACAACGCCGCGACGCTGATCGATGAACTGACCCTTGTTTACAACAAGAGCCGGCAGGCCGCGATCACCAAGGAACTCTCCGAGATCGTCGCCGGTGCGGCTGCCGTATGAACGACATGCCATTTCCGAGACGCGCGTACACGCCGGAAGCGCGGGAGCGGGACAATAATTCTCCTCTTGCACTGCGTGTTTTCAACGCCAAACCGAATTTGATTGAAACGTTAGGACGACAATGAACCAGGGAATAATTGTTCAGTGCATCGGCGCTGTGACCGATATCCAGTTTCCGCGCGAAGCGATGCCGAAAGTTTATGACGCGCTGGTGCTCGAAGAGTCGAACGACGCTTCCTTCGCCGAGAAGGGACTGACCTTCGAAGTCGAGCAACAGCTAGGCGATGGCGTGGTCCGCTGCATCGCGCTGGGATCTTCCGACGGCTTGCGCCGCGGCATGAAGGTAAGGAACACCGGGGACGCGATTTCGGTTCCGGTGGGCACGGGCACTCTCGGCCGCATCATGGATGTCCTGGGACGGCCGATCGACGAAGCCGGTCCCATCAAGTCCGACGAGCGGCGCTCGATTCACCGGGCGGCGCCGAAGTTTGACGAACTCTCGCCGTCCGTCGATCTTCTGGAGACCGGCATCAAGGTGATCGATCTCATCTGTCCATTCGCGAAAGGCGGCAAGATCGGCCTGTTCGGCGGCGCTGGCGTGGGCAAGACCGTCAACATGCTCGAACTCATCAACAACATCGCAACCCAGCATAGCGGTCTGTCCGTGTTCGCCGGCGTCGGCGAAAGAACGCGCGAAGGTAACGACTTCTATCACGAAATGATCGAAGCCGAAGTCATCAACCTGAAAAACATCACCGAATCGAAAGTCGCGATGGTGTTCGGCCAGATGAACGAGCCGCCGGGGAACAGGCTTCGCGTGGGCCTCTCCGGCCTTACCATGGCCGAATACTTTCGCGACGAAGGCCGTGACATTCTGTTTTTCGTCGACAATATCTACCGCTTCACGCTGGCGGGTACCGAGGTATCGGCGCTGCTCGGCCGGATGCCTTCCGCAGTGGGTTATCAGCCCACGCTGGCGGAAGAAATGGGCAGATTGCAGGAACGTATCACCTCGACCAAGACCGGGTCGATTACTTCCATTCAAGCGGTCTACGTGCCGGCGGACGATCTGACCGATCCGTCGCCCGCGACCACCTTCGGCCACCTGGATGCGACCGTGGTGTTGTCCCGCGACATCGCATCTCTGGGTATTTATCCCGCAGTGGACCCGCTGGACTCTACTTCGCGCCAAGTCGACCCGAATGTCATCGGCGAAGACCACTACAACACCACGCGCGCGGTGCAGGCAACACTGCAACGCTACAAGGAACTGCGCGACATCATCGCCATTCTCGGGATGGACGAGCTCTCGCCGGAGGACAAGCTCGCGGTCTCGCGCGCGCGCAAGATCCAGAGGTTCCTGTCACAACCGTTCAGCGTTGCGAAGAACTTCACGGGCCAGGACGGCAAATACGTGCAACTCAAAGACACGATCAAGGGCTTCAAGATGATCGTCAATGGCGAATGCGACAGCCTTCCCGAGCAGGCTTTCTACATGGTTGGCGGGATCGAGGAAGCCTTCGAGAAAGCCAAGACGCTGCAATAAGGCGGAGAGTCGGCAATGGCCAACACCATGCACGTAGATGTCGTCAGCGCGGAACAGGAAATCTTCTCCGGCGAGGCGGAATTCGTGGTTCTGCCGGGCGAAGCCGGCGAACTCGGCATCTATCCGAGACACACGCCGCTGATTACGCGCATCAAGCCGGGTGCAGTGCGGATCAAACCGGCTGGTGGCGGCGAAGAGAACCTAATATTCGTCGCGGGAGGCATACTCGAAGTGCAACCGTCGGTAGTGACGGTGCTCGCGGACACCGCCATTCGCGGCCACGATCTCGACGAGGCCAAAGCCCTGGAAGCGCAGAAGCGGGCAGAAGAGGCCTTGCGAAATGCGACCGACAAACAAGAGATCGCCACATTACAAGCCGAATTTTCGATGATGGCGGCCCAACTCGCGGCCATCCGCAAGTTGCGCAAAAAATAAAGGATGCGCCGGCAACCGCGTGGCGTTCCCTAGCGCCATGACGGGCTTCAGCCCTTGCACTTGCACCGTCGCGATCGGAAGCGCCTATCGACGGCGGTTCGCAACGCACGAAATCGCTAACCGCCTCAGTCGCACCCCTTCAAACGACCGCCTGCCGCAAATGGCACGCCACCCACTGTCCCGGCGAAATTTCCTGCAACGGAGGTTCTTCGCGTTTGCAGCGCTCCTCGACATAAGGACAGCGCGTGTGGAAGCGGCAGCCGGACGGTGGAGCGATAGGACTCGGTACGTCACCTTCAAGCACTCGGCGCTGCTTGCGAATCGCCGGGTCAGGCACAGGTACCGCCTCGAGCAGCGCTTCGGTGTAAGGATGCTGCGGTCGCGCGAAAATTTCCCGCTTCGGCGCAATCTCCACGATCTTGCCGAGATACATCACCGCTACCCGATGGCTGATGTGTTCCACCACGGCAAGGTCGTGCGCGACGAACAGGTACGACAGATTCATCTCGGCCTGCAGATCCATCAACAGGTTGATCACCTGAGCCTGCACCGATACGTCGAGTGCCGATACGGGTTCATCGCATACGATCAGGCGCGGCCCGACTGCCAGGGCGCGCGCAATGCCCAGGCGCTGGCGCTGGCCCCCGGAGAACTCGTACGGATACTTAGTGAGCTGGTCCGCGCGCAGACCGACCCGTTCGAAAAGATCTGCCGCACGTGCGCGCACTGCCGCTACTGGCAGCGATTCGTAGTTGCGAATCGGCTCCGCGACGATGTCCACCGCACGCATGCGCGGATTGAGTGACGAGTAGGGATCCTGGAATACCGCCTGCAGTTCGCGCCGTACGGGACGCATATCTGCCCGGCTCAACCGATCGATGCGTCTGCCGCGCCACAGGACCTGTCCCTCGGTTGGCTCGATCAGCCGCAGGATGAGCTTGCCCGTCGTGGATTTGCCGCAGCCGGACTCGCCGACGAGCCCGAGCGTCTCGCCCTCGCGCACCCAGAAACTTACGCCGTCGACCGCGAGGACTTTCGCGCCGCGTGCGAGCAGGCCAGCCTTCGTTGGAAAATGCTTCCGCAGCCCTGCTACTTCGAGCAACGCGTCGCGTGGTGCGCTCATGCAATCGGATTCCAACAGGCGGCGAAGTGGCCGGTGCCGTGCGCAACCAGGGACGGTGTCTCCTGTGTGCAGCGTGAGAGTGCGTTTGGACAGCGCGGCGCAAACAGGCAACCCGACTGCGCCTCGCTCAGCGAAGGCACCATGCCGGGAATCTCGACGAGGCGCTTGAGCGCGCCCTCCCGCAACGAGTCGCCGAGGCGCGGCATCGATCCGAGGAGTCCTGCGGTGTAGGGATGGCGTGGATGGGCGAACAGCGCCTCTACCGGCGCCTCCTCAACCTTGCGTCCGCCATACATCACAACTACCCGCTGCGCCATCTCCGCCACGACGCCGAGATCGTGCGTGATCAGAATGATCGCCGCGCCCGTTTCGCGCGCAAGTTCGCGCATGAGTTCCAGTATCTGCGCCTGGATCGTAACATCGAGCGCAGTGGTGGGTTCGTCGGCTATCAAGAGGCGCGGGCCGCAAACCAACGCCATCGCGATCATCACGCGCTGGCGCATGCCGCCCGACAACTCGTGCGGATACTGACGCAAACGCCGCTCCGGCTCGGGCATCCTGACCTTGCGAAGCATCTCCGCGGCTCTCGCAAGCGCGTCCTGCTGCGACAGACCGCGGTGCAGCACCAGACCTTCCGCGATCTGCCGGCCGATGGTCAGCGCGGGGTTGAGCGAAGTCATCGGTTCCTGGAAGATCATCGAGATTGCGTCTCCGCGCACCGCGCGCATCTCGTCTTCGCTGAGCGTGAGCAGATCGCGGCCTTCGAACAGCACCTTGCCGCCGACGATGCGTCCAGGCGGAGACGCGATCAGCCGCAGGATCGAAAGCGAAGTCACGCTCTTGCCGCAGCCCGATTCTCCGACGATAGCCAGAGTCTCACCCGCCTCGGTCGAGAACGAGACGCCGTCGACCGCGCGCACCACGCCATCGCGCGTGAAGAAGCGGGTCTCGAGACCGGTGACCTGCAGAAGCGGTGTCATCACATTCGCCGCGCCAGACGGGGATCGAGCGCATCGCGCATGCCGTCGCCGAGCAGATTCACCGCGAGCACCGTCAGCGACAGAAACAGGCCCGGAAAAAAAATCAGATAGCTGGCGAGCTGAAACATACTTCGTGCCTCGGCCATGATGTTGCCCCAGCTCGGGACGTTCGGCGGCGTGCCGGCGCCAATGAACGAAAGAATGGCCTCCGTAATCATCGCCGAGGCGCAGATGTAGGTGCCTTGCACGAGCAGCGGCGCCAGCGTATTCGGCAGAATATGGCGCATCAGTATCAAAGGCAGATTGGTGCCGGCTGCGATCGCGGCGTCCACGTAGGGCTGCTCGCGCAAACTCAGCACCAGGCTGCGCACCAGTCGCACGACGCGCGGCACCTCGGCAAGCGTAATCGCGAAGATGACGTTGCCGACGCTAGCTTTGGTCAATGCCATGAGCGCAATTGCAAGCAGCACGGACGGAATCGACATCAGACCGTCCATCACGCGCATGACGATCGCGTCCAGCCAACGCAGGAAGCCGGTGACGAGCCCGATCGCGAGCCCGATGCCGATCGAAAGTGCAGCGACCGACACGCCGACCGTCAACGAGATGCGTGAGCCGTAGACTACGCGGCTGTATACGTCGCGCCCAAGCATGTCGGTGCCGAACCAATGTTCGCTCGAGGGCGGCTTTAGACGCTGGACGGGCGAAAGCGCCTGCGGATCGACTGTGCCCAGCCAGGGCGCGAGCAGCGCGATCAGCGCCACGGCGGCGAGCACCACCGAACCGATGATTGCGGTCGGGTGCCGACGCAAGGCGTCGCGCAATTGTTGCGACGTGGGCGACGCGGTAAGGACTGCTGTGGCCATGTCAGTAATGGATGCGGGGATCGAACAACCTGTACGACAGATCGACCGCCAGGTTGATCAGCACGTAGATTCCCGAGAAAAGCAGAATCACGCCCTGGATAACCGGGTAGTCACGCCTCAGGATTGCGTCGACCGTGAGGCGCCCGATGCCCGGAATCGCGAACACCGTCTCGGTGACGATAGCGCCACTGATGAGCAGCGCTACGCCGATGCCGATCACGGTGATGATCGGCACGCCGGCGTTCTTCAGAGCATGGCCCGTCAGTACCGCGCGCGGCGCAAGACCCTTCGCGTTCGCGGTGCGGATATAGTCCTGCGCGAGAACGTCGAGCATGGCCGCGCGCGTGATGCGAGCGATCAGTGCCATATACACCGTGCCGAGGGCAATGCTCGGCAGGATCAGATGCGACAGCCACGGCCACGGGCCATCGGCCAGCGGCCGGTAACCCTGTACCGGCAGCCATTCGAGATGGATCGAGAACAGGCTTATGAGCAGGTAAGCGAGCACGAAGACCGGCACCGAGAACGCGAATACCGAGAAACCCATCACAAGGCGATCGGTCCAGGTTCCCACCTTCGCGGCCGCTATCACGCCGAGCGGTACGGCGACCAGCACCGCGAACACGAGCGTCAACAGCGTTAGTGAGACGGTGGGCTGGACGCGCTGTCCGATCAGCTTCGTGACCGGCAGGTTCGTGAAAATCGAAGTGCCGAGGTCGCCATGCAACAGCCGCCAGACCCAGCCGCCGAATTGCACGAGGAACGGCTCGTTCAGGCCAAGCTTCTCGCGGATGCGTTGGATGTCGTCGGCGGTTGCGACGTCACCGGCGATGACGGCGGCGGGATCGCCCGGTGTCAGGAACAGCAGCGAAAACACGAACAGCGCGACCACCGCCATGACGATCAGCGTCGCGCCGAGCCGGCGCAGAATATAGACGATCATTCCTCGCGGTCACTTCTTGTCAACGTTCCAGAGGAAGGTCACTGGCGCCACGATCACGCCGGACAGATTGGTGCGATAAGCGGTCGGCAGAATGAACTGTGCGGTGGTGATATACGGCACGAACCGGAAGGCTTCGACCTGTACGGCATCCGACGCTTTCTTGCTGGCCAGGGCGTCGGTCGTGCTGAACCAGACCTGGCGCAAGTCCTCGATCTTCGGATCGGCCGGCCAGCCGAACCACGACTTTTCACCGAGATTGACCATCGGCACATTGGCCGGCGAGAGCATGTCCGGCCCGACGAACCAGGTGTGGAAGATCGACCAGCCGCCCTTATCGACGGGTTCTTTCGAAGTTCGCCGGGTGATGAGCGTGCCCCAGTCCCCCGCTTGCAGTTCGACGTTGAGGCCGAGCTTGCGCAACAGTTCGGCGGTGATCAGCGATTGCGAGTGTACGATCGGTTGATCGGTGGCAGAGATGATCACTATCTTCTCGCCTTTGTAGCCCGACTCCTGGATCAGTTTCCTGGCCTTGTCGAAGTCGCGTTTGCCCTTGAGTGGCTCGGCGCCGATTTCGGACGACAGCGGTGTGCCGCAAGTGTAGAACGAGTAACAGGTATGGCCGTTCTTCTCGTCGCCGGCGATGCCGAGCACGTAGTCTTTCTGGTCGAGGACATAGAGCAGCGCCTCGCGCATCTTTTGATTGTTGAACGGCGGTTGCAGGAAATTAAATCGGATGATACCGAGCGATCCGAGCGGGTCGATATTCTCGACCCGTACCTCCTTGTTCTTGCGCAGCAGCGGGATAAGATCCGGAGGCAACTGTTCCCACCAGTCGGCCTCGCCGGCATTGAGTGCGGCAGCGGCGGTGGCGGAGTCGGGGATGTAAGTCCACTCCACGCGATCCACCTTGACGACTTTGCCACCGGCCGCCCACGAGGGCGCTTCCTTGCGCGGAACGTAATCGTTGTTCTTGGCATAGACCACCTTGCTGCCGGGCACCCACTCGTCCTTCACGAACCTGAACGGACCGGAGCCGATCGTTTCGGTGATGTTCTGGAAAGCGTCGGTCTTGGCGACGCGTTCGGGCATGATGAACGGGACATTCGCCGACAGCTTGCCCAGCGCATCCAGTGTCAGCGGAAACGGCTTCTTGAGCTTGAGCTTGAACGTCTTGTCGTTAACCGCGATCCACGATTCCGTCGACTGCGCGAGCTTCTGCCCGAGCGCATCACGTTTGGTCCAGCGCTCCAGCGATGCAATGCAATCTGCCGAGCGCACCGGTTGGCCGTCGTGGAACTTGAGCCCGTCGCGTAGCGTAAACGTATAGGTCAACCTGTCCTTCGAGATATCCCACTTGTCGACCATCTGCGGTTGCGCCTGAAACTTGGCGTCGGTCGCAAACAGCGTGTCGTACACCATGTATCCATGGTTGCGCGTGATATACGCGGTGGTTGTGATCGGATCGAGTATGCGCAGATCCGCCTGCGGAATGAACTTCAGGACCTTTTCCTGAGCCGCGGCCGAACTCGCGGCAAACACCAGGGCCAGCGTGACCGCGCGAAGCAAAGCGCAAACGTCCTTCATGGCGATCTCCCGTGCAAGAAACTTCTTGGCGGCATGTGCCGGCACCTGGTTCCACTTTAACGCCACGGTGCATCGATGTACAGGCTGCGGCCACGCAACAAGCACACCATCTGGCGGGCGACGTAGCCTGACGAATCGATCTCCGGGCACTCCCGCGCCGCGGGCGCATTCTTACATAAATGGCACCGGCCTTCGCGCTGCATGCACCGCAGTTAAAAGGGGGAGGCAATGTTGGGGCAACGAGCCTTGCGCGGAGGATTCGACGAGTGGTCTCGACGAGGACGCAACGGGCCAAGGCGCGCAGCATTGACCGCGGGAATCCGCTTGCGGCCGAAGCAGCGCGTTCGCAGGCTTTGCGGGGTACCATGTACGCAATGGAGTTGGTAGCGTCGTCTGCGGAGGGCTGGCGAGCGAAGCTGCCCCTGGACAATTGGTGCACCCTGCTTTTCAAGTGCTGAGGACACGGCGGATATGGCTGTCGACGCAATAGAACTTACCAAACAGCTAGTGCGCATGAACACTATCAACCCGCCGGGCAAGGAGGAGCAATGCGCACGCCATCTTGGCGCGCTTCTGGAAAAGAGCGGGTTCAAAATCAAATACCATGAATTGTCCCCGCAACGTGCCAGCCTCGTTGCGACCATCGGCGGCAGCGCCGACAAAGCGCCGCTGTGCTTCACCGGGCACATCGACACCGTACCGCTCGGAGCGGCGCAGTGGAAAATGGATCCGTTCGCCTCGGACACGCAAGACGGCAAAATATACGGCCGCGGCACCAGCGACATGAAATGCGGTGTGGCGGCCTTCGTGGTGGCCTCGTTGAACCTCGCGGGCAAACTCGCCGGTTCACCCGGCCTGGAACTCGTGATCACTGCGGGCGAAGAAACCGGTTGCGAAGGGGCATTTCACCTCACGAAAAAAAGCGGCGCTTTGGGACGTGCCGGCGCCGTCGTGGTGGGCGAACCGTCGTCCAACTATCCCTTTGTCGGTCATCGGGGCGCTTTCTGGCTGAATGCACGCACGCGCGGCGTTACCGCTCATGGTTCGATGCCGGAGAAAGGGATCAACGCTGTTTTCAAGGCAGCGCGCGCGATCGCGGTGCTGGAGAAGTTCCGCTTCACCAATTCGCCCCACCCGCTGATGGGGCAGGCCACCCTCAACGTCGGCACCGTCCGCGGCGGACTCAATATCAATTCCGTACCCGACGAGGCTGTGATTGGCATCGATATACGCACCATACCGAACATCAAGCATGCGCAATTGAAGGCAGAACTCATGCGCGAGCTGGGCGAGGATGTCGAACTCGAAACAATTCTCGACCTCGAGAGCATTTTTACCGAGCCGGTACATCCGTGGATTCAGGAAGTTTTCGAAGTCATGGAGCCGATTCTTGGCCAGCGACCCCAACCGCGGGTGGCGTCCTACTTTACCGACGCCGCTGCGCTCAACGTCGCCTACAACTCACCTCCCACCATCATTCTCGGTCCGGGCGAAGCGCAGATGGCGCATCAGACCGACGAGTATTGCGTGATCGACCGCATTCCGGAATCGGTGGCGGCTTACGAGGAGATCGCGCGGCGCTGGTGCGCGATCTGATGGCCGAAGACCTGTTTTCCGCCAGCGCGCCGGCGCTACGCATCGCAGCGTTGCTGGACAGCGCATCGGGCGCAGGCGGCCAAACGCAGGCACATGGTTCTCTGGTCGCCGGCAACGGAAGCATCGGCGCGCATCCGGTTACGATTGTCGCCACGGACCGGCAGGTCGCCGGCGGGTCTTTCGGCGTCGCCGAGGCACAGGCACTGGCCAAGTTGCTGGAGCAAAGCCATGCACAGCGCTCGCATGCCATTCTGTGTCTGGACTCTGCCGGCGCAAAACTGGACGAGGGACTGGCTGCGCTCGGCGCGTTTCGCCAGCTTTACCGCCATATGCTCGACTTGCGGCTCGCTGGTCTGCCGATGCTTGGCCTTATCGGACGCGACTGTTTCGGCGGAGCAAGCATGCTCGCGGCCACTTGCTCACAGCGCGTTTACAGTGAATCATCCCGCCTTGCCATGTCGGGACCTGCGGTCTTGCAGGCGCTGGGCGGCTCCGAAGAGCTCGATGCGACCGATGCCGCAGCAGTGATCGCTTTGATGGGCGGCGCGGCGCGCGCGCGTCTGCTGCCAACAGACCGCTTGTGCAAGGACTCCTTTGACGCCTATCGTCATGCGACCCTGGAGTGGATTGCCGATGGCGCAACCAGTGCATCGCTGAACCTGCATGTGCAACACACGCGCCTTGGCACGCGCTTGCTGTCACAAGGCATGCTGCCCTCGCCGCCCCAACCTGCGTCGGACGACTTGCCGGCAATGCTTCGAGAGATCATTCCGGAAGGCGTGCAACTGCACAAGATGGATGGTGTGCTTTTCGGGCGCAACGGCACGGCCTCGCCGAATGCTTTTTTCGGATTTATCGACGGTACCCCTGTTGGCGCTTTGGCAATGTGGACTCTGGCTGGCGAGTGCCTTGCGCTGGCCGATGAACGTCCCGGCGAAGCGGTGACAGTGTTTCTGGATTCGCCAGGCCAGGCGCCGACTTTCCATGACGAAAGGGTCATGCTTTCCGAATATGTCGCGCATCTGGCGCTCGTGCTGTCGGATTTGCGGCAACACGGACATCGGGTAACGCTGCAAGTGCTAGGGGACGCGGCAGGCGGCGTCTACGTGGCACTGGCTGCTCCCGCGACACGCGTGGTCGCACTACCGGGTGCCAACGTACAGGTACTGCCGCCGGCGGCGATTGCGCGTGTGCTGCGCCGTCGCACCGACCCGCTCGGCGTGGAAGACTATCTGCGTGCGGGCGTTATAGATACCCTCATATGAACGGGTGATGACGGCGAATTTCTACGCAGCGATTTCCGCTTCTCTCGGATCGGACGGGAATCGCGTCTGCCTCGAAACCGACGACGGCCTTTCCTACACCCGCGCGGACCTGGCGCGCGAATCGGCGCGCTACGCGGGCCTTCTGGTCGACACTGGAGCGGTGCGCGGAGAGCGTATTGCCGTGCAGGTCGACAAATCACCGGCGTGCCTTTTTCTCTACCTCGCTTGTCTGCGTGCCGGATTGGTCTATCTGCCGCTCAATACTGCCTACCAGCGCGGCGAGCTCCGGCACTTCCTGGAAGATGCAGAGCCGAGAATCGTCATCTGTGCGCCCAAGTCATTCGAGATGATGCGCGAGCTTTGTCCGAGCCACACGAAGATTTTTACCCTGGACGAAGCAGGCCGCGGCTCGCTGGCGGATGCCGCAGCCGGCTTTTCCGGTGAATTCGAAACAACCGCCTGCGAGCCCGACTCCCTCGCCGCGATCCTCTATACCTCGGGGACCACCGGCCGTTCCAAGGGTGCGATGGTGACTCACCGCAATCTCCTGTCGAATGCGCGTGTCCTGGTTGACTATTGGGGATTCAGTGATCGCGATGTGCTGTTGCACGCGCTGCCGATTTTTCACATCCACGGCTTGTTCGTCGCCAACCACTGCGCGTTGCTTTCCGGCGCCACGATGGTCTGGCATCGGAAGTTCGATGCGGCCCTGATAGTGCGAGACCTCGCGCGTGCGACCGTCATGATGGGCGTACCGACGTTCTATACCCGGCTTTTGGCACAGCCGGGCTTCGATCGCAGCGCCTGCCGCACTATGCGATTGTTCATTTCGGGGTCGGCACCTTTGCAACTGGATACCTTTAGCGAATTTCAGGCCCGTAGCGGCCATGCAATACTCGAGCGCTACGGCATGTCGGAAGCCGGCATGATCTGCTCGAATCCGCTGGATGGGGCGCGGCGCGGCGGCAGTGTCGGGTTCGCGCTGCCAGGAATATCGGTCAGGATCGCATCAGAACACGATGAACCGCTTCCTCGGGGCGAAGTCGGCGGTATTCAGATCCAGGGCGAAAACGTGTTCGCCGGCTACTGGCGCATGCCCGAGAAGACACGCGAGGAATTCACTGCGGACGGGTATTTTCGCACCGGAGACGTCGGTGTCGTCGACAGTGAAGGCTATGTGACCATCGTCGGCCGCGCCAAGGATCTGATCATCAGTGGCGGATACAACGTTTACCCGAAAGAGATCGAGCTGGCGCTGGATGCCTTGCCAGGCGTCACCGAGTCCGCCGTCATTGGCGTTCCACATCCTGACTTCGGAGAGGCCGTTGCTGCCGTCATCGTTCCCAGCAAAGACGCCAATATCGACCCTGCAACCGTGATCGCGGAACTGAAGAAGAACCTGGCCAATTACAAAGTGCCCAAGCACATCTACGTCGTAGATGATTTGCCGCGCAATGCAATGGGCAAGGTGCAAAAAGCGTTGTTGCGGGAGCGCTACGGCAAATCGACCCGTGCCGAATAACGCGTTGCGAATCCTATTTGGAGTTGCCGCAGCGAAAACATCATGGACCCGCGCGGTACCGGCGGGCACGCTCGCGTCGGCGGCGCCGTGCGGATGGAGTTGTGTTGGCCGCATTCGCCGAACCTGACAGTCTAGACCGGCTTGCCGATGACCTCGCGGAAAAAGGTTGGGCGGTGCTCGACGAGTTTTTCGCGCGCGAGACGACGGCTGCGTTGCGCAGCGACTGCCGGGCGTCGATCGCTTGCGGGGATTTCCGCGCGGCGGCGGTGGGCAGTGGCACGCGGCGCCAGATTCGGCCCCTGGTTCGAGGTGACGAAATCCTCTGGATGCAGCAACCCGGATCGAGCGAGCCGCGACGCGCCTGTTTCGACCGTTTCGAACAACTGCGGCTTGAGCTGAATCGTTCGCTGCAGTTGGGACTGTTCGAATTCGAGAGCCATTACGCCCGCTATGCTGCCGGTGTGCGTTATGCCAGGCACGTCGACCGGTTCCAGGGTGACGGCCGCCGGCAATTGTCGTGCGTGCTCTATCTCAATGAAAACTGGAAATTCGAAGATGGCGGAGAACTGCGCCTTTACCTCGATGGTAACGATACGAAATTCGAAGACATCGTTCCCCTGGGCGGGCGGTTGGTGATTTTCCTGAGCGCGCGCTTCGCCCATGAAGTCCTGCCGGCGAAGCGCGAACGGCTGAGCATTGCCGGCTGGTTCAAGTCGCGTTGATCAAAACAGCGACCACAGCATCCGGGTGGCAAGAATGAACAGGATGACAGCGAAAATCTTTTTCAGTGTCGCGCCCGGCATGCGATGCGTCATCCTTGCTCCCCAAGGCACCGTAACGAACGTGCCGACCACGATACCGACGAGTGCGGGCAAATAGACGTAGCCCAGACTGAGGGCCGGCAGATGATCCTTGCCCAGACCCGTGAGGATGAAGCCAATCGTCCCGGCCACTGCAATCGGCAGGCCGAGTGCCGCGGAAGTTCCGATCGCCTGGCGCATCGGCACGTTGCAGAGATTCATGAGCGGGATGGTCATCACCCCGCCGCCGACGCCCACCAGGCTGGAGACCACGCCCACGGCCACCGCGACCGTTGTCATGCCCATTCTGCCGGGAAGCTGCCGCGTCGGCTTCGGCTTCACGTCCGCGAACATCCGGACCGCCGAGTAGTAAACAAAGATGACAAAAAAGATGGCGAGATATTGTGATTTCAACTGGTCGGCCACTACCGTGCCAAGCAGAGTGCCTGCAATCAGACCCGGCACGGCGGCACGCACGATGTCCCATCGCACCGCGCCGTGCTTGTGGTGTGCCCGTAAACTGGAAATGGATGTGAAAACGATACTGGCGATCGATGTACCCAGGGCCAGATGCAACAGGCGATCGGCCGGAAATCCCTGCAGGGTAAATAAATACACCATCAGCGTGACCAGGATCAGTCCGCCGCCAATTCCGAGCAATCCGGCGAAGAAGCCGACGAAGAGTCCCATCAACAAATAAATGATCCACCACAGTTCCATCACCGTGGTGGCCTAGAGCAGCTTCATGATGAAGTCCCATTCGCGCAAGTCGACGGGTGTGATCGACAGACGGTTGCCGCGCTGAAGCACGCGCATCGATGTGAGCTCGGGATGCGAGTGCAATTCCGGAAGTCCGACGACCCTGGTTTTCTTCACCAACGTTACATCTACATTGAACCAGCGTGGATTGTCCCGCGATGCCTTGGGGTCGAAGTATTCGCTCTTGCGATCGAACTGGGTTTCGTCCGGATACGCGAGCTTTGAGACCCTTGCAATGCCGGCAATGCCCGGCTCCGGACAACTCGAGTGATAAAAGAACACGCCGTCGCCTATTTCCATCTGATCACGCATGAAATTGCGCGCCTGATAGTTACGCACGCCCCACCACGCCGCAGTCTTGCGCGGAGCCCGCGCGAGGTCATCGACGCCGAACACGCCGGGTTCGGATTTCATCAACCAGTGTTTCATGGTTCCGCCGCGCAAAAAAAAGAGTTCCGGGGTTTCCGGAACTCTATCGGATCACAACGCTTTGACAATAGCAGAAACCAAGATACTCGAATCTGCCATGCACTTTCTGAAAAAGGGTGCCCCCCACGATATCCGCCAGGCCGGCATCTTGAACCTAGGGTTCAAGGCGGTCGCTTTCCGAGCACATCAGGCGCTTCCCGATGGGACGCGCACAACAGCGCTACTTTAGGCAGCAACCAAGACTATTAACATTGGTTCAAAGAATTACAACCTGACGAACGCCGCAGGGGACATTGACTTCGCGTCAAAACAACTCGTCCTGACCATTCATTGCCTGGTCAATGGCGGCCTGCATGTGGAAGATTCTACGCTTAAACTCCCCCACATCAAATCCGCCTTCAACGCGAGTCGACAGAAATTCATGCGCAATGTTCAACGCCGCCATGATTGCGATGCGCTCGACGCCGATCACCTTTCCCGCGTCGCGGATCTCCCGCATCTTGTTGTTGAGGTATTCGATCGCTTTGAGCAGGTCTTTCTGTTCTTCCTCGCTGCAGGCAATGCGAAATTCGCGCCCCATGATGTTTACATCCAAGCCGCCGCCCTTGGGCTGAGCACTCATTCCGCGCTTTCCGGTATCTGGGCCAGCAATGTCTCCAGGCGGGTCCGGGCGGTGGTCACCTTCTCGGAAAGGCGCTTGTTCTCGCTCTGAGCCGACGCCAAATTCTGCCGCAACTGGGAATTGTCCTTGCGCAGTTTCTGTGTCAGCTGAACGAGTTGACTGATCTTATCGTCGAGGGACTTGAGCTCGGCTTCCATGGGGACACTATAATTTTGAAAAGCGTGAAAAGTCAACTGCTAACGGATTTTTTTGAATGTGTTTTGGTACATATTGAGGACTTTTGGGGCCGACTTTGGCGCAGCGCGGAAAGCCCCTGCCGGTGGTTATGGTCCGGGCTTCCCCGCTACCCCGTGGGAAGCTACCGGTACATGCCAATGGGGTAGAATCCGGCGACGTTCTCGGGTGCCCCGATCGAATTTCTTTGGCGGGGTCAAACGGGAAACAGGTGCGTGCCAATTGATTGTAACCGGCGCAATTCCTGTGCTGCCCCCGCAACGGTAAGCGTCTGTTGGGGCGTATCAACATGCCACTGTGCACGCCGCCGGATCATCGGCGGCTCATGGGAAGGCGATACGCCCGAAGCGCAAGCCCGGATACCGGCCCATGGACGCGAACGGAGATTCCGCGTGGGGCGGCCATCCGGTGTCGGAATTCCTTCACCAGCATCCCCGGCGGGACTCCCTTTCTCAAACTCG